>ERZ1023617.2-NODE-2-length-119580-cov-45.002318_pt1 | contig 119580 bp, 103 predicted proteins | sample MGYA00380328_ERZ1023617 | MGnify/ENA primary metagenome ERZ1023617 (study PRJEB33179, sample SAMN07448977) | human gut metagenome | biome: Human-gut; feature: Human associated habitat; material: Faeces | host: Homo sapiens | place: India: Bhopal | collected...
CAACTCATATTATCAATAATACGCAGAGTGGTCAACTAAAATCGTTAAACCACACTTTGAATGTGCGTTCAGAGCCTTTGAATGTACGTTCAGAGGCTTTGAACGGAGATTTCATTAGAGAGAAAAAACAATTTTATCACTATCTGAAGACATTTGTTGTGGTAACAAAGTAACCACTTGTGGCAATAGGGGATGCTGAACAGTTGGAAATTCAACAAGAAGATAAATTGTCAGACAAATGTCAGACTATTTTTGGGGCACATTCAAGCCTTTGTCATACTTTTGCAGTCATCAAACATTCAAAGCAACAGTTTACCCATAAAAAAGCAAACGTATGAAAAAGATTTTCTTCATCATCATCGCAGTCATCGCCATCATCTTATTTTTCAATATGTATGGCACCTTTGCTTACCAAAGCAATCAGTCGAAACCGTACATAGACTTCAAGAAAAAGATAGACATCAGTCAGCTGTTCGATTATCGCGACCCTACCTATGGCTATACCATCAGCTATCCCGATTTCTTCGAACATGAGGACACATCGCTCAGCAACTATCAAAGCTATGCCAGGTTCAGCTATACCGACCGCACCAATGTGGTGTTGGAAAGTTATGTAACGAAGAATCATTGCACATCATTACAGACATGTGCCGACTCGTTGGCGACAAAGCTTCATGCCACAAAAACTATGAACAGGGACTCATCATTTCTGCTTGCAGGTCCGGTATACGAAAACGGAGTACGCATGAAGGGTTACAGTCATTACGACAAATTCATCAAGAGTGGCAAACTCCTCTTCGTCTACTCGCTCACCTATCCCGACGATTACAAACCTGCCATGTCTAAACTGTTCCATCTGATAGAAAACTGGAAAATCGTCGGGGCATATTGATGTTTTTCGGCAACAAAATGTCGTATACACAAAAAAACTTTGTACATTTGCAACTCATAAAGACAAACCTTCCCTTTATAAAGACAATATGACAAAGAAAGCAATCGTAATGGGCGCCACATCGGGCATCGGAATGGAAGTGGCAAAACTGCTTGCCGCCAAAGGATGGCAAGTGGGAATAGCCGGAAGAAGAATAGAAAGGCTACAGGCACTGACGGCTGAAGGCATCGCCTGCTATCAGCAGATAGATGTCACCTCTGCCGATGCTCCTCACCTACTGCAACAACTCATCGACAAGTTGGGAGGCATGGACCTGTATTTTCACAGTTCCGGAATAGGATGGCAGAACAATCAGCTCGACATAGAGAAAGAACTGAAGACGGTGGAGACCAACGGGATGGGATTCACAAGAATGGTAGACACCGCATTCAACTGGTTTGCTGCCCACGCTCGGGAAAAAGAGAGGAAACACAACTATCGCATTGCCTGCATCACCTCCATCGCTGGAACAAAAGGACTTGGTGCTGCCCCAGCCTATTCTGCCACCAAACGATTCCAAAACCACTACTTGGAATGCCTTGCCCAGCAAGCACGTATGCGCCAGCTTCCCATCTCGATAACAGACATACGGCCAGGATTTGTGGCAACCGACCTGATTGCAGGCAGCAAATATCCGCTACAGCTAAGAGCAGAAGAAGTGGCAAGGCACATCGTACATACCATTGAGAAAGGGAAAGAAGTAAAAGTCATAGACTGGCGGTACGCCATCCTCGTCTTCTTCTGGCGTCACATACCAAGATGGCTGTGGACAAGGTTGAAAATCTCTCAATAATATGGGTCAAAAAAATCCCTCCTTCAGGCATGATACCCGAAGGAGGGATTTATAGTATAGATGGCAGGAATCTGCTTTCTAATCTTTACCCGCGAAGAAATCATCACGGGGAGAAAGCCTTACTCCCACTCGATTGTCGAAGGTGGTTTTGAAGAGATGTCATAGCAAACGCGGTTCACACCCTTCACCTTGTTAATAATCTCGTTGCTAACCTTTGCCATGAAGTCGTAAGGCAGATGTGCCCAGTCGGCTGTCATCGCATCGGTACTGGTCACAGCACGCAGAGCCACAGGATGCTCGTATGTACGCTCGTCACCCATCACTCCTACCGAACGGACAGTAGAAAGCAATACGGTACCTGCCTGCCAGATCTGGTCGTAGAGAGAAACCTCTATCTCGCCATTCTGCATGTCGGCAGGAACACCAGCAGCCAATACACGGCGGGCTTCCTCACCACTCAACTTCACCTTGTACTCACGCAAGCCGCGGATATAAATGCCATCGGCATCCTGAAGAATACGCACCTTCTCGGGAGTAATATCACCCAGAATACGTACTGCCAAACCAGGACCTGGGAAAGGATGACGGGTAATCAGATGCTCAGGCATTCCCATAGATCGGCCTACACGACGAACCTCATCCTTGAACAACCACTTCAATGGCTCGCACAACTGAAGGTTCATCTCCTTAGGAAGACCACCCACATTGTGATGGCTCTTGATGACCTTACCAGTAATATTCAAGCTCTCGATACGGTCGGGATAGATAGTTCCCTGTGCCAACCACTTGGCTCCGGTCTGCTTCTTAGCCTCAGCATTGAATACCTCCACAAAGTCGCGGCCTATAATCTTGCGCTTCTGCTCAGGATCGGTCACACCAGCCAGGTCGGCAAAGAACTTCTCGGATGCATCCACACCAATCACGTTCAGACCCAAGCACTTGTAATCCTCCATCACATCACGGAACTCGTTCTTGCGAAGCATACCGTGATCTACGAAGATACAAGTAAGATTCTTGCCAATGGCCTTGTTCAAAAGAACGGCAGCCACACTGGAGTCGACACCACCAGAAAGGCCAAGGATCACCTTGTCATCACCCAGCTGTGCCTTGAGCTCTGCCACTGTAGTCTCTACGAAAGAGTCAGCACTCCAGTCCTGCTTGCTGCCACAGATATCTACCACAAAGTTCTTCAGCAACTGTGTACCCTGCAAAGAGTGGAACACCTCTGGATGGAACTGAACAGCCCATACAGGCTGCTTGGTAGAAGCATATGCTGCAAACTTGACATTCGCTGTAGAAGCGATGCACTTATAATCCTCAGGGATGGCTGTGATGGTATCACCATGACTCATCCAAACCTGAGAGTTCTCTACAAATCCCTTGAAAAGAGGATTGGTGGCATCAAACTGCTCCAAGTTGGCACGGCCATACTCACGGCTGTCAGCAGCCTCTACCTTTCCACCCTGGGCATAAGAGAGATACTGAGCGCCATAGCAAATGCCGAGCACAGGAATGCGACCAATAAACTGGCTCAGATCTACCTTGAAAGCTTCCTGATCATGAACGGAGTAAGGACTACCGCTCAGGATGACACCAATCACAGATGGGTCGTCCTTAGGAAACTTGTTGTAAGGCATAATCTCGCAGAAGGTATCAAGCTCACGTACACGACGGCCTATCAGCTGTGTGGTCTGTGAACCGAAATCCAAAATAATAATCTTCTGTTGCATAATATATTTAACTTTAAATTTTTAACATTGACATAAAAACGCCTCTGCCTCTTTCAGCGTTTCCTGCTTTCCCACATCCATCAGCCTGAGGTCGTTCTTCACATATCCCTCAATGCGTACTTTGTCGCAATGCTTCAGATAGAAATCCATGATGGGGAATTTGTCTGGTTCTTCCTCCATCAGCGGGAAGATGGATGGTGCTACCATGTGGATGCCCGAGAAGGCATACATCTTACACTTGGCAGGATCGAGATGAGGATAAGGGCTCTTCACCTCGCCTGTCTCGATGTTCGTCCACCCCACCAACCGCATACTGTCATCGAAGAGAAGATAACGTTTTGTCTTGCGTTCGCTCACCAACAGGCGGGCTGCAAGAGGCTTTACCTCCGGTGAGGCTTCCTGCGACTCTTCTGTAAGGTCCTTCGTCTCTATCTGATAGAACTTTCCCAAATCCACATTGCTCAATATATCCACATTGTGAATAAGGACGGGCTCATGCGCATCGAAGAGCGGCCATGCCTTTCTGATACCTCCACCTGTCTCGAGCAGTTTGTCCGTCTCGTCGCTGATACGGATATCCATACCGAAGTTGTCGTTATCGCGTAGGTAATCAATAATCTGACTGGAAAAATGATGAACGTTCACTACAATGCGAGTGAAACCAGCATCTTTCAACCGAAAGATGACACGTTTGAGCAAAGGTTCTCCTCCCACACTTACCAAAGCTTTCGGAATGCGGTCGGTAAGTGGCTTGAGGCGAGTGCCCAGACCTGCAGCGAAAATCATTGCTTGCATCATTATAGCTATCTATTAATGTGCGTGCAAATTTACTAACTTTTTACGAAATAGCCAAATTTGCACGCCATTAATTGATTACAAAAGAAAAACTTATTCTGCAGGAAGCACTTGCTCTATCTGCTGTTCGCGATGACAGATTCTCACCTCAACACCGAACTTCTCATGAATATGCTCGGCAAGATGCTGGGCTGAATAGACACTACGGTGCTGACCGCCTGTACAGCCGAAACAGAACATCAGAGAGGTGAAGCCTCGCTGAATATATCGGTTGACATGATGGTCGGCAAGGCGATAAACACTATCGAGGAAGGTCAGTATCTCGCCATCATCCTCCAAGAATCGGATGACCGGCTCGTCGAGACCCGTCAGTTTCTTGTATGGCTCGTATCGGCCGGGGTTATGGGTGCTGCGACAATCGAAGACATAACCGCCTCCATTGCCTGATGGGTCTTCGGGAATACCTTTCCTATAGGAGAAGCTGAACACCCTTACCACCAAAGGTCCCTTGCCATCATACTTGGAGAAGGTGGCAGGACCATCCTGAGGATGCGAAGTGTAGATATTGGTATCGGCTGTGCGATAACCATCAGCACGGTTGACAGCCGACTTCTCTATGCGGGTAAACTGCGGCAGCTCGGTAAGGCGGCGAAGCATATCCATCATATAAGGATAAGGGAACACCTTATCGCCCATTTTCAGCAGATCACGAAGATTCTGAATGGCAGGAGGAATACTGTCAAGGAAATGCTTCTTGCGCTCAAAGTATCCACGGAAACCATAGGCACCCAATACCTGCAACGTACGGAAGAGGACGAAAAGACTCAGACGGTTGACAAAATGACGGACAGAAGGAACCTCAGTATAGTTCTTCAGCGACTGGTAATATTCCCATACGAGTTCACGTCGCAACTTGAAAGGATACTTTGCCGATGCCTGCCAGAGGAAAGAAGCCAAATCGTAGTAGAAAGGTCCTTTACGCCCACCCTGGAAATCAATAAAGTACGGATTGCCGTTTTCGTCAAGCATTATGTTGCGAGCCTGGAAATCTCGATACAGGAAACAGTCCATCTGTTCGGAAGTCAGGTCTTTGGCAAAAAGGCGGAAATTAGCTTCCAACTTCAACTCATGGAAATCAAGGTCGGTGGGTTTCAGGAAACAGTACTTGAAGTAATTCAAGTCGAAAAGTACGCTGTCGATATCAAACTCGGGCTGAGGATAGCAGTTGTTCCAATCCATTCCACGTGCTCCTCGGAGCTGAATGTTGGGCAACTCGCGAATGGTTCTCTTCAGAAGTTCCTTTTCCTTTTGGTTGTATCTTCCGCCAGCTTCACGTCCACCCTTGATGGCATCAAAGAGCGACACATCGCCCAAGTCGGTCTGCAGATAGCGCGACTCATCATCGCTGACAGCCAGGACCTTAGGCACAGGCAACTTTCGGAGCGTAAAGTGACGTGACATATAGATGAAAGCATGATTCTCATCTCGACTCGTTCCGATGACACCAACGACGCTGCTGCCGTCCTGCTTGACAAATCGGAAATACTGCCTGTTGCTTCCCTGACCAGGCAACTTGACCACACTTGCAGGCTCCTCGCCTGCCCAAGAACTATAAAGGTTGACTAACTGTTCCACTCTTTACTTCATTTAAAAATCTACTATTCTTCGTTTTCCTGATTCATCTTTCGACGTTTCAGCCAGTTATCTATCTGCTGAGCGAAGTTATCGCCCACAAACAAGATGAGCAACACACCAAGTGTAGCAAGGAAAGAATTGAGCGCCGTCATTCCCAACCCTACCTTGGTAATATAAATCAGTCCACCGATAACAATCAGGAAGACCAATGCTTTTTTTCTGTCAAAATTCATTTTCATGCTGCAAAGATAACACAATAGGATGAAACTACAAAGAGAAAAAGACAAAAAAAATCGGATGTCTCACGACAACCGATTTTCAAAAACAAACTACTTAAAAACTAATCTACTAAAACAAATCAAAAAAATATCTTTAGCGGCTTAAGCCGTCTTTTTCATTTTTCTACGTTGCAAAGTTACAAAAAAAGCAAATACGCGCCAAGCTTTTTTGCTAAAATTTGCAAGATTTTATAGTAAAAAACATATAAAAAGGGACTACTCTGTAGAGTAGCCCCCATTTTGATATCTTTACATTACATTTATTACATCATACCGCCCATTCCTGGAGCAGCTGCTGGTGCAGCAGGAGCAGGTTCTGGTTTGTCCACCAATACACACTCTGTAGTAAGGAAGAGGCCAGCGATAGAGGCAGCGTTCTCAAGAGCTACGCGCTCAACCTTGGCAGGATCAACGATACCGGCCTGACGCATATCCTCGTAAACATCCTTGCGGGCATTATATCCGAAGTCGCCTTCGCCCTCGCGTACCTTATTGACTACTACTGAGCCCTCGCCACCTGCGTTGGCTACTATCTGACGAAGAGGTTCCTCGATGGCACGTTCTACGATGCGGATACCTGTTGTCTCGTCGGCATTGTCACCCTTCATATCCTTCAATGCTTCAAGAGCACGGATATAAGTTGTACCGCCACCAGCTACGATACCTTCCTCGATAGCTGCACGAGTAGCACAGAGTGCATCGTCAACACGGTCCTTCTTCTCCTTCATCTCAACCTCAGAGTTGGCACCTACATAGAGGACAGCCACACCACCGGCGAGCTTAGCCAAACGCTCCTGAAGTTTCTCCTTGTCGTAAGAAGACTTGGTGTTCTCGATCTCATTCTTGATCTGAGCCACACGGTCCTGAATGTTGGCCTTCTCGCCATGACCATTCACGATAGTGGTATTGTCCTTGTTGACAGTTACCTTGTCGGCAGAACCTAACATATCCAATGTTGCCTGCTCCAACTTCAAGCCCTTCTCCTCAGAGATAACTACACCACCTGTCAATACAGCGATATCCTCCAACATAGCCTTACGACGGTCGCCGAAGCCAGGAGCCTTGACAGCACAGATCTTCAAGCCACCACGCAAACGATTGACTACCAAAGTAGTCAGAGCCTCAGAGTCTACGTCCTCAGCGATGACCAACAATGGGCGACCGCTCTCGGCAGCAGGCTGAAGGATTGGCAAGAACTCCTTGAGGTTGGAAATCTTCTTATCGTAAAGCAGGATGTATGGATTATCCATCACACACTCCATTTTGTCGGCATCGGTCATGAAGTAACCGCTCAAGTAACCACGGTCGAACTGCATACCTTCTACCACACCGATGTTGGTATCACGGCTCTTGCTCTCCTCAATGGTGATGACACCATCCTTAGAGACCTTGCGCATAGCGTCAGCCAACAGCTTACCGATCTCTGCATCATTATTGGCAGAGACGGTAGCCACCTGCTCTATCTTGTCGTAGTTGTCGTCTACCTGCTCTGCATGGTCCTTGATGAAGGCAACGACAGCAGCCACAGCCTTGTCGATACCGCGCTTCAAGTCCATCGGATTGGCACCGGCAGTAACGTTCTTCAAGCCCTCAGTAACGATGGCCTGAGTCAGGATGGTAGCTGTTGTTGTACCGTCACCTGCGTCATCGCCAGTCTTGCTGGCAACACTCTTAACAAGCTGAGCACCAGTATTCTCAAACTTATCCTCCAATTCCACTTCCTTGGCTACGGTAACACCATCCTTGGTAATCTGAGGAGCACCAAACTTCTTTTCGATTACCACGTTGCGGCCCTTAGGACCGAGAGTTACCTTTACTGCATTTGCCAACTGATCAACACCCTTCTTCAAGAGGTCGCGGGCATCCATATTATATTTAATATCTTTAGCCATTTTCTTTTATCTTTTTAATGTTGAATGTTAAATGTTGAATGTTGAGTTAAAACAAAGCAATTGAATCCTTCACTCTTCGTTCTTCACTCTTCACTTATTCTTACTCTTCTACTACAGCGAGTACATCGCTCTGACGCATCATGATATATTTAGTACCATCGAATTCGAGTTCTGTGCCAGCGTACTTACCATAGAGTACGGTATCACCTTCTTTGAGAATCATCTCTTCGTCTTTCGTACCCTTACCTGTAGCAACGACCTTACCACGCTGTGGTTTCTCTTTTGCTGTATCAGGGATAATAATTCCACCTACTTTTTCTTCAGCTGGTGCAGGAAGTACCAGCACTCTGTCTGCTAATGGTTTAATGTTCATGATTCTATATTTTTTAATTGTTATTTTGTTGTTTGATGGCAAAACCCTGCAAGAGTCTTTGCCTTGTCGATTTCGACTTATGCCAAAAACGTGCCAAAGAAACAAAAGGCAGACGAAACTGACAAAATTGTCAGTCACGTCTGCCAAAAGGGGTTCATCATGATGCCTGGCGCAGGCAAGCATCATGTTGTTTATTTCTTTTCGGATATTGCCTCGTAGATGATTTCCGCCATCTTCACAGCTCCCTTTCCATTGGGATGAATGCCATCGTCGAGCATCAGGTCGGCAAAGGTGTACTTCGAATGCAAGTCGATAAACCCGCACTTATTCTTCTTTGCCACCTTCTTGATGACAGGGATTTCACCGTTTACTATCACACTGTCGTTAATGGTCCATGAGGGCTTGAAGGCAGGAATAGGCGAACAGAGATAAATCTTTGGCTTAGAGGGCAGTGCCTTGAGCGAATCGACCATCGTCTGCAAATCCTTTCCAAACTCGGCCTTGTGTACCCAGTTGTGGGTCTTACTGTCATTGGTGCCCAACTTGATGACAACGATATTAGGCTGGAAAGCCAAGGCGTCGCGCCAGCCCATCTCTTTCATATAGGGCACATCCCCCTTACATAATAAGGTACGCGCGCTGAGACCATAGTTCTTCACCTCATATCCATCGCCCAACTTATTTTGCAGGATGGCAGGATAACCTTTCTGTGTAGCCATATCGATGCCGGAACCATCGGTAATGGAGTTGCCGATACATGCCACACGTATGGCGTCCTTACGAGGCGCCTTGAAGCTGTCGAGCCAACGGGTAAGGTCGCTCAACATCTGATCGTGATAGGCCCAAGTGCTGCGGAAACCGAAACCATGTCCGCCTGTAGGATAAATGCACATGGAACACTCGTTTCCTACCTGACGCATACGGGAATAATAGGCCACGCCATTGGTTACAGGAGGAACAGCCCCATCATCGTTGGCCAAGAGGATGATGGCACGAGGTGTGAGATGACGGCGAACCTGTTTCTCGGTTGAGTAGCGGTCTACGAGTTTCTCGTCCTTCACTCCCTCTTCGCCCAAAAGATTATAGCTGGAGCCCCCATGTCCCTTCTTTGGTTTCATCGAGATGACAGGATAGAATAAGATGGAGAAGTTGGGGCGAGCATCGTATTCTGCCAGAGTGCTGACGGAAGAAGCCAGATGACCTCCAGCCGAGAAGCCCATAATACCCACATCCTCACGGTTGATGTTCCAGACAGAGGCGCTGTCGCGCACGGTGCGCATCGCCTTGCAGGCATCTTCCATGGGCACAGTATGTCTGCCATGCGGCATACGGTATTTCAGCACAAAAAAAGCTATGCCCTGCTTGTTGAAATACTCAGCCCAGTCGTATCCCTCATGATTGAGGGCCAGATGAGAATAGCCTCCACCAGGACAGTCGACGACAGCTCTGCCCGAAGGGTTTTGGGGCAAATAGCAGGTCAGATTACTCTCCCCGTCAGCCGTGAGGTTGAGTACGAACTTTTTAGCTGTCGACTGGGCTGACAAGGCAAGCACAGCCATCAGACAGGCCATAGACAATAAAATCTTCTTCATAATTACATTTTTAGGTTGATGTGTTTGTTTTTATTAAAAAGCCAGTTGGGCTTGTCAAATTCCCCAACTGGCAAAATCGTTTTCTGTCTTTTAATCAAAGAAACCAGGCTGATGATACTCGATGCCCAGCTCACGGTCTACAGTGGCAAGAATACCCTGCACCTGTCCCATGGCGAACATACGTCCCAAGAAACTGTAACCGGCATTATAACCACGGTTCTCGTCGCCGAGCATACACATACCATGGTCTACGCGCATAGGCAGGTTGGGATTCACCTTCTCGAAGATGCGTGCCAACTCTATGAGGTCAGCACGTCCACCCAGATGACTTGCCTCAGTAAAGTCGCCATTCTCGAAGATATGGCAAGAGCGCATGTGCACGAACCATGTACGGTCGGCATACTTACGAGCCAACTCTACCACATTGTTGTGACTGCCAGCCGATAGAGAGCCTGCACAGAAGGTAAGACCATTGTGCTTGTTGTCGACAGCCTTGAGGAACCAGTTGATGTCCTCATCGCAAGTCACGATACGTGGCAAGCCGAGGATTGGGAATGGAGGATCGTCAGGGTGAACACACATATACATGTCGCACTCCTCGCAAGTAGGCATGATGGCATTGAGGAAGTAGCGCATGTTCTCACGCAACTGCTCCTTTGAGATTCCCTTATACAGATCGAGCAACTGACGGAACAACTCTACCGGATGTTCGTCGTCCTCTTTGATATTTCCACTCACGAAGCCCTGAGTCTTCACGATAATGTTCTCCACCAGCTTATGATCGTCCTCAGGAGTCATCTTGTTCTTCAGTTCTTCCACCTCCTTCAGGATGTCACGGCCCATGGCCTGACCCTTAGCCTGCCAGTCGGCCTCAACGCCCTCGCGCTTCAAGATATGAATATCGAAGTAAGCAAACTGTGGGAACGAGAAGTACAAGTTGGTACTGCCGTTGGGGTTGTCGTGGAACAAGTCGGTACGTGCCCAGTCAAGCACAGGCATGAAGTTGTAGCAGATGGTATGAATACCCTCAAGCGAGAGGTTTCTCAGACTTTCCTTATATCGCTCTATCTGCTCATCTCTGTCGGCACCGGCATACTTGATGCTCTCTACCACAGGCAGAGACTCTACCACACTCCATCTCATTCCGTAACTTTCGATGTACTCCTTCAGGTCGCGGATCTTCTCGCGGGTCCACACCTCACCATTAGGTACATCGTGCAAGGCTGTAACAATGCCTTCCACACCAATTTCTTTCAACATGGCTAAGGTAATCTTGTCGTTCTTACCAAACCATCTCCAAGTTCTTTCCATAATGTTTGTTGATTCAGTTAATTGTTATTTGTTTTGAATAGTTTTTAACTCAATTTTCGCATGTAAGCTCCACACGCCCTGAAAGGGCAGAAGCTCTTAGCCCAGGGCACCGCCCTGGGTGTGTATGAACGCAAACCTGTCGCCCTGTAAGGGCAAAAGCTTTGTATATTGCCAGGTATTTGAAAGCTTTTGCCCTTACAGGGCGCCTTGCTGATTGACATTATACCCAGGGCGATGCCCTGGGCTAAGAGCTTCTGCCCCTTCAGGGCGTGCTGCTTGCATCCATTGCCCTGGGCTAAGAACTTTTGGGCTTTCAGCCCGTACTTAAACCACATGAGAAACTTCAGGTTTTTAATATTTTCTCATCATTAGTTCCGCGATGTCTGCTTTCACATTGCTGAGATGCGGCAATCTTCTGCAAAGATGTCGCAAATCGAATGCTGAATATCAAGCTTGCTTGAATCTTCTGCTGAGATGCGGCAATCTTCTGCAAAGATAAGCATTTTATCCGAATACAAGATGTTATTTCGTCTAAATTATTGCTTTTTAGCACAAATAAGTTTGGTAATTGTAGCTTTTTTGCTAAATTTGCACAATAAACAAACAATCAACATAAATTCAGCGCATTATGAAACAGTTTTTCAAGAGCGTGGCAGCCACCGTTGTGGGCATTTTCGCCTTTGGTATTATCATGGGCATCTTTACCTTCATCAGCCTGATAGGCATGCTGATGAGTGGCGACAAACCTTCGTTGCGTGACAATTCTGTCATGGTCATGAAGCTGCAAGGCACCATCAACGACCAGGGACAGGAGGACGTGATGGGACAAATCACGGGCAACTCTTTCAATCAGTCAGGGTTGAACGAGATTCTCTCTGCCATCAAGAAGGCTAAGAACGAGGACAAGATAAAAGGCATCTACTTAGAACCTGGCGCACTCATCACCGACTATGCCACCTTACAGGAAATACGCAAGGCACTCGAGGATTTCAAGAAGAGCGGCAAGTGGATCATCGCCTATGGCGACGCCATGACGCAAGGATGCTATTACCTCGCCTCTGTGGCCAACAAACTGTACATCAATCCTGAAGGATCGGTCGACTGGCACGGACTGGCTTCTCAGCCCATGTTCCTGAAAGACCTCTACGCCAAGTTTGGCGTCAAGTACACGGTAGTGAAGGTGGGAAAATTCAAGAGTTTCACCGAACAATATACTGAAGACAAGATGAGCGATGCCAACCGCGAGCAGGTTTCGCGCTACATCAACGGATTGTGGCAGCAGATGCTTAGCGACGTGTCCAAGAGCCGTGGTATCAACAAAGACTCGCTCAACCATTATGCCGACGGCTTCGTGGCCTTCGAAGACAGCAAACTGCTGAAGACGCACAAGATGGTGGACGGTTTCTGCTATTACGACGAGATAAAGAACATCGTGAAGAAACAGCTTGGCATCAAGGACACCAAACGCATCCGACAGGCAAGCATGAGCGAGGTGAATGCTGCCGTAGAGGACAAATACGACGGAAGCACCATCGCCGTCTACTACTGCCAGGGAGGCATTACCAGCCAGGCTACAACAAGTCTGTGGGGTGGCGAACAGCAGATTGTGAGCAGCAACGTGATTGCCGACCTGAACGACCTTGCCAAAGACGAGGACGTAAAGGCTGTAGTTATCAGAATCAATTCGGGAGGCGGCGACGCCTATGCCTCCGAACAGATATGGAGAGCTGTGAGCCAGCTCAACAAGAAGAAACCCGTGGTGGTTTCGATGGGCGGAATGGCTGCATCGGGAGCATACTATATGAGCATGGGCGCACGCTACATCATGGCTCAGCCTACCACTCTGACTGGAAGCATCGGCATCTTCGGAGCCTTCCCCGACATGAGCGGACTCATCACTCAGAAGTTGGGAGTCAAGTTCGACGAGGTGAAGACCAACCGCAACAGCGGCTATCAGGGAGCTTTGATGGCCCGCCCATTCACTCCCGAAGAGCTGAGCTACCTGCAGGCATACGTCAACCGTGGCTACACGCTTTTCCGCAAACGTGTGGCTGACGGCAGAAAGATGTCTGTCGACGAGGTGGAGAAGATAGCGCAAGGACGAGTTTGGCTCGGTTCGGATGCCAAGAACATCAAGCTGGTCGACGGCTTGGGCGGATTGGACGATGCTGTAGCCAAGGCTGCCCAGTTGGCTAAGATCAAGGATTATCACACCGATGAATATCCATTGCCAGCCAGCTGGATGGATCAGTTGCTCAACAATGTAGAAACAGGAAGCGGCAACTATCTCGACGAGCAGTTGCGCCTCACCTTGGGCGACATGTACACACCATTCATGTGGTTGCGCCACATCAACGAGCACGAGCCCGTACAGGCTTCGCTGCCCTACGTACTCAACATCAGATAACAACCGCCCATATATAATATGGTTTAGGCATCTATTGTGACCAGGCGCGGTCATCTATTATGACCAAGTGCAGTCATCTATTGTGACAAGATGTACCTATATATAATAAGGTGAAAATAATAAAAATGAGAACAGAAGGAGATCTTATCAAGATAAACGAATGGCTCACCCCGCTGAGCTGGCTATACGGTATGGCAGTCCGCCTTCGCAACTGGCTCTTCGATGTAGGCATCAAGCGAAGCAAGACTTTCAGCCTGCCCGTCATATCCGTAGGCAACATCACGGTAGGCGGGTCGGGTAAGACTCCGCATGTGGAATACCTCATCCGCTTGTTGCACGACAAGATGAAGATTGCCGTACTCTCACGTGGATACAAGCGCAAAAGCAGCGGTTATGTATTGGCAACCGAGGAAACCACGATGCCCGAGATAGGCGACGAGCCTTTCCAGATGCACCAGAAGTTCCCCGACATCTATGTGGCAGTAGACGCCAAGCGAGTCAGAGGAATAGAGCGACTGCAGTCTGACGAAGAGACAAAGGATGTGGACGTGGTATTGCTCGACGATGCCTTCCAGCACAGATATGTGAAACCGGGCATCAACATCCTCTTGGTGGACTACCATCGACTCATCATCTACGACAAGATGCTGCCGGCAGGAAGACTACGCGAGCCATTAAGCGGAAAGAACCGTGCCGACATCGTCATCGTGACCAAGTGTCCTAAAGACCTTCGTCCCATGGAGTTCCGTGTGCTCACCAAAGCCATGAGTCTCTATCCTTTCCAGAAGCTCTACTTCACGTGTATCGACTACGACGATGCCAAGGGCCTCTTCTGCGACAAGACACTCCCACTCCATGAACTGAAGCAGCAGCACGTCATGCTCCTCACAGGCATCGCATCGCCCAAACAGATGGAGCACGACCTCAAGCCCCATGTAGGCGACATCAGAAGCCTGTCGTTTGGCGACCATCATCAGTTCAAGCCACGCGACATCGAACTCATCAACGACACCTTCGAGTCGATGCCCGAGCCACGCATCATCATCACGACAGAGAAGGATGCCGTGCGACTGAAGGAAGCCGAAGGACTGAGCGAACCCGTAAGACAAAGCATCTATGCGCTGCCCATCAAGGTAAGCTTCATGCTCGATCAAGAAGAAAACTTTAACGAAAAAATCATAAGCTATGTACGAAAAAATTCAAGAAACAGCATCCTGGCTAAAAGAAAGGATGACCACAAGTCCAAAGACCGCCATCATTCTGGGAACGGGACTCGGACAATTAGCTTCAGAAATAACTGACAGCTACGCTTTTCCATATAGTGAGATACCCAACTTCCCTGTCTCAACCGTAGAAGGCCATGCCGGCAAACTGATCTTCGGCAAGCTGGGCGGCAAGGACATCATGGCGATGGAGGGACGTTTCCACTTCTATGAGGGTTACAACATGAAAGAGGTGACATTCCCCGAGCGTGTGATGTACGAGCTGGGCATCGAGACCCTCTTCGTCAGCAACGCCTCTGGTGGCATGAACGAAACCTTCCAGATAGGCGACCTGATGGTGATCGACGACCATATCAACTTCTTCCCCGAGCATCCGCTTCGTGGCAAGAACTTCCCCACAGGTCCTCGATTCCCCGACATGCACGAGGCTTACGACAAGAGTCTGCGCGACTTGGCTGACAGCATAGCCCAGGAGAAGGGCATCGACCTGAAGCACGGAGTATACGTAGGCGTACAGGGTCCTACCTTCGAGACTCCTGCCGAGTATCGCATGTACAGACTGTTGGGAGGCGACGCTGTAGGCATGAGTACCGTACCCGAGGTCATCGTGGCTCGCCATAGTGGCATCAAGGTATTCGGCATCAGCATCATCACCGACCTGGGAGGCTTCGACGTACCGGTAGAAGTCAGCCACGAGGAGGTTCAGAAAGCTGCCAACGCCGCACAGCCTAAGATGACAGAGATCATGCGCGAGATGATTCGCCGGTCTTAACAACTTCAGAACTTGCTAAATTCAAATTCTTATAACAAATTGGACATCGCAAAATTGGGTGAGTTTGGTCTTATCGACCATCTCACAAAAGGACACGAAAACAAAAATGCTTCTACTGTTTATGGCGTAGGAGACGATTGCGCCGTGATGCACTATCCCGACAAGGAAGTTCTCGTCACGACCGACATGCTGATGGAGGGAGTACACTTCGACCTGACCTACATCGATCTGCAACACTTGGGATACAAGAGTGCCATGGTCAACATCAGCGACATCTTCGCCATGAATGGTACACCACGGCAAATGACAGTAAGCATCGCCCTGAGCAAGCGTTTCTCGGTAGAGGACATAGACGAATTCTACAAGGGCTTGCGCATGGCATGCGATAAGTTTGGCGTAGACATTGTCGGAGGCGACACGACCTCATCGCTTACAGGACTTGCTATCAGCATCACCTGCATTGGCGAGGCTGCAAAAGAAGACATTGTCTACCGACATGGAGCCAAAGACACCGACATCATCTGTGTGTCGGGTGATTTGGGCGGAGCCTATATGGGGCTGCAGCTTCTGGAACGTGAGAAAGCCGTATATTATGGACAGGTGGAAGACATCCGCAAGAAGATGGCACAAGCCAAGGCTGCCGGCGAGACTCAGAAGTTGGCTGCACTCAACCAGGAGTTGGCAGGCATGCGTAACTTCCAGCCCGACTTCTCGGGCAAGGAATATCTGCTGCAACGCCAGCTGCAGCCAGAGGCAAGAGGTGATATCATAGCCCAGTTGCGCGAGGCAGGCATACGGCCTACAGCCATGATGGACGTTAGCGACGGACTGAGCAGCGAGTTGATGCACATCTGTCAGCAGAGTCATTGCGGTTGCCGCATCTACGAGAAGAACATCCCTATCGACTACCAGACGGCAGTCATGGCAGAGGAATTCAACATGAACCTCACCACCTGCGCCATGAATGGAGGTGAGGACTACGAGTTGCTCTTCACCGTACCTATCGGCGACCATGCCAAAATCGAAGAGATGGAAGGCATCAAGCAGATAGGCTACATCACACAGGAATCCCTCGGCAAAATGCTCATCACGCGAGATGGACAGGAGTTCGAACTCAAAGCCCAGGGGTGGAACCCGCTGAAAGACTGAGTCTGCCAACATCCTCGTGGACTATTCTTTAGTTAATAAACATTAAGCAAGAGAAAATATCTTCTTTTCTCTTGCTCAATCAAAGAAAATATTGTACCTTTGCAACCGCAAAATAAAACGATGGTGCCATAGCTCAGTTGGTAGAGCAAAGGACTGAAAATCCTTGTGTCCCCGGTTCGATTCCTGGTGGTACCACTCCTCCTTTCATTTGGCGGTTTCTGACTTCGGTTAGAGCCGCCTTTCTTTTTATAATTTATAATGAAGAATCAGGAAACAAACAAAACAAACTATATTCAAACAACTAAACATTTTAAAGATTATGAAGAAAATCATCATCTCTTTACTGGCACTTCTCGCTGTTACAGCCGTACAAGCCAACAACGATTATGCCAAGTATTACCAAAACCTGCCTGTACAGATGCCACAACCCACCCCGCCCACCATACCGGATAATCAGGTGAGCATCCTCGACTGCGGTGGAAAGGGCGACGGACTGACTCTCAACACAGAGGCTTTCGCCAAAGCCATCAGCCAGCTCAACAAACAGGGCGGCGGTCATCTGAATGTACCTGCAGGAATCTATCTTACAGGACTCATCTCACTCAAGGACAACATCGACCTGCACCTCGAGAAGAATGCCATCATCGTGTTCTCCGAGGATAAGAACGACCTGATCAAGGTCGACAAGACGACAGGTGCCAAGGAACTGAGAGCCGCAACAGCCATCACAGCCAGCAAGCGCAAGAACATATCTATCACAGGTGAAGGCACCATCGACGGAAACGGTGAATGGTGGCGAGCTGTAAAACGCAGCAAGGTTAGCGACGTGGAGTGGAAACAGTTCCAGGAAATGGGAGGTAGTGTCTCTGCCAAGGGCGACCTCTGGTATCCTTTCAACCTGAAACACCAGCCCAATGTGGCTTCCACGATGGAGGAGCAGGAGAAATACCGCAACCACATGATCCGCTTCACCGACTGTCAAAACGTTCTCGTACAGGGTGTCACCCTGCTCAACTCTCCTCGTTTCCACATCATCCCTACCCGTTGCCAGAATGTCATCATCGACGGCATCACCGTGAAATGTCCTTGGAATGCCCAGAACGGCGACGCCATCGACATCTCAAGCTGTAAGGATGTACTCATCGTCAACAACGTCATTGATGCGGGCGATGACGGTATCTGCATGAAGGGAGGAGCTGGCGAAAGCGGTGTCAAGGCAGGTCCTTGCGAGAATATCAACATTCAGGACAACACCGTATATCACGCTCATGGCGGTTTCGTCATTGGAAGCGAGTTCTCTGGTGGCATGAAGAACATCCTGGTACGCAACAACACCTTCCAGGGCACAGACGCAGGACTTCGTTTCAAGAGTGCTGTCAAGCGAGGCGGAAAGACAGAGAACATCTTCATCGACCATATCTATATGACCGACATCACAGGCGATGCCATCACTTTCGAGACCACTTACTGGGACAACCACGTAGGTGCCAAGCAGCCTAAGGAGGCTGTCCAGAAAGCTGAGTTCGTACCCAACTTCCAGGACATCCATATCAGCAACGTTTATGTTAGAGGTTGTAAAAACGGAATCGTGGCACATGGACAGGAAGGTATGATCCACGACATTACCATCAAAGGCTGCAACATCTTCTACAATAAGCAGGCTCAGGACATCGACAAGGCTTGCAAGATTCAGGTAGAGAATGTCAACTTCAGTACCTTCGCCAAGTAAAGCAAACGACTACTTCACTACGGTTAGTATCTGATTGCATACCGTAAAGTGAATATCCATACCCTCATAAGGCATTCCATATACCTTATGAGGGTCTTTTTGATAATGCGGGCGAGGGTCTTGCGCCAGCACCTCTTTCAAAATTCCAATCTTTTCTTCAGTCATTCCCTGAGACAGCAGAAAGGTTTTTACTGTATCGGATATTTCTACCTGCAACTTATTCCACTTGCGTTCATCAACAAACCCACTGCGGGCCTCAGGATGACAGTCGGCATACACCACATAGGGCTTGATGTCATAAATAGGAGTACCGTCCATCAGGTCGGCACCCTTCACATGAATTACAGGACCGCGGCTACTCTCCCACTCCACATGCGACAGACGCACAGAAGACAATCCGATGTTGTTGGGACGAAACGGACTGCGGGTGGCAAAGACACCCACCTTCTCGTTGCCGCCCAATACCGGAGGACGAACCACCGGACTCTTGGCAGCATGCCTGTTGGCAGAAAACTCCCATATCAGCCACAGATAGTCAAAACCCTCTATGCCACGAAGCGCATCTGCGTTGCGGTATTCGGGCTCAAAGACGATCTCTCCCTCCAACTCTGCCACCAGTCCAGCCTGCTTGGGAACACCAAACTTACTCTTGAAAGGTGAGCGAAAATGTGCTATTGGTTTTATTTCCATATTTTCTAATTTGCGCCAAAATTACACAATTAAATCCATTTGGAAAAGAAATAAAAAGAAAAAATTTGGTATTCCATGCTTTTTAATGTACCTTTGCATGCAAAACAATCAAATCCATCAAGAAATGAAAATCCAGAAACCGCAATATGAGATTTGGGAACAAATCGCAGGAGAAGCCGGCATCTATAAGCAGATAGAGCGTGCCGGAAGAGTATGCTACAAGAGTGAAGACCATACAACAGACGATTCTGCCAGGCCTTTCGTCGAGCGAATGATTCAGAGCGAGCACTTCGCCATGCTCGAACATGGCACCGTCTATCTCTTGTGCAATCATGGCGAGCTGCCACTTTATCTCACCAACAAGTTCTCCCGTTGCCATACCGTCGAGGGCAAGGATTACATCACAACCAACATGCGCATTCTTGCCGAGAACAAGTCACTCTCCGACCTGAAGTATCTCAGCGACTACGTGGCTGGCAGACATGAGCTGCGCATCACCGTGCATTTCACCACCCAGATTTCCATCACCCGCGAATACAATCGCCATCGTGCCAACTCCATGGCCGAGCAGAGCACACGCTACTGCAACTACACCAAGAACAAGTTTGGCAACGAGATAACCATCAACCTGCCAGAGTGGGTTTCCAATCAAGCCGACTTCGATGACGCAACTGCTGAAATATCGCCCGAAACATTCTCTTCACTCTGTCAGGAAGTAGCCGAAGGCAAATCACAGCAATGGAGCAAACTGCAGTATTGGCTCTTTGCCAACCTCGCCGCAGAGTATTCATATATGAATCTGATCAATGCCGGTTGCAAGCCACAGGAGGCACGAGCCATCCTGCCACTCGACTGCAACACCGAACTCGTGCATACAGCTTTCATCAGCGACTGGCGTCATTTCTTCGATCTTCGTGCTCTTGGCACCACAGGAGCCCCCCACCCTGATGCCAAACTTTTGGCCTATCCTCTCATGCAGGAGTTTCAGGAAAAGGGATATTTAGATGAAAAATAAACAAAACAACTGCCAAAAAGATAAGATTTTCGGAATATCTGACATCATGTATCAAAGAAATACTTATCTTTGCAGTGTGTTTTTCATAGTATTAGATTTAAGGTTATCAAGGTTGGGGGCTACGGCGGTAGCCCCGTTTTTGTATAAACAGCCCTATAAACAGCCCTACAAACATACGTATAACTACTTTTTTTTAAGAAAAATCAAAAAAAGTTTCATAAATATTTGGCAGATAGAAAAAATAGTCGTACCTTTGCAACCGCTTAAGAAAACCAAGCTGGTCATCTTGCAAGGAGAGATGGTAGAGTGGTCGATTACAACGGTCTTGAAAACCGTCGTACCGAGAGGTACCGGGGGTTCGAATCCCTCTCTCTCCGCTCAAAGTAGCGTAACTATCTGATTACCAGAGAGTTACGCTACTTTTCGTTTATAAGCTGCGCCAGATATGCGCCACTTATTGTCTATACGTAGAATCAACGTCTTCTATCCCATGAACCAAGGGCTCTAAAAGATGTTAAAAAAAATGTGTTCAAATTTTCGCACTGGTAATGTTTCAAGCCTCATAGGCTACACATCCCCAACCCTGCACAAAGGTGTACGCTGGTTCGTTGATTTTTTTGCTTTGGATCCTGCAAGCAATGACATGAGACGAAAAAGATACTATATTGGCAATAACTTGACTATTGCCGAGAAGAAACGCAGAGCTTCCGAAATAATCCAAGTTCTAACTGTACAATTATCCCAAGGATGGAATCCATGGGTCACAGCAGATGACGCTCGTGGCTTTGTCGCCTTTGAGGAATGCCTGAAAAGATACTTGGAATACGTTGAGAGAATGGATAGAAAGAAGACAAGAGATAGTTATCGTTCAAGAACAAATATCTTGAAAGAATATCTTAAAACAATGCCAACACCAATAAACTATGTTTATCAGTTTGACACTTCTTTTTGCAACGGCTTTTTGGATTGGATATATCTTGACCGAGAAAGTTCTCCACGAACACGTAACAACTACAGAGGATGGCTTTATAGTTTCGCAGAGTTTCTTATTGCAAGAAAGCATATCAAAAACAATCCTGTTGAGCCTATAAAAGTTATGCCAGAGCATGAGAAGTTCAGAAAAGACCTCTCACCTAAGATGCTGCAACAAATGTCCTCATACCTGGAAAAAGAGGACAAATACTTTTACTTGGCTTGCTTGATGCAGTACTATACGCTAATAAGACCAGGAGAACTTAGTCACCTAAAAATTGGTGACATCTCTATAAAGAACCAAACAGTATTTGTTTCCAAGGAGTTCAGCAAGAATCACAAGGATGCAGAAGTCGGACTTAACAAAGCAATCATCAAGTTGATGTTAGACTTGAACACCTTTGCTTCTCCAAACACCCATTATCTCTTTGGAGAAGGCTTCAAGCCAAATGCTTCAAGATGCAGCGCAGACCAATTCAACAGACGTTGGAAAAAAATGCGTGAAGCCTTACACTGGGATGAGCACTATCAATTCTACAGCTTGAAGGATTCTGGCATCAGAGACCTTGCTAATTCGCAAGGCGTTGTCATCGCTCGTGACCAAGCAAGACATAGCGACATAACAACAACGAACAAATATATCCAGAAGCATGGTGTGCAAAAGGAAACATTAAGTTTTGAAGGTAATCTTCCCTATGGGGACAATGAGCCAGACTTATCACAGACTTAAAAAATATACTTTTTTCTTGTAGCGGAGTAGCAAAGACTCCGCTACAAGAGAACAATTTCTGAAAATCAACGACTTAGTTTTAGCTACAGACTGTATTTCACTATTTTTTTCGCTACATTTTCCTTAAAGCATCTTCCCACCGCCAACAAGAGACTTCAGCAAGCTGAACACACTTGTTTCCCACCCTCTCAACAGACAAAGAGTTTCACGATATAAAGAAGCAGAAAAAATCCCCAACAATATAGAAAGTAGCTTTTCGCCTTAATGCCGTTTGCTGTCTTAGGCTATCCATAAATGGACAGGCTTAGACAGCAAATGGCAAAGCCGAACATGATGGCAAATTGCTATCTTGAATTTCAGAAGAATACGCAAAGGATGAATTTCACCATCCTTACAGACTTTTCTTCTTGTATTCAAGATGACAATTCTTTAGCCATCATTAAAGCTACACACTATATTGTCCCACCCTTCCCTTTCAAACTCAATCTTAAAATTCATCCACCCAAATAGCAATAGTTATTCTGCTATAAAAACAGCAGAACGTGGCAACAGCTACACCAAATTCACTGCATCAGACATCGAGAGACTGACATTGCCAGTCCTCATTATGTCTCAACTTGTAATTTGATGTAGTTGCAGACACTGTAACCGTTGCTATTCCCTCCCTTTATTAATATATTGACCTAAGGGAAGAAATCATATAGCTATATCATTACTGGATTTGCTGCGTGACATGGAAGGATATTCCAAAGAGACATCATAAAGATGCAATATTCTATAAACGTTACTTTTGCCCCTATAACCTGTACGTTCCATGATTTCCTTGACACTATAGCCAGCATTATACATATTGATGACCATTCTGTAACGCTTTAGCCTTCTATCAGAATGCTTGTTAGAATAAAGGTCAGCCTCTATGTCATCGTGGCTATTTCTGTCACGTTTGCTAAACATCTTACAAACAACATCAAACACGTCTTTAGTTGTTGTACCAGAGAAAAGCAAGTTATTGGAATCCACTTTGTCTTCTACGGAAACGATTCGGATATTTTTCTTTGAGCAAAATTTCAGGAAGAATATCATATCATGAATATTCCTGAAAGCATTGTCAAAAGAATACAAGACGGCTATGTCATAATCATCGAGTCCATCGACGAAATCCTGCCACCTTGACCTATTGCTTGAACGCACTTCTTCAACATGAACGCTGACACATCCATGCTCCTTCATAAGATTGAGCATTTGCTCTGTCTGCTCAATATCTTGTGCAGCTTTTATAAAGCCTATATTCTTCATATTTATAATATTACTCGTTAATAACAGTACAAAAATAACACTTATTCGTCTAACATACAAATATTTACACAATTATTCACATAAACGAGCAAAACATATCACCTTAACATCTTTTTTGGTTCTATTTTTAATATTTTGAGAACCAAATATCAATTTATTGATACTCACAATATAAAAATATCAAACTTTTTATTAATTTTGCGGCAAAATTCACAAAAACAAGAATAATGATTAAAATACATTTGGAATCAATAAAGAAGTATCGCACATGTATAAAATCCCATTTGGACATTTTATGCATGGCATTTGCCTTCTTGCTTGCAGCAAGCAGCACTTCATGCACCAACAACAAATATGGCTTTAGTTCTCCCGAGGATGCCATTGGCACATACAGAGAACAGCTGAATATTTTGAGAAACGCCAAAACTTCCAACACGAAAGATTTTGGCATGCTCATTTGCAAATGGAAAGAGACAAAGGACACGATTATCAACTATCTCAGAAAAGACTCAGTACTCATTAAAGATGAACGTGTTGCACAATCCTTTTATGGCATTCATGATTCTATCAGAAACGAAATGCTGAGACTTTCAGAAACATGGAGGTATGACTATTCTGATGTATTGACCTTAAAGGAGCAGACATCCCCCTTCAAGGAGGACAAGGAGATACAAGAGGCTGTGAAGGAAGCTGAACCTTTCTTCGAATCTTTGAGCAATACACCAATAAGCCAGTCTGACAAAAATTCCATACTCAAAAGATACCGTTACTTTTTAGCTATGGCAAACAAGAGAACCATCAGCTGCAAAAAAGATATGTTGGAGTTTATCAAGCAAGAAGATTTTTTCTTCCGCTCTTTCTTGGCTCACCTGTCAGAAATGAACAATGAGCCACTATCAGACATAACCAAAGAAACGGATGACATTTGCAGGAATATATTTATCGCTTCGAGAGAAGGCAAGATTACGCCTAAAGATGCTATGATATATATGTCAATGAGAACAGGAAGAAGACTTCTGCTAAATGCAGTCGTTTGCGTGAACGACATCAATCAGATGGACATAAAGGACAAAGCACAAGGCAATGCATACCTATGGATGATTATCCAACCATTCATTAGCATAGACCAATTCACCCTTGCGACACTGACATCCGAAGAAAAGAGTAACTTTAATTACATCACAAAACAAATTCCAAAATCAAAGAAGTTCGCAAGGACTTTCGACATAAAACTGCAGGCATTAAACTACCTGCTTCCTCAACAACTTTTGAAAATGTACATACTATCAATTTAAAATAGAGTAATTATGATAACAAGAGAAGTCAATAAATTCATGCTACTGGCACCTTTGATGTTGCCAAAGTTAATTGATTGCAAGAAATGCCAGGAGCCAGATCTTACGGAAGACTCCGCAATTCTCTACTTTAGTCTTGAAGAGCCTTTTCCGATAGGTTGCGTAATGGATATGTTAGAGGATGACATGGACTTGCTTCTTCTGTACCACGGAACAAAGAAGGAGAGCCCACGCATTCATCATTGTTGCTTCTTCGCAAGTCCCAAGACAGGACAAAGCATGTATAAGATAAATGTGACAACAGACAGCAGAGAATTTGTCAAAGATATCAGTGTCACAATATTTGACTCAATAGATGTTTGGGAAGACGAGCTTGAAACTGACCTTAACACCCATTCTGGCAAATTCGACTTTATCGTCTCCCTGTCTCATCAAGAACTACTATCCATATTTTGTAAACTCGGCTATGAATCCTAATTTATTGATAAAGATAGCAGACATCATCAACAATAACGGTTCCAAGTATCGTGCAGTCATCCCATGCTCCAAGCATGATTATATGATTCAAGAAGGCAACAAACTACTGAAGTCGTGTTGCTATGTTCTCAGAATAATGGTATCTGGGAAAACAAAAAATCATATTAAGAGAAGCGTATGGAACATTTACGAGTATGACATGGACAGGATTATACTGAAAGTGTCAAGAAGAGACAAAGACTTTGCCGAAAGGATTAACTCTTGCGAGCTAACTCCACACGACGTGGAGAACATTGTTCGCAGGGCATCCTTCGGTTCTTTAAGATTAAAAATAGCCGATTCTTCGTTCTACTTGTATGTGGGAGAAAAAGAATAAAGAATTACGCATATTACCATTATTACTTATATTTATAATATTACACTGTTTGAAAATGACAGCATTGTTTTTACTTTTAGCATTTTGTCTTGGCCTTTTTGTATTTTCAATGGTAGCATACAAGAAATATCGCAAATTCATTGTAGCTATGGCTTACTCAGAAAAATGCAGATTGTTTTGTATCTGCTTGACTGGAATCTTGATTATAGGATTCCATTTAGTCTATTACGCAGCACAACCGCATGATATGGGTATCATGATTTCAACCATTTTTCTTTTTGCATCACTTGCAACAAAGCACATGTTACAACTATTTGTATATATCAGGTCAAAAAGAAACCTTTATACAGCACTGGGCTTGGTCACTGTGGTATTTGCCTTTGTACCATATATGTTCACAACATCAGTTACGTTTGCAATAGCCTTGATAGGAATATCTCTACTTCCGACGGATAGGCAAATCCACAAAAGGCGTTTGAAGTCAAGCAGCCATATAGGTTAGTTTAACCATATTACGAAGAAATTTCTGAAAAGTATTTTTTCCAAAAGCATAAATATAATGAACAAAGCAAATAGAACCCTAAGCTGGCTGTCAATTAACAGCCAGATGATTAATTGTCTAAAGACTAAGACAAACCATAAGTATTCGCGTTATGATGCTTTCATCTGGTTGCTTGAAAGCATACTTATCAATGGCAAGAAAAATGGTGAGCAACCATTAATTTCTTTCTCTGCTTCATACATCAAGTTGGCAGACGAATGGAAATGGACACGCCAAACTGTGCAGAAGTTCATTGAGGAACTAATAAGTTTGTCGCTCATATCCGCAAAGCGAGAAGGTAATGCATATACTTTTACCCTTAGCGAGGAAATGAAAAGCAAAATCATCTTAGAATAGGCATTAACCTTTCCCTCTTATTGAGCTATCCAAAATATAAGACAACAGATGCAAGAATAGTTTCTTTCATCAAAATGCATCATAAGGCAGGTAATGCCTTCAGCTTTTCGCATATATAAAGGATGAGACGAAGCTCATCAAGGCGCATATATTTGGAAGGATGGTAAAGCCATAGGTTTTCGCATATATAAGGATGAGACAAAGCTCATCGAGGCGCATATATTTGGAAGGAAGGCAAAGCCTTAGGTTTTCGCATTTATAAAGATAAGTCAAACCTCATCGGGGCGCAAGTTCTCTAAAACAGGCGAGCTTGCTCCCCAAAGTTAAACGATACAGCATTATAAACTATATAACAACGATTTTTCAAATCGGTAAGCCTAATTACCGTTGACATTCGTTAACGGATTAGGCTGACACTCCAGAGGAGTTCCTTCGGGGAGCAAGCTCTGTCAGAAACATAAACATAGAATATTATGGCAGGAAGAAAACAGGTAATGGATATGCATTCCGAAACTAACGGAGTGAGCCAGTTTGAAAGTGACGAGCAGCAAAGAAATTGGGATGATAATAAATGGCTCCAGAAAAGCAAAGACAGTTTAGCCAATTATGACAAGACTCGCTCATCTCTTAATTTCGAGGTCACAAAAGGTGGAATAATCCAACCTATTGACACTTCAAAAAGCATCGCTCAAAAGATGGTAGATAACTTGACGGTAAGAGGCATCAAAGATCCTAATGCCAACCCGAACATCAGAAGGCGAAGAAGAACTATCGCCAAATTCATATTTGGAGGGAATCGTGAGCGGATGCATGAACTCGCTTTCGGCAACCAGACTGTTAACCTATCAAAGGGAGCGGACAATTCAAACATTACAAGAAACAAAGACATCGAGGATTGGGCTCGTGATGTCTATAGTTTTGTTGCCAAGAAATTCGGTGAAGAGAATATTATCGGCTTCTATGTTCACCTTGACGAGAAAAACCCTCATTGCCACTGTTCTGTCGTTCCTGTTGACCAGGAGAAGAACCGCATCTCTTGGAAATCTGTCTTTGGGGATGGAAGACAAGCAGAGTCCGCCAATATGACCCGACTTCACAACGAACTTGTCAAGGAGGTTAGCGAGAAATGGGGACTGGAAAGAGGTGACAGCAAGGAAGAAACAAAAGCCAAGCATAGGTCAACCGAGGAATACAGGCAAAGTCTCATCCATGATGTCTGTGAATTAGAAAACACAAGAGAGGGACTATTGAAGCAGATACATCGTGCAGAAATCAAGCTTAAAGGTCTCACTACGATGATAGCAAATTTACAGGTTCGAAAAGAAAAGGTAGAACAGGAAATAGAACAAATTGCGATTCAGTTTGAACAAGGAAACGCAGACAATGCAGAACTTGCAAAGAAGCTACAAACATTGAGAAAGCAACTCGTCGATATTGACATGAAATTACAGGAACGTAACAATATGCTTGACGAGACAAACGAAGTCTTAGCCAAAGCAAAAGGTAGGCTTTACGAATTGAGAAAGGAATACAACCGGGTTCAAGATTATATCGGCGACGATGCTGAAAGAGAAGCTGCAAAAATTCAGAAGGATATACTATCCACTTACAACAAGATGGTAGCCAAGTCTATTGAGCCGCTTCTTCCAACCCTTTCTGACGAACAGCGTGAAATCATTGAAAACACTGGCTATGTCAACCTTACAGAGAATAGCGAGAACATCATCAATTGCGCCTTGCTTCTCGCCCTTGAATATATCCATGAAGCTACAAATTATGCAGAATCATGCGGTGGTGGAGGCAGCACAAGTTCTAGTTGGGGACGTGACAAAGACGATGACGACGAAAGATGGTGGATGAGGTGCATCACCCAATCCGTTACGATGATTTGTAACAGTAGTAGAAAGCCAAAAAGAAAGAGATAATATAGGTAATTCGATATTACCCATATTATCTTTATAAATTCTTCTACTGAAGAGAATCCTGAATCATAGCAATTGCTTTTTTGCATTTTTGGTATTGCTCATCAAAGCCATATTTCAGGGAGCGTTCATAGTTATGCTTCAAATCATTTAACTTGACAGCGATTGCTGTTTTATTATGAGAGTCAATAATACATTGAATATATTCAAAATATGTTTTCGTCTTATCATGAGTCAAGACCAAGACACTCTCAACAATAGACCGAGCAACACCTTTAGCCAACAAGTCCTCACCATTCAAGGATGTATCTTCAATGACATCATGCAAAAAGCCGACACAAATTTCATCCTCACAGCTACCCATTTCACCCACATGAAGAGGATGAAGAATTACAGGCAAACCAACCTTATCCAATTGCCCTTTATGAGCTGCCACAGCAATTTCAAGACATAGTTCTATTTGATTATTCATATCCAAACCTTTTTTAGCCCCTACGCCAAAGATGGCATAGGGGCAATTACCAATATTACCAATTGTCATTCTCATTACCTGTTAGACCATTTTTCAGGCATTCTTCAATCTTATCCATCACAACATTTGAATAAGCATGAGCCATCACCAAAGCCTTACAAGAAATTTTCTTATGCGAATCCTTTGCTGCAAATGGGAAACATGAATCCAATGTCCATTTTTCATCAGAACGAGAAGGAGGAGTTTGATTTCCTCCAAGTGCAGCCATCCAACCACCACCAATCATACGAACTACATCATAATATGGAACCGTGTACGTAACTCGAACTTTTCCATCTTTTATGTCGCACTTTATAACAGGCTTGATGCTGACATTATAAGCACTTGTGCCTCCTGCATGTTGCGCTATATCCGCAACATATCCCTGTGCAATGATTGTACCCAATTCCTTGTCATTAAGCTTGATTACAGAATTAGCATCATTGAATGTAGCAGTAAACCAATAATTAAGCAATACATACAACTGATCCTTTGTTTTTCCCTCTGCCTGGATTACTTGGACATAAGTAATGGCATTGTTTTTGTCAAGAGAAATCTGAGAGCCGAGATTTGTGGCGGCATCAACCCATTTGTCCCCATACTTTTCCTTTGCATATTTCTCTAACTCGTCTGCACGCAAGATTTGAGCGTTTACAGACACGACAGCTGTCAATAACAACAAAAATGAAATAAAAAACTTTTTCATAACTCACAGTTTATAATTCAACATAATCATTAAAATTCAAAACCAAGTTTGAGAGTAATTGCCTCCGCATCATACTTCTCTGCACTCCGTACATAATCCATACTTGTATGACTCGTAAAATGTGCAAATGTCTCAAACTCCAACTTTTCCGTTGCATAGCCAACGAAAAGATTTATCGCTTGCTTGGCATTGATGGAAAATCTACAACCAACAGAAGCATTCACATACAACCCACCATTGTTTGTCACAAACGTTCCGCCTTTTACATCAATAAAAGGACTTACCTTCTTTTTCAGAAAATTACAACGGACATTTGCAAATACAGGGACGTCAACCATACTTTCTCTTACATCAAGAGGAATGTCCATACCCTTTGTCTCGTAAGAGGACATAAAATGCAATCCAGTACCAGCTCCAAAGAACAAATAGGGATTTACCTGATAACCATGCGACGTGTTTACTTCAAAACGTCCAAAGTCGTAATCGCCAACTCCCACAGAATAACCTGCATCGACATAACCACGATAACAATTCTTTGATGTGTTCTGAGCCAAAGCTCCAATAACAGAAAGCAGCAAAACTGCCAAAGACAATACCTTTCTCATAATGCAATGAATTAAAGTTTAACTTAATGTTTCCTAACTCTGCTGCAAAGGTACTTCGGGTTTGTGCAGTCTTTCTGCATAAAGTATTTTTTATCCATAAAATCGTGTGAATTAAACAAAAAAAGTAGGAACTTTTAAAATTCCTACTCATTTATATGTGTTTCTAATCATTTTGAAGACGACATAAAAGCTCAATATGCCTCAATACGTAATCAATAGAAACATTATGAAATTGCTTCGAATAGTACTTTACAGCATTTTGCATTTCATTAATAGGAAAATGCGTATTGAATTTGAGCTGGATTTTATCCTCAGCAGCGTCTTCATAAAACTCAACTTTTACATCACCTCTATAATCAGAAACATATGCAAACAATATCTTGGCAACAAGATATATTGTAGAATGCGAATAAACCCTATTATAGTCATTTCTTTCTGAATATAATTTCACTGGTATAACTTTCTCTAACCCATCTATTAACTCTTGCACATCAAGTGAACGATTCTGTATATCCAAATACAAAGAATGATAATACTGTCTTAAATACACGAAAAATGCAATTAAATCTGGACATGGTTCATAATTAGTAGGAATCGTTTGTAAAGCCAATCTGACATGAGCCATAAGTTTCTCGATTTGTCGCAAAGACATTACTTTAGAAGTTATGAATTTTAGAGGAAAGCCATGGAAAATCTCTTCATAACTTCTGGCACCATAGCCATTACTCCCTGCATTTTTCTCGAAATAATCCGCCAGTCCCAATTTACTATAAAGATAGTCGAAAAATTTCTCATAGTCAGGTGTAGGCAGATATAACTCCACATCAATAAAACGGCGAAGATACTCAGCAGCATTGATACGATCACTTCCATAAAATCCACGAATCGAGTTACATAATTGTTCTTTGTCTATAGCCAACACAAAAACAACATGTGGAATAGCAAACAAGTGTTTTATTCTTTCCAACACTTTTACTGCATATGTTGGATTACATCGGTCAAGTTCATCCACAATGAATACCAAAGGCTTATCACAGGAAATATTTTCTGCATAATCAGCAAGTGCCGCTCTAAAAGCATTTAAGCTATCACATTCTTTCTTATATTTGTCCAATTCTTTTTGAAAGATATTCTTAGTCTCATCCAAGGCATCAGAGACAATATCTGCAGCTTCGTCTCCCAAATAATTCTTTATAACGGCTTTTCCAAGAGAGGGAAATATACCACAGAATATTTTTTCTGCTTCAGCAACAACCTTCGTAAAGGAGTTTTTGATTTTACTGTTTATGCTAAGATTATACAATTCACCCATTAGGGCAACTAAAGGGTCGGTCATATAATCATGTTCCCAAGCATTAAAGTATATTGTTTTGAACTCATGATTATTCAACTGTTGCTGCCACATTTTTACGAATGTCGTTTTACCAGTTCCCCATGGTCCATCAAGCGACATAACGCATCCACCCTTACCATTGCAAACTAAACTTTCAAGGATATCCGCATAAGGCTTTCTGCCAAGTTCACAATTTTGAAAGGGATTACTTTTAGGAATCTCTATATCATCAATTTTTAACTGCATTATATTTATAGCTTAATTAAATCTTAAATATTTACCGGAAACTACTTGCTTAGTACCATTCATATAAGTTATAACAACTTTCGTTATACTCATATTAGAAGCATCTCCTGCAACATAGTAAGAAGAACTATCCCAATCCCAAGAAGCACTTTCGCCACATTTCAAAGGACCTGTTCCTTGAAAATATCCTGTTTTTCTTACATCTCCTACACCATTTGTTATTTTGAAATAAACGGCTATGTACTTGATAGTTTTGGGGTTCGTATTGACATATCTGAAATTAAAAGTTACCATGGAATATTCATCATTCCAGTCCCAACTGTCAAAATATCCATAAGGAGCTTCCTTTTTTAGCTTACTTACATATTGGTCATAGAAATAGCTCCCCAAGTCAAGTGCCATATCATGGTAATCGATTGAGTCTTTTGTCAAACTATCTCTAAACACCTCATAATGATATTTGTAACCGTCAAAATCTTCAAGTCTTCGTGGTATAGCAGAAGCATGAGCATCCAAATAAGCCAAGTCCAAATCTCCTTCTTTTCTTGTGAAATAGTAAATAGTATCATTCTTGATGCCTATTGTATATTGAGTATCTTCAGATATAGATTCATCACAAAATGCACACGACAAGGAAACATTATTAGTCGGGACTCTATGGTAGTTATGTGTTTGGCGATAAGTTTCTGATTTTTTATTAGCTGCCGCCAACATTGCCTCATATTCCTTTGCTGTCTTAATGGAATCTTCCCTAACCCTATTGATAGAATCTTGCAGATGCTTAGCCCATTGCTCATTCAGTTTTTTAAACTTTGTATCAAGCATCTTCGAATGTTTTTCCACCTCAGCCTTTAATTCCTCGTCCTTCAACTGAGGAATGGAACCATTTTTCTTTATAATCTTGGCATAGTCCTTATTCAATGTTACCACCACATTGCTGTTTTCTGTCAAGACATAAAGATTCTGTGCTTTCTTGTCATAGGCATAATTACTTTCCACACCAGTAACGACATCAAGCATTTCTTCTGCCTTACGTTCATAAAAACCTTTGGAATTTCTTTGGTAAGAAATCAAAGCCTTTCTTATGAAAGAGTTATAGGACGAGTATTGTGCTCTCACTGATAGACAAGCACACATCACCAACCAAATAAAATAATTCTTCTCATATAGTAACGTTTTATTTATTACGTAGAATCTGCTTACCATCACATTTCATTTGTTCTGCACCTTCAAGATGTTTCATAATCTCATTTTCATCCAAGAAATGCACCTTGAAAGAGCAAGAATTTGGGAATCGGTTGAAAAAGATGTCATTGCTCATATATAGAGTTATAGAAGAAACCTCCTTTGCCGACAACACACCATTATAATATTTAAGGATGCTTGGGAGTACTCTTGGCAAAACCTTGATACCTTTTCGCCCATCATGGAAGCGAACCACAGCAACGACTCGGTAATGCTGTTTTTTGTCAACCGCCTGTTCCTTTTGCGACTTTGAACTTTTATGTGAGATAGACAGATGTCTTCCATACTTTTCATTAATAGCATTCATAACCTGTTGGAAAATTGCGCCATGAGCACTGGTATCTTCCAACTGATTGTAACCTATATAATAATGTATCATTTCATGAATGATAGTATCTTCTATCTCATCCTCTGATAATTCTATACGTGTATTCACACGCAATGCAAAGTCGTATTTCTCGACCTTTCCATCCTTGCCTATCCGTTTTTTGTAGGTACAGACACCCAAGAATGTCTTTGCATCACTCAACTTAATAGGAAGCATGGGGAGTTTACCAGCAAACATTTGCTGGTTAAACTCCTCAAATTTGTGCTTGATATATGGAATTGTAATCTCCATTGTTATTCGTTTACATTATCATCTTCAGGCTGAAACTCGAAGACTTTGCCCCAGTCTATATTGCAAGGAATATATTTCACAACCTTATGGACATAATAGAACAAAATCCATTGCGTAATGCTGGTATCAGTGAACTCTGTTTCCGTCATGTCCTTGCCAAGGATGGTATCAGTTCCATGAAGCAGAATCTTTTGGGTATCTCTATCTATGAGGTCGCCATTTTCATTCAGTTTTCCCTCAGGAATAGCCTTGCACAAGGTTGAAGGAAAAAGTTCCAAAAGCATTAAGTCCGCAGTCGCATCTCTCTTGTTTCGCAGCAACATATACTTATAAGACTTGAATACAAATGGGAACTTTCCATCATTCAATGAATAAAGTCCATGATCTTGATGCTCGTTGAAAGGTACTTCTGGATTCATCTTCCATTTTCCGTTATCATCTCTTTCAAGGTAACGTGACGCTGTACTTTCCTTTAGGCTTCTCGACTCCCAAGGACACTCGTCACCATAGACATATTCACTTCCAACAGGACCGAAACGTTCCTCCAAGTCTCCGCCAAACGTAAGGCAAAGAACGTCCTTCGGGTCTATGCCTTCAAGAATACCCGAATTATCTGTTGCTGCCGTTTTTCTCTTCTTTCCTTGCTCCAATGCAAACATGACAGGATTGATATTCTGCTGACTCATTAACACAGGCCAGTAGAATGGCGCATCGTTCCAGCCAATGTTCTCACCAGTGGCAGGATCGACATTTTTCTTTCCCTCCTGTCTCAACAGCATAACAACAGGAATGTCTATGGCTTTCTCACGAGAAGGTCTTACATCTGTACGACCATCATCAGGAGCATCAATATAGCCACCATTAGCTCTGAGTCGTGTCATGTTACGGTTCGTGCGTTGCAAGACATAGACTTTTCCGTCAGACTTGCTTGCGCAATACTCCAACGCACAAAGCATTTCCTTAATGTCATTTTTACGGTCAAGGTTATGAATGTTAACACTATCCTTATACACGAAAGTACTCTCTATCAATGACAATATTTGCTTCACCGTCTCGCAATCCATTTCGAAGAAGCCGTTCTCGTCCTTATTACCGAAGTTAGGGGAAGTCTCTATCAATGCGTCAATCTGCGCAATGGTCTTCTTGATGGCAGTATTGCTACCTGTCCAGAATCCAGCAGGAACCATACGCATCTGCTTCTTCAAGGTCAAGGCATTGGAAGCCTTTATCTTCTGTGTTGCACAAGGCTTGATGTTCTTGTCATAACCAACAAACACTGCGTTCACATCCGTACCTTTGTCTCTTCCCTCCAAGAACCACTCTCTAAGCTGATTGTCAAGCTCGTTCATTCGAACCAAAATTCTATAAATGGTGGAAGTTGTATGAAGTCTTGTCACCGCCATGTCCTCCTTGGAACGTGCGCCATACATTCGAGCATGTTGAAGCACCGTGTCTTGCTGGAAATTCTTTGGATTGCGACCATAGAAGAAACACAACATATTCTTGATGGTTATACCTCTATCGAGAATGTTGCCACCGATGAAAATGTTGGCAGCAGTATCTAACTGCAACTCTCCTGTTTCCTCATCCAAAAGAGACTCCACCTGCTCGTCTGAATTAACTATTTGCACATGATAGTTGTTCTTCTTCGGATTAAAAATGTTACGGATCTCGTCCATCACATCCTCCTTCATTGGCAAATCGACAGAGATTAATTTCTCTTCACAACCTTTTCTATTTGAATCGACGAAGTCATCATAGATAGCATCTATAGCTGCCCAGATTCTTTGGTCTGACTGGTCTTCCTCCACGATGGCACTCTTGATGGAATCAATAAGGCGATTGATAACACGACTTTGCCAATCATGGTTTTTCTTATCCAACTCAACATGAATCAGCGCACTGGTCTTATAATCCCTATTGTTGGTATTACGCTCTTGGATTCGACGGATTGCTGTAGCCATGAAGTATGAAATAAGCGCATATGTCAGACCATAGATGTTTGCAGATGAAACAGCATTGTTCAAGTATCGCTTATCCTCATGTCCAAGGACATCAATACACTTTTGGTCTATCTGATGGAATAGATGACTATACATGGAATCAGGATTCTGAGAATCCTCAAAATATTGCTGACCACCTATATAGGCTGCATGAACTGGAACGATACTGGTAAAACGTGGCTTGAATGGCTTCACCACATTGCCATTGAGATTCAGTTCACCTTGTGGCTGCAAATACAAACAGTAAGGTGTTGCTGTCACTTGAAGATAACGGCAATAATCAGGTATCTTACGGAAATCATCTATCTGCTGACTTATTTTCGCCATCTCGGTTTCCGCATCCTGTGCTATAGGATTTCCATCCTCATCCATTAATGCCTGTAACTTAACAGAGCGATAGTTTCGACTAGCAAAGTCTGCCTCGTCATCAACGATGAGTACCTTCTTCTTTTTCAAGAAGGTACAGTTTTTCGAGAACATATCTATCAAGTGGCTCATGTTGGTTGCTTGCTTCTTGCACACAATAACCGTCTTACAGCCTTCCACCTTTGCCTGCTTCAAGTTGTTCCAGACTTTCATGATGTCATAGATATTGATGGTCGCTTTCTGATCCAAGTTATCCGATGGTTTGAAGAAACGATAGTCTTTCTTCATACGCATGATGGTCTGTTGTGCCAGTGGCTTGGTTCCCTTGGTAAAGACAATCGTGATGTCTATGCCTTTATCGAATGCCAGACCGATGATGTCCTCAAACGTATCAGTCTTACCACACTGTATTTTGCCGAGCAACAAACCAGGTTCCTCGGCATGTTCGCCGTCTTCAAGTAACTGGCTCACTGTGTCCTTGATACATTTTACCTTTTCCTCTGGCATTTTTCCGTAAGGATAGTTGGCAACCAACGTATCATAAATTGGTGTATCTGTATTTGTTACCACTGCCTTGGCGTTTACTGCAGTCTTCAACTCCTTATGTTGCTTTACCATCCAGTCTGGAATGGTTACGCCAATGACTTTCAGCGTATTAATGGCAGCCTCACACTCTGCCAATGTCTTATAAATAACTTTTTCCATATATTATTGTCTTTTATATTCCATCATATAGTTTATTCTGCTCAAAGGAATACCATCTGAACCAAACAGGAATACCATAGGTCTTACGGATGAACTCCATATAGGCTGTATCTTTGTCATCTGGTTGCTGTGGTCCGACAATGAACAATTTTGTTGCTCTCTGCATATTCGGATAATGGGCATATTCAAGAATCTGTCCCAAAGCCTCTCGGATGCTTTTCTTTGCGGAATCCGTCTTGATTTCAAAATAATGCCATTCCCCTGTTTCCTTGAAGATACCCTTGATGTCAACCCTTTGTCCTTCCGCATCGGAAAGTCCAGTTTCAACATAAGGATGAACATAATCTTTCTTGATTAACTTGGCGACAGCATTTTGGATTTTCTTATGCAATGGGTCAATCAAGACCTCTCCTTTCTCTGTTGTCTTTATGAAACAACTTGTGTCAAGCACCTTCACCTTTCCTTCCTCGTCACTCTCAAAGACAAAATCGTTTTTCTTATCCATGAGGTTATAACGATGACCAGGAACTGAATCAGAAGCCAATATAGGTTTATTAGAATAGTTGAGAGTTGCCTCAGAGAACTTGAACTTGACATTGAAGAACCATTTGGGCTTGATGTCCCTGACAGTTCCACCTGCAAATCGGATTTCATCCTTCATTTCCTCTATCCATCCCCTTTCCTTATAATATTGGTAAACCATCTTGCTTTCTTCAGGCGAGACACCAACAGCATGATGAAGACAACCAACATATACCTTCTGCTTCAAAGGCGAGATAGAGAAAAGATGGATGTCATAAACAGCACCAATATGCTTTCCGCTCGCCACATTCATGGGCTGCAAAAAGCCATAGTGATAACCATTGGGTTCATAGATTCGTGAATCATCCAATATCCACTCCTCATGTCCAAAGCCTATTTTCTTCTCATAAGAGCCATCAGACAGAGATTTGCCCTCACTTCCCGAAGGTCTCTTCCAATCATGAGTGTTCCAACAGATTCTTGCTATTTTTTCCATTTTCCTTTATTTTGATTGCAAAAGTAATATTAGTTAGTGCAACCTTTCTGCACTAACTAATATTTTTTTCTAATCACGATGTTTTTCTTCTGCCGCAAAGGCATAAGAAGCCCCTTTGTCCTCTGGAAGTTTATATGGAACTACATCAGCAGTTCCTTCTACATCTCTACCAGCCATTTCCAAGTCTGTTATGGAGTAAGCTATCACATAGAGATACAATGCCACCACAACCTTGATACCAGCGTTCACTTCCTCATCAGTAGAACAAGGCGCATTATGAGCCTCGTCATTTCTCCAGTTTCTCACCATCTGGAGATAAGCAGAGAACTTCTTGCCGTCGTCATCCGTAGAATACTTCAGGTTCCACAGACACTTGAACGCATGGATGGCATCGGCAAGACCTGGATCCTTACCGTCCTGCCCTTGAATCTCGTCATCTTTAATCAAGAAATATAGTTTCTTCAGGAAAGCCTCATATTTCTGAACCAACGAGTTGAAGAAGGTATATCTCACGATAGGAGTGATGTTTGGATTGGCATAGATATTATTCAATGCCTCCTTCAGCAGCAAGTCAATGCCATCAAGTTTTGGAATGCTTACGGTATTCAGCACGAAGAAGAGATTGTCGATTATCTCTGGCAAGCTTCGCATCTTGCTACAAACACCAGCCATCTCACCCTGCATAGCCTCGAACAACTTTTCCTTCAACACGGCTTCATCATATACAAAGCTTGATGTTGCTGCAGCTTGTTTCGCTACTGCCTCCACGAACTTACCTACCAATGTCAAGGCAAATCCCTTCTCCTTGTCCAGAATTTCCTTGAAATGATAGTACTTGTCTATTTGGTCGATGATGGCATCACCAAACTTCTCCTTGCAGATGTTTACCATCACATCGTATGAGTTGCCAGCTCGTGCCGCATCAACTACCTCTGGGTCACTCAGCAGCTCTTCCCAGATTTGCTTGATAATCTTATCGTTCTCATTGAGAATCGATGCAAAAGGACTATTCACCATGTCAAGAAGCTCTGCCACGGTTTTTTTCTCATCCTCCACTTTCTTTCCTACCTCACCTATACGTGTAGCCTTCAACTCCGTAGGAGAATCTTCCAGTTCGATGGCTCCGTCAAACGAAAGCTGGATTCTCAGCTTATCCAAGTCTATCATTCCCATCAGCTCCATCGGCAACGTTTCCTTGGTATATGGCAAATACTTATAGAACACCTTGCTGAACACATAGAACTTCTCCAATTCTGGATCTGTGAAGTCCATGAGCTGAGCCAAGAATCCATATTGACGGACAAACCTGTTCACTTCCTTGCGATACTTGTCCTTGTCTTCATCCGACAATGAATCCACTCGCTCGTGTACAATCTTTAGCAGAATGGAAGGTACCTCATGCACCCTGTCCTTGTCTATCATTCGCTCACAAACGCTGTCTATCTCGCTTTCATTGAAGATGTTCCAGTTTTGCACCGTCTCTTTCAGGGTATATACTCGCTGTGTATCAACATCACCTGTCAGCGTTGTCTCGGTGTAATACTGGTTGAAAGCCTTGCGTACCGAGTCGGCATCATTGCGAAAGTCAACGACAAGTGTGTCTTCCTTATATGGCCAATAGGTACGGTTCAGACGTGAGAGCGTCTGAATGCACTGGATGCCACCCAAGCTACGGTCAACGAACATGGTATGAAGCAACTTCTGGTCGAAACCTGTCTGGAATTTCTCGGCAACTATCAATATCTTGTAATCGTCTTCCTTGAACTTCTCGGCAATGTCATTGTCCGTAACGCCATCGTCGTTCATGTTTGCCTCGGTACACTTGTTGCCATTGCTGTCAATGACATCACCAGAGAATGCCACCAAGGTCTTGATGGCACCATGATACTCCTCCTTGATAATGCGGTCGATGATTTGCTTGTAGTCGGCTGCCGACTGTCGAGAGTCACATACCACCATCGCTTTAGCCTGATGGTTGATTTTGTTGATGGTGAACTTCATGAACTGGTCAACAATCATACTCGCCTTTCTCAACTTGATATACTTGTTCTTTCCCAACCACTCGCCAATCACCTTCAAGGCTTTCTTTTGCTCAAAGAGCTTGTCCTTGTCCTCATCGGGATGCTTCTCTATCAACTCAAACTTGGTCTTGTAGCTGACATAGTTCTGGGTGACATCAAGGATAAACTTCTCGTCGATGGCTTGCTTCATGGAGTACAAGTCATGGGCAGACTTTCCATCCTTTCCATAAAGGGCATAAGTCTTGTCCTTTGGCGTGGCAGTAAAAGCGAAATAAGAAATATGGCTCATCATCTTACGATAGTTTTGCATCTGAGCCATCAAAGCATCCAGAGGACTATCATATTCATCAGGATCGTAATCGCCCATCTTCTCCAAGTCCTCCTTGGTGGAAAGCGCACTGACCAAGTCCTTTGCCGCCTCATTGCCGATGGCAGTATGAGCCTCGTCCACAATGATGGCATATTTCTTGGATTTCTCATGCTTGAGATAATCGAGCGCAAAGGCAAACTTCTGCACGGTGGAAATGATGATTCTATTCTCGCCGTTCAAGGCATCCGCCAATTTCTTGGAACCCTTGCGGATGTCCTTCACCGTTCCTGCCGTCACCTCAAAGTTCACCACATCCTCTGCCATATTGCGATTGAGCACAATACGGTCTGTCACCATGATGATGCTGTCAAAGATAGCGGTGCCATCAGGGTTTGTCATGTTGGCAAGCTGGTGTGCCAGCCAAGCCATCGTCTTGGTTTTTCCACTACCTGCGGAATGCTGAATCAGATAATTGTGTCCTGGTCCTTCCTCACGAATCAAGCCACGAAGTTTTCTCACCGCACGGAGTTGGTGGAAACGAGGGAAAATGACCACGGTACGCTTCTTCTGCTCCTTGGTGTCCTTGTCCTCGTAATACTCATCGTAACGCTTGATGAAGTTTTCCAACAGGTCGAGGATGGAATCTGCTTGCAAAACCCTACGCCACATATAGGCTGTAGGATATTCGCCTTCGATGGGAGGATTGACGGTCTCCTGGTTGAAAGGAAGAAACGTCGTTTCCTCACCATTCAGGAACGTGGTCATGAAGGCATACTGATTATCCATGACAAAGTGAACCAAACAGCTTCGCAGCATTCGGTTATGTGGGTCACGGTTTCGCTTGTACTGCAATATGCCATGCGTATAGTTCTGGTCAGAACCTTCGTTTTTCAACTCGAAGGTAAATAAAGGAATACCATTGAGCAAGATGCACAAGTCCAATTCATTGCCACTGTCCTTGCCTAACGAATAGCGCATTTGGCGAACAACACTGAATCTGTTTGCTCTATAGAGTCTATAATTATCCGTTCCCTCACCTTCAAGCACAGGCTTGAACTGACAGAACTTTACTTTTGCTCCGCTGATAGTGAAGCCTTTTCTCATAATAGTAAGAATGCTCTCGCCACGGTCTATTCGCTTGTTGTACTCACGAATGACTGTAGCCACCTCCTGACTAGGAAAATGCTTGGTCAGTTTGTTCCATACCACTGGCTGTTGGCGTAAGAACTGCTCCAGCATCTCCACATCACACAGCTTCTCGATGTCAAACTGTGCGCTGCTTCTTTGATTGTAGAGGTCGCTATCAGCAAGATAACTTGCAATGTGCTCCTCAAATTTTGTTTCATTCAAGAGATTATCCATATATGATATATTTTTATTTCTTAATTAATTCTTTATCTGCCTTTACCAATGCCGTAGGTGTTACTTTGTCCACAGCGAGATAAAGCTCTACTTTTTCCTTCAAGTTCAAAGTGACAAAGTCCTTATGTCTTCGCCACCACTTGTAGAATTTGACTGGTTGGTCTTTGTAAGGAACCGATGCCTTGACAAGATTGTCATAACCAGGAAACTCAATAAGGATGTTCAAACGGAGAAAATCCCTGTAATACGTAAAGTGTTCCAACCTTAACTTATTGGAAAGCACCTTGAAATCGTCAGCCTCAATGACAATCTCATTTTCCACAATCGTCTTATGTAATGCGACAGGGTCATCAATGAGCCAACGCTTTACCTTCTTGGTTTGATGTCCTATGGTCAGCAAGTTGTCACGATTGTAAAACTCTTGTTTTCTTGCCAAGAAAAAGCTCTCTTGGTGTGAATATTCCTTATTCTCAGCAACAGAGTTTTCTGGTGTCACAGACTTGTTGTTTCTCAAATATTCCAAGATGTCTATATGATTGACTATCTTACCAGGATATTTCTCAAACAAATCATCATTGGACATGCCAAGAAAGAAGTCTTCCACCAAATCCCAACGTTTCTCATTGCTGAAATAATTGGTAAAGAAATGCTCAAACAATTCACAACTAACCTTATGTCTGTTCTTAACCGATTCAAGGATGGAGTTCTTGTAACTGTCATTCTTTGAATCCCTCTCTATTCTTCGTGGGTCATTGAGACGCAAGAATATCTTTGGTTCATCACCACCAGTAGTTTCGAAAGAGCCCAATTCCATAATTTCCAACAACGAACCCAGTCTGATATGATTCATGAGCGGAATGTCATTGATGGACAGGAATCTGTCTGCTGATTGGTATTCTTTACCATCGAACAACTTGGCAAATATACTCATCAACTGAGTGAACTTTGCCTGATAGTTGGTGCTGAAGACTTGGTATTGCATAGTCGTACCATGACGTCGCATCTGTAAGAAGGAGTCCCCTTCCAATGCACGTTCGGTAGTCTTCATATAACCAGAGTAGGTACTCAGCATGAATGAAGCTATCTTTTTGATATTATACTTGGTATCCATGCGTTGCACCAGTTCCTCCTCAAATTCATTTTGTGTGAAGAACGAGTGTTTGAAACCAAGTTGGGCAAAAGAGGTTTTGACGGCATCCAAAACACCACGCACCTCAGCCAAGACATCACTATATGTTCTGTCTATATTGATAGTTACCCTAATCTGTGGAGTCAACTCGATGCCATCCTCAGACAAGAACTTTTGCTTATAGAACTCGCTCTTTAGCTGTGGAAAGCTCTTATCTGAGAAATGCCTTGCCCAAATATCATCAAGATTCAGTTCCAACGTATGATAGTTTCCTGATACACGTGTTATCTCCTTGAAGCATTCACCATACTTCTCCAGCAATCTGTCCATGCCCACTTGGTTCGTTCTTGCATAGACCTTAGTGAACAATTTCTTTGGACGTGCAATGAGAACATTGAATCGTGTCTTGTTCAGATAGTCCTTTTCTATCATCATCAATGCCGTTGCCACCTTCTGGTCAATCTCATCGACAGAGTCGAAGATATAAGCAAAGTCATTGGCTGCGACAAGCATATTTCTCTTCTTGCCATTGCTATTGAAACAACGCATAATCTTGCATAGCACTTCCTTCAATTGATAGGTCTTCAATGAGGAGATACCAAAGAGTTGCTTACTATAACGTAAGTCTGATTTAGAGAACGTCAATGCTGCAAAACCTTGTATTTCTTTCTTACGTGCTACACGTCCTATCTCCTGTATGTAGTCTGGAAGTAATCCAGATGGCGCATGGTGATAAACTACCTGTATGTCAGGTATATCGACACCCATACCAAAGGCTTTCGTAGCAATCATCACCTTGCAACGATTATTCTTGAATGCCTGATATGCAAACTTCTGCTCGTCTGCCTCCATTCCTCCATGGAAAGAGACAACCATTCCTTCCTGTATCTCATCACATTTGTCCTTCAATCGGTTGATGTGCCTTGTGTATGGCGCATATACGATAGCTTTCATGTCCAAATCATGGATGCCCTTGATGATATTGACAGTTTCCGTTTCCTTGTTTTGGTCATAGCGACCTGTAGAATAGTCATCATGGGTATCTATGACAAACTCAATATTGTCACGGCGTACATTGCCGATGAACTTATGAGGATCATGCATGTTCAAGCTATTGATACTGTCAAAGACCATATCGTTCACACCACCATATACTGCAGTTGCGGTCAGAGCTACCATAGGGAACATATAATCGTTGTACTTGCGCATTTTGTTGATATGATTGCCCAAGAACCAGTAATCCACACGGAAATCTCGACCCCATGTAGTGATAAGGTGAGCTTCATCGACTATGAGCAAGCCTAATTTTCTCTCTCCAATGAAATAATGGATGTCATAAGATAACAAAAGCTCTGGTGACAAATATAGAATATCCACATCGCCACGTTTACAGCCGTCAATGATTCTATCCCTGTCTATCAATGTCAAGTCACTATTAATGAACTCCACCTTGTCATAGTGGCGTTCATTATGCAATCCCTCTACCTGGTCTGTCATCAACGCCTTCAGAGGGGACACCACTATGGTGACATCACCTTGTGATGCTGCATAGAACGCAGGCAACTGGAATATCAGAGATTTTCCAGCACCAGTAGGAGCCGTGATAAAGATGTCTCTTGGTTGGATTCCCTCACATCCATTCTTATACTCTTTGATGATGGTGTCCACCAGCAAACCTTGCGATACAGGTATGATGTCATTGCCAAGCTCAGGATTCTCATATACCTGAATGTCTCTGAACTCAGCTTTCTCTCCCCAATATCGCTTCAACAGAACTACGGATTCCTCTGAAGGTGCATAATCCTTCTGTATAGCATCTTCCCTCTGAACAAAGATGCCACCGCCAAAACGAGCGAAGAGGTGATTGAGTTCTTCAAGGGTATTGGTCAATGTCTTATTCAGCACATTTTTACCAGACACCTTGACATAAACTTTCTTTGCAAAAAAGTCCTCTTCTATGCACTCATTGACCAACACATCAATTCCGTATGGGTCGGAAATCACATCAAGCACGTATGCTTTGGCAGAAGATACACCAGCCGATGTTAGGTCTTTTTTGATGGAGAACAAGGGTATCTTTTTCAAGCCATCATTAAAGTGTTTGAGTGAATAGAAATAATGTTCACCTATCTTCAGTTGCTCTGCTTGGTAAACAGGCATACCTTCAGGTCGCTTCTCCGTTCCATTGGCATCAGCCTTTTCTATATACTCACTCTTGCTGATAGGATAGAGAGAACGTAAATTGTCATATACAACAACAATCCTGTCCTTGAAAAAATCCTCGTTCAAGTATTCGTTAATGCTTGCATACTGCTGGTGTGACAGGATTTGGTAAGTAGTTGCAGCCATGAGCTTCGGGAACACACTTCCAAACCATGCCTGGGTGAACAAATCAAGATTTCCCTCTTTATCAAAGGTCGCTTGGTCTGTTATGTTATCGTTGAAATTCTCCACATATATATACGGAGTGATTCCTGCCAAGACAAATATTGTGTTTGCCTTGTCTCTTGTATGCTTTTTGATGATATTATCAAAAGCATTGGTATATATGTTCTTTAACTTATTACTCATTCTGCAACTACTTTATGTTTACAACAGTTTCTTTAAATCATCCATGTTTGGCAATGCCTTGCGCAATTCTTCCGGCATATCATCAAAGGTCTTGTATGTGGCAACTCCCATAGGCTTGTTATAGTCTTGTATGACATACTCAACATAGTCCTTGTTGGCGGTCGTACAAAGCACAATGCCAATGGTAGGATTCTCATGTTTCTTCTTCACCTTGTCATCAAGGATTCGAAGATAAGTCATCAGCTGCCCGAGATAGGAAGATTTGAAGGCTCCAGTCTTCAACTCTATACAAACCATACAGTTCAGCTCTCGATTGAAAAACAAAAGGTCAGGGAAGTGTTCCACCCCATACACCTCTAAATGGTACTGGTTGCCAATGAAAGCAAAGTCCTTACCAAAGGTCATGATAAAGTTCTTGATGTTATGTACGATATTTTGCTCCACGACTCGCTCATCCACATCCTCGATGTCTCTTTCTCCCAATTCCTCCACATTGATGAAGTCAAGCATGTACGAATCCTTAAACATCATCACTGCTTTGCGAGCATCCTTTGGTGTCGGGATGGTGCGATCGAAATTATTAGGCAATGCCTGTTGGTTCTGATATGCCTTCGACTCAATGAGCTTCTTCAATGCTCTCACAGAAAGATGCTCTTCTGCACAACGATGGATGTAATAAAAGCGTTCCGCCATACTTTTCGCCATTCTCAATATGAGCGAATGATGCGTAAAAGGAACTCGAAAGAAGTCATTTACTGGAAAATCCGACAGGTTTGATATGGTTATGGAATTGTATATATCTATTGTATTTATTGCTTTTGAGCCAGTCTGCATTTCTTCGGTTGCAACCGAAGAAACTACTTTTCTCAATTCGTCGGTCGTGACCGACGAATTTCTATCAAGTTCATTCCAACCTTCATAAAACAAGCGCATCTCCTTCATTTGTGTGGCAGAAAAACCTCGTAGTCCTGGCAGAATCTTTCGCAACAGCTCACTAATAGCAGAAAGTGCATCAGTTCCCCATCCACCATTTCGAGAGTTGGATGAAATGAATTTTCCTATGCCGAAATATACAGCAAGCTGCACTCTATTTTCACTTTTCAGAGCCTCATACTGTCCCTGTAAGATGGCTGTCTTTATGGTTTCGGCAGCTGTTTCATATAATGTTATGTTGCTATTCTGTTCCATATTTCTACATTTATAATTATAGTTTTTGTAATTCGTCGGTCATGACCGACGAATTGTATTTTTTCCAAATCGTCCGTCATGATCGACGATTTTATTATCATCATGAGACCTTGCGCTTTCCCGTTACGACCTCCGTGATGAGACTCTGCTTGTATTCTTGCAGGAGTTCTACTTGGTGCTGGGCTTTAGAAATAGCTGCATCAAAAATCTGACTTTTTCTCATTGTATATTCTACAATCTGTTTTTGCTCATCTTTAGATGGAACTGGAATATACATCATTTGATATTTGTCAGCTCCAATATTTTGTATGGTCGATTGAATGAAAACGCTATTCTTCCAACATTCATACGCTCCACTTTGAGTATAATAATACAGATATTCTGGTAACATTCTACGCTTATCGCATGATGCTTTAATCAAATAACCTGCATAGCAAGCTTTTATATCTGCATTAAACAAAAATGTCTTACCAACCGTCGCGCCACTTCTTGCAAACAAGACATCCCCTTTATCCAACAAATAATCTTTAGCCTTAGAAGGTTCCAATGATTTGAATGTTTCAGGGCGCAATTCTCCATTTGCTGTTATATCTGTAATTCTTATATATCGTGGATATGTTGTATCATCAGATTCTGCTGGTTCATTTGCACCATACTGCATACGCTCTCTAAGAATACGTTTCAGATGGACTACATCCCAACTTGCAGGTATTTTTCCAATCCATTCCACTCCCGAATCTTTCATTTCCACATTCGGATTAAGCCCTTTCGTAACGGCATGAGTGATGACACTCTGCTTCAATTCTTGGAGCAAAGCGATGCGCTTCTGCTGAGCAGAAATAACATTGTCTATCTCTGAACATTTCTTGTCGAGATAAGAGGCAATGGCATCTTGCTCTTCTTTGGGTGCCACTGGTACAACATAGTTCAAGATATTCTCTTGCGACAATGTTGGAATTGTACTTCCTCCTACAGTCAATGACACTTGTCTCTGTACAATTTCATTACTCAACAAATAATACAGATATTTATTGCTCCCTTTTATATTCTTGAAAACTACAATCTGTGGATTGATTGTAGCCTCCATCGGTAGATTAGCAACATAACTTACCTTTCCAAAAGTTGAACCTGTCTTTACAAATAGAATATCCCCGTCATAAATCTTTATTTCTGGAGATTCATTATATTTATACCATGAAAGATAGCTACATTTATCATAGTTCATCTTCCCATTTTGCATATTAGATGGACTTAACGTTATAGCACCCTCTCCTTCACCCACAAGATCTGTTTGGTTATAGCCACGAAAACCTATTCTACCAAAAATATGTGATAAATGTTTTAGTTTGCATATATTCCAATGGCTTGGCACTTCACCAATCCATTCCACACCACTATCTTTATAAGAATTATATTGCTCCATACGCCTTAATCCTCTTTAAGATGAGACAATTCTGTATTCAAATCCATGTCAAGCGCAGCCAACTCTGCAAGAATATCCTCACTACTACGTAATGGACGATACTTGTAGAACAAGCGGGTGAATGGAAATTCACAACCCACCTTATCCTTGCTTCTGTCCATCCAAGCATCAGGAGCGAAAGGCAACACTTCTGTCTCAAAGTACTCCTCGATGTCTTGCTTCATAGGGATTTTCTCCGTATCATTGAGATTGGTGTCGACAACCCACTCACCACTATTCTTGAACGGATCCACATAGGCAATAGGAGCATCCTCATTGATTTCACCGAAAGCATCACGGATAAGTTTCTGCTGCGCCTTGGTGGTCTTTACCTTCTGAGCCTTCAGCCAAACAAAGAAGTCGTGGTCATCACGCTTCTCATTAGAACCTTCCAACTGGACAATGTCACGCAAGATGATGTTCTTCTTATCCTCAGCCTTGAAATCCTCACTCTCACACAAGGCATCATACTTGACCGAGATATTCTCGAACCACAGTCGAAGAGGGCGACGGACAGCCACATTGGTATAGAGAAAATCATCATAGTCGAGCAACTTGGCTATCTCCAAATGCTCCTGTTCGCCAGTCTTCTCATACTCAATGTCACGACTGTATGACTTATAATCCTTGTAGATGTCAAAGATTTCCTTAGCACCTTCATCGCTAACCTCATAACGCTTCTTACCCAAGTTCTTCTGGAGCAAGTTGGTAAACTCCTTGGTATGGGCAGCATCAATGAAGAGAGCCTTATGATATTTCTCAGCAGGACGCTTGTTGTCAAGAATCCACAAATAAGTAGTGATGTCCGTACCATAGAACAAGTTCTTTGGCAAAGCTACGATGGCATCGAGCAAGTTACGGTCGAGCAGCATCTTGCGAATGTTGCTCCAGCCATTGCCAGCATCGCCATTGAACAAAGGCGAGCCATTCAAGACAATACCAATGCGAGAACCAGCTTGGTCATCCATCTTGGCAATCATGTGCTGCAAGAATAGCAAAGAGCCATCAGATGTAGAAGGAAGACCAGCCTCGAACCGTCCACCAGGGCAGTTGTCTTTCAATACAGCCTTCTTCACATTCGCATCCTTACCCCAATCCACACCAAAGGGAGGGTTGGCAAGCATGAAGTTGAACTTCTTGCCATACAACTTATCGTCTGCCAAGGTATCTCCTTGGAAGAGTTGCTGGTCGAGGTTCTGATCATCACCTTTCATCAATAAGTCTGCTTTACAGATGGCATATGTCTTTTCGCTCAACTCCTGACCATAAAGATATACCTTCAGGTTCTTGTTCTGAGCCATTTCCTGCAAATGCTCACGTCCAACAGTCAGCATACCGCCAGTACCGCAACATGGGTCGTAGATAGTGAAAGCCTTGCCAGGGATAAACAGTTCCTGCTCCTTTCCACACATGGTTAGGCTTACCAAGAGCTTTACCACCTCTCTTGGCGTATAGTACTGACCAGCCTTGGTATTGGTTGACTCCTTGGAACGGCGGATGACAATCTCGAAGATGGTACCCATCATGGCATTGCTCACCTTGCTTGGGTGGAGGTCTGCTTTCTCGACAAACTGTTGGATAACAGCAAAAAGCTTGTTGCCTCTGTCCAAACGAGCATATATCTTGGACAAATCCACCACCTCGCTATCACCATCCTCATGCACGAAGTTGGCGAGAATATCCTTCACGTTGTCCGTGAACCCCTCAATATATGTCTTGAAGGAATCACCGATATGGTCGGGAGCGTTCAAGAGCTTCTTCAACGACAAACCCGACATATTGAAGAACGTGATGCCATTCTTCTTCATCAATGACTGGAGCTTGTATTTCTTCAAGTTCTCCTCGCATTTGTTCAGTTCATCGAGGATAGCCTCATATTTATCTTCGAGGACACAATCCAAACGACGAAGCAGGGTGAAAGGCAAAATCACGTCCTCCACCTCAGAATCATCATAGGAGTTACGGATAACTTCCTTGATGTCCCATATCACGTTAGCTAATTCTTGTTCTGTCATATCTTATCTTTTTATTATTCAACTTTAAATCTTGCAAAGAAAGGATATTTCTCTCTTGATTCTTTTGTATTTCGAGTGATTGACTCCAATTTAACTTTTTTGCCAATAAAAGGCACAGCGTCACGATTCAACACCATACATTTTCCGCAATGGCAAATTCCATTTTCGTCTTGCTCTACCATAACAATATTTCCTTTATAATGTTTTATCAACTCCTTCAAATCATCACTTTCACTTGATTGTTCATCAGCAAAAGCATATGCAACCTTCATCTTTAGAATTTGTTTATCTTTTTCTGTTGCTGGCAATGTTTTTAGCCAAGTAAGGATATTAAGAAACTCATATATAGTTGACTGAACTAAATACGGCGCCTTACCTTCCTTGACATACGCATCCATCTTCAACCTATGGGACCCTTCGTTGCATACAGATACAGTCGAATGAAAACATCTTTGTATATGAAGCGGCACGAAGTCATTCTTCTCCATGATGTCCTGTCCAAGGAACTTGCTACAATCAGCTAAGTTACTTCCTTGATATGGTTCCAGAAGAAGACCATAACAATAGCATTGTTCCATAACCCAATCCAATTCTTTACGAATCATATTGAACACTTCAGGATTGTTATATTTCCTTTCTTCAAGGAAAGCCAATATTTTAATCAAATCCTTTGGACTGTAATACCAAGAAAGCAAATCTTTATATTGATGCTTGATTTTATATTCTGCCATCTTTGGTACGACCTCTAATATTCTTTCAAAGAGGAGGTTCATTTCCAACGGTTTCTTATAATAGTCATGGTCATCATAGTTTCTCTCACATCCCTTGACCATGTAAGATATTGCCGTCTCACCTTCAAATCCACCACCAGTGTAAACAAACCAAGGAAGCTTTATATCCTTTTTTGACAAACATTGCAAAGCATACTGTAAGGCTGAAACCTCTGGCATGGAATCATCGTCAGTCTCATGTTTTAAGCAATTTGCATCCAACACGATGGCATCATACGAGGATGTTGGTGCAAGAATCTCTTCAACTCCTGCATCAACATTTTTCTTATTTGTTATGACAATGTCTTTCTCATAGGCTCTATCCATAAAAGCCTCATTAGGCACATCATCAATCCAAAGCACTTTTAACTTCATATCACTCTTCGATTAAAGGTAAATTAATTCTGAAAACACAAGGATAAGGTGATTGTAAAAGCTCTTCATAAGCAACAGACCCTCCAAAATGTTCAGCAATATCCTTCACTTGCCAACAACCAATGCCAGTATGCTTGCCTATTCCCCAAGTAAACAATTTATTTAAATCTATACCTTTGGAAACAAGTTCACCATTATTGGCTACTTGAATGCATGCCATGCCTTTTGCCCCATAAGGGTTAGAAGAGACAGCAATCATGATTTCATTTCCATATTCCTTTCTACCACCAAAGCCATAAACTTTTGCATTGTCTATCAAATTGTCTAACATTTGAGTCAAGTCCTTTTTCGAAATATAGACAAAGCAATGAGCATTTTCGTCTATTTTCCAATCTTCAGGAAAACATATTGGATAATTTGGAACAATTAAATCTTTGACATCTGGACTAAAATATATAGAACATATCTCATTGACCTCCTTACTTCTAACATAGGAAGGTAGAAAGTCGTAGAGATCCACTTTCTCTGCTTGAGCGTAAGTATCTTGAGAGGTAAAACGATCAACCATACCTATCACCTTGTTTGTTTGCTCAACAAGTACGGACAGATACTCACCCAATTTTTTACCAGATCTTTGAGAAACCACAGAATCCTTGCTTACGCTTTCATTATTATCAATGAAGTCCTTTATATTCTGAACAGTAGGCATGATTTCATTCAAGACTTGTGCCACAGCGTGTTTACGTTGACGTTGACCAAGTACAAAATCCTCGAACTTTTCCTGGTATGCCGCTTCAAGAGAAGCTGCACGTTCACCCAACAGAAAAGATTGCTCATCCAACACAGCTTTTTCCTGTTCCAACTTTGACATCGGAACCTGAATCTTGCAACTCAAAAACTCATCTACAGACATAAAAGCACCATGACCTCCAAAAGTACTTTTGCCAAAGCGATCAAGCTGTTCAACAAAATAATCCTTATACAACTCAGACAACAGGTATTGAGGGGTTATTACCTCTTCATTTATCTTGAACGCCTTGAAATTAGGTCTTACGAACACAGGCTTGCCATTTGTTTTCAAATAGGCAAATTGCTTTATGAACTTTGTCCAAAGAAGACAGTTCTCTGCGACAACACGTAATTGACTGCCCTCCATTTTTCTAACCTGTAATTCCTCAGCCTTAACAATGTACTCTGCGGCATTACTGTTCCTTCTATTAAAACTAAAGAACAGACCTTCCTTTTCGTTTGCGTACTTAGTTGACAACTGCTTTAAGCACTGACTTAACGGTATTATCTTTTTACCATCCTCACACTCTACTTTTGTGTTTAGATAGTATAAAGGATATACCATATACTTATTGTCAATAACTTCTGAAGTAGGAACTTCAACCACATGCTTCTCATTACTATTGGACAGGCATAGATTTACAGCTGAGTTCACATCAAAATTCTTGACTGAGAAAGACATTTCTTCAAAACAATGGCTTGCATCTACAAAACGCACGAGACCATTCTTCTGCTTTTCTTTGTTAGTAACAAGCACTAAAGGCTGGACATTGGTTCCATCAAGTACATTACTTGGTAAAAGAACAACCGTCTCCAACAAATCACTATCAATCAACGGTTTTATAAAAGAAACGCCCTCTTTAGAGAAACAAGTTGAAGGAAAATGTACAGACACAGACTTCTTGTTGCTACTTTCAGCAGCAACAGCAAGCATATTCCTTGGCTCATCATCTAAATGTTGAAAATCATAAAGATTATAAGCACGCATTCTCTTTAATGGCTCATGGGACAGAATTGGCAACATAACAATATTATCGAATTGCTTATCGTTCCACGCCGACAGAGGACTATACTCAATGCTTTTACTATCTTTTGAATGCAACAAAAGATTCAATTTTGCAATCGGTTTCATGTCATAGCAAATGACTTTGCCCACATAACTGACAGAGCTCTCCAACTGAGTGCCCAAGAAACCGTCACCTGCAAAAGGCTCATATATAGAACCTTGCTTAACATTTAGCAAGTTAACTACAAACTTAGCCAATTCATGAGAATAAGAGCCCAAATCTTTTGGAGTTTGCTTTTGTCTTTGAATAGCCCTCAATATTTCATTGAAGGCGAAATCCACATTGGAACGATACCAATCTTTAGATATAGAAGTTAACTCTTCTATTATTTCTTTCAAGTCGTTAACAGACAGCTCATAACAAGCGGATTGTTGCATATCTGAATACGAGCGATTGAATGAGGTAACAATCCCTTTTATTTCATCAATGTCATCACCCGCATTGAAATCTGCAACGATAGCACGATTAAAAGTCCAAGAAGATTCCTTGTTGGTCTTTCTCAGCAATTCCAAATACAAGTTTTTGCAAGAGACTTCATCTTTAGCCTCTCTCATCAAATCTTTCATTGTGGGAGAAAGGGTATTCTCTGAATCGATGAGCTCTTTCCACATCTGCCAAAAATCACTCAAATCATCATTGCACTCTTCCCTTGCAAACACTAAATCATGTTGTTCTTCAGGAAGGAGATTTTCAACATAACGGAGAGTCCCCTCCTTCGCAAAATAGAAGAAGAGTAAGAAGTCATAGATTCTCAGAGGTTCCAAGCCATAAAAAGAATCCAAAGCATCCATGAACTTCTTTGTCTCTGCAACCATGTTTACATTCTCATTTACCATCATTTTCAAAACAATTTAAAAATTCAACAATCGATTAACGAGTGCAAAGGTACTACTTGTTAGTGCAGCCATTCTGCACAGACAAATATTTTTGCAAATTTTCTTCGATTTTTGCCTTAATTTCTTGTCTTAACCAGTCGGGAGACAACACTTCCACATCAGGAATGAAAGAAAATATCTGTTGTGACAACTCCCTGTTTGGCTTTACATTAATAGATATTGTATTCGGCTCATCACATAGTTTTTGGGACGGATGCAATGGCTTGGAGACCACATAAGGAAAGCGGTGCTCCGAAAACCGAAGCATGACTTTTTCCGTTGGTGTATCATCGTATGGCACGGACACACCAATCACATCCTTAAAATAGGTATCGAAATCAACTTTATCGTTCTTGATGAAAGGAACATCTAATGTCTTGAATGACTCTATGCGGTCTAAGGCATAGTTTTCGATCCTACTCTTTTCTTGATGCCAGCCAAACAAGAACCATCTTCCATTATATTGCTTCATATAATAAGGATGAACACTACAGATTCGTGGTTCCTTGCCAAAGGACTGATACTTTACTTCCAAAGGTCGATGACCTATTGTAGCATCAATGATTTCAGAAAGATGCTCTACACCTTTCAGCAATTCATTTTGGGCAAAGGATATAAGATTCTCCGAATTTGGTTTTACCCCGAAGCGTATCTCCAAATTAGAAATAACCTCTTCAAGCCATGCGTTGGCTGGAATACCACGATAACGTCCAAGCATCCCAATCGTTGAGCGAAGATTTGCCAGTTCCTCTTGCGTCAACTCATAATCAAAGATAGAGAAGTCGGAATCCGTATAAACATAATAAGACTTATTGCCATTATACTTGATTGCCTTAATTGGTGCAGCGAACGTTATTTTCATGTTACAGATGTCTTCCCGAATTTGGCGCAAGCTGATGTTATAGCCGAGTTTCTCACTAACGTAATCAACCAAGCTATCAATATTATATCTCCTTTGCTTATTGCGAAAGCAATGTTCGAGAAATCTATAACGATCAAATGCATTCTTGTTTACTGGCATAACTAATCTTATTTAATTCGACTTCATGGTTACTAACTCTATCTTTTATTTAGTCTTCCTTGCGAATCAGCTCACTTACATCTACATTGAGACACTTGGCTATCTCTACCAAATTTTCCAAATTTGGCTGTGCACTGTTTGTACACCACTTGGAAACCGTTGCAGGTCCTTTTCCTAACTGTTCTGCCAACCATTTATTGGAACGTTGCTTCTCTGCAAGAACAACTTTTATCCGATTCAAGTTTTTGCTAACCATAACCTATTTAATTATTATGTTTTTATGCCACAAAAATAATAAATTAATCTGAGAAAAAATTATTTTTTAAGCAAAAAATTACCTAAAGCAACAATTAATTATTGTTTTTATCAAAAAAATGTCCAAACATTTTGATTTTCCAACAAAAAAGCCTGTTCATAACATAACGCTACAAACAGGCTTCTTTAATTAACACACTCGATTATCATATATGGCTATATCTCATTTTGTCAACATGACAAGCGTAAAGCGATTGGCTTCCTTTGGTAAGAATTGACTAATTCCACCAAGGCTGACAGCTTTCAGCCTTTCCTTGTCGATTCCCTTCTTGATAAGCAGCTTTCCGATATACTTTGCTCTTTCCTTACTCAAATGTCTATTGATGCCACTTGTTCCTGTGGCACTGTCTGCCGCACCAGATATGTGAATTGTCAAGTCTTTCTCCTTAGCTATCTTGACAATTTCGTCAAGATTGGCCAGTTGAGACTTGTCCACCAGTTTTGCAGAGTTCAACTTGAAATAAAAATAAACAGGTACCCCCACACCAACTGTTTGGGTTGTATCGGAACCATCCAAAGACTTGTTATCTTCCAACGACAATCTATAACGGAGGGAATTAAGACCATCATAGTCATTCTTATTTTTACTCGAACCCTCATTTTGCGCCACTTCACGTTTCATCTTGCAGCGACTCATCAACATATCATTCTGGCGAATATAAGGAAGAGCATCTACTACCTTTTTCCATCCCTTTCTTCCTATTGTGTAGGACAAGCCAACGGACAGGGTCAACATATTGTCACCTAACTTACAAGAGTTGCCTACACAATCAAAGGTCTTTTGGGTAGTCATCCCACTGATTTCACCAATTATATGCAACCTTTCCTGTAAATGATAACGAACTTCAATGCCATACCCCAAAGCGAAAGGATGATTACCGATATTCTTTCCTTCACTGGTCAAACTGCCAGGAACAGTAGAGCCGTTTCTCACTATGCCCAATCCGACAAAAGGGATAACATCAAGTTTTGAGATTCCAAACTCATCCTGTTGTAAATTGTGCGTAAGATTATACATGAAATCCGCATGGTAATATCGGTAATTCATTGTTACAAAATTTGCATTCTTGAACTGCAAGCCTTGGAAACCGATTCTTCCACCTACAGATGGGGTGAACCATTTGCCCAAACCCACCTGTATCACAGGCTTCATCCTGTCAAACATATCCCCACAACCTATTGGAGAACCAAGGAATGCGGACATACCTCCTTTCAATTCCAAGAACCAATTACTACCAAAATTTGAGCTCTCAGTAATATTGGTAAGATATGTTGGTTGAAGAGATTGCAACTCTGTATATTCTTGTATATTCTCATTATTACCTACCTTACTTGTATTACTATTTTGGATTACTGAAGCATCCATGCTAAGTCCTAAGGACATCAACACAGACAAGATAAAATACTTTTTCATAATTGTTATCTATGCAGCCTTTTCTGGACTGCGCTATTGTTGTCTTTATTATTCTTATCGATTAATTCTTTTGCCTTATCGCCCGAAAGTTCTCCATCCACCGCTTGCGCATTTCCACAGGTATCAGAGATTCTTTGCAATCTTCCAAAGACCTGCGTAGTCTTTGCTTTTGCTCTGGAGTTAACCATTCTTGTGAGCTTTGCTGCCTCACCGAGAGTAAGGCAACCGATTTCTGATGCGATTCCATATTTTCTCAAATCATAATCCGTGACACCTGCATCACCCAGTTTTTGCTTATACGCCTCGTCTATACGTATATCCCTCAGCTTCCCAAAACTGCCATGCCCAAAGGTTGTCATCGCAACTACATTTCCACCTTGACTGTTCACATAATCACGCAAATCCCTCAGTTCGGCACCAGACGTAATAAAGTCATCCAACAGTATATAATCGACACCTCTGTTCACATGACCCTCAAATCGCATTCTCTTACTGATGCGTGAAATGTCCGAGGCATTGGTATGCGAGACATTGGTAACTGCAATTATATCATGTTCTACCGTCATTCCAACCGCAGAGAACCTTGCAGCATAAGCAGCAGGAATCATATTGATACCATTTCCTTGGAGCTTATGGTTATAGACAACGTGGGCATGAGGAAATCGCCTTGCTATCATAGCTATCTTCTCGTCTTTCACCAAATCGTCAACAAGACGCAAAGCTGCTTGAAAATCGCCATGCTTTGCAGCCTTAAAATCGGGATGATGCCGAGCTACAGCCGAGCTTGTATGATTTACGACAGGAGGGAACTGACCGCTCCAAGACGTTCCTTCTGGCATGGAATCCTTTTGCTTAAGGATGTATTTCACTGTGTCTATATCAACCTTTACGGAAGAATTGCCTAAATACATTTCTGCTTCATCCTCCGAAGCAAAGGTGAAAAGAACATCAGCTTCATTGGCTGGCTCTATGACTCTAACGGTGAAATCGAGGCTGATTTATGCTTTTGGCAGCGACTTGCTCCGTCTGCTCATTTTTCACATTATCTTCCTTCACGGATTGGTCACTTGCCACTGTGGTACTCTGCTGACTGGGCTTTGAGGAAAAAGATGGAGTAAACGTTTTGTTCTGTTTTCGTATATCCGAGAAATCCGCATCCCATCCGTCACGTTCCAGACGCACATTGACTGCATCCAATCTCTGACTGATAAATGAAGATGCTCGCTTGACATCCAACAAGGTGGACTTGATGAAAGTCGGATCTTCGTGAAGACTGTCGAGCCAAGACTTCAAATAAGCGGCACTATCGCTTTTCACATGTTTTTCCATTCCATACTGCGAAGATACCAAAGCAGCAGTCAACTCCGCAACGAGTTCTTCCCTTGCATAGGCTGCACTTCCAAAGGATTGACCGGGCTTCAACCTATCCAATCGACTTGGAGCACCTGAGGCATGTCCCATCTCATGCAGCAAATTGCTATAGAAAGACTCCCCATCAATGAACTGTGCTTTCTCTGGAACCACAATGACATCCTTGGAGACACTATAGTAAGCATCATCACCACGTGTCGGTTTGATGGGACATACATACAAGTCCTTCTCTATCATGGCATCCAAAGCAGGGAAATTCTTCATGCCCTCGGCAGACTCGAACTTTCGCCCCTCAGCTTCATCAAGATATGACTGGTACATCTCAGGACGTGACTCTCTCAGGTTCGTCTGGTCGAGATTAAAGACATGATACACCTGGAGCTTTGGATAGACATGATACTTAGCCCTCTCTGCTTCACTCAACAACTTGTAGTCATCGTACTTGATTCGCTCCTTGGTCTCCGCATTAACACAACTAAATGTGGTCAACATCACAGGCGTACTTTTCTCACCCTTTAAAATTGATACATGAGGAAGTTTGTTTCCCTCTTTATCGACGGCAGCGGTTCTTCCATCCTTAGTTTTGATAAAGTTGAGCCCTGCTATTCTGTCAAAGGTAGCATATCGGGAAGTCTGCCATCCTTTTTTCTCTTGCATGAGCATCAAGACGATGCTGTTCATTCCGTTGTAGAAACGTCCATTGAGATTTCTTGGCAACTGAGCGGCTTGGGGAGAGAACCAAGGTTTCTTCCAATCCTGCTGCATATTGGTGATTTTGTCAATCATCAAGTCCGCAAAGGTATTCAAGGCTCTGTCCTCTGCGGATAAGCCATCGGCATTTGCTGTATAGTTTTTCTTTGACATATCGCTTGCATTTTAGGTTGGGGAATTTTCTTTGACGAACTCACTCATGCTTGCCACCTTGCAGGACAGTTGCACCTTGCTGTTATACGAGGATATTTGAAGTTCTCCACTTATGCAGACATGTGCCTTGGAACGCATCCAATCTGGCTTGACGGTTTCTATGTCAGCCCCCTTCTCAGGGAAACGCATGAAATTAACCCATGTGCTGACAAAACTCTCGCCAACTTTTTCTGATGAATATGCGGAGAAAACAAGATAAGGGTTTCCGTTTTTGTCTTTCTTTTCCTCATAGACCTTTTCCTTCTTCAAATGACCACGGAAGGACAATGTGCCTGTAATGGCATCCAAATCTGGCACATTTTCAGTTGTCACGGATTCTGCCGCCAGATAAAAGAGGAGTTTGTTATCCTTGTTACGAATGTCCAACACGCCTTGGATGGCAACACGGACACCTTCCGCAAACAGAGAGACATCACTTTGTTGTCCCTTTGGGTATGAGACCAGTGCATCAACTGTATTGGTAGTAGCCTTAGCATCTGGCAAGGCTACGGTCACGATAAAGGACAGATAAGGTTGGTTGTTCTTATCAGTACGAACGCTTGCACCTCGCTTGATGGTGCCAATGATTTTAACTTCTGCTCTAATCATATATTCAATTAGTTTTAATGTTATTTTCGTTGAATTGTCTGTTGCTGAGACTGTTGCAGACTCTCTATCTGCTCATAGTTTCTCGACGCTTGCTGTGAGAAGGTGATGGCATTGACCATGCTCCCTATTTTTTGCCGCTTGACTTCATCGGAATCCTGTCCGTTGAGAATTTGCGAAAGTCTTGATTGCTCCGCATTGGATAGCTCATGCTTGTATTCCTGCTTTCCATCATTTACGGTGAGCATAGTGCTACCGCTGTTTCCGATAGACAAAGAAGCAGACTTGAAGTTAGGCACAAGACTACCAATGTCTATCTTTCTGTCAACAAGCGCATCGCTGACGGCTTGCATTTTCTCGTCCTTGCTTTTGCCTTCCATCTGCATCGTCAGTAGGAGCATTGTGACAAGCATGTGCATCAAAGATTCCAACAAGCCTTGTCCCTTGGCATTTCCGAATCCACCCAAGGCAGAGTCGGAAGATCCAAGTAACTTGGTCATCCAACTTTCAGGAGTGAGTTCTTGCTCTGCCTTTCCGTTATTCTTGGGCTGATACTGTGCCAACAAATGTTTGCCATTGTATTGGGCTTCCATTTTCAGGTTGCCCTTTTGGTTCAACTCCGCAAGGTATGCCGCAGGATTGACCCATTGAAGCCTTTTGTCAGCTGTGACATTGATAACTCCAAGGTGAAGATGTTCACCTGTGGTTCTTGTGCCAGTATTACCCGACACCCCCAACTTCTGACCAGCATTGACCGTATCGCCCTTCTTGACATCTATTCTTGATAGATGCATGTACTGGACTTGTGTCTTACTACCATCGGCTCGTTCATACTCTACGGTCAGCGTCTTTCCACCCCCGGTATTGGTTCGATTGTCAACACCGATGACCTTGCCACCGTTCTCCGTTGCAAGGACACTCTCACTATGCGTTTTGATGTCTATGCCATGGTGAATCTGGGTCTTGCCCTTGTGGATGGGATCCTCACGTTTTCCATATGGCGAGGTGACAAGAAGAAACTCCTCACGCTTGACAGGCATACTATACTCTCCTTGCGGCAAGTTCATGCCAGTGTCCTTCGTCTCTACCTTTTTCTCCGTGGTGCCAGAGGTCAAGGGATTGGAGGCAACACCAAACTGCTTTTCCTCGCTTTTCATCTGATTCATGACCATCTTGTCATATTTCTGCAACCCACATCCCTCGATGACACTCACGACCGTCGAGACATAAGCCTTGGAAGAGGCATAGCCTCCCTTTTGGATGCCACTTGCCCATCCCTTGTAATCGTCTGGTGCCAAGTTCTTGACATACCGTTGGTATCTTTGGTTGGTCAACACCTTGGAATGATCCTCGTAGCTTTGTCCCACATTGTCGTATTTCTTGAACTTCTCGTTAGGCTTGTCATCATCGGCAAGGACATAGTTTCCATTGAAACTGCCCTTCACGCCGAAATGGTTGTTGGCGGTATTAGCCAATGTACTTTTTCCATCAGCCGACTCGATGATGCCCTGTGCGAGCGTTATGGAGGCAGGTATGCCATAGCGGCGCATCTGCTCCATGGCATACTCTGCGTAATTGTCTATGTATTGTTGTCTTGATTGTGTCATTTTTATCTTATGTTATCTATGCATTCCATGACGTGTCTCTTTCTCCACGACTTCCTTGACCTCCTGCTTGTTTTCTTGACTTGCCTCTTTTGGAGTGTCTTGAACCTTTTGCTTGGGGTCTGGCAGCGTGTCACAGATTGCAACTCGCTCCTTTGCCCTTATGAGCTTTGGCAAATAACTGTCAAGCGCATAGTGAGGGAATGCGATGGACTCCAAAGGTTTGCCGTCAAGACCTTGCTTATCCTTGCTTTTCTCCAATGGCAGGGAAAGTATCTTGGAAGCCTTCTTGGCATCTTCCATGTAGGCTTCATAGAAATCACCAGCCCTAAACAGCAACATGGCATCGGGATGCTTCTCCTTCAGTTCCTTGTATTGGGTGAGAATCGGAGGTACTACCATCGTCGCCACAATCTTGGTTTCCTGTTTCGTTGCCTCCTCCTTTGCTTTTTCTTCCCTTTTGTCCTTCTCTTTTTGCTCAGGGGATTGCTGTTGTTTCTCCAGTTCCTCATGATACTCACGATGTACCTTCTCCTCATGAAGCTGGGGTCCTTCCACCTCTGGCGAGACGGAACGTTTCATCTGCTCCAGCTTGCCTAACAAAACATCAGAGTAAAGGATAGCAGCCAGATGGGTCTTGTAATCTTGTTTGTCATCAGCAAGCCACATTCTTTGCCATTGCGACTGGGTTATCTCCACAGGCTTCTGTTTCTCGCCTCCAATGGTTGCGACAAGCAACATCTTGGACTCCTTTGTCTTGAAGGCATTGACCTTGTTGATTAAGTCAAGTGTATCTTGGCTTGCGCCACTTCTGAACAGCTGAACTTCATTCTCTGGATGCTTGGCTACCTCGGAATAATATTTCTGGGCGAACTGGGTTCGGAACTCCGTGACATGGTTTTCCTCATGGTCATTCTTAATGACATCGAAATACACCCCCACGTCTTCCTTGGTTGGATGAACCGCAAAGGTACGCTCGTTCTCAGGCTTCGCTGCCAATGTCCATTTTCCCTCATCATCCTTTAGCATGGTAATCTGGTCAAAGGCTTGCGGCACCTTGTCTATAGGGAACTGCGATTTCCATTGTTGTTGCAACTCCTCGGCAGAAGGTTTCTCTATGAGCGTAATTTTCTCACCTGCCTCGGCTTTCTTGATCATCCCCACCGTCCTGTTGACATCATGGAAGATTTTCTCTGCCATCTTTGGATTTTCTCTAATCTGTGCTATGATGGAAGGAAGTTCCCTTTGGGTCTCTGGACGCAGCTTTGCCACCATTCCCAACTCCAGCATCTTGTGTGCGGAGGCAAGTTCCTCGACAAGCATCTCACGCTGACTTGCATCTGTCTTGGAATTTTCTACGTTCATACCCTCACGATTCAAGCGTTGTGGTATGCCTGTGGCATGGGCTATCTGCCGTGATACTTCCTGAACATAATCCGCATAGGACGGGAAATCCTTTTGCGCTGGTATATACAAGGTGTCCTTGCCAACATCATAGTGGGCAATGCCTGTGGCATCCTTGCGGATGGGCAACAGGTTTTCCTTTATATTCTTCAGGAACTTGTTCACGTCAATACGAACCTGCTTCTCGTCCTTCTCTATGTCATTAGGGGCTATTCGGTTTTCATAGAATCCATTTTCACATACATACTTTCCATAGTCCTCCTTGTGGACATGGGACATCGTGGTCTGGTCTATGTTGAATATCGTATAGGTGTCCTGCCGTGGATTGAGCTTGTATTTTCCCTTGTCCTCCTCCGACAACTTCTTGTACTCCGAACGACTCAGTTTGTCCTCTGGATTTTCCTTGTTCACATACTGGTTCATGTTCACCCATACGAAAGGCATTCCCTTTTGTCCCTTCTTCACCGCCTCATTGCGATTCTGGGTCTCATTGTACAGTGTGTAAGCATTGGTTTGAAACTCTCCTTGGTCACTGTGCATTGCCATCACCAAGGCATTGACTGGCGAAATGGTCAGCTTCTTGTTGTAGAAGTGAGGTGCCAGCTTTTCTTTCTCATTGAGCAATATGCCACCGTTTTGGCTTGCTCTCTCCAAGGCTGCGACAAGAATCTCCGCCTGTCTCTCAACCCCTGTTTTCTTTGGAATTACTTCTTCTGCCATAATATCATATCAGTTAATGGTGAAAAATATATTGTTGAACTCTTAGCGTATTCCACGAACCTGCTCACGTTCCTTGTTCTGCTCGTACTGCTCGGAAACATTCCGAACTTCTCTCTGATTGACTTCCGTAAGTTGGTCGGTCTTGGCAAGGATGCGGTTGGCGATGACATTGATGGGCAACGCCCCTTCCTTGTATGCGTCCATTACCGCTTGCGGCAGCGTCACTAACCTTGGAACATTGTCTATGTCAACCAACAGAACATTGCCCTCAATCTGTGGGTTCTTCATGCGAACATTCAAGACCTCGTCATCATATCGCTTGTATCTGGTGCCTGTTACCGTTTTTTCTTCCTGACCACGGTACTCAGCCAAAGCCTCCTGTCCCATCTTGTTGACAAGATTCGCTCCACCAAACAGCATCAAAGGAATTTTCAGAAACGGATTCTTGATAAACGTTCCTGAGATGAGCGCAGCCAGTGGCATCAGGGTGCCTTGGTTCAAGCCAATGGACTTGGTCTTGCCAGTGAACACACCAAGCAACATGTCTGGAAGCATGGCGAGTGTCAGCCCCAAGTGCTGCATGGTGTCACTCATTCCGTTCATTCCCAAGGCATCCAAGATTCCATTCCAACCACTGTAATCTCCTGCTTGAAAAAGAGAAGCCGATGGATTTTCACCCTGATTCGTTCCGTTCTCATCATTGGATTGCGACGTGGATGTCTCTATATCGTTTGCTTCCTCGATGTTGGAATAATGGACGGCATCCTTACCAGCGAGTTTTCTCGAAGAAACCTCCTTGGCTATTGCCTTGGAAAACGCCTCGTATTGCATGGCTCTACTGGTGGCTTCCGCAACGGACATCATATCCGTCTTGCCACTTGCCTTGACTGTCCTTTGCCCTGCATCGACGGCTTGGTTTACTTTCTTTCTGTAACTTTTAGCATTCTCGTTTGCCCATTTCTGGGCAATGGCAAGCTGCTTGTCTGTAGCATCGGCTATTCTGTCAAAGCCCATCTGGGTGAGCATCCACTTGGGAATTGTTACTGTTTGCTTGCTTGCAGCGGCAACTTCTTGCTTACCCTTTTTCTTTTGCTCTTCCAGATATTTATCCTGCTGCCCCTTGGCATAATGCGAAGTAGCTGCCGTTGCGCCATCCAAGGCTGTCTGCCCCCAAAAGCCACCTGCACCCATCGTGGTAGTTGCGTTGGCAAGCCAAGAGAGGACGCTTCCTGCCGCCTCTTCCAAGAAAGAAGGGTCGTGTTTCTTTTCTCCCTCCTTGTCTATATGGTCTTGCAAAGCCGTGCTTCTTGACCTTTCGGGTAGATAGAATACACTTTCCTTGGCAGCTCTCCTTATCATATAGTCAAGCGTTGACTTGGGCATCTGCTGGTGTATGAGGTAGTCAACCATCTTTTTCTCCGTGACGGCATCGACCTTTATATGCTCCTTGGCAAGCTCTGCCTTGACCATCCCAATATAGTCATCGACGGTCTTTCTGTTCCACTTGCCCAACTGCCTTACCTTTTCCTTGGCTACATCCATTGAAGCCATGCCGCCGTCAGGACCTGCCGCACCAGCAAACAATACTGAAAGCGAAGAGTTGTGCTGACTCTGCTCATCGGCACGAAGTCGGCACAATTCATCACGCACCTTGTCCATGATTGGAACGATACGTGTCTGGAACTGGTCTTGCATCTTATTGTTCGATTTTGCCATTTATACAAATGTTTGTCTTAATTGATTGATTACCTGTTCTCTTGTCTGGGCAAGAGCTGCATGGAGAACTTCCATCTGCTTGGGGAAATATTCCTCCAGCCACTCGTCCTTTTTGATGTTGTCACGAATGAACTTGATGGCAAGCTCCCTCGTTATCTCTATGGCTCTCTCGCCCTTGCTCTTTCCATTGAACCAAGCCTTTGTCCACCAGACGATGCCGTCCTTGTCGGGATATACGCTGACAGTCCTTTGAATGTCGAAACTTTGGACATCAATGTCAAAGTTCTCGAATGGGTCGATGATGCCTTGGCTTTCTACAGCCCTGTCAACAACTTTTTTTTTTCAAGTTCCGACATGGATGAAAGGAACACGCCATGCATCAAGGCGAGATAATTGAGGAAATCATGGGTTAGGAGCGTTTGAATCCTGCCAATGATACCATAGCTCCTCACTCCAAGCCCCAAAGGATTCAGCATACTCGGTGCGTGTTCATAATAGGCACCGCTCTCAGCACCTTCCTTCAACACATCCCTCAAAGCTCCCTCGGTATTCTCTGGCACTCGATAACGATTCATGAACAGGTCTGTCATGTACCTGCCAAAGAAACGTTGGTACATCTGGTCAATTTCCTGCTGATGTTCATCATAAGGGGTCTTTACATCGAAGTCCAGCGTGGCAATCTCAAGATTGTTTCCCTCCATCTGCTTTTGCTCCATGACCAAGAGATTGTCACGAAGCATCGTAAGGAACTCCAAGGGATTGACCTCCCTTCCGTTGTAATGAACCTCCACATGAAGCAGTCCGTCGCATACGGCTATATTGTCACCTGCCTTCACGCTCTTTCCAAAATTGCAAAGGGAATGATGGATATGGGAATATACGACATCATAGGATCCATTAGCACCCTGTGAATAATTCTTGTAGTTGACCGTTATGTTGAAACCTCTGTTCACATCGCTGCCTATGCCTGAGACAACTCCTGTAGCAAGGGCTTTCAGCCACGTGTCCTTGCCAACCATGAAGTCAACTCCATGATGAAAGAACTCCTCCTTGGTCTTGGGATGTACTTGCTTACCATAGCCCAATGTGATATTGAGAGGACTGCTTTCTGGCAACTCGAAGGGCATGGCATAACCACTTGGAGAATGAAGATTCATGTCACTTGTAAAGTCCATATCTTTCTGAATTTCAAATATTATTCGTATTTATATTATTACCCATATTACCTATGAATACTATTTTGTTTCTCTTGCGTCTCTTGTTTTTCCAAGTTTTCTTCCTTAACTTGCGCTTGCTTGGAAGAATTGTTGCCTATCATCATCATAGCCATTAAGGCTCCTCCGATTTTCCCAAGAAGACCTGTGCGACCGAATATCATGTATGCCGACGCTATCAAGGCTCCAATGCCAAGCCCCGATACCTTTCCATTTCCAAGATTACTGAAGAAATTGGAGAACATGCCCATGCCGTCACCACCGAACATGTTTCCGAGGAACTTGCTGATTCCTTGAAGCGTATCAGCCAAAGTCCCAAGGATGCCCTTGGTCTCACTGGCTGTGTCCTTCAAGCCATCAAGGACTGACTTTGTCGTGTCCTTGACTTCCTCGACAGTATTCTTGCCTGTGAATCCATTGACCATATCATGCGTGAAATCACCAGAACCATCAACACCTTCACGAAGGGTCTTTCCCACAGCCGTTCCCATGGAGTCGTTGGTTCCGAGCTTTTTCCAACCTGCGTAGGTTGTCACGCCGACAACTGCGGCTGTCTTGGGATTATGCGACACGGCAGAAACGACCTTGCTTCCTGCACCGACAACAGAAGAACCAGCTCGCCAAAGTGACGAAGTAGTCTGCACTCCTGCCTTCCATACCTTTGGTACTACCTTTGTTACTAACGATGATAACCAACCCATAGCTTTACTTTCTTGGTTTTACACTTTTTGCGTTTACTATCCAAGCACCGAGACAATCCTCGATGATTCCTGCCTTGCCCTCACGATGCGGCAAAGACTTACGTTCTATTCCATACCATACCTGCCCCATGTTGGTACACTTCACGAGTTTCGTCAACATGGCAAGTTCCCTGTTCATCTGCTGCAACTGGGGACGTATGGAAAAGACCAACTCGACTCGCTGCCTCTCCGTCATCTTCTTGTCTATGCACACTTGCCGAATGGTATTCACGATGCCGAGGCTCTTGTTGATGACACTCACATAGATGTCGTTTCTCTTGTTGTGAAGCCCCACGGCTATGGCATTCACAGGCGTATCACCTATCTGGGCTGTCAACTTTCCCATATTCTGGCATAGGTTGCTCACCTCATAATAAAAGCCATAGGTCTGGGCTGCATAGGAAATGATGGTTCGGAATGTGCTGAGATAGTTGTCAAACTCCCTTTGGAAATTATTGATGTACTTGACTTCACCATTGAGCCACACATGTCCTTCCGTTTCCATAGCCATTGTTTCCAACTGACTGTTGTACTGTGACTTTGCCTTGTCTGTGTACTCGACAATCATTGCCGTCAACCCAGGATCGACCTGTGCCTCCGAATAAGAGGCAAAGCCGAAGCTGAGTAATACGGATAATATAGTATATACAATGTTTCTCATCTTACGTCTCAATATAAACTGACTTCCATTGCCCTGCGTTTCCAATGCGACAAGGATTGCAAGGCTACATCACGGCGGTCACGCTCTATCATTCCTGCCGTAGCCCTGTTCCACACATCACTCATTCTATAATGGCGTATGCTGTAATACAGCAACTGTAATTTATGTGAAAAAGCGGATAGCCTGTCCTCCAACTCCCAAAGGGTCTTGGAACGGTCGGAACCAGTGAGCATGTTCTCACTTCCTCCCTGAGCAACGGCATTCTTCAACAAGGTGAACACACTGAGCATTTCAGTGGTTGTTTCCATATAGAGGTTGTTCATGCTAACCGTTGCTGCAATTCCCTGCGGATTATTGTGGACAGCCTTCCTCATCTTGTCCAAGGTAAGAAGAATCCTCATGCCGTCACTGTAGATGTGGGTGGCTGCTTTCAGGGCAGACGCATAGCCTGTGGCTGTCTTCAAGTAACTGTTGTAATCCCTTTCCCATTTCTTCATCTTGGTGAACTCGCCAGCCATCGCATTTTGCATCAAGGCGGTCTCACGCTCTGCCTTTGTCTCAGACTTCACGGTCTTGTTTATCAAAGTATTGCCAGCTGCCAAGATGGTGTATTCACCAGGATTGGTGGAAGCAACCTGAGAATAGGCACACATACAAGTGGCAAACAGCAGGACGAGTGCCAGCAAAGAGACCGCAAGCCATTGGTCTAAGGCTTCTTCTGAAACTGGCGGGAAGTGACGCCCCACTGATGATTTATGATGTTGTTTATTTCGTATTCGTAAATTCATGAATGTTCCTCCGTCGTTTATTGTATTCTACTCGCTCCCTGATACAGTCAACCAAGTCCATATCATTCCATATACCTATCAAGTCAATGCTCGGAGTTGTCCTGTCGCCACTATACAAAGTAATGGTCTTCAAGCCCAACAGCAACTGGAAAAACGAACGATGCTCGCTATAGTCAACTATCCTGTAAAGTTCGATGAAACCTCGCTCTGTTGTAAACACACCATGTTCATATTTGAGCTGTTCCTCCGTTATCACGAAAACCATCCTCGTGACATAGACATACCGATAGAATAGATACAGGATGAGGAATACACCTACACCAAGGGCATAGGAAGCCCAGCTTCTCGGCATGAGACCATCATATCCTGCAAGGGCAAGCACAAACAAAGTCAAAACTATTGTCACACCGTCCGTGACAAGAAACTGCAAACCAGAAGGATGGATGCGTATAGTCTTATATGTCAATCCCATCTTATCTTGCCATGCTACGGTGTTGCTTTCTTTCCTCACTCTCGCTGATGTCTATCTCGCCATTGCCATCCATGTCCATTCCTGCCGAGGTGGTCAACACCTTTCCTTCTTTTTCCTGTTCTTTGCTTTCCCTTGACTTTTCCGTTTCGATAAGCTGTTCATTCCAATCCTTGAAACCACTTTCTGGCACCTCACGCTTGACCGTAAGGTTTGGCAAAGCCTCTCCATCTCGCAAGGTTGGATGAAGGAACTTGACGGAATAGGTCTTTACGGCAAGGTAAGGCGATTCGCCGTGGGAAGTCAACGCCTCCTTATTGCGCTCTCCAAAAGCTGGACGTGCGTTCAGCTCATTGTAGTTGTCCCAATCTATGCTTGACACATAACCTTCAGGGAACTTCTCATCCATGAAATCCTTCACCAGTCGCTCCTCCTCATCGGAAAGTCCATCCATGTCACCGTTCTCGATGGCACACAACGCCCATTCGGGGATGTCATAGGTTCCAATCTCTTTAAGATGTCCTTGCTCACAGCCGAAGCAAAGTTTCTCTCGCATCATGGCATTGTATTCCTTGAACAAGCTGCTCGCCAAGTTTTCCTGTTCCTTGATGTCACCCTCGAAACACAGTCCCGAATGGGTCATTGAATAGAGTTCGCCAGAGGCATCCCAATACTTGTCATAGACTTCACGAATATTCTTAGGCAAATAATCATGGTCGCCAGAATGGTAGTCATTGGCATCCCTCAACGTGTCCATATAGGGCTTCATGTCCTCGCCGACCTTTGGCAACTCCTTCTTGACATTGTTCAACTCCAACTCGAAGTTCTGGGCGAACTGCCTTCCTGCAAGGTCATTGTCAAAGCAAAGATGATGACAGGCATTTCTTGCCTCCTTGATGACACCACGATATTGCATGACTGTAGGATTGCCACCTGTTGACAAGAAAACGGCATTGTCCATGTTCTTTCCTTGCTTTGTCGAAAGCTGGTAATAAGCCATCGCATCATAGGCACTTTCGAACCACAGGACATCCTTTGCATCCTTCAGCTTTGTTCCAGATGGGCTGGCTATCCACAATCCTTCGGACGAATTGCTTCCGAGGGCTTTGCCCTTGTAGCCGCTCGTCCCATCCAAACGTGGTCTGCCTCTTTCTTCCAAGCCAACTATATCCTCCTTGCCTGGAACACGCAGAGGAAAGGCGAGGTTTCTCAGAAACTGGTTGGAGTTCTTTGTCACCTTTATATCCGCAAGCATGAATTGGGCTGAAAAGGCTCTCTGGGTAGCCAAGTCTATCTTTCTGCTTGCAAAGAAAGGATAGAACTTCTTGATGTTGTCGAAGTTGTATTTCTGGAACGACAGAATGTGATAGCTGTTGATGTTGAACGGCTTCACATTACGGTTTGGATTGACGATACGCTGCATACGATTTTCTATTGGATGATTCAAAAGACGGTTACAAACTAAGTTGACAAGACGAATTGGATCCATCCCTGCCCTGTATTCCTTGAACAGATGGGGATGCTCCGCAATGAAGGAAGTGATGCCATAGACCTTTCTCTCTGGAGGCTTGAAGCAGCTCTTGCCATTGGGCATGACAACAAACTTGTCACCCGAGACTTTCTTTCCAAGACTATCCAGACGAATATATGTAGGATAGCGCAAGCCATCAGGTCGATAGAACTGATAGCCTGCGTCTATGAGAACATCTTGAATGTCAAGGCGTTCTCTGAAATCATCAAAAGACAATTCACCTTCGCACTTCATCAAAAAAACAATATGGATTTATAACACTCACATTCCTATGGTTTCCAAAAGTTTGGGACAAAAGGGCATTTGCCGACATTGAGGATTTCGACACCATCCCAACAGGCACAAAGGAACTCCGCTTGATTCTTAAACGGTCTCCACATGATGCCATCGTCCGTTTGCAATATGGTTTTCTCAACATCTATCACCTTCAAGCCTGTTTTCTCCTCAAAGAGCTTCACTTGCTCTGGGGTAGGCTTTTGTAAATTTTTCTTTGCTATTTCTTTGTTTATTTTATCGTCCCATGCCTCCGCCATGATGCAGTCCTGCATTCAATCCTGCGTCAAAGGCTCTCTCCGCAATGCTCTGTGGGGAATCAACACCAGGCTTGACATATATCCGTCCTGTACCATGGACTTCCGAATGAACCTCTGGAGAAGGATGGGGATGCTTGATGTGCTCCACGTTATGGGCAATGTCCGCCCCCAAATAGGTTGCCTCACTCAAAGCTGTCAATCCTGCGCCTAAGAAAGCACCAAGATTGAAACCTTTCCGCAGCTCTGGGCGGCTTTTCATATCGACCTCATGGAAGATTTTCGACATCATCCGCTGACGTTGGTAGTCATCGACCGCCATGAACTTGTCATACTGTTTCTTATCTATCGCATGACTGACAACCTCGCCATTGATGACGACACACATCTTGTAAGTGAACTTATTTTCCTTGGATTCGTCCTTATTCCCTTCCTTCGACTGTGGCTGAGGAAAAGGATTCTTCTCAACCCATATGTCACCGACATCAACCTCCCTTCCATGCTTTCCTTCCCGATACCACGCCTTCCTTTCATTCATCTTTTCAAGGTCTGCGCCATTGACATATCCTTTGTCTGGGTCAAGGGTCGGTGCCACATGTTGCACGCTTGCCAAAGGGTCTTGCACTACTTGCAAGGTGTCGTCATTACGCTGTCTGGCAAGTGAGGATTCCACCTCTGGTTTCAAACCGATGGAAATACGCTCCTTGCTGTTGAGCATGTCCATCGTTATCTTGTCCTTGAAGTCACCACTGATGACATTGTTCAAAATATTTAGTCGTTCCTTCAAAGAAGCTGCTTTCAAAGAATTGGCAGTGAGCTTCTTGACCTCGTCATCCGTCAGGTCATATATGAAATCCTGCTGGGTTCCTGTTGACTGGATGGTCATTGTTTTCTTGTCCTCATCAAGAACGATACCATGTGAGGAAAGGACTTCCTGCCATTTCTCATTGGTGAAATACACAGGGGATGTTATCAGCTCCTTGTATGGCTTGGCAGGCTCCTGCGGTCTGGTTCGTACCTGCACTGGGGGAAAACAAGTCTGCATATCTTTCAATGGGTCACTGGCTTGCTCAGAGCGTCCCTTGTAATAGTAGCCGTACCCTCCGCTTTTCAACTCTCCTGGTCGCAACCTGCCATCGGCGTGTTCCACTACCATGGGACTCATGGCTACACCTGCCATCCTGCGTAGGTGCAAGCCTGGTTGCTGTCGTGGTGTCCATCCCAAGAAGCCTCTTCCAAAGGCATGGGGATGCCTTTCCTCAAAACCCTCCCGATAGCCATGAAGTCCCATGACCACACGACCATTGACATTTCTTGCTGCCACGAAGGAAGAAGGAACGTCAAAGTCCTTGCCTACTATGCTGTTGAACGTAGCGTATGCCTTTTTGTTGGAATAGTTGGTTCCTCCGTCGGCAAGTGCCCGAAACTGTTTCTCGCTGACAGGATAGTCAAGCATCGGGGAGTCATGCCCTTGGACTAACAAATGGTATTTGTCATTCACCACGGCAAGCTGCGCCTTCATGCCATTCTTACGAAGCACTTCCTGTAGATAATAGGACAAGTCGCCTCGGTATGGCATCGCTTCTGATCGAATACTCATAATCTATCAAGTTTGATTGAACTTAGTTACTCACACTCTCCTCAAACAACTCCTCACGGAAATCCATGAAGGCAAGGGCTGAGGAATCCTTGTCGGGCGAAATGCCCTCGTCATTGCAAAAACGACCATAATCCTCCGAGACCTCGTCGGACTGTTGGGTCACGAAATCAACCGCAGAGATGTTCCCTGCCTCGTATTGCTCACGGAGCGTGTCATAATCTGGATAATTCTTTGCCATATTCTTATGTTTTATGCTTATCTTGTAATCTGTTGGGATAAATCTTCTGCCTCTGAGTTAGAATGTCCGTTGCCATATCCCTCTTGTTCGAAATGAGATTCCATAGGCATCCCTGCTTGTTTGGCTTGACGTTCCATCACGTCGAGAATATCCTTGGTAAACTCATTCTCTGGGACATACGTAAGGACACCGTGCTTGTTTATCCAGCAACCATCATTGCCAAAGCTATACTCAGGCATGGACTTACGTACCGTTCGTTCCCATTGCTCAACTTGACCAGGAACCAACACGACACCTTTGTCCGAGAACAAATCGACACCTATGGTTATATACTCAGGCGAACCTTCTTCGTTTTCTTCCGAAATCGTGACGAGGCTACCCTCGGACAGTTTCCTTAGGTCATCGTCGCTGAGGTCAAACTCCTCACTTACATTTTTGAGATTGCGACCTATCACCTGAGTTAGGGTATAGACAACACTATTGGTGTCCTTGTCTATCTGCACAAACGCCTTGATGCGCTGCACATCCTCAACACCCTCTTCCGTCACAAACTTCTCCTCAACTTCCGACACGATAACCTTGCCTTCCAACAGGAGCTTTTTCTCACGTTCTGAAAATTCTTCAAGGTTCATTTCCTTCAACTTCGGAGAGAAAAGAACATCCATTCCGTCTTCTGTCTCTACCAAACAGAACTTGGCATAAAGATGGGTGCATCCAAAAGGCTGTTCTATGGTAAGTGGGAGCAATGGCGATTTGCCACCAAACTCTATTATCTCATGGACAAAATCTGGTAGGTCATAGACCATCTGCTCGCTAAGTCCGAACTCGGCGAGGATGTCCAATGGATATTCTTCCCTGTGAAATTTCTTTTCTGACATATTATAATTAATTGAAGTTTCTTGCGCAAAATTAAAACACCTTTCGCATGTTCCATCATTTTCATTCTCAAAATATTGATATTTTACCGATATTTGTTTCATTGGTTCTATTCAGCAATAGTGATAGAACCAAATTTAAAATAATCCTCAATAAATTGATACTACATAATCATTATCCTGCCCTTATGAGAAAAAGTATGTATTTTCGCAGCATGAAAAAAGTTATAAGCATCATAGTCACAATTATTGCCTACACCCATTTTTGCTTCGCACAAGCACAGGCATCACCATTCAACACCATAGGGAACATCGGTTACAGCAAACAAAGAAAGAAGAATAGTTCTACGTCAAACTTGGATTCAAAAGAAGGAAACTTGACATTGGATTCCATCACCAAGTGTTCAGACATTCCTTCATCCAACAACATGGACATTCCACAAGATAAATTATCGTCCATCATTGAGATGTACGAAAAGTATTTAAGCCAAAAGAAGAAAGATTCTTGCTATGTAAATGAGTGCAAGATAATTAGCTACTACAAGGGAAGTCCACGTGAGCTAAACCTTACCAACTTGATGGCGGTATCTGATGAAGTGGGTTTGTCCAACCAATTGTTTGTCATGGCACAAGCCTTATTGGAAACAGGGCATTTTTCCAGCAGGGTTTGCAAAGAGTATAACAATCTGTTTGGGCTCTACGACAGCAAAAGCCGTGATTATTTCCGCTTTGCAAGATGGGAGGACAGCGTAGTTGGTTACAAAAAGATGATACAGTACAAGTACAAAGGAGGGAACTACCTGAACTTCCTTAAAAGAATTGGCTACGCTGAAGACCCAAGGTATATAACTAAGATTGCGAAAATGGCAAAAAGCATATACCAAAGGCTGTTTAAAGAATAGTATCTGTATCAATAATTTGATATTGAACAAAAAGTACAAATGCTATAAGTTTATCTTGGATTTTAAGAAACTTTCACCCTCAATATAATGATATTTCAAATAAAAATATTATCTTTGCATATGGGAAAGTGTTGCCTTGCACTTACTGTGTTGCTTTGCCATGGTTACGCAAGTAGTCATGCGCAGCATAAGGCATACTCACACTTTAACACTATAGGTGATTATCATAGGAAATATGTATCACCTAACAATTATGCTCCAGACGACGAGGGAATGGATGAAGAAGCCGACGAGAGTAATCTCATCCAGCTGCCGAATGACAGCTTAAAGAGCTATATGCCATTGGTCGCACTGCCTCTAAAGAAAATTCGGATTTCATCACCTTTCGGTTCAAGAAGAGACCCGATGAATAGAAGAAACAGAAGGATGCACAACGGACTTGACCTAAAGGCAAGGTTTGAGGAAGTGTATTCCATGCTGCCAGGCATCGTAACAAGAACAACGTCTTCCGTCAATGGTGGCTATTACGTCACTGTCAATCATGGTATATGCGTATGCTCATACCTTCATCTTTCAAAAATAAAGGTCAAGGTTGGTCAGCATGTCAAGGCAGGTGACATTATCGCCATCAGTGGGAACTCTGGCAAACGGACTACAGGTCCACACCTTCACATAGCCTGTCGATGGGGTGGTGAGAACGGAAAGTTCTTCAATCCTCTGCTTATCCTTAGATTCGTGAGCGAGCAATTATTAAACAACAATACAAAACGACAATAATATGGGAACTATACTGGTTATACTTGGCATCATTATTCTATGCTCAAAAAATGACAACAAAGCAAAGCGCCGCCATCGGTCATACTTCGGTAAGTCTGGCTGGGAAAAGACATGTGATGATGGTGGAAAGTTCTTTGGGTGGTAAAGTTAATTAGAATAATAACATTTTTAAGTAAACATTTAGAGTTAAACTTGTATAAAAAACGTTTTTTCTCATTTGTTTTATTTATTTTTGCAAACAAAAATTAAATTGTAAGCATATGAGAAAAATCTTTTTGGCTCTCGCCTTCCTCATTGTGTCTCTTTTGTCTTTTGCACAGGAGCATATTGAATTTAAAGGCATCCCTTTAAATGGAAGTTCCATGTCTTTTGCTTCAAAATTAAAAGCGAAAGGCTACGAACAAGTATATCATAGCAATTTCGACTATGTATTAAAAGGACAGTTTACAGGTAAAGAGGCTACTGTTTATGTTCTTGGGACTCGTAGTAGCGGTACTGTTTGGAAAGTTGTTGCCCAGTTGCCTGAAGAAGACTCATGGGCACATCTTAAGTCTGACTACAACAAATACGTAGAATTATTCACTCAAAAATATGGTACGCCTTCTGATCATTTTGAGTTCTTTTCCACACCATATTATGAAGGAGATGGATATGAGTTGCAGGCTTTAAAGAATGACAAATGTACTTATAGCACATATTTCAAAACCGAGAAAGGCACATTAAATGTTGCCATTACATCATCAGGTAATTTATCCTTAGGCTATGAGGATAAAATCAATACTGAAATACAAACAGAAGAAAAAAATAACGCAGATTTAAACGATATTTAAACATAGAAGATTATGAGATACTTATTAATTGCTTTGGCATTACTGACAACAATGATGTCTAATGCACAAGAAACGAATACTACAGAAAAGGCAAACAGCAAAAAAATTGAAACCAAATATGACAAGTATGTTTCTAATTATGGAACTTTCTTGCGTTTTGCTGAATATAACATGCCTAAATTAAATCTCCAAGGCGATTGGATAAATGAAACAAAAATCAGAGAATTTATTGATGTCAACACAGGTAAGAAGGATTATTTTGTACGCATAAGAAGTGGTTATCCATACAATGTTGAATCTATAGCATACTCTGATTTGGAAAAAATCTTAGACGCAATTAGTAAACTTAAGCAAAAATTTTCTGAAGATTCCCAAGTAGGCAATTATCTAGAATTTCGCTTTACATCAGAAGATGGTATGCAAATAGGTTATTATTATAGCGACAATAAACCTACGTGGTTCATCACAATAGATGGCAACACAAGGTATTTTAAAAAAGATTTTGACTTCGAGCAAGCATTCAAGGATATGGCTTCAAAAATTGAAGAATTAATGAAACATTAAAATGAAATTATGTTGAAAGGTAACGAAACAATCCTTTCTACCCCATAAAAAAGCATTCAACCCTCTATCACTTCTAAAGAAATAGATAGGTAGTCCCTTCTACCTATCTATTTTTTATTAAACTCTTGAATTTCTTTTATCATATCCTTAACTTCCTTATTTACCTTCAAGAAATTTGCATACAAGATCCTCTCTCGTGCTTCTGCTGAATCGAAATGATAAAACTTTGGCAGAGGATAATTTGCATAGTCCTTTTCTTCTTGCTTTATCTCACTCATATCAAAGTCCGTCTTACAATAGAACTTGCTTGTTTGGAACTCCTCAGACTCTTGTATATCCATGCTGTCATTACGACCTGTTTTAGTTTTAACAAAGTCTCTTGCCGTCTGACCACAAATCCAACCAGTAGGCATATCTGCAATCTTGGAACCAGGAACAAGTGAATCCATGTTCTCATTCAGATTGATGGATGTTCTATCCCTGTCAATGGTAACTCCTTTCTTCAACTGTACCACCTTGCCAAATATATCATTGGACAACCATTCGAGGGTTTCTTTGGCTCTGGCAGAACCGCTGACCACGTTACCTACAGTCGTGATTATCTTCTGCATACCAGTTTTTCCATAATCTGCTTCCAACTGTGGCAATTCCTGAAAGCCTAAGGCAACACTTACCTTGTTACTTCGAGCAGTACCAATCAATCGGTCTATTTTGTGGAAATATAATGTTGGCAACTCATCAACTATGATACTGACAGGAATATTCTTTCCTTGCCCAGTATTCACTCGTGTCACGAGACGATTCAAAATAAGGGCATTCAATGCACCGATAATGCTTTCCATCTCAGGGTCATTAGCTATAAGCAAATAGCTTGGATGCTTAGGGTCGGACACCTTCAAGTCAAAGTCATCGCCATCCTTGCTGAATATCCAGTATGATTCCTTGGTCGCCAATCTGGAGGTAAATACTCGAAGGGTACCTATCATACCTTCCAACTGTTCCATCGCCTTGTTCTCAAACGCCGTTCTAAAAGGACCAAGCAGTGGAGCAACCTCGGTGTCAGTCATCAAGACTTCAAAGATGGTTTCATAGCTCTCATTCAGGAATGATAAGATATGAGGCATGTCGCTATACTTGCCAAGCCAATAAGCTGGTTCCGTTATATTTCCCATGGCATCACGCACAATGCCAGTTGGCTTTATCATACCTGTCTCAGGATCGATGGTCTTGTCAAAGTTCATTTCATTGCCATTCTCGTCATAAGGTCGCTTCTCATAATTACAGAAGAAATAAATGCAAGCAGCCAAGAAGTTCACCGCAGAAGTCTGGAAGAACTGGTCGCTACCACCGCCACCTTCTTTTTTTCCCTTTTGTAAGGATTCAAGAAGCGTCTCTGCCGTCTCACTGGCAGCTGCAAGGTTTCCAATATACTTCAGTTGGATAGGATTGACTCGACGGCTATACTCTACATTAACGAAATTGATGATATTAAACTGACACCCATCTGGAGTCTTACCTTCTTTCTTATTTATCCTGTAATGGTAGTAGAGTTTTTGCGCAAGAGTCGGGAACTTGTAATCATACACTACCAAGGCAAATCCCTTCGCACTATGTTGTCTGATGAAAGGCTCTATAATGGAGAATGTCTTTCCTGAGCCAGGCGTACCCACTACCCATGTTCCACGGAACGGATTGATGACATTTACCCAACCTTTTCTGAACTTTCCCTTATGGTAATAGCGCATGGGAATGTTGACACTATAGTCGTTCTCGATTTTCTTCTCCATCTGCTCGAAGCTCTCATTCTCGAAATTAAAGCGATCCTTCAGCAATCCGTCCTTCAAGTATTTTGAGATATTATCCAATGCCACATGACAAAGGACAGTTCCTAACACGGACATCAAGAAATATAGCCATGTACTGCTATACAGGCTAAAGAAACTTGGTTTCCAGTTCTGGTAAAATACCCATACTGATAGAAAAATCAAGATGATTCCTATGGATATAGGATATATAACCATCTTCTTTGCACTGAACTCCAAATGTTTTTTATTACGTGTTCCTATGCATGTGACACAAATAATCAACAAGGTCATCACCTTGCTGTGAAGGAGATGACCATCCTGATAAACATCCATCAGCTTAATCCTATCATGAATATCCACGAGAATGCCACCCCAATGGTCTATGACATTAGGGTCTATGGCATACTCGAAAAATTCCAAGACGAGGGAGACATAAATGAATGTACGAAATATCTTGTACGTTGTCTGTAAGTCCTTGCTTTCTTCCATGCTTATTTCTCTGCATTATTCAATCTTATCAACATTATTGGTCTAAAAGGGTACTCGAAATGTTTGTCCGCACTCTCGAAGCGTCCTGAATATAGACTATATCGCCAAGCTCTGTCTGTTTGCGCATCCTCACATTCAGTGCTTGTCCAATACCAACAACTCTCATTGTTTATTGGCAAGACATCGCCGTTGCATTTGCTTATAGTCGTGTTAACGACATCCCTTGCAACATACAACCTATACATTTCAGCTACCGAAGGGACATAATACTTGGGATTGACGCTCTTTGCCAATGGAGAAGCTATCTGATTGTAACGTAAAGAGGTCGTATTTGTCTCACCATCATACTGGACGATGTTGGCAGATGTCCCCTGTACAAAATAGGTTGTGTCTGGGTCACTGAAAGCCTTACCTTCATACTCCTTCAAAGACACCGCATAAGCTATACCTGATGTCTCATCATTCTTATCGACATAAAACAATACTGCCTCTGGAACATTGCCATCCGCCATGCACTTCTCATATGTGACAACATCACCATTGGTACAGTACACCATACCCGGAGCCCACGAGTGCCAACTATAGTCCTCAAATGTATGATTGTCGCAAGATGTAACGAAAGGAAGCATAGCCACCAATCCTGCTAATATTTTATTCTTTTTCATATCGTTTCTATTTAGCGTGAACCTGTTGGAATCTTGAAACCTAATACGACACCAGTACGAAACAAGTCCTTCCCATTGATACATAGGTCTGTCTTTACTTGCCAAAACAAATGCCAACCATGGCGAAGGGCATAATTCTGCTCGTAGCCAACATTTGCCCAACCTACAAAATCATGCGTGTCACTTCCACCACTTGCTCCGATTCGTAAACTACCATAAGCATTTTTCGTTCTATATACACAAGGCTTGTAAGCTACCCCAAATCCCCACGTCCGATAATTCTTCCAAAAAGAATCCTTGGTGATATGCCCAACCCTCTTGTCTTTTGAATATTTCACATAGCCATTGGCAAAATATTCCCAGGCGTTGTGGTTCTGTATTTCATGCTCAACTGCAAGAGTGGCATCAAAGCCCTTTTCATACAAAGTACCTACACCAACTGACAGGCGATTGCCATTGCTCTGAGCTTGCATCATCATGGATGATAGAAGCATGCAAAACAGCAATAGTATATTTCTCATATTATTCATATTACAAATATTACCTTTATTACTTATATTTTTCAATTCTCATTGAGCAATGACTTATTGAACGAATCTGCATTCAAGACATCCTCATACTCAATGCTTATGCTGATTGTCCTTCCGCTAATTTGTCTCTCGCTCAACTCGATGGTCAGAATCTTATCATTAGGGAAGGTCAATTTCTTAACGGCAAGGACATTTCTATATCCATACTGAAAAGAAGGACTGTCATCAAGGACAAGTTCTGGTGTTAGCTCTATGGTCTGAACGGTAGTGGACTTCGCTGTTTTCTTATCATTGAGTTTCAATCTCAACTGGTCTATGTCAAAACGAATGTTCGTTCTGTTTTCCACAGAGAAATCCAAGAAGAAATAATCACCTACGCTATAGATGTTGTTCAATCGCATCGTCATCCTATGTTTTTTCGAGGAAACATTCCTGAAATTTGCTGGTGATGACCATATCTGACGAGCATACCGAACCATGTCCTCGGTTGACATACTCACGGCAGGATTCTTGTAAGGAGTTCTCTCATCCAGCTCTATGGTCTTGTCCGTCACTGCTTCATCCATTCTTGATGTGTAAATAAGGGCATACTGCGTACGGTATCTTTCTGTTACCAACGTAACAACAGCAAGTACGTCACCGTCATGATTCACATCCACACCTTCCTTGGGTTTCAAGCGTATTGTATTTTTGATCGGTTGGTCACCAACCACTTTGTCCGTGCTTATGTCAACAAATCGCACAGGTTCACTAGCTGTAATCACCGTGGTTACATTCTCATTGACAGTAAGCATCTGCATGTCATTGTAGGTTTTCTGTCCCCAAGATACGGTAACCGAAGCCACGCTAAGTGCGACTACGCAAAAATATTTCAACAAGTTCATAATTTCTATTTTTAATTTGTTACTTTTTCTTTTCTTTGCTATTGATTAAATACACCTGGGTTCCATACTTAATTTTAACCCGATTCTTTTTGATGTTCTTTGAGAGGGCATTGGATGCCTTTTGATATGCGTTCTGCAAGGCTTGCATTCCCCAGTTTCCAAACTTATTACCATTGGAAGAACCATCGTTGAGATTCATGCTTTGGTTGAATGCGCCACTGGCTATGTCCTTGGTTGCCTCTGAGAAACTACTTTTTGGAACATACAATCCTTCCATGCCATCCGTATCATAGATGCTGAGATTAACCTTCACCAGCTCATCATTCACGAGGACGCTTTTCACATTTCCCTTGACACGCTGCTGTCCGAAACCACTCATCAGGCAATATAGATAACTGCCTCTTGGAATCGTTCTTTCACCAACATCTATGTCATCCAACAAACGCAACCTGACACGGCTTCCATCCACTGCCTTTATATCTTCATCAACGATAGCCCTAATCAACTTATGCACTGGTTCGTTGACGGCAATCGTATTGAAATACTCCGACGGTTCCTTATGCTTCTTGACAGCTTCCTCTGCTTCTGCATCCTCAGAGATAGCATTGACCGAATACTCATTGACTGTAGCATTGCCTTTCACCTCACCCTTGGCTTGTTCCTTGCCTTGCATGGAATTACCTGATATGGCATCCTTATTGGATGTTTCAGCTTGACCACCATCAACCTGTCCTTTGCCTTCATTACGAGCATCGGCAAGTGCCTTTCTTAGGCTTTCCAAAGTTTCTTCTTCCTCTGGAGTATTGCCATTGGAACGGTCATTTGTCAAAGCATTGTCCTTTGCTTGCTGCTCACGAATCTGGGCTTGCAGCTTACGAAGTTTCTCCATGGACTTCTGAGCCTCATTGCTACTCTGATCCATTGCGGCAACCTCCGCATCGGAATACTGGGACTCATACTCCTCCTTTTGGTCTTCACCTCCTCGCTCGATATTCTCCACTGCGGACTCATCCTTGATCTTTCCAAAGTTATTGACCATGTTACTGTATTTGTCGCCGATTCCATCGCCTTTTAGATTGGCATCAGGCAACTTGTCGTTGTAGTATTCCGTGGTCTCTAACTTGGAGGGTGCTTCCGCTGCCTTAGTATCAAAAAAACGAAAAAAGAAATACCCAAAGAAGAGTATCGGCAGATACAGTATGGCTGGCAGCATGTATTTTGGCTGTCTGAAATTAATTTTGTCTGTAACTTTCATATTGCTCTATCATTTGTGATTTGTCTTTTGACTGATCTTTCTTCTCTGTCGGATTCATCTTGTTTCCATCTACATGATGCCTGTTGAAATGCAAGACCTTTTCTTGTCGCTTAATGGCACTGAAAGGCTGTTGCTTATAGCTAACAGCCGTGGACATTCTGTATAGATTCAAACCGATGCTAAATAGCACGAATCCAAATATGAAGGCAAGGAACAGTTTGGGATGTCCTGAGGCAAAGCCCTGCACCTTCATTGCCACCTTGTCAAGTTTTACTGCCTTGGCAAAGTTTTTACCAGCCTCTACGGTTTTCTCATGTTTTTCCTTATAACCAGGATCGTCCTTGTCTGGGATTTTCTCGCCAAATATCATTTTCTTTACTTCCATAGCAGAATGTTTAATAGTTAGACTTCGTATGCTGTTCCATATCCTTGTTCAGGAGAGTTCTCCAGTTCACGATAAGCAAGCCATGGGGATTGTTCTCCGTCCTTGGGACTCGCTTCAAAGAGCCTTCCGTAACCAGCTCTCGCATGAGAACGGATGTTCTTCTCTCTATACGCTGTCTTCCATAATAGGTGAACGACATCTTTTCCCTGTCAAACTTGATGCTGTCACAGAATATACTGAACACAGCACTGGTTCCCATGATATTGCCATAGAAGCCCTTTTCCTTCAGCGCATTGTACTGGGCAAGTCCAGTCTCGTCAATCAGGTACATAGCCTTTTCCATCGTGTACTTGATGTACTTGTCATCAGGTGCCAAGGTAAAGAAATAATGATGGAACATCTCGACATGGCTCTTTGCCTCCACGTCCAAGGTTTCTTCCATGTTGCTCCTGTTCACCAAGATTGGGACATTGCCATCGAGGACATAAATCTTCTGCTGCGCATCATTGACCATTCCCTTGGCTGTCCAGATGCTACCCAAGGAGATTACAACGCACCCCACAAGAAAGAGGCTGCAAAGTATGAGGACAAGCTTGATTTTGTTTTCTAAGTTTTTTATTACCATAATAAATACAACTTTATATTTATACTCCTATTACCTTTCCTGCGGAATTACGCATTGACGTTGCTATTCCCTCACCGAAACTTCTGGTTGAGAACGCCGTCTCTCCCTCTGGTATCATCCAAGCCGCAAGGTCTGGAACCAAGTTCAGGCATTTCAACGCCACAACGCTGGCTGCCATCAGATAACCTGCCGAGAAAAAGGAATTTTGCAGATAGTTCACCACGCTCTCGTCCGTAGCTGTCACCGCCGCCAAATCATTGTACTGAATATTGATGACTATATCGAAGAGCAAGAGGACATAGAAGCCGACGAAGTAAAGCATCGACCCATAGAAATGAACCGTCAGATACCTGATAATCCACTTTGCCCATGCTCCTTCCCATTTTGGCAAGAGGGAGAACGCCCATTGAATCGGTCCGAATATCGTGAGCATTCCCAATAGGATTTGTTGGCAATAGATGGTTCCCCACCAACCTATCCTGAAAGTTATCAACGCTATCAGCATGATTACCTTGTCAATCATCATGACCAGTCCTGCCGAGGTACTTGTCATGTCTGCCTTCATGATGTCCTTCTCTTCCTGTGCCGCAGCATCGGCATCCGTCGCATCCTGCACGCTACTTTGCGTCAAGAGTGCGCTCACGGCATTGCTCGCTGCCTTGATGGTTGATATGGGGTCTGAAGTTTCCTCACCCAGTTGGAACATCAACTGCTGGACATCCTTCATCCTGTCCTCGACCTGAGCCGCCTCATTCTCATACAAGTCATGGGTATAGCTGCCAATGGCGTTGGGAACGTAACTCAGAAAGTCCAAGGCGCACCATGTGCTGTTGCCACCAGCTATGCCTGTGTCGGCAGGTGGGTACCACCAACAGAGGATGATGCTTACCGCCAATGGCTTGAAAAGTTTCATCACATCCAAAGGCTCACGCTTGACCATCATCTTGTAGGTCATGTTTGCGCACATGATGATGGCAAAGAGTCCTGCCAATGCCATGGACATCTGGAGAATCCACCAAAATGGTCCCTGTCCGCCTGTAAAGGTTGCGTCCGTTAAGAACTCGTTCGTTCGGAATATCACATCATCAATTTCCTCTTCAAGGAGGTTGATGCCGAAATCTACCGCTGTACTGTCATTGCTCATAATTCTATTGTTGCTTTATTGTTTTTCTATCTTTGAATGCCCAGCCTCGTTGGCGGAGTCACGCCAACGGTTATATGATGCCGCTGCATTTTCACCGACCCTATGCTGGAAGCGAGCCAAAGCCGCCACCAGCTTGTCTGCCTTGTTCTTCGTTGTCAAATAACGAATCCTCAGCAAAAGGTAATCGTTCGACGCAGTTATCTCATCCAATATGGCAAGGTATTGCTTTTGCCTCTCGCTATTCGGCATGTAAGCCTTCTTTGTCACCTTGATGGCAAAGTCATACATCTTGCCAAGCTCATTCCACGAATCAATCTCTTCCTGCTTGGCTTTGCCTGTGAGATAGCTGACATTTGACTTCATCGCCATCAGCTTCTCCTGAATTTTATTTCCTTCCGTTAGCCAAGCGAGATCCACTTCCCTGTCGGCGACATTGGTGACCTCGACCTTTGCCCTTCCCTCCAAGTCGGACTTGATACTGTCCGCATACTCAACCTGTGGCAAGGAAGAAGTATTGGCAGCTATGCGCAACTGGTTCTTAACAGAAGTTACCGCCTTCGCTCCCTTTTTATAGTTATTGTGGGAAACCGTATAGTAAATCTCTGGCGTCAATGTTCCTGAGCCCAGTTCCATGACCTCTATCTGTGCTTGCTTGGAAGCGTCATGGTTATAGGTCATGCTCTGACCATTGGAATGGATGGCGAATACAGACATCGCCAAGACGAGCATTGTTTTAATCTTATGCATAATCTTTCGTTCATTAATATCAATAACCAAGGTGTCCTGCCTCCAGCCACCTTTCTATGGCATCGTTAGCGACTTCCCGAATGGTCTTGGAGCGATATAGCTCGGACTTCCAGTAACTCGTTCTCGCCTGTATGAACTTCCATGTTTGATAATAGGCACTGTTCACAATGGCTTTTATCCTATCCAACGACTTGTTGACTTTCTCGACCATGAGCATCATGGAGGCTGTGGTACAATGTACCTTTCCACTCGCATAACCTGCCAAGACCACGACCGAGGAATATAAACTTTGGCATTCTTTCGTCAGGTTCTTTACAGCCCTTATGTTGACAGCCAGCAACAAGGTGTCAGCGGTCTCAAATTTGCCACGCCTAACAATCTTGTCATTATAGGCAGACAGCATCGTCTTGTACTTGCCAATCTTATCACTTACGTTGTCATAGGTTCGATAGACATTGAATCCAGTGCTTACCGTGCTATATACAAGGTCTATCACATCGAAAGCCTTGGTATACTTGTCAAGTTCGAGATTGATGTCACGATAATCCCTATGAGTTACTTGGCTTGCCTGATGAAGCAACTTGTTGCTCTCCTCCAAGGTCGCTCTCGCAAAGAGCAAGCTACGCTGTTTCTTGTGGTCATTGATGTATGCCTCTATGGTCGGAATATCCTTGGGCACCAACTGCGCTTTCAGTTCCAAAGGCAGAAGGTTTGTCAGACAGGCAAGTAGCATAACCAACAAATATTGATAGCGTTTACTACCTATATGACAGAGCTTTATATCTTTGTTTATATTACCCATATTATTTTTATTACCGTTATTTTTAATATTATTTCATCTTACTAGACTGTTGCCTTATTCATCATATCGGTCATCTTCTTTTTCTTCGTCATAGAAGGCACTGCCTCCATTATGCAACCAACGCCTACGGCATTTTTCGGCTATGGATAATTTTCTGTTACTGTCGGCATTCAACTTCGGAATCAAGTCGTGAACCCAGTCCAAGAGGCTGTGCTTGTAATGAAGGAATTTTTCCACAGTGACAAGATCCGTGTATATCTTTGCCAAACGTGCCTCGATGCCCCTGGCGATTTCAAGTCGATCACTTGCCCAAAGCAAATGTCTCACTCCATCCGCATCTTCTGTTTCCGAAGTTGGTGACTTGGAATATTCAACGCAGACATCGCAACTTGGAAACTCCTTGGAAAGTTCACTGATTTTCTCATTGACGAGCCTTGCGTTTTCCTCATCGCTCTTCGCAGGGTCGAGTTCCATGATTTCAGCAACGGAGCTGTCACTCCAAGAACTGGTCAGCTGCCAATCTATCTGCACAATGGCACGATGTATCTTGATGCCAAGGAAATACTTTGGCTTTCGTGCTATGGAAAGGGTTGCCTTGAACGTTACAGTTCCTTTTACACTTCCTACTGTTCCGTTCCTGACAAAGGTATAACCTTCCCAAGCTCCATTGTCTGTCCAAGTTATATGATACGCATCCTTCATTGCCTTCATCAACTGGGGAATGCGATTGTAATCATCCGTCTGGGCTCTCTCACCTTCCTCTGCTTCTTGCATAGCTTGCTTTGTTTCGGCGATTTGTTTGTTGGTCGCATCAATCTGTGATTGCAGCTCTGAAATTTTCTTCTTGTTTTCCTCATACTTCTTTCGATAGGAGTCAGTCGCTGCCGACGAGGTACTTTGAGACATCTTTCGTAACAGCTCGCTGTTTTCCTTGTTCAAGGCATCCTGTTGAGCTTGCAAATGAGCAGTTTCTTTCTGCAAATCACCGAGCTTGGCTTGCAACTCATTGGTATCAATCTGGCTGTCACCGCCAAGAGTGGTTGCCATCGAACACTTTTTTGTATGATTATCCACATATTTACCACAACTGCCACATTTGTAAGTGGTGCTTCCCTTACCCAACTGTCCACCGTCATGGCAAGTGATTGTGAAGGTAGCGGAGGACGAGCCTGCCAACTTTCTCGCATCTGTCGCCGAATAGTAACGACGATTGTCATACCCTATATAATAGGTATAGTTCGACTCCTGCGGATGCTGGCTGATATAGTCGTTCAATTGCTCCGAGTTCTCTATCTCCTGATGCTCACCATTGGCATTGTACTGGGCGAGGTGAGCATTCATCTGAGCCATAAACGTATTCCAATCCATGCTGTAACTGTCAAAGACCGCCTCATAGACTTCTTCCTTGACATCCCATGACTTGGTTACGCTGATGCTATAAGCGTAAGCCTTGGCATACATTCCGCTTTTCTTCTTGCTCAGTATATATGCCGACCTACTATAGTATATGTTATACTTATACTTGGAATCCTGCGCATTCAACTCAGAGACCTTTTTTCGATTCCATCCTGCAAAGTTCTCCGAATTACTCAGAATAGCTTCTGTCTGGGAAGAATTGGGATAGAAGTTCTCATCCTTTGTGTTGATTCTATACCACTGGTCTCCGTACAAGATGCTATTGTCATCCGTTGGCGGTTGGTAATCACAAAGTTTCTCATTTCCATAGTCCCTCCTGTATATATACACCCTCTGTGTATAATACTGACCTTTGGCTGCACTTTGGAAGTCATCCATCCACTTCGTCAAGTTATAGTCACCCAAGGCGAAGAAACCTTCAATATTGTCCTTGCCAGCAAACTTCTCCAAGATTTGCGTAGTTGAGAGACTCTTGTAATCGGCGAACATGCCGCTTGCGTTGTCAACAAGGGTCAGAACGCTTCCCATCTTGTCATCAAACGAGCTGTTGAAACTTGTGCCTTGCAAAAGTTGGTTCATGCCATTACCGAACCCTGCACCAGCCAAGCCAACACCTTTGCTTATCAGGTTGTCCAAGTCTTTCTCCAAGTTCTCCTTGGTAAAGCTACCAGCTATGTCATCGCCCAAGTTCTCAAAGATTCCTTTCCAGTCCATTCCTCCTAACTTAGACAAGTCAAAGATTGGTTTCAACTGCTCGGAAATCTCCAAGAAGGGCAAATCCTTGAAACTGAGGGAAGAGTTTGTAACAACACTCTCGAATTGCTGACAAAGGGACTTCACATCTTCCGTGGTCTTCAACAAGTAACTTCCCCAATAGATTGCCGTGGAGGGGTCTTCCATCATCAACCTCGCACAGGTGAGCGTCCTAGGAATGATTCGCTTCGAGACTATGTTGTAGATACGCTTATAATAATAGTTCTCGTCTGCACTGTTCCAAAGGTTCAGGTTCGTGAGCGCCTTCCTGTCAAGATACTTAGAGGAGAATATTCCTGCACTCGCCACTTCGGCAGCAGTATAGCTGTCGTATATCTTCTGAAGGTTCTCATTGTGCAAGGCTTCCATGGAGGCTTCCGTCATGAAAGCCTCGGACATGGCTGCCATCGTCTTGTAGTCAACATTGACACTCGCATACTGCGCCCTGACAGTGAGGGCTGTCAGAGCGAGGGTTAACAGTATGGCTACAAACTTTCTCATGATTTTTCTTTATTCTATTGTTTTCTTAAATTCAGAATATGACCTACAGAATTGACTTTCTGGGCAAAGGCAAGGGATTTGTCAATGCCTGAGAGGTTCCAGTCACGACAATAGGCTTCTATGGCTTCCTGGTGAGAGCAACGCAACTCTTCCTTGTACAGTTTCAAAGCCTCTTTCTCCGCTCGTTCCGTCGTATAGGTCATGTAGCACTCCCTTGGCTCCTCTACGCCATAGACATCGCAGACCAAGCCACGGCGTATGAAAACTTCCCTGAAGAAACTTCGTCCCTCCTTGTTCTCCAAGCGGTTGATGGTGAATATCTTGCTGCACTCGACATCCGTCAAGCCAAGGACAGCCTTGATGTCATCGAACCGTTCCTTGAACTTTCCCTGGTCAAGCAGTATCGTGATATCCGAGTTGTTGATGATGGCTTCCTTGACAATGGGGCTTCCAATAATGTCCTGCAACTCCTGTGTCACCACACCGACCATCGCCCAGAACTTTCGGGCGGTCTTATACAGATACTTGATGTACTCCGCCATCATCGGAGAAGCTACCGCCTTCCATGCCTCCTCGATGACAAGCACCTTGCGGTTCTTCTTGATTCGCATCTTCTGGATGAAAACATCCATGATGATGAGGGTGACAAGCGGAAACAGGGTTTTGTTGTCCTTGATGGTGTCTATCTCGAATACGATGAACGTCTCATCGAACAACGAGGAATCAATGTTCTCGTTCAGGGTTCTCTCATAGGTTCCTCCCCGATAGAACTCAGACATGGAAAAATTGTACGATGACATGTCGATACCAGTAATTCTGTTCTCGCTACAGATATAGGGAAGTCTCGCCGTGCTATACTCAAAGAAGGTGTTGAAGGATAGTTCATCTACGACCAATGCCTTGCGACGGTCTTCCATGTCCTTGATTTTACTCCATATTCTTTCCTCTACATCCTCATTGGTGTCCGTAGGCTTGCCCTCAGTGGCTGTCTCTATCAAGAATTTCTTGTGCAAGGCTTCTATCTGGGTCTTGCTATATCCCTTGAAGCCCATGAAATATGCCTCGTAGTATTCCTTGATGACTTGCTCGATAAGCAGTTCCTCTATCTTGGAAGGGATGGCGGCATTGCCTTTCCATATGAGCATGACCAAGTTCTTCAAGAAGTCCATCTTCTCCACATTCAACTCTTGACGCTGAATCTTGAAAGGGTTCATGGTGATAGGATGCTCTTCCGTATAGCTGATGTACTTGCCACCGACATACTCACATAGTCCCTCATAGGAATTTCCTGTGTCAACCATTACGACATCCGTGTTCTGCTCCCACAACTGGCGAACGACGCTGTTCATATGGAAGCTCTTTCCTGAGCCAGAAGGACCGAGACAGAAGAAGTTGCTGTTGTCCGTCAACTTTTTCTTTCCCTCCTTTCCCGATATGTCTATGGCAACAGGAACACCTTGACGGTCTGTATAATAGACTTTCAACGGCGTGTCCTCGCTCTTGGGAAGTTTCTCCTTGTACATCAAGCATCCTGCCGCATCGCCAAGGGTCAAGAACCTGTCATAGTCCTTGTTCATAGAATAGCAATTACCAGGAAAAGAACCCACGAAGAGTTCCAACTGGTTATACGCCCTCTGGCTTATCTGGATTCCTATGCGTCCAAAGGCATTCTCCAGATAATTGGTGCATTTCTGGATGTCCGCATCCTTATCAACAGTCACTACCAAGTTGAAATGGCAATGGACAAGCTGCTTGCTCTCCCTTGCAACAAGTTCCTCAACCCTCGTTATGTCATCCACCGCTATCTGGTTACTTGGATTCGGCAACGAGGAATGGCGGTTCTTTTTCTTGGCGAGCTTGCTCATCTCCTGCTTCTGACTCGGCAGAAAGACCACTTGGTTGAACACCACGCTCTTGGCTTCGGGAACATTGTCAATCAACGCCAACAAGTCAACAGGCATGCAAATGTTGTTGACCTCTATGTTGGTATAGGGTCTTACCAGCGTCGGCAAGACGATGCTATCGACATCGACAAGGCTGTATATCTTGAACTTTCTTTCGCCGACACCGATTTGCTCCTCACCGACCTTGAAATTGTTCAGGGAAACATGCTCGCTTGTATAGTCCTGGGCAAGATACTGGTCAACAAAGAACTTAGCTTCCTTCGCCGTCAAGAACTTCGAGTTGATGCCCCTGTCCCTCAACTGGTCTCTTACCTTACCGACCTTGACAAGGAAATCCTTCCACTTCTTGCCGTCATAGCTGAACAACCTGCTTTTCTTGTTTTCTTGGGTAATGGTTATATAGGTCGTACAGTCCTTATATTCCCTTCCCTCGAAATACTTGAAATAGCTCCGTGAAAGGAACTCCTTGTTTCCCTCGTCGCAAGAATGGAAATTCTTTCTTGTCAAGATGTCCTGCTTATGGATGGCATAGCCTTCTCCCAAGGTCGCCATGAGAGAGGTCATCAAGTTAGAGAATGAACCATACTCATTGATGTCCGCACAATATTTCTGCACAGGATTTTGCATGGCAAGAATAGCAGAGAACTCGCCAGTCTTCGTGTAGAGAACTCCAACACCATCAATGTCCTCGACGGAGAAATAGATTTCCTTGAAAATCTTGGCTCGCTTGCTGCCTGTTCCAAAGGCATAGACCGAGATGGCCATGCCTATACATACGGCGACAAAAATTATTATGGCATATACAATCATTGCTTTAAGTTGCTTTTGTCATAGACGAGTGAATTATATATAGATTTCGTTGGCTCAACCCAAGCCACGGCATAATGTTCCAAGTTATAAAAGAGAGGACCATCTTGCTCTCGCTGAAGAAGATGCTTGCAGATTCCTTGGCAAACCTCGTCAACCAACTTCGACTGGAATTTACACAAGGCTTCCTGAGTGAGAACATCTGTATCGCAGTCTTCCGTCATTACCACCATCGAGGCTATTTTTTCCTTGTCATCCACAAACCTCTTAAAAGATACATAAATTTCGGTTCCATTGGTTTCCACCTCCACGGCAAAAGTCTCTGGCATGATGTAAACCTGTCTCTCACCATACTTATTATGCATCGTCACTATCAAGATTCGTCCGTTCATAGTTCTAATCATTATTCATTAAATTAAACATTTAAAGGTAGGCTTCTTCCTGCTATTCAGGACAAGCCTACCTCCATTTCATTTCTATCAGATACGTTCGCCGTAGGCATAGATAAAGATTCCCTTGTCGCTTTTCTTCGTGTAAAGTCCTCGCCGCTGCTTTATCATTATCAACCCAATTCCGATACTGAGGGAAACAACCGTGAACACAAGGGCGATGATGAACCCCACAAAAGCATAAACCAACATGAATCCAAGGATGCCGACACCTGCCGTTATGGCTGCCCATGTGATATAACGCCCCTGAAGTCCCATGAACTCCAATGGTCGCTGCAAGCCTGTGAACATCTGACATCCCTGCATAGCCTCATTACTCTGTGCCATAGCGAAAACTTACGATTAGTTAGTAATACCGAAGAACAAAGGCAATGCGTTCGCTGCCGCAATCAAGAAAATACAAGCACCGACGGTGAGCATTATCTTCTTCTTGACATCCTGCTCCTCGTTGTTCATGGCGATGTAAACTGACACGGCACCCACTATGGCTACGATACCTGCCAAAGCATAGCAAAGGTTGACTACATACGGAATGTATTTGGTCAGCTCTGTGGCTACGGTCTCCAAGGCACTTGTACCTGCGTCATATCCCGTACCTGCCAATGCCTGTGCGTTGGCAGCCTGTGGGAAGACGGAGCCAAAAGCCATGATGCTCGCTACGAGAAAGAGATTGACTTTCTCAGCAGCCTTCTTAGCCAAGTTCTTTACAGTCTTACTGACTTTTGAAATAATTTTTCTCATTCGTTTCTCTAATTTTTTACGTTTAACTTTTTGTGAACTTATTTACTATCTATCGCGATTTGAATAGCCTAAAATACGAAATTCATGTCTTGGTAGCCATAAAGAGCTGGCATGACTATGGTAGCTCCTATCATGAACAGTATAGCCCCGAAGAGCATCATCATGCTCTTGGTGATGTCCCCCTCGTGATAGTTCATCTTGATTCCTATCTGCAAAGAAGAAATGATTGCCATGACAGCAGCCACGGCATACAATATCTCAACCGTATATATCATCATCGTACCGACAAAACTGGTCGCCTCCTCCAAGCCATCGGCTCCCCAGGAGTAATCGACGGCTCCGCACTTGGCAAGAGCCGCCGACATCGAACCCATGGCAAACACAAACGACAATAGAAGCCGAGATAAAGAGAACTTAATATTTTGAAATTTCATCCTTGAAGTCTATGTTACAGTTTTCCTTTTTCTTGCGAATGACCTCTGCCAAGTCAAAAGAAGGCACGAGATTGCCCTTGGTCTCTATGCTGCCATTGGAGGAATTGACCCTTTCAATATGCTGAGACACCTTCACGGAAACCTCTGGCTCGACAATGGCACTGACACCAAACTTGGGTTGCATAAGCTCTGGATCGAAAACCTTGCTTTCATCAAAAGGCCCAGGAACTTCTTCCTCATCCTTAGCCTGTTGCTCCGAATATCTCAAAACTGGAAGTTCCTCGTCATCATCCTCGGAAGAATCCTCGTGCTCGTCTGTTGTCCCTTCACCTCCTTCGGATATTATTTCTTCCTGTTGAGGAGGCAAAGCTGAATCCTCTTCATTAGGTAAAGGTTGCTCTTCGTTGCTTTCCTCTGGGACTTCAGGCTCCAAGGCTTGACCTTCGTCCAAGAAATTGAAGCCACCTGTCTCAGGATTTTCCACGACAGCCTTGGGCTTATACTCGTCTTGGTCATCGGTGCTGTCACCAACGACAATATTTTCCTCTGCGCTTGCACCAGACTTGGGCTTGGCATTCAAATCCATTGTGATGATTGCGGCATAATACAAAACATAACCGATGGTCAAAACAATGGCAAAAATCAAAAATGGACTCATTTCTTTACCGATTGATTTAAACTGATGATTGATTTTTTGTCGGCACAAAATTACAATCACCTCGCCATTACTCATCTATTATAGTCCCAAATACCCTTCATATAGCTCACAATATTTTTAATTGGTTCTATGCAAACAAACTTATAGAACCAACAAATTGATAAAAACAGTAAAGCTACGTTTCACAAAATCCATAAAAAAGCTAAAACAATTTTTCAAATAATTATTTTTTCATTACTTTTGTTTGGTAAATTGCTTAAGAAGCAAATTGCAAATCATTTAAATGTTTTAAAGTACAATATATTATGGCAGCTAAAAAATTATTAAAAGGCAATTATATGACATTAGTGGAATCAAAAGTCGTCGGACATTATAGAGGCGAAGATTCTGGAGCTATATATCCTGAATTTGATTATGATGTTGTTGAAGCATATGACTTGAATCCCATAAAAAATGAAAAAATCGGAAACCAAACGATAGAGGAACTTATTGAAGAATCCATAGAGCGCTACCCTTATGCAGGAGAATTGTTCACATCCCCACAGGCACACGAAATCTATAATTATCTAAATTCATCAGGATGCTTAGAAAAGTATAAAATTTCAATTTAATTTAGAGCATTTCCAATTCTATATTATTAGATATTTACAATGAACATAGAAGAAGTTAGAGAATATTGCCTGTCATTGCCAGGCACAGAGGAAGCCATGCCATACGGAAACGACTGGCTGGTATTCCGAATCGGTGGAAAAATTTACCTGCACATATGGTTGGAGGCTCCAATCCCGACCATAGCAGTGAAGCTGCTGCCTGAGCGTGGCGAGGAACTGAGGGAGAAATTCAATGCTTTCTCTCCTGCTTATCACTTGAACAAGAAACACTGGAATGACATTTTCATAGAAGACACTTTTCCACCTGAAATGATTCAAGGTTGGATTAGGGAATCATACGACTTGGTCAAGAGAAAACTTCCCAAGTCCACATTGGAGCACTTAGCCCCATAAAACCGTAAACGGCAGGGTGTTTCACAACAGCCTGCCGTCACGACATAATATAATTGAGTCTTTCAACACAATTAATTATGAAATTCCGTATATAATGATTTTATAATTTCTTACTCTATCAGAAAAGGTCCTTGGCACTTTTCTTGATTTCCTCAATCTTGCCATGCTTGCGCTCATAGCTGCTGATGGCTTTGTCAAACGCCGCATCGACAACATCCTTGATAGCCAACCCCTCACGATTGGCTATGATTCTGATTTTCTTCAAGGTCTCGGAGTTGACGATGGTACAGAAACGCTCCTCATGATTCTTCATCTCATGCTCCTTCTGCTTGGCTCTCGCATTCACCTGCTGGCTTTTCTCCTGCTTCTTTGTTTGCTCCACAGGTTTCTCTTGATTCTCATGCGCTCCCGTCAGTCCACTGAAGAGAGCGTCCAACTTGTTATTGTCCATAATAATCCCTTTTTAAGTGTTACTGAAATCTTACCAAGAACTCATCCGTGAACGCCTGATAATCATGTGCGCCATTGCTGCTCTTGTCATAGTCAACGATATTCTTGTTCTCCAAAGGTGCCTCGGCAAGGCGGATATTCTTGCGAATCTTCACCTTGAATACGGTATCGCCAAGTGCCTCACGGAGTTTTAGCTCAATGCCCTTTGACAGCTTGCTGCCTTCCCATCTGGTTATGAGGACTCCAGAAATGTGGGCGTTAGGATTGAGCTTGTTGTGTACCATGCTGATGAAGTCATTAATCATGGTCAATCCCTTGAAAGGCAATACCTCGGAAACAAGAGGGATGATGATGTCCGTGGAAGCGGTGAAGGCATTCAAGGTCATCAAGCCCAGTGATGGAGGGCAATCCAACAAAACGAAATCATAGTTCCCTGAAACATTTGCTCGCTCCAAGACATCCTTCAAAATGCTCTCCCTTGCCATAGCTGTGGACAACTCCACGTCAACCATGGCAAGAGTCAACGATGCCGGCACCAAATGGAGTTTTTCATTGACCTCTAACACTGGCAACTGTGCCGTCTTACCTGTCATTACCTCGTAAATGGTCTCTCCTTCCGAGAAATTAGTCAATGACGTTGTGAGGTTTGCTTGTGCGTCAAGGTCAACAAGCAAAACTCGATAGCCTTTCTTGGACAAGATACTGCCCAAGCTGGCTACTGTCGTTGTCTTGCCAACACCACCCTTATGGTTGGCAACTGCGATGATTTTTGTGTTCATTTTCTCAATATTTTATATTATGTCGTATCAATAGTTTGAGTAAAGAAAAATTTCAACATATCGAAAGCCCAGTATCAATATCTTGATATTCCGTTACTTAATATATAACGCAAATTTTCTCTGATTATTGCATTTATTTTCCTTTAATTTTATGATTTTCATACCAATTCTCCACCTCTTTTTGACTGACTTTCATCAAAGTCGTGCGAGGCGCATAGGATGCAAGGGTTTTCTTTCCCTCCTTGTTGTTCGAGAAACGCAATATGGGAATGCCGCCCACTTTCGTTACAGCGAGGTCATTGCCCTTGGCTATCCTCTCGGCATCGGCACCATAAATCTCTATTGTCTGGGTATCTTCCAACAACAGGGACAGGACGCTGTTACTCTCCAGTCCCTTGCCATGGAAATGGACAAAGGCAAGTTTCGCCTCCATCAGCTCATCGGAAGGCATGTCGCTTTCCCTCTTGTAGGTTCCCTCGCCAACTGCCTCTACACGAAACACCACAGGGTGCTCCTTGACCATCGTGTCAAGATGAAGCAACTGCCCGATGCGAGAGTTGATTTTGTCATCAGTGACAACCTCTTTCTTGTAACCTCCCTCCGACAAGCCAGCCGTTTCTTCCTTAGCAGTCAATATATAACCATTATCCACTCTCTCCAATGTGAAGAACAATGGAAAAATCTTATTCTGTGTCGCCATCCTTCGTTTTGTTTGTCATTGGCAGACCATCTGGATTATGCGTACTTATACGCTCCTTCATGGTATGCAAGTTGATGTCATAATTAGCACAAATCCCCTCATAGTTGAAGGCAAGAACTCGCTCTTGGTCGTACAATAGCTCGCTGTCACCATTAGCCTTAGTTCGCTTGGTAGGATTGCCTTGCTCGTCCAACACATAGAACTTCAGCGGTGAGCGTGTCTTGCCATAATAATCAGGAGCGGAAACGAGATACGAAAGCAGGGAATCGTCTGGAATCATTGTCTTTCCCTCTCTCTTAGCTTGTATGTTTGCCTTGGCTATGCAAATCTTTTCCCTGACAAGCAGCACATCTGTAGGCTCGTCAAACTCAATCTCCTTACGTGGCTCAGTCTTGATGCTCACCTTCAAGTTCTTCATACTGGTAATCTTGTAATCCTGTCCTTCCTTGATGTCGCCCAGTTGCCTTGACTTGGCGAACATTGACCAGAACACGGCTATCTCATCCGTACTGTTGCACAACGAGTGCTGGTATTTCAAGCCACTGACGCAAATGTCATGGACTTTCTGCTCCGAGAAAGGCAGGTCTTCCACGACAGGCTTCAAGCAATAATAGGTTGCCAACATCATCGCCCAGTTGTTGATGAATCGGTCGCCTATGATGTTGTAGTCCACCTCGTCCTTTATTTCGTGCAAGGCTCGCTTCCATGCGTCATACCAACCTGCGTTGAAATTCTCACGGTATTTCACCATCTCCACCGTGATATTCGTAGGACACATGTTCCTGAGCTTGATGAACTCCTGGTATTTGTCTGTCTCAGCCTTGGTATGGGCACACTTCTGGGATTCCAAGAACACCACCCTCGACATCAAGGCGACATCTACCGTCGGCATTTCCTGACCAGTGAGCAATACGCCGCAATCCACGTCCGTAGCTTCCCTTCGCTCTCCGTCGGCAGAACGCTTGATTCGTCCTGCATGGTCATAGATTCCTTTCAAGAAATCAACGTGCTTCCGACTCAACATGTTCTTGTACTCGTCGAAATGCACTATCATGTTGCAGACCTCCGCACACTTATCTCCCATGGCGAAATAGGATGTACTGTCAAGGTTGCTGACCTCTGGATTGCGTTGGAAGAGACTTACCAAGGATATGGCGAACTCAGTCTTGCCAGTTCCCTTCTTTCCGTAAATGTTGAGTATAGGGAAAGAGCGTGTGCTGTCGGTGATGATGTCCTTGAACAGCGTGGCAAGATAAAAGCAAATGGCTACGATTCCATTGTCACCATACAACTCACTCAGCAAGGTGAAGTATTCCTTTGGCGACACGATTCTCTTGGGGTCGTGGAGGAAACGCCGCTCGTTGGCATAGCCCACCTTGTCCCTGATATGAAACTTCGACATGGCAGGGAGATAAACATTCTCGTCTTCAAGTCGGATGATGCCATACTCATCAATCGGTTTCCACTTGCCTTCATAGACCACGCCATTGCAAAAGGCATAGAAGCCTTTCTTGCCAAGGTTGTTCCAGCCCATCTTGGTCACTCTGACCGCCTCCTCTGTCTTGCCATACATATAAGCCTTCAAAAGCTCATACTTCTCAGGCTTCTCGAAAAAGCGGAAATCACCCTTTCCCTCTATTTTTTCCTTGAATCTTTCCAGTCGGGTAACATCAGCCTGTTGAAGTTCGACCGTTCTCTTCACGCCGTTCTCATTCTCCAACTCGAAAATTCGTGTAGGGTTCTTCTCGTCGGCAATAAGAAACAAAGGATGGACAATAAAATTGCTCCAGTCCCTTTCTTTTCCCTGTGGATCCAAATCATAATAATGGTTGTGCTTGCGATAAAAGCGAAAGCCCTCCAACTCATCGGACTTCTTGATGGCTTGTCGCTTTTTCATCTCTTTTCTCCTGCGTGAGGCATCAGCGAGAGCCCCTTTCCAGACGGTAGCCTTTTTGTACTTATCCTTCAAGTCAGCAAGCAACGAGGCTCGCAGCACCTCGGACTGCACGTTGACGAGCAAGTCACAGACATCGGCGATGACTTTCAATTGCTCATCATTCGCAGCACTGGCATCATAGTGCTTGGCTGCATACCAAAGGATAAAGTCTTTTTCTGAAAGAGACTCCCACCTTTCAAGACTAACGATATAAGAATCAGCATCTTGCTTTTGGCTTCCACTCGAAGGTATCTCACGCACAGAAACCTGAAATCCCATTTCCGTGGCAAGGCGACCATTTCGAAAGACAAACTTCTCGCCAGCACCGAACTCATCACCTTCCTTTGGGACATCATGGTCGGGAATAAAGCACAGGGTACAGCCAAACTTATTGAAACAACTCAGCTGTTCCTCCGACCAACACCCACCCAGTGAAGCCACAACGTTGGCGATGCCAAGACTTTGTAGGCGCATTACATCAGGCGCACCCTCCACCAAATAGACCTTACCTGTCTGCCGAGCAGCCTTCAAGGCAATGTCTATACCAAAGATGGCTGAGCTTTTCTTGTAGATGGCACAGTCCTTTCCATTGAGATATTTCACTGTCGCCTGAGAGTTGAGTGCTCTCGCTGTAAAAGTGACGATTCTACCAAAACGGTCTCTCTGAGGTATCATCAGGCGACCACGGTAGAAATCATAGTAATTGCCAGGGTGTGCTTCGTCCTCTCTAATCAAGCCAAGCTGAAGCAACACATCCATCTTCAAGCCCTTTCCCTTGGCAAAGGCTACAAATCGGTTTCCGCTCAATGGGCTATACCCCAAGCCATAAGTTCGGCAAAAGTCCGAGTCCCAACGACCGTGGGTTGGATTCTCAGACTCCTTTTCCGCATAGCGACGGCAAGCAGCCGCTTCTGGGGTATCAGCCAAATATTGAGAGCGAAAGAAATCATAAGCGTACTTGTTGTAAATGTACATAGTTTCCTGCTTACGATACAGCTCATCCTCCTCTGGTGTCCGCTTTTCGTACAAGTCACTTGTATCTACGTCTGGACAATACATGTCCAAAAGATAGCGCACCGCACCATCAAATTCAAGCCCTTGGCTTTCCTCGACAAACGTAATGACATCGCCACCTTTCTCGCAACCAAAGCAATAGTACAGGTTGGTAGTGGAATCCAACAGCATAGAAGGTGTGTCCTCCTTATGGAACACACACTTGCACTTCTTGCGGTAGCGACCAGCCTTCTTCAAGACTGTGCCAGGGCATACGTCAACCACAAGCTGACAAATATCAACACGTGACTTAACGAGGTCTATATACTTTTCCTTTATCATTATATACGCTTAATTTGAATATCTTCCTATTTAACCTTCCATCTTTCCTTCTCGATGATGGAAACCAACTCCTTTTCTACGACAGGAGACAAAGGTCTGCCAAAATGGTCTTGCCCCCATCCAAGGAACTTCTGTTGCCAAGTATGAGGCGAGCCTCCTACATGACAACTAACGAATGCCGTAAAACGTCCTTTCTCACCGTTCGTCAGCATCTTGTAATAGTTTGCAATTTCTTTCAGTGTCATTTCCTCAATATTTTAATGTTAAATAATCAATATTTTTTGTTTATATCTCAATTTTTGATTAAATTTGCATGCAAAAATAGAATAAAATAATGGATGTGCAAAACTTTTTCCTCAATATATTGATACTGTTAGCACATTTTAACATATATCATAGATAAACAAATATTGATATGTTGAATATAGATTTACTGGAAAACCTCTATGCTGGCTTGGATAATGACAAGAAGCAGGAGTTGATGACCTTGGTTTTCAAGAAAAGTCGGCAGACATTCTCATACTTCCGACGCACCAAAGATGTGTCCTTATCTAAAGTGGAGATAATCGCCGATTATTTCCACATGCCTTTGGACTACTTCAGAATCAACAGTGCTTTCAAGGCAAACAACGTAGCTGGCAATAACAACTATGTGGGAAACGTGTCCATCAGCACAAATCTCCTCATCGAGAATCAAGCCCTCAAAAATGAGCTTGCAGCATTGAAAGAAACACTCAGAGCCAAAGATGAGAGTCTAAAGGCAAAGGATATGCTCATAGAGACACTGCATTCCACAAACAACAAACAATAACCAACAAACAGGTTAGCAAGAAATATGGCTACAATTAGAATACAAAATTTTGGTCCAATCAAAGACACAGGACTTATCCAACTGTCTGAGATTATGCTTATCATAGGTCGTCAAAGTTCTGGTAAGAGTACCTTCATGAAAGTACTCTGCCATTGTCGTTGGGTTGAAAAGAGAATCATGACGAGAATAGACAATATAGTCCAAGTATATACCCACAACAGACGCTTCGCCACTGAATTAAAGCAATTCCATAGGGTGGATGAGATGTATTTCCAAGATAACACATCCATAGAATATGATGGAGATGTTGTATCTATCAGCCTCTCTGGTAAAAACAGCAACGCCAAGATTACACGCAAAAACGAAACTTGGGGAAATAGATATAACACAAAGATTAGCTATATCCCTGCTGAGCGAAACCTTGTCTCTGCTGTGCGCAACATAAACAGCGCATATAAGACAGATGATCGTGATGTCCTTTTCAATTTCATCCTTGAATGGAACGAATACAGAAGAGACTTCACAAAAAATAGACAGTTAAACCTTTCACTTACAAACAACTTTAAATATTACGATGAGGATGGACAAGACTATATTGTCCTGCCTAATGGGAATCCCATCACTTCATTCTTCGCATCAAGTGGTGTACAGTCAATCATGCCAATCGATGTTATCTCAGAGAAGACAGTCAATGTCGTAGGAAACGTAACAAAATATAGTGTTGACGACTTGATGAGCCGCATGATTGAAATATTGGACAAGAATAAAGAAACAGAGCCAACGGAAGAACTCTCAAAGACAATGGAATCCATGCGTGAGTATATGAAGTATAAATCAGCTCAATTGTTCATCGAAGAACCAGAGCAGAACTTATACCCTGACGCTCAGCGTACGCTTATTTTGAATCTCGTCAGAAGAATCAAGAAGGCACAAACTACAGCGAACAAGCAATCTATGCTGATGCTAACTACTCATAGTCCTTATGTCTTATCTGTTTTGAATGCTCTGATAGCTGACGCTGCCGCAAAGAAGCAAAAGCCAGATGATGATAGATTAAACGAGATTATCGATGAAAGCACTTTGCTGCCTGTCGAGGCATATTCTGCCTATTACATCAATAAAGATGGAGTTTTTGAGGATATTAAAGACTTGGAAATACCGATGTTCTCAGGTATAGACTTGGACTGCGTATCTGATTGGGTTGACGAACACATATCACGCATCAATGACATTTTATACTCGGAATAACTATGAGCAGTTCTACATATAATAGCTTAACCAACGCGGGATTCATACCAGAACAACCATTGTTGGTTAGAAAGACGGTGGTGACACAGGAAAAAGGTATCAAATATACTCTGGATGTTAAAGCGAATTATCCCTCTGTAGTATTCCAAGTAGATGGCTGCATCATTAGGTCCGGACGAAAATGCGACAAATTGGTTTTAGTGAATACAAAAGGGGAATCTCCTGAGGAATGGACTCAATTTTTCGTAGAGCTAAAAGGGCATGATGCCATACATGGCATCGAGCAATTACTTGACACAGCAAAGAATCAAATATTTATTGATGAATCAAACAAAGTAAGAAAAGCTCGACTTGTTGCCACCTCCATTCCCTCAAATAGAGCAAACCCAATGGTGGAAAAACTAAAAAGAGAGTTCAAGAAAATAAAAGTGGACTACAAAAGTCTCAAACCAGGACAAAGAGACTGCTTATAAAAATCAAAGATCAGAACTGGACTTTCTTGCTTCAACCACCTCTTTCTAAGTCAATAAAAATTATAAACAAGGTATGAGATACGGAATGAGAAAGCCTTCTTGGAAGAAAAGTTTGAGCGCACGAACTAAGGGACGTGCCACACGAGCCATCAAAAGAGCCATAATCCCTGGTTATGGAAGAAGAGGCATGGGGATATTTCATCCCAAGAGGGCTATATATAATAAGGTATATAGAAGAACGACATTTAGCATCTTTGATTTGGCAAAAGGTTCTTCCTCGAATAGCGGTTGTTGTGTCATTATTGCTTTCTGGCTGATTGCAACCATAGCACTTACAGCTTGTTGCATGTAGTTTTATTCACTTAATCGTACAAATATGGTTGGAGCTATCATAGGTGACTTAGCCGCATGGACATGGGAACATGACAAAAACGCTTTTTTAAAGAAGCTGATTACGCCAGAGGCTGCTCCCTCGCCTTATCGTGAGGAGATGCTTCTGACGGCAAACCTCCTTATGCGGCAAAGAGACATGAGCTATAAGGAATACAGCTGCCATTTCAAAAACCGTAACCCGACAGCAACAGTCCTCAGGGCTATCGCAATTGGTTGGCTATACGAGACAGAACTGGAAACTCGTTCCGCATACCAAAATTATTGCCTGTATGACGATAAGGAAGATTGGTATGCAGGAGCATTCATGTCCCTGTTGATTTTCGCCTTGCGACATGGGGCATCCAAGAAAGAGGCAGCTACGGTAAAGCATATTGCTCCTTTCAAGGATATGATTGGCGATTGGAAAGACAAGGATTCCATCTTAGGTACGTTGATGAGAGCATGGGAAGCATTCCGTTCTTCCTTCGACTTTGGAAGCGCATTGCACAACGCCATGCTATTGCCTGGAGATTGTCATGTCAATGCCATTTTTGTGGGTGCCTTGGCTGATGCCATGTATGGCTGTGACAGGTATTTTGTCAAGAACAAGTATGGCGAAGGCTGTGCCTTGAACAGTTACAAGTATGTATCGGAGGAAATCATGCAACTCCACAGGAGGCAAAGGACTTTCTTTCCGAAGAATTGCGCCGCTACCAACATCGAGAAACATCAATGGCATGAGGCATTCAATCCTTACAAGGACAAAGTTGTTACGCCAGAGCTACGACGAAGAATCCTAAAGGCTTTCCAACCATGCTTTGATTATAGGTTCGGCTTCTATCTGGACGATGGCTTTGTCTATGTATATCGGAGCGGTTGGGTTCTTCAGCGATTCAATCTCGTCAACCAAGGAGATGGCACTTACAGGATAACCAACTTGCAGTCTGCGGAATGCGTCAGCAAGTCGGACAACCCTATCAGCGAAGCCTTGTATGCCGTTGAGTTTAGATGGGATTTGGTAAACGAAGATAAGAATGATTCCGAGAGCTCTCACAAAGCTTCAAACAGACAGGCTTTCTTTGGCATCAGTCGCCATCGCATTGGCATAGATGGGAACGGTGTCACAACACTGGTCACTTTCATGGAATGCCCATTCAAATGCAAGTATTGCCTCAATGAGCGTTGCCATAAACCTATTTTTAAGGAAGATGGCACGACTCCAAATGAAGGCATCATGTTGCTAACGCCACAGGAGCTATATGACAAGGTGAAGATTGACAACATCTATTTCCAAGCTACCGAGGGCGGCATCTGCTTTGGAGGAGGAGAGCCATTGCTACACTCGGACTTCATCAAGGAGTTCAGGGATATATGTGGCAGCAAGTGGAAAATAACCGTGGAAACAGCCTTGGTTTGCTCATGGGCAGACATCAATCTATTGGCATCCATAGTTGACCATTGGATTGTGGACATCAAGGATATGAATTCAAGCATCAAGAGCGAGTACACAGGAATGTCTGAAAGTTCATTGGTCTCATTGAACCATTTGAAAGGAAATGGTATCACTCAAAATGTCACGGTCAAGGTTCCACATATCCCAGAATACAACACGGACAAGGACGTGGCAAAAAGCATCGAGCAAATCAAGGGACTTGGTTTCAAGGACATCGTGGAATGCCAATATATCAAGTTTAATGGAAACAACAAAAAATAACGCTATATGAAGAATGCTAAGGACAAATGCGAAATCCTCAAAGAGATTCGCAAGTATGTAGCAGAGAAGTATGGCTTGGACTATGAGCCAACAGAATGCAACCATAAAGGTGACTGCAAGGGAACCTGTCCAAAATGCGAGGCAGAGCTTACCGACTTGCAAGTTCAGCTTCAAGCAAAAGGCATTACCGATATTACCTCTGACGAAAACCTATGCGCACTCATCAAGCAATACGCTGAAGAAAGTCAAGAAGAAATATCTGAATCTTCCACCTCTGACATAGAGCCTATGCACACAATAGGAATGCCAGAAATTGAAGGAATGGAATACTTCATACCAAATGATCATGATGTTAGAAATGCACCTTGGGGAGAAATGCTATTGGAATGTAGGATTGCAGGAACAACATACCATCATGTCGATGACATCCTTGACAACATCAGTGAAGGAGACGAAGTTTTCTTAATCAGGGACTTTCAGAACAAGCACGATGATAGAGCTGTCGCCGTAACTTTGGAAAATCCTTATTTGAACAAACAGCATGAATTTGACTTCTCCAATATATTGGGCTATATCCCAAAGAAGGAGAATGAAGCCGTGGCAACTATACTTGACATGGGATGGCATAACATCCTTGCTGGTCAAATTACGGAGATTCATCCAGAAAGTGACTACGAGAAGTTACGTATCAAGGTCTTTGTTCGTCAAAAAGACCAAGTGATGGCTGAGGAAGAAAAACAAGACAAGATTTCTTTGAGGGCTGTAAACATGAGCGACTGCGAGACAAGTGAGTTGGAGCATGACCTTTGCACCAAGGGCTTCGCACATTTCCATTGGGGCGGCTACCCCTTGGAGTTCCATAACCTTCCTGAAAAAGGTCAACGTGTTGTTTTCTTCAACCATGAAACTGGTGGGGCATTCAAACTTTACCTTATGATGCTGGTGGCTACAGGAGATGAGTGCGAACCCTTCCTTGAAGACAAAGACGAGCTTCATACGGTGGATGACTGCTATCCATTCATATTCACGAACGTCAAAGGTCCAATACTCGTAAAGGAGGAAGACATGGACACTTACGTCAAAAGCCACGAGGACGTCTTCATCGGACAAGCCGAGGAACCTTTGCCAAGCAAATCGTGCGCAAGGTTATTCGAGTTATTCAACATAGACACCGACTTGCTGCAATAAGATATATGCCAAGGTACATCATCATCGAATGTACTTTGGCATACTTCTAAATTTTACATGAAGGTATTTTCGTGTTACCTATATTACTCGTAAATATCTTATTATCCATATTCTTCAAACGTGTATGGTAAGTATCTCATTGAAGTTTGTCAGATAATTGGGGCTACGATGTTCACTCTTCACTTTCCAAGACTGCTTTTCTTCGCCTTCAACAGCCAAACGCAATGTCTTCAACCCATAGCGGTGGTTAAGGTCATCCATAGCCTTCATCAATCTTGCTCGTTGTGGACGATTTTGTATTGGGTCAAACAAGTCCGCTTGATATGGACTAATCGAAACGACATCACCGACTATTACACCTGCCTTCTTATACATGATACCTTTCTTATATATATGAACCAAGATATTTAATGCCGCATTTGTTATCTCCATTGTATCTGAGGTAGGTGTCAAGAATGTAAAGGAAGCAGCATTGTTGTACTGCGCCAAGTCTTCCCTAAACCTGTTGCTACAGAGAAATACCGTCACACTTTTTGCCCCAGAGCCTTCTCCACGCAATTTATTCGCACAGCTACTGGCAAAGGTTGCCACTGCTGCCTTCAACGATTCTACATCGCCTACCATATCACCAAAGCTCCGACTTGTGCAGATGGTTTTCTTTCGCACAACCTCCGATGTGTCAATACAAGGCTCACCATTGAGTTCCCTCCATGTCTGAACACCTGGTTTAGTAAAATGTGCCTTAACCCAAGACTCACTTTTGTCTGCAAACTCCAAAGGTGTATGGATGCCATAATAATTCAGTCTTTCAAAAGTCTGCCTACCTATTCCCCATACATCAGCAAGGTCAAACAAGCCCAAAGCCTTGCGACGCTTCTCATCGTTATCAATCATGCACACGCCCTGATAGCCTACGTATTGCTTGGCAAACTTGCTACCCATCTTGGCAAGTGTCTTTGTCGGAGCAATGCCGACACTCACAGGTATGTCCGTCCACAACTTTATTTTATGCGCAATGCCTCGCATCATCTCAACCAAGTCAAAATGAGCGTCATACCCATGCAAGTCGCAAAAACTTTCATCTATACTATAGTTCTCAACATGATGAATGGATTTCCGTAAGATGTTTGTCACTCTCTTGCTCATCGCTGCATAAAGGTACATATTGGTGGAAAAGATTGACACATGGTAATAATCGACTATTTCCCTCACCTTGAATATCGGATCGCCACGATGCAAGCCCACAGCCTTAGCCTCTGGGGTCAACGCAACAATGCAACCGTCATTGCTTGACAAAACAACGACAGGCTTACCTGCAAGACCCGGATGAAACACTTTCTCCACAGAACAAAAGAAACTATTGCAATCTACCAATGCGAACATATCTTACCCTCTTGGCTTATGAATGATATAGGTGACAGTTCCCCAAATGCTAAAAGTATCGTCTTCCGTCACCTTGATTTCTGGATAATTCGGATTGGCTGGGACAAGCCAGCCCTCATTTCCCCTCTTGACAAAGCGTTTCAACGTATAGTCACCGTTAAGCTCGCAAACGGCGACCTCAGTAGGACTTGGATTTCGGTTACTCTTATCAACAATGATAACGTCACCGCTATAGATTCCTGCATCTATCATGGAATTACCATCCACCTTAATGAGATAACTTGCCTCTGGATTCGGGCATAACATCTTCAAAAGCTCAATGTCTTGGCTTCTTTCATCATTGTCAAGTGGTATAGGAAAACCTGCGACTATCCCGACATCAAAATATGGCAAGCGAATATCCTTAACTTGTGCCACAGGATAGACTTCTCCCATCTTGCGAATGTTAGCGTCCTGTGCATGAATCTGCCTTACTATGCAATTCTTGATGAACTCGGTCTTGTTGTCTTGGGCATCAAGGAACCTTGCCATCTGACCAGGAGCCCTGAATGTATAAAGTTTGCTGTCCGAATGAGGTCTGCCAGCTCCTTCCCTTCGACCACCTCGACGTTCTATCTTATTCTTTTCTTCCATGTTTTCATATTTTTTACGCAAAGGTAAAACAAATATTTTGATTAGCGTAATACGTTTTCAAAAATTAACACGAAATATCAGAATCTCCATGTAAGAAAAAACTTCTGGGAATCATCAAATTCTGTTGCAAAGGTATTTGTTATTCCTTATTGACTGCAAGGTCAAGACTTTGCTTTGCCTGAAAATCTCCACACCTTCGGGTAGTATTTTAAGGTCAAAACCTTGCGTCAATGTTCATAACACCTTTAGAAGCAACATAATTTCTAACAAATCCCAGAAGTAGTTTATCTACAAAAGGGAAATAAAAATTTCAAGATTATGGCAAATTTATGTAATACCACCTATAAGGTAACAGGAACGGAAAAGGCTGTGAAGGATTTGTGGAACACATTGCAATCCATGAACGTCAACACCAAGGACATTTGGCTCGACGAGCTGGCTGTGCATTACGGCATAGACTATGAGGGCAGAGGTATAAAGGTTAGAGGACACATCTATTTCGGAGAGTTCGAGGAAGATGATAACTACAAGCTTTTGACCTTTGAGACAGAAACCGCATGGACTGCTTGCAACGACTTGTTCGACGCCATCAACGAGGCTTTGAATGCGGAACTATCCATCAGCTTTCGTGAAATAGAATGTGGATGCGGAATCTACTCGGTACATGACGAAGGATGTTTCTTCCCTGAAGAGTGCTGCATAAGCTCGGCAGGAGAGCCATTCGAGGAATGTTGCGAGGAAGCGTTAGACACCATAGAGGACGCTATCAATCTTTGGTGCAACTTGACAGGAATAGAGCTATCAGACAAGAGCCAAGAAGAAAAGGTGGACTTCATCAATGAGTATGAGTACAATGACGAGGACACATATTTCAATATCCATCCTTTTGAATTTGAATAATAACCTTACTAAGGCTTGGAGCTACAAACTTCTGCCTTAGTCTAAAACATTATAGATATGGAAGTATTAGAACAGAAACATGCGATGGGAGTTGTTAAGACCATATTACAACAGTTAGCAGGAACAACGGCAACAAGTGTGTTTTGCAGTTGGGGTGTCTCCCAGATGTACGCCACACAGATTGTCATGCCAGTAAACGGAATGGATTTCTCAATGGCGGCACTTGTCATGGAAGTTAATGGCTTCAACTTCAAAGGCAAGTTATATGTCGCTTTGGACGAGGGTAGTGACTATTACCGCATCTACTGTGAAAAGAACGGCATCCTCAAAGAAGAGCACCACGACATAGGAGTGGAAGAGTTGGGAGCCGTGTTGGACTCCATGATAGAAACTGGAGGACTCAGCAAGGAAGAATACCAAAAGAAAGTTATGGAGAGATACAACCTCAAATTCTAAGCTCAAATATCAAGCCTCGCCCAAGATAATTTTTGAGCGAGGTTTTTCATCTCATTTTTGAAAATCTAATTTAAATTAAATCTTTCAATAATATTATCCATATTTGGTATTTTATACTAACTTTGCATACATTATCGGATGGTTCGCTACACTCCGCTACAACTCGCTACATTGACGATACGAATTTATAGCAGCTAAAAATAGACATAAGTATCTGATTTTCAGAAAGGCTACACTTCGATACACTTTTCAAGTGGCGAAAAGGCAACTAAGGAAACGAAAAACGAATTTCTCTGATTAGAATATTGGATGCAAAATACATCCTAATATTGGATATTTGAAATATAACTTAACAATTATGCAAAAATATGTAAACAACAAAAATTAGACTTAAAATGATACTCAGGCTTCACCCTCTAAGATTTCAACTTTTCATGCTGAAAAGAGGTTGATTCATGCCATAATCGGCATCCCTGAAAGTGGATTTTCGGGAAAAAATCCCTTAAAATTATTTAAAATATTAATATAAGTCCTTATGGTTCAAACAATTAAAGCGTTGTGACCTGCGCCAGATTATAGACAGTAAACTGAAAAAAGAAGGATTTTTCCTATCAGAAGGCATCTGATTTTCAGATAGTTATGAGAGGTGGTAATTTGCTTTCGAATCCCTCTCTCTCCGCAAAAGCCTTCTGAAAGAAATTTCAGAAGGCTTTTTTTATTATCACCCGATAGAATCGTATAAACCTGTACTATCAACCATACTAATTTGTAATTTGTCACAAAATTATAACAAATTCGGGACAAAACAATGCTTTTGCACCAAAAAGTTACTAAGTTTAATGCCGATTTAACGCATAAGAGGCTAAAAATAACTACTCAGCACCCCTATTGAAAATAGAAAGGCCTTGAAATATGAAAGCGGCTTCGATAGTCAATGAAGCCTATTGCGTAGAGCAATTAAAGCGGCTTCGTAAGCAGTTGAAGCCTATTGTATTATTCTGATAGAAACTATAAAAAAATATAGTTGACCACTTTATTAATAATACACGTTGACTCACAGTATTAACGTAACAACTCATGACAATATGGGTGTTGACTAATTCAAAGTGTTCATTCTGTTGGCAAAAAACTATAAAAAAGCGTTCACATTTCGGACTTTTGGTGCACCAAGGGTTCACCGTTTTACGCCATTTGTGACGTTTTTGTGAATACCTGTGAAGGGTGGGTTCACGCCCTGAATCCCCTCTGTTTATCGGACTTCCGACGCTGATGTGAAGGGTGAACCCTCGTTTCTTGCTTTCACACGCATACGCGAAAGAAAATAAATAAAGAAAGAAAACAGCAGTATGGGTAATGCCTTAAAAACATATAAAAGAATATATATATATTATTATAGACGTTCACAACTTCACAAAATGGTCGCAAGCACGATAAGTTATTCAGACCTGCCAATGACTTACTGAGATTTCCCGGTAAGTCATTGAGACATCTCAGTGACTTACCGGGACATACTAACTATTAAACTGAGGTTTCATCCCTTCAGCCCGTACTTAAACCACTTGTGAAACTTAAGTAACTTCTGTAACTTCTATACTTGCGAAACTTGAGTAACTTCTAAACTTGCAAAACTTCAATAACCAATAAATAGGCGTATAAATACCTGAAAGCATGACAATAAGAAAAAAGGCATATCGCAAGAGACAAAAGCAAATCACACGCAAACGATTACGTAAAAAATCTAATTTTAGACAAAATGGATTCATTGCTTTTTAACATATTTTTCGTATCTTTGCAGCCGAAAAGAAAGTGCAATCGATTGCACAAAAAAATCATCGTATAAGTTCTCAACTGCGACCGCTATACTGGGATGTTTAAAACAGACTACCATCAAAAATAACTAAAGAAAAAAAATCAGCGGTGCATAGACTTACAGTAGAAGTATGAGTAATATAAAACAGCTAAATAAGCACAAAAACAACAAAAATAAAAGTGAAATGAAACACAAAGCACTTACATTCCGCTTCCTCGACATGAGCCGAGGTGGTTTCGCTCGCCTGTTTCTTCTCCTTTTACTCCCATGCCTCAACGTCATTGGAGTGAAGGCTGATAGCAATGGGGGGGTAAAATTCAATTCCGGTGTCCGCTATTCGCAGTGGGCAATTAATTCACGTCTTCACGATTTCTATGGAAATCAAAAGAAGTTCGGTTTCGATTATTACGACAATAATGGTAATAAAACGACAACAGTTACTTGGTACAAACTTGATGGAACGACGAAAGTTGATAGAACTTTTGATTATGTAGCAGGTCTTGTAGGTAAAGCTTCTCTTGAAGCAGCTGATTTCTATGAGAAATTCGACTGGTCAAAGCCTTGGTTCTATGCTGCACAGGGTTATGCTACTGGCACACTTTATGATAATAAGAAAATGACTCTTGACAACATGAATGCTGCCAAGATGTATTTTCCTATTCTTGCAGGAAATTTAAAATCTCAAGAGGCTACAACTGTTGCTAATACTGCGATAAATGCTGTCATCGAACACATGAAAACCTATAATTCAACTTATGTTATAGGTAGTGGAAAAAGCGCTCTGAATAGCACCAATGCCAACAATGTTCAGAAAACGATGTTTGGCGGATGGTTCCACAAATCTACAGACTATACAGACCAGATGTGGTGTGATGGTCAGTATATGGGACCAGCCTTGCTTGCCCAGATTATCAAGCATACAGACAAGACAAATAATATTTCTGACAATGACTGGGATATTATTGCTAAGCAAATTTCTATCACCTGGGCGCAGCTCTACGACAAAACTACTGGTTTGCTTTATCATGGTTTTACAGCAAATCCTGGTGATAATGCTTCTACTTCATGGGCTGGCATCAGCAAGGAAAAAGGAATCTATCACTCTGCATCCTTCTGGGGGCGTGCTAACGCTTGGTATTTCCTCGCATTGGTTGACATTCTCGAAGTAATGCCAACAAACAATACTTACTACAATACTTTCAAAGGTTATTTGACAAGCCTTGCTGAAGGAATTGCAAACTATCAAGATAAGGATACAGGTTGCTGGTATCAGGTGGTGGATAAGGTTCCAGCTTCGCTTACTGGTAATTACCTTGAGGCATCTTGTTCTTCTATCTTTACTGCCGGTTATCTCAAAGCTATCCGTCTCGGACTTCTCGACAAAGCAACTTACGAGCCTATCGCAAAGAAAGCATACGAAGGATTGGTAAATCAATTTATGGTTTATGACAATACTGACAACAGTACGATTCAGTTGGTTCATAGCTGTACTTCTGCTGGTCTTGGAGGAAGCAGCAATCGTACTGGAGATGATAATTATTACCTGACAGGTGAAGATGCAAGTGTCGTAACATCTTCTGATCCGGCAAATAAATACTATTATACCGAGGGCAAGGTTCTCGGTGGCTTCATCATGGCTGCAACTGAGTATGAGCGTGCTTACCAGAATCAGAACCAGGACAACAAGCAGATTCTGTTTGCCAAGGACTTGGCTCCAAAATATGACTTCACTACTACTGCAGGAACCCTCGATGCAACTGCTTATGGTAGTGGTACCATTTCTTATCAGTGGTATAAGGATGGTAGTGTAATCACAAAAGCCACAACTGCTACTTATACTCCAACAGGAAGTGGAAGTTATTATTGCGTTGCTACTGCTAATGGTAACACCACTATTAAGACAAGCACAACAAAAGTAACTGCCAAAAGTAACTCAAATACTGATAATGGTAGCACAGATAATAATAATGGTGGTAGTGAGAATGGAACGACATCAGGAGTAATTTTCTCCTATACCATCAATACATCAGAGGCCGCTGCTAAAACTCCATATAACGCAAAAGGTGGAACTGTAACATTAGGTGCAGCTAAAGTTGATGCCAATGGTTTCAAAAGTGATGACGATTTAGGAACAAGCAAATATATATTAGTAAGTTTGACTAATAATACGCTCAAGGAAGGTGATGTAATTACTATTGCAATAGAATGCCCATCAAAAAATGGCGGACTTTTAGCTTCTTCTGATAAACAAAACAAAACTATTTTAGCAGGAAATGTAGCTAAAGGTACATCTGAAATCAACTATACTGTAACATCTGAGGATGTTCTGAATAGTAAGAACTCCTTCTATTTGTACAGAAATGGAACTTCGACATATATCAAGTCCATCACCATCACTCGTGCTGCTAAGAAATATACAGTTTCTGCTATAGCAGGAGCAGGTGGTTCTGTATCCATTGCAAATGCTTCAGGTACAACTATCAAATCAAGTTCTGAAGTAGAAGCAAACACTTCTCTTACATTTACTGCAACACCAAACGACGGATATGAGTTCGTAAACTGGACTGATGCAAGCAACACGGAAGTTAGCACAAATGCTACTTATACAACAACTGTATCTGCTGAGATTTCTCTTACTGCCAACTTCAAGGCTAAGACTACAGTTGATCCAACCGAAAGCGGGGTTATCTACGACTTCACAGGCTCTATTGGTACAACTACTGACGGAACAAGCTGTACAACTGCTAATAATGTCATAACGTTTAGCAGCAACTTCAGTGCAAAGGACGGAAAGTACATCACTATCAAACCAAAGACTGGTGGCTTCAAAGTAGGTGATGTGATTACGCTGAAAGGCTATTGCAATAGCAAGAATCTTTCTGGTGTGATTATTTATTCTGATGTAAATGGTAGCAGCATCTTTAAGTCAAACATCTTGGCTACATCTGCTGCTGGTGGTTCTGAATTTACTTATACCATTGAAAAAGATTGCGATGCACTCTATTTGGGTCGCTACGGTGGTGGTACTACTTGCTTGATAAGTCTTCAGGTAAATCGCCCAGCTTCATCTTCTAATAAGACTCGACTGACAGCTTCTTTCGAGCGCAATGCTGATGTGGTGGTCAACACTACAAAAACTGTGACTTTGCCAACTCTTACTGTTAAGGCAGGAAAGAACATTCTTGCTGCAAATCAATATGATGTAGTTTACAAGTCGAATGCAGAGAATGTAGCTACTCTGAGTGGTAATACCATTACAATTAAGAACTTAGGTATCGCAACCATCACAGCAACCGTTACTCCAACAAATGCAAACACTCATGAAGGAACTACAGCCACTTATCAGTTGAGCGTAAAGGCTCCTTCTCCACTCAACGTTTCCGTAATGGATGTTACTATCAACACCACAGACACGGAAGAAGAGCAGCCTGTCATCAAGGTTTATGGAGATAATGACGAACTCTTGAAGGCTGGTCAGGACTACACCTTGTCTTTTGATGTTAGTGGAGACAAGAATGTGACTGTTGATGCGTCAGGAAAATTCTCAGTTACAAAAAATGCTGAAAAAACAGCATTTATTAAGGGAACATCTCTCATTACCGTTACTGCGACTCCAACAGAATCACGTGGAAGCAATTATACTGTAGGTACTCTTCAGTTCTCTTACTCTGTTTCAGAAGGTAAGATCAAGCCTGTTTTCTTGGATTCATTCAAGGATATCACCATCAATCTGTACCCAGATGGTAAAAATAGAACTATCACAGTTCCTCTGATTTACAATGGTGAAGATGTAAGCAGTTATTTCAAATACACTTACACCATTACACCTACAGACAACACCTCAAGTGTAACAGGCAGTGAACTTAACTACACACCAAGCACAGCAGGTACATATACTGTTAAAGTAAGTGCAACCCCAGATCCTAATGGTACAAATGACTATAGTGATGTCTATGACAATCCAGATCCTATTTCATTCAATTTGGATGTAAACAGCAAGTATCAGGTTATCACCGTTATACCAGATCCAACAAGCATTAAAATGTATGCAGGTACTACACGAGTAGCACCAGACCTGACAGTTAAAACTGAAACAACAACTCTTGACGATAGAGGATATAATGTATCGTGGTTCTCTACATCTCCTGGTGTCGTAAAGGTAGATGCAACAACAGGAAAGATAGAAGCTGTCAGCGAAGGTACAGCTAACATCCGTGTTGTTGTCACTGGTGAAAACTTAGAAAGCACCACAGCTTTAATTTCTGTAGAAGTTGACGACCCTGCCTTGTATCGCGTCAAGTCAAAGGGCGAGACTTATGGCAACCAAGCCAAAATGTGGAACCAGGATAAGACAATGGCAGTAACGCTCGGTGGATGGCTTTTCCCTAACGACGGAAAACCAAACACAAATATTCTCGATCAGACAAAGAAAGATCCTGAAAAGCTATCCAACAGCTATCAGTGGGATAAAACATCATCTAAAGCCAAGTGGAAGTTGACAGGTTTCGACTACTATGTATCAGGAAACAATAGTAAGAATGCACGTCAGGAGAATGGCTCCAACGCTCTTCCTGAGACAACGAATATTTACAGTGCTGACTTCCAAAAATATAAAGGAACCATCAAGGACAAGATGTTCAATGTTCCATGTTCTGGTTCATTCCTTGAGTTTGCTCCTTCTACCAATGGTACAGTGACTGTACACATTTTCCAGAATGGTGTGTTTGATCGTTCAGACAACAAGTATGTTTATCGTCCTCAGCGCCGTGTATTCGTTATGGATGAGGCAGGCAACTTTGTAAGTTCTAATGCCCACATTGAGAGTACCAATGGTAAGCCAACTGGTGACATTCAGCCCGTAAAAACATACACTTGGGATTTAGATAGCAAAGAGTTGACTATAGAGGATGTGAGAAGTCACTTCAAGGGCATACCTACAACATTTGACATGACAGCAGACGCATTTAAGAACAATGTTTACGAAAGTAACCTCAGTACAACTCTTGTTCCAAATGCAGCTGCAGGTAAGGGAAAGGGTTCTCATGGCTGGTCTGTTCTCGCTGACTCACCTGTCACCTATACCTTTAATGTAAAGGCAGGTAAGACCTACTATCTCTACAACTTCGGTTCAAAGATCGGTTTCTATGGCTTCTCATTCGATGAGGATGAAACAAAGCCAACTGTTGATCCGGTAAATTACAATGCTGACGATGCGAATGCAAACAATGTTGTTGAGAAAACTGCAGAGGGTCATGTGGCACAGGTAAAGATTGCACGTAAAATGGTAGCTAATCGTTGGACAACTTGCGTTCTTCCTTTCAGTCTCAACAGACAGCAGGTTGACGCTATCTTTGGTCCTGCTTATAGTGCAACAGCGAAGGAAGGTACTCAGATTCTCTACTTCGACCATATTGAGGGCAACAAGGCATACTTCGTACGTCACGCTTACAATACAATCGTTGCTGGTAAGCCATTCCTTATCAAGCCAACTAAGGATGTTGAGAGCATCAATACTGCAGATGTAACTGACTATCCATACGTTACCATCGAAAATACTACACCGGACGCCTGGTGCGAGAGTAATGGATATGTTTGGACATCAAGTTACAACACCATGAAGATTGCTAAGAATGATTACTTCATCGGTGCTTCTGATGGTAAGTTCAAGGCTTATTCTGCAGATTCTGGAACAGTCAAGGGCTTCCGCGGCTTCCTGAAAGCTAATCCTGCAGGAGCTAAACCTGTGATGTTGAGCATCAGTACCAGTAGCATTACTGATGGTAACGATGGCGAAACAACAGGCATTGAAGACTTGATTATCACTACTGATGGTGAATTGATGCCTGCTAATAGCAGAGTATATAATATAAATGGTCAGCTGGTAAGTGAGGATGCAAGTAGCTTCCAATCATTACCAAGTGGTATTTATATCATTAATGGTAAGAAATATATTAAGTAAGAACGATTATAATCATGAATAAAAAAGTATATTTACAGCCACAGATAAAATGTGCTCCGTTACTGATGGAAAACTTGCTGGCAAGTTTATCGCGTACTGAAGGTGGAAACAATACTGGAGACACGAAAACTGATTTTCCAGAAATGGGAACTCCAGGAACAGATACTGCCAAGGAGCACTTCGATAGTTTTGATAATTGGGATTCCTGGGATTAAGAACTACCAATAATAGAAACAAGAACAACGAGGGAGCAACCTAACAGGGTTCGCTCCCTTGTTTTTTGCAGTTGAAATTTGGGTAACATTCAAAAAATTCGTAACTTTGCCGCCTGAAAATAAGAACAACATGATATATCCAGATAATTTTGAACAAAAGATAGGATTCAACGAGATTCGAAGCCTGTTGCGTGAGCGATGCCTCTCCCCCCTGGGCAAGGAACAGGTAGAGAAGATGCACTTCAGCTCTGATACCGACGAGGTGAACGAATGGCTGTTGCAGACCCGAGAGTTTCGCAGACTCATGGAGGAGGTGGAAGACTTCCCCCTGCAATACTTCTACGATGTGAGAGAGTCGATTGTACGCATCCGCGTGGAGAACACCCACTTAGAGGAAGACGAACTCTTTGACCTTCGCCGCTCGTTGAGCACCATCGACGGTATCGTAAAGATACTCAACCACAGCGATGACGATGAGGCCGAACAAGAAGACGGTTGGCGCAGAGAGAAGAAATATCCCTACCCTGCCCTGCATCGCCTGTCGGCTGATGTCATGTCTTTCCCCCAGTTGGTACAACGCATCGACCAGATACTCGACAAGTTTGGTAAGATACGCGACAACGCTACACCCGAACTGCTACAGATACGCCGAGAGTTAGCTAAGACCGAGGGCAGCATCTCTCGCACCCTGTATGGCATACTGCGAGCAGCACAGAGCGAGGGAGTGGTAGAGAAAGATGTCACACCTACCCTGCGCGACGGACGACTCGTCATCCCTGTCATCCCTACCCTGAAACGTAAGATCAAGGGTATCGTGCACGACGAGAGTGCCACGGGAAGAACGGTGTTCATAGAGCCTACCGAGGTGGTGGAAGCCAACAACCGCGTGAGAGAACTCGAGGGAGAGGAACGCAAGGAGATCATACGCATCCTCACCGACTTCACCAACAAGGTGCGACCCTTCTCACGCGAGATATTGGACAGCTACCGATTCCTTGCCATCATCGACCTGATACAGGCCAAGGCGAAGCTTGCAGAGACCCAGCAAGCCATAGAACCTGAGGTGGAAGCCCACCCACACGTAGACTGGACGAGAGCCATTCACCCGCTGCTCCGACTCTCGTTGGAGAAGAAAGGCGAGAAGGTGGTGCCACTCGACATCATGCTGACACAAGAGAAGCGCATCCTCATCATCTCAGGTCCTAACGCCGGAGGAAAGTCGGTCTGTCTGAAGACCGTGGGACTGCTGCAATACATGCTGCAGTGCGGACTGAGCATCCCTGTGAGCGAGCGTTCGAAGACGGGCGTGTTCCAGAACATCATGATCGACATAGGCGACGAACAGAGTCTGGAGAACGACCTGAGTACCTACTCCTCGCATCTGCTCAACATGAAGAATATGATGAAGGCTGCCAATGGCGACACCATTATCCTCATCGATGAGTTTGGTACAGGCACCGAACCTGGCATCGGCGGAGCTATCGCCGAAGCTGTGCTCGACCGCTTCTGCCAACAAGGTGCCTATGGAGTCATCACCACACACTATCAGAACCTGAAGCATTTTGCCGACAGTCATGAGGGTGTGGCCAACGGTGCCATGCTCTACGACCGCCACGAGATGAAAGCTCCCTTCCAGTTGGCTATAGGCAGACCTGGTTCGTCCTTCGCCATCGAGATAGCCCGCAAGATAGGTCTTCCCGAAAAGGTGATCAAGGAGGCCAGCGACATCGTAGGCTCCGAATACATACAGAGCGACAAGTATCTGCAGGACATCGTTCGCGACAAGCGCTACTGGGAGAACAAGCGACAGAGCATACACCAGCGCGAGAAAGACATGGAGAAGACTATCTCGCGATACGAGAGCGACATAGAGGACATAGAACGAAGCCGCAAACAGATACTCGCCAAAGCCAAACAACAGGCAGAGGAACTGCTGAAAGAGAGCAACAAAAAGATAGAGAACGCCATACGAGAAATACGCGAGAAGCAGGCTGAGAAGGAGGAGACCAAGCGCATACGTCAGGAGCTGGACGCCTTCAAGGAAGAGATGCAGGACATCGACACCAAGGAGAACGACGACAAGATAGCCCGCAAGATAGCTCAGATACAGCAACGCAAGGAACGACATGCCAAGCGTAAAGCCGAAAAAACTCAGAACCAGGAGAAGGCTGCGGCGGCGCTGCGCAGTGCTGTCAACAAGACGCAGCAGGAAAACCGTCCTCTATCAGTAGGCGACACCGTACGCATCAAAGGGCTCTCCACCATAGGAACCATAGAGAGCATAGCGGGCGATATGGCTACTGCTGTCTTTGGAGGTATGCGTACCAAGATGCGCCTCAACCGTCTGGAACATGCTGTCGCCACCACCGAGACCGACAAGACAGAACAACGCAAGGAGAACTTGGGCTCGTATGGCATCAGTACCGAGACACGCAACACGATAGACAAGCACAAGACCAATTTCCACCAAGACCTCGACATCAGAGGTATGCGTGGCGATGAGGCGCTCAATGCCGTGCAGTATTTCATCGACGATGCCATCCTCGTGGGTATGCCCCGTGTGCGCATCCTCCATGGTAAGGGCAACGGCATCCTGCGACAGCTCATACGCCAGTATCTGAGCAGTGTGCCCAACGTCACCCACTTTGCCGATGAGCATGTGCAGTTTGGTGGTGCAGGAATCACGGTCGTGGACTTTTAAAGGAGTTTTTCCTTAACAGAAGTTAATAAAAGGAATATTTCTCGGAAAATATTTGGCAGGTTCAAAGGAAAGCAGTACTTTTGCACCCGCTTAAACGCAGAGACGGACAAGTCTCATACGACCAGCTCCCTCGGAATCCCCCAGGATGGGAACA
>ERZ1023617.4-NODE-4-length-115521-cov-39.696854_pt1 | contig 115521 bp, 93 predicted proteins | sample MGYA00380328_ERZ1023617 | MGnify/ENA primary metagenome ERZ1023617 (study PRJEB33179, sample SAMN07448977) | human gut metagenome | biome: Human-gut; feature: Human associated habitat; material: Faeces | host: Homo sapiens | place: India: Bhopal | collected...
AGTCACGATTCTGATAGGCAGAAGCAAATGTCGTTTTCGCAATAGGCTTACGCCCCAATCCAAGATGGTATTGTTTTGCTCTATGTGCTTCAAAAGCAACAATCAGATCTCGTAAACTCTCTCGATTACTCAGTTGACCAAACATCATTGCAAGCAATTGATTCCAACAAGTGAAATGCTTCACATAACGGTTTCCATCATACTTGTCAACCAAATGGCGAAACTTGTTATTGTCGTGAAATTCTATCAATTGGGCGAAAACGTATTTGTCTTTGTTCATTGTGCAGTATCATTGATAACTGCAAAATTACAAATTCAAATCGTCGCACCCTTGGAAACTCTTGCAAAAGACTGTATTTCAATTATTTCAAAGAGCGATTAGTCCACTTTTACGGGACAGTAGTGAACTCTCTTAATTTATGAAAGGCTATCTGGTGATAAAACAGGATTATCCTCAGTAAGAGTCTATGAACAGTACCGAATAGAATTTCAAGAGGTAATAGAAGAAGGTCAAACAATCGCAACAATATGTAATATAACGGAGTTGTCAAATCATTATAAATAATAGAGCTATGAGTAATGACAAAAAAACAGATTTGAAAATGCGGGCTAATGATATAATTTCAGCTTTCCCTACACATCCTGGTGAAATTCTGAAGGATGAAATAGAATATCGTGGTATTTCTCAACGTCAGTTGGAGGATGAGATGGGTATAGCATATTCTGCCTTGAATAAAATATTGAATGCTCGCCGTCCTGTAACAGAAAAGACGGCTTTGCTCTTTGAGGCAGCTCTTGGAGTAAATGCTGAGCCTTTGTTAAAAATACAAATGAGATATAGTCTGCAATCAACCAAAAAGGATTCTTCTTTTATGGCAAGATTGGCAAAGGTAAGAAAAATAGTTGTAGCCTTGTGATATTTGCTTGAGGCGAAATTTTGTTTTTATTTGAATTTATATTTCGAATAAACAGAGATACAAAAAAATATGAAGGGCAGGCTGCAGATCCGTAGCTTGCCCTTCATGATGTATGCTCGGCATGAGTTTATTCTAATGGGTGCAAGTCCCTAACAAGCCCTAATAGCGGGAATTGTATAGCCAATAGCAAGGGTGTCCACTGCGAGGTGGAATCTGAAAGAAGCTGGCGGCAAACATCTGACCTAACGTACAGAAACTTCATATAAGGCATTTGACCATGGATAAGATTGCATCACAAATCAAAGTCCTATAGCTATTCGGAATGGTTGGTGTAAATGAAGTGGGTATAAGATGGAAAGAATAAGCCCTTATCCGAGGAGGTCTCACGGACATGACGATTAGTTGCTTTTACGAAAGCCATGGAGTAAAGCTTGCCGTGAGAAGTCAGCAGACGCCATAGTAGTGCAATACTCGATAACGCTGCACGAAGGGCAGAACCTAACAATTAAACGATAATAATTGAAACATACCTTATGAAGGAAAGAAAGCAGAAAACATTATCCCAAGTTAATGGCTGCCCCCAAAGAGATAGGTCGGAAACCGAATGGTATGGGGGAGTGCAGACCTTCATGTGGATGTGTGAAGACAACATCGTGGAAGTACCATTCGACAAGGAACACCTTTTCGAGCAAATCCTCAGTCCTGCAAATCTCAACCGAGCCTACAAGGCTGTTATGAGAAACAAAGGCTGTGGTGGTATCGACAAGATGTCGTGCGAGCATTTACTCCCATGGCTCTTGACCAATAAGGATGAACTCATCCGTTCCTTGATGGACGGTTTTTACCGTCCGAACCCAGTGAAAAGGGTAGAAATACCCAAGGACAATGGCAAGATGCGCCTGTTGGGAATACCTACAGTAGTAGACCGTCTGGTGCAACAAGCCATCAACCAAGTACTGACTCCCATCTATGAGAACCAATTTTCCAAGACGAGCTACGGTTTCCGTCCGAGAAGAGGATGCCATGACGCACTACGAGGAGCGCAAAGGATAATCAGCGAAGGCTACATATATGTAGTGGACCTTGACCTTGAACGCTTCTTCGACACGGTGAGCCATAGCAAACTCATAGAAATCCTCAGCCGTACCATCAAAGACGGCAGAGTGGTCAGTCTTATACACAAATATCTCCGAAGTGGTGTAATGAACAAAGGCTTGTTCGAAGCGAGTGAGGAAGGGACTCCCCAAGGAGGACCGCTAAGTCCGTTGTTGAGTAACATCATGCTCAATGAATTGGACAAGGAACTCGAACGTAGAGGGCTTCCCTTTGTGCGCTATGCCGACGACTCGATGATATTCTGCAAGTCTAAAAGGGCTGCAATGCGAGTGAAGGAGTCTATAACCCGATTTATAGAAAATGTTCTATATCTCAAAGTCAACAAGGAAAAGACCGTAGTGTCATATGTGCGCGGAGTGAAATATCTCGGCTACTCCTTTTATGTGATGAAAGGCAAATGCCAACTCACGGTACATCCAAAGTCCAAAGCTAAGATGAAGTCAAAGTTGAAAGAACTGACAAGTCGCAGCAACGGATGGGGATATGCCAAGAGAAAGCAAAAGCTGAAAGAATACATAAGAGGGTGGGTCGGCTATTATCACCTTGCCAATATGAAGCGTCTCTTGCTTGTAACAGACGAATGGCTAAGGCGTAGAATCCGCATGTGTATATGGAAAGCTTGGAAGAAACCCAAGACAAAAGTGGCAAACCTTATTAAATGTGGTATCAATAAATACCAAGCATACGAATGGGGTAATACTCGCAAGGGCTATTGGTGTATAGCAGACAGCTACATACTGCATAGAGCTATAACAAATGAGCATCTATGTAGGGCAGGGTATGCTACTTTAATGGATGCGTATCTCGAATGGTATCCAAAATAGGAACCGCCGTATGCGGAACCGCACGTACGGTGGTGTGAGAGGTCGGAAAACGAAAGTAGGAAGAAAACAGCTTCGTTTTCCTCCTACTCAATTAATATCTTTTTTAAAAGCTTTTCCTTTCTTAGAATCGCTTTCTTTAAAGCATCTTTCCTTAGAACTTCTTTCCGAAAGCGATATTGCAGAAAGTTTTCAGCAATATCTTGGCGTCAAACCACCAAGAACGATGCTCCAGATAGTAAAGGTCGAGTTCCAGACGTCGCAGCATCTTCTCCATCGTGTCCGTATAGCCATTATACAGTGTGGCATAGGAAGTGACGCCTGGTCGAATCTGATACAGGAACTGGTATCGTGAATCGTGCTCCATGATCTGGTCGATATAGAATTTCCTCTCCGGTCTCGGACCGATGAACGACATATCCCCTTTGAACACATTCCACAGCTGAGGCAATTCATCAAGGTGATGAGCCCTTAGGAAACGTCCCACTTTCGTAAGTCTCGGGTCGCCCTTTATTTCCAATAAGTCGGGTCCGTCCTTCTCTGCATCAATCTTCATGGAACGGAACTTATAGATGTAGAAAGGCTTGCCATGCAGACCTATCCTTTCCTGCTTGTAGATGACAGGAAGACCATCTTCCCATCTGATGCAAAACGCACAAATAAGCATGAGCGGAGAAAACACGACGAGGCACATACCCGCTATGATAAAGTCTGTCGTTCTTTTCATTTCTTTGCTTTTTGTATTCGATGGGTTGTGAATATATGGAGTAGGGTGTATGTAATGATGTCAATACATAGAATCCAAGTGAAGTTGCATCCGATGTGGAACAGTAAAAGGTTGAAGATGATATATCCCAGTTGGAGCATCAGAATGGCAATGAGAGCCTGATGCTGGTTCATTCCTAATGACATGAATTTATGATGTATATGACTTTTATCAGCATCGAAGATAGGCTTCTTATAGTGTATTCGATGAATGATAACCCTTATCACATCAAATGTGGGAACAATCAACAGACTGTATGCCAGTACGATTCTTTCTGAAGATAATGGCATGATATGGGGATTATGCATCATAGATTTAACGAAAAGAAATCCCATGATAAATCCTAAAGTCAGGCTTCCTGCATCACCCATAAAAATCTTACGGTTTTTTTCCGGATTTCCAAACAAATTGAAACGCAGATAAGCGATAAGCACACCTACGAGGCCTGCAATCAATATGCAGTAGGCAGTCAGGTCGGTTGAGAAAAATATGTATAAGAATCCTGTCAGTCCGATGATAGATAGTCCCGCAGAGAGTCCGTCTATTCCGTCGATGAGGTTCATGGCATTATCCACAAACACCAACAGCAAAACTGTGAGTACAGCGCCTATATAAAAAGGTATCTCATAGATACCGAATAATCCATATAAGTTGTTGATATATAGACCACATGCTGGCAGAATACTTGCAGCAATAATCTGAACAGCAAATTTGATTTTAGCATTCAGACCAATGAGATCATCTACTATACCTACCGAGTAGATAAGCAGAAGGCTGATGAGTAATCCTAAAGTCCATGTGCTCACCTGCATTTTTTGTCCTTGTGCTTCCGAACTCATGATCAGAGTGACAATGAGGAAAGACAGTAACATGCTGGGAGTAAAGGCAATACCACCCAAACGTGGAATCAAACATTTATGTACCTTTCTTTGGTTGGGTATATCGTATAGTTTCTTTTCTTTGCAGAAATTGAGCAGTACTGGGATAAAAATAAATCCACAGATTGTGCTCATCACAAAGGCACCTATGACAGGGAGGATATAGTGTATCATTGTTGTTCTATTTCTTTGTTATTCCGTTTTGGATTGTGTGTATTTACTTTTCTTTATATATATAACCCCTAACTTTAACAATTATTGCATAGTAATCAAAAAAATGATTTTTTTGTTGTAAGTATGTATAAAATGTTTCCTCTTTGTTGGTCCAATGAGCATGGTTCACCATACTTTAGTTCTGCCATGGTGCGAAAAGATGCGCATAAGCGAACGATTAATTTCTGATGTTTTCATTAAAAATATTTGGATGGTATTGAAAAAATGTGTATTTTTGTGGACTATATATAAATAATGATCACGCGGGGATAAAACAAAAGAATCAAAACGATGAAGCAAAATAGGAAATTGCCTTTGGGCATACAGGACTTTGAAGAGATGCGTAGGGGTGATTATCTCTATGTAGATAAGACAGATATTGTATGGCAGCTGGCTAATGGTGACAAGTACAATTTTTTAAGCCGTCCCCGTCGTTTTGGTAAATCCCTGTTATGTTCTACCCTAAAGTGCTATTTTGAAGGAAGAAAAGAGCTCTTTGAAGGGTTGAAAATTATGCAGGTTGAGGATGATTGGGTTAAACGTCCCGTCATTTATTTAAGTATGAGTTTGGGTGGTTCTTCTGCACAGGAACTTAGGGAATACTTGCATAATGTATTGTCTTCCTACGAGAAGATTTATGGAAAGAATCCTGATGAGCGTTCGTTGGGAAATCGCCTTAATGGCATTATTCAGAGAGCTTACGAGCAGTTTGGGGTAAAGATAGCCGTTATTGTTGATGAGTATGATGTGCCTTTGCAGCATACTTATGAAACTAATCAGCATGATGAATGTAGGGAAATCTATCGCAATTTCTTTACTGGGCTAAAAGATTATGGTTATTGCATCAAATGCGTTTTTATCACAGGCATCACAAAGTTTACTCAGATTAGCCTGTTTAGTATGCTCAATACTCTGACAAATGTAAGTTTTGATGAACAATATTCTGCGATTTGTGGATTGACACATGATGAATTGGTTCAGTATTATTCTGATGAAATTTCTAAGTTGGCCTCACGCTATGACATGGATGTATCGCAAGTACTTTCAGAACTTAAAGCCACTTATGATGGCTATCACTTTTCACGAAAATTACAAAATGTCTATAACCCCTTTAGCGTGTTGAATGCGCTTAGTCGCTCACAGCTAAATTCTTACTGGATAGCAACTGGCTCCAATGAAATTCTTAATAATCTTTCCAAGAAATATGTGGATGAAATACCCTCACTCGATGGTTGTCTCATAGATGCTGACTATCTGGAGATGAGTGATGTCAATATGGAAGAGCCGAAACTCTTTCTCTATCAATCTGGCTATCTTACCATCAAGGCTGTAAGAGGAGATTATTATATCTTAGGTTATCCTAATAAGGAAGTAAAGAAAGCCATGTTTGAAATGGTTTTACCCATGATGACAAATAAATCTTCTTCAGAAGTAAATACTCTCATTCAAAAGTTAAAATTGAACTTGTGTATTGGAAATGTAGATGAAGCCATGCTTTGTCTTAAAGGTTTGGTTGCAGGTACTCCTTATAGTATTCAAAAGAGAGAACAATTTGTTTTTGAGGAGCATTTCCGATTTATCTTAAAGAATATATTTTACTTGTGCGGCTTTGATGCTAAGGAGGAAATTGAAATGGCATCAGGCAGAATAGATTTGATAGCCGAGAATGATTTCTATGTCTATGTCATGGAATTAAAAATGGATGATAATGGCGGTATTAATGCAGCTGTTAATCAGATGAAGTCGCGTCATTATGCTGATATTTATGCAGCAAGTGAAAAGAAAATCATTAGTATCGCTCTTGAATTTTCTAAGGAGAGTAGGGGACTGAAAGAATGGCTGGTAGTGGAATAGCACAGCATAGTTTTTCTTTAAACCAGAAGGCGTAACATTTGTGGGAGTAGAAGTTTGTTCGACCTGTACGGTTGGAACGCCCTATAAGGGAAAAGGGCTTTCAGCCCGTGCTAATCGTATAGGAAAATGTTTTTTTATGAAAAAAGTATCAAAGTATCATTTTTTCGACTGAGTACAGAAATAAATAACTGATATGTAACAAGATAGAAGAATGATACATTTTGAATTGTGTTATAAGAAGTATCATAGAAGTATCATAAATGTGATAGAAGTATCATAAAAAACGTCATCAAAGCATCGCAAAAACGTCATGAGGCATTCTTAATAGCAAAACTGCCGACCTTACAAGAAGTGCCCAAAAATCGCCCGACGTTTGGGCGCTCTGTGCTCACCGCACGGGCAACAGGTGCCCAACGCTTGGTCTGTTAATGCCCAACGCTTGGTCCCTGAGTGCCCACTTAATGGGCAAGACAGACCACTTGTCCTATTTGATAATCTGGCTACTGGTCATCTATTATGACTCGTTCCGGTCTTCTATAATGCTTGCTTTGAGGCTCAAATTTTTTTTGATGAAGGGTGATGAAGGGTGAAATAGCACCCATCACCCTCTGAAACCCCGATAAACACAGGGGGGTCCGAGAAAAAGATGAAGGGTGAAGGGTATTTTGCATATTCAATTTCAGAAAATTGAAAACAACGCAGACAAGAGAGGTACTGCTTTTTACCTCATTATAATTCTTCTGAATTGTATAGTATATGTTTCCTGTTGCATAGCTATAAAAAGTTTCCTCAATTTTTCCTCATCGTTCAACTATTTCGAGCATTATTACTTGTTCTTTATTAGCAGGACAATAGAAATCAAATTCTTTATATGCGCGGTATCTTATTAATTAAAAACTGATAATATCACTCAAATGATACAGGTGGTATCATTTGAGTGATATTATCAGCATCGTAAACTACACAAAAATGCTTTTATCACAAAAGGGTATGACATGTAATCACACCCTTCAAGGGAGTCGTTTCAAACATACCCCTAACTAATTCAAGTTTCCAAGGTTGTATGTAGCACTGACATTCTTCGAAAAATGTGAACGAACATGCTCCGTTTTCTAAGCCGTTTCTAAGCCGTTTTTCACCTCAAAAGTGGGTGGATTGAACCATCTGGATTGGGTGGACATGCTCCGTTTTCGCCATATTTGTCATTATGTGAGTATTAGAAGTCAAAAAGGACTACATTCTGATTACCTAAAGCGACTTTCAAAGATTTTATACAGAAATTTCAGACTAATCATAAAGCGATTAGTGTAAAAGCCATACGTAAGGCATGCCTTTACGTCCTCACTCACAAGCACCACACGACTGCGCACTCCCTTAGTGCTCAAGCCTCCCATAAGCATTGTTACAAAATCCATAGGCATGTACTTTGCCTTTATACGATGCTTGAGAAACAGTCTGACCATCATGTCGTAATCGGCAGCAATCTTGTAATCAAGAGAGTAAAGACCATGTTTCTCAAACACCTCTCTGCGAGCATAGAAAGACGGATGAGCAGGCATGAATCCGAAGCGTAGCCAAAACGGACGGAACGGCTTAGACGAATAATAGCGCACAATACGGTCTGGGGCACCATCCTTGATGAAATGGATGTCGCCATACACTGCATCCAAAGTGTTATCAGCCTGCATCTCGGCAGCCACACGCTCCAGCACATCGTTCGAAGTAAAGTGATCGTCGCTATTAAGAATTCCCACTACGTCGCCCGTGCTATGGCTAATACCCTTGTTCATGGCATCGTATATGCCACGGTCGGGCTCCGAAATCCAATGCAACCGACCGCCGAACAGCGGTTCATACTTACGCACAATATCCATAGTATCGTCCTTCGACCCACCGTCAACGACCCAATAATCTATCTCCTTATATGTCTGCGCAAGAACCGACCGCAGAGTATCCTCCACGGTCTTCCCACTGTTGTATGTAGCTGTTATGAGTGATATTGTCATTTTTTATTAAACATTATTATAATATATAACGAGATAATACAGATTTATTGCAGAGATAGATAACCTTTTTTACTTATGCAGTTCCAACCATTTCAATGTATCTCGTACACCTTTAATTCTATTATATGGTGGATTAGGCGCTACTTCATACGTTAAATCCAAATTAATGATATTATCAGTCGTCATATTTTTAAGCCTAAACGATGTCATAGGAAAATGGAAACCAAACCTCTTTAACCCATCACCTAAATATGCAGCCAATTTCACTATCCCCCACGGCATTGTAGGAATTTTAAAACCAAGTTCTTTTCCTATTTCATCTGCCCATTCTGATATATTGATAGCAGGCTTGTCTCCTATATAAAACACTTTCTGATTATAACCGGATGTTTCTGTAAGCAATAACCTATCTATTTGATAAATAGAATTACCTACATATCCGTATGTCTTTGTGCAACCTTTATTTCCAAGATGAAAATACATACGTTTCTTCACTATGTCAAAGAAATTTCTGTATGGTTCACCAAACCACGGTCCCCAAATAGACGTAGGACGTATTATAGCCCAATCGCACTTCAAATTAGCCTTCCATGTTTGTTGTTCTGTAATTACTTTGCTCTCACCATAAAATGTAGAGGGTGAATAGTCGAACTGGTCTTTAGGATGGTATGCAACATGACATACCAGCATTGATGATGTAATAACAATCTTCTTAAGATGTTTGAGCTTTGAAGCAACCTTCAGTACATTTTCAACTCCAATGGTGTTGGCAGAATAGTCGCTCACACTCTTGCCGTCCAAATCAGTTCGGGCTGCGAGGTGTAGAATATAGTCGGGGTTAAACTCCATGACAGCATGTTCCAAGGAATTATATTCGCATATATCAATATTTGTCCAATATTTAATGTGGCTGTTCATTTTTGGCTTTGCGATGTCAACGTTCATTACATCAAAGTCTTTTGAAAAGTGTTCTACGGCATTTGTACCAATAAAGCCCGAACCACCTGTTATTAGTATTCTCATTTTTATTGTATTATAATGTTTATGACACAATTATCTCAAACGGCAACGACAACTTGCTGAATATACGGTCAACGCAACAGCAAATCTCGTCAACAGAATGATATTCTACTATTACAATAGACAACTCAATATTCATATTTCTAATGTTTTTCGTTCTGCAAAGACAGGAATATCTCTGAATACGTCGATTCTAAATACATCCTTGTCGCCGACTCATACCTTGACCACAGTCTGCTTGCATTGGCCGACTTTACACGAATGTTGTCAGTTGAGATGCTGTCAACAAGCTCAACAAGCGCCTCTACAGTCTCGTCTATAGCATAACCCATATCGTTTGCCTGCACTTTGTTGGCAACGATTATACCGCGTGTTGTAATCAACGCCTTTCCTACAAACATTGCCTCATAGAACTTGTTCGGCGCAGCGTAGAGATGGTTAGGATTCATCTTAGAATACATCGCATATATTAAGTCGGAATTGTACATTATGTTAAGCGCGTCTTCGTATGCCACCTTTCCGAGATATTTTATATAAGGACATTTCTTGTATTCATCAAGCATCTGCAGTATGCGGTCGTGTCCGTAACCTGCAATCAACAGATTGTAATGTCCTTGTCGCGCGCCCTCAATCAAAGGCTCCAGACATCGGTCTAAGGTGAAGCTTCCTACATAAGACAACGTGATCTTGCCATTAGCAAAACCATACTCTTCCTTCTTGCGAAGGAAGACAGATGTTTTGAACGATGGAATGTTCTGCAACACACTGTATCGACCGCTCATATCATAAGGCACCTGACTTATGCGCTCCTCCTCACATATTATCATGTGGTCGGACTTTTTCACCGAAAGACGCTCCATGAACTTGAAAGCCAAAGACACAACTCGTCCTTGGTTATACAACGTGTCAGAAATCCAGTCAAAGATGTCGAACAGCACATAGTTTCTGCGACGGCTCAACATCTTGTAAACCACCGCAGGGAAAGCAGCGTCTAAGTCGCAAGCATGGATGCGCAAGTCTTCGTTAAATGAAAACAGTGTCTTTAGTATGAAATACATCCATTTAATCCTATCGATGACAGCCGCAAGTCCACCTTGATTGTATTTGCTTCGGACAGGACAATAGACGGTATGCGGCAACGGTGTGCCCGTGCCAAGCCGATTCCAAGCAATCACCTTGTAATCGATACCTTTCTCCTGATAAAAAGCAAGATATTTCTTTGCTCTTGAATCGGAAACTATGTCATTGCAACGAATTAGAACTATCATTTTGCTAAAATAAACTTTACGATTCGCCCTGATGCCTTGCCGTCGCCATAGGGGTTGACAGCCTTGCTCATTGCCTTATATTGATCTGCGTCGTCAAGTAGGATGGACACATTATTCACGATTTTTTCTTCATCCGTACCGACCAATTTCACGGTACCAGCAGTTAGTGCCTCTGGGCGCTCTGTCGTCTCACGCATCACAAGCACAGGCTTACCCAAACCAGGAGCCTCTTCCTGTATGCCGCCACTATCGGTAAGTACCAACGTTGATCTCTCCATAAGCATGACGAAACTCATATACTCAATGGGTTCTATAAAGTGCATATTGCTTATGCACGACAAGTCTTCACCAAACACCTCGTGAATGGGTTTTCTTACATTGGGATTCAAGTGCATGGGGTACACAAAGTCAACATCGGAATATCTCAATGCCAAGCGCTTCAAAGCGTTGCAAATATTGATGAATCCCCTGCCAAAATTTTCACGGCGATGGCCTGTCACCAATACCACGCGACGATTGTCAGCTGGGAGTTTATAGCCTGCCTTTTCAAGCAGTTTGCCATGCTTCTCAGCAATATGACCATCATTTTTCAACTTGTCTACAACCATATGGAGGGCATCGATGACCGTATTACCTGTCACACAAATAGACTTCTCACAAACATTCTCCTTTAACAGGTTCTGTCGACTCAGCTCCGTCGGAGCGAAGTTGTATCGTGCTATTCGTCCCGTTAACTGACGGTTGATCTCCTCTGGCCACGGATTGTAAATGTCATTGGTGCGCAATCCTGCCTCAACATGTCCCACCTCTATCTGTTGATAGTATGAAGCTAAGGCTGCCGCCATAGATGTTGTTGTGTCGCCATGCACTAACAAAACATCGGGCTTCGCCTCTGTCAACACATCACGCATGCCAAGCAACACTCGCGACGTGACATCATAAAGGTCTTGTCCCTGCTTCATGATGTTCAAATCGTAGTCGGGTTTGATGTCAAAAATGCCAAGTACCTGGTCAAGCATTTCACGATGTTGTCCAGTAACACACACCTTTGTTTCAATGATGTCACTATACTTATAGAACTCTTTCACCAAAGGAGCCATCTTGATGGCTTCCGGACGAGTTCCGAAAACTAACATTACTTTTTTCATTGTATATTATATTTTTTATAATTCTTTTATAGCTTCTGCAAGAGCATTGATGTAACCGTGACCATATTGTAAGTCTGGTTCCATATAATTTCCTTCTCCCCATTCATTCCAAGATTTTAGTATAATGATTTGTTCTTCTTGCGGCTTGTTTCTTACCATTTTGATGGCTGCTTTTGCTAATTCTTTAAAATATTTTGGATCAGCATTAGTTAAAACTAGTCCTTTGGAACCAGAACGAGGTGTATGATCCCAGTTTGGTACAATTACAGGAATTGTTTCTCTTGTTTGACAGTCTGGATGCAACATATACTTTATCGCATTTTTATACTTATAAATCATAGGGATATGTAAGTATTTTCTGCTTATAGTAAGTGCTGCTTTTATTAACAGATTACTCTTATGATAGATGTTTAAATGATCGACATTGTGTGTTGCATCAAATCCCATGTTTAATAGCTTTTGGCGATTCTCGCTATTGAAGTCTGATGCAACAAAGTAGAAATCGTTTAAGCCATTTTCTTTGGCAAGATTGCGCCAAGTTCTTATGAACGTTCCTACGTCCTGGAAGCCTAGGGCATCATATACTATATAGAATAATTTGCCATTTATTTTAACATATCTATTATCTTTAAAAGCTGGAAGTAAAGTATAAAAATGCTCTGTATAATCTTTTATGCCTGGGTATTCTTGCTTGATAAGAAGTTTGTCTTTTCCAGGTTGTTTAGGATCCCATAGCTTTTTATACCATGAATGATTGGCCCATGCGAAGCAAAATGGAAAGTTTGGCTTTTGTGAATTGATGACTTCTGTAATTGGACGTTCCATTAGCCTTTTCCCATTTCCAAACCAATAGTCATAATAGCAAAAACCTTCGATTCCAGCTTGTTTTGCAAGCTCAGCTTGTTGCATGCGTACTTCTGGCAATCTTAAGTCATAAAAGCCTAAGTCTGCTGGTATATGTGGCTGATTGTGACCAGGAAAGAGTTTTCGAGCTCTTGCTACGTTTGTCCATTCTGTAAACCCTTTTCCCCACCATTCGTCATTTTCTGGGAATGGATGATATTGTGGTAGATATAGTGCAAATATTCTTGGTTTTGACATTGTTGTTTTTTATTTTAAAAATGAACCATTTAATATTTTTTCTGCAAGTTCCAACAAATCTGATTGTTGTTTTTGGCTTATTGTCTTATATTGAACTTTTGCTTTTGAAGCTAGTTGCTCATAATTTGTATTAACAAATTTCACTAATGCTTGGAACATATCAGTTTCATATATAGGTGAAAAGTATATAGGGGCATCACCTAATATTTCTGGCATAGAGCACACGTTAGAACTTAATACAGGTTTGCTGTATTTCATTGCTTCTAAAGGCGGATAGCCAAATCCTTCAAACAATGAAGGATATAATAACGCATAGCAATTGCGATATGCAATGTCTAGGTCGGAACTAGAGAGAAATGGAAGTGATATATGTCCTTCAAATTCTTCATTTCTATATCCCACTGTTACCAACTTAATGTTTGTTTTTGTTGTTTCTAAAAATCTTTTATATGCTTTAAGCATAGATGTCGCATTTTTCAAGACTCTGTCGGCAGACAACAATAATACAAATGGAGTCTTGCTTTCTATGAGTTTTTGTAACGCTTTATTCTCTACATTACAGGGTGATCCATGTACTATTTTTTGTGGAGAGTAAAACACAGAAATGTTATTCTCTAGTTTCGGATAATTATATCGGAAGGAATTCTTTGAATACTCTGATACTGTTATGATTTCTATGTTGTTATTTTTCAACATATCTTCCATAATCTTTGTCCTATTTTTCAGTTTTCCCGATAGAAAGCGTACCTTTGCTCTTGAAAGTTGATAGCGGATGAACGTAATGGGAGTATTCATATGTTTGAATGACAAAATATTGGAAGTATTCATTTCTTCATCAAGAAAATCATGAATTACGGCAACAACCTTGCACCCGATATTATTCAAGTTTCCGAGTGGCAAATCGCAGAATGCTTGTAGGCAAGTGATAAAGAGAACATCAATCTTGTTCTCAGAAATGATTTCTTTTAAAGAGTTATTTTTATAGTCGACGCAAATAACCCTTTCATATTTGCTAAGATTATTGCATGATAGCATCTTGTATCGGAACTCTCGATCTGATGAATAGAGACTAAATACTCTTGCTGAAGGATAATCTTTCAGCAGGTCAAGAATTTTGTAGAATACTGTTTGTGCGTATTCTGCAGCTCCATTATAAAAAAGTGCTTGCGCTTCTGTTTGATCAAATAGTATATTCATTTTTATTCGTCAGCTTGATAAGTTCTATTAAATATATTTAGTCTTTCTTGATAACTCTTGGCTCCAAACAAAATGTTGTCATATTGTTGTATAGGGGTGCTTACTGCAAATATGGTGACATAGATGCAATATATATATATAAGTGCTGAAACTATACGTTTGTTGTTTTTGACATATAATACCTTGATAATGTCCCCCCATAATATCCAATAAGAAAAAATAAATAATATAGACATGCGATAACTGAATGTGTTAAATTCTGCTAGCATATAGTACATGATTAAATAACATAGGAGGCTATTTATGATGACGATGCGCCCTTTGAGTTGATCTATGATCTCATCGTAGTATAGAAATACTAATGTGGTGAGTCCTACTTTTTCTATGGTCCCTGTTAGAGAAAGTACTCTACTGGTTGAAAATAATTCAGTATAAATATTTAATTTATCACCAAGGGGACCGTCTAGTCCAGAAAGGCTTGCTAAAGTAAATATTAGGGAGGAATTGCTGATATAAAAAAATAAGCATCCAGTAAAAACTCCCAAAAATATCCATTTATTTAATTTTTTGTGAAGAAAAAAATATAGTGGAAAATACATAATAGATGACAAATGTATAGACAAAGCTATGATACATAGGGAAAAATACGCAATAGGCTTGCGTTTTTCTATGTATTCAATAGCGTTCATAAATATGAATAAACTTAATGCATTCCTCAATAAATTAAACATAATACTAAGCCCCTCAAATGTTATGAATAGCATAAATACAAGAGCGATATTATTTATATCTCGACGTTTTAAAAATCTCAAAAATAAATATGTGTCAATACTGGTACAGACAAAAACTAGAAAAAAATAATTGTTTACAAATGTTTTGCAAAGTACAGTTAGTAAAGCAAAACCAGGTTCTTTGAAGTCTTCTCCGTCAATGTCATTAATAATAGCATGATTCCATTCAATATTTTCAAAATATTGGACATAGCTTACCCAATCTGTATATAAATAGCCACGAAATGCAAAGAAAATAAAGAACACAAGAACAGCTACTATGGAAATTTGTCTTTTTCTGAACTCATTATCTATTTGTTCATATAAATATGCCAAAAATCCATAGAAAGTTAGCAACAAAATGTATGGTAAAGAGTAAGACATTCTGTTATTTTTTATTATTCTAAATTTTTAGTAAAATTCTAATTTTTCTGTGCTGTATTTTGTTTCAAAGCCACAAAGGCCGTTCTTATAAAAATCCCCAAGAACATAAACATGAATACAATGTTGGCTCTCGGTGTACTTGATGGCTTATATGGCATTTTTGCTTTTGTTAACACAGTAAAGGCAGGAGTCCTTTCTTGTATTTTTGCATCAGCAGCTTGTAGTTGCGTATTTAATTGATTCATGTTGTTGAACGCAATCTGCATATTGTTTTCTAGCTCATCACGTTTGGCTTGAAAACTTTCAAGAATGACATCTTGATTGGTGTCACAATAAGCAGAGTATGCAGCTTGTGCATGTTCATATTTGTTCTTTGCCTCTTTATATAATTTTAAATAATAGTTATAATCATTTCTTGCTTTTTTTGTTCTGTATTCAGTGATATATGCTTGTAATCTACGTTGAAGAGTGTCTGCCATAATTGCAGAAACAAGAGCATCTTGGTCGGTAACTGTTATTGTAATGACACTTGTTTTTTTATCCACTTGACAACTTATGCTTTTACCTATACCTTCACATAATTTGCTGTCTTCTTTGGACATTTTTAATGGATCTGTTTTTCCATTTTTCCCAGGTTCGCTAGGTTCGTCTTTTTTTAAGGATTCTGCTAACCAAAGTTGTGGATAACTCCAAAATGGAGCTTTTGTATCTTTAAGCAAATGTTCTTTATATGTTTTCTCCTCATTGTCTTTGGCGGTTCTGACTTTTACTTGGAATAAATCATAAATAAATTCTGTTGATGCAAAAATTTCTGGGTAAATTTCAGGATATATAGCATCAAGTCCTTTATTGCTGGAATTTAGGTCTATGCCAAAGTTTGAGGCCATGTCGGATAAACCTTCGCTTAACCCCAATCCGCCACCTGACATTTCTGGTGCAAGAATAACATTGGCAGTATATTGTTTGGGGGTGTTTAGTGCAACTACGACACCCAAAAGTGCTCCAATAATGATTGACAATATTAGCCATTTAGGATTTTTGATAACCCTTTTTACTATTCCGATTATATCTATTTCTTTATTCTTATCCATAGTCTATCTGTTATTTTATGTAAATAAGACATTGCCTTTGCATTCGTATTTTAAATCTTTGTTTCGGAAACCTATAGGTTTTGCTGGAACTCCTGCAACAATTGTAAAGGGTGGTATATCTTTTGTAACAACAGCTCCAGCACAGACAACTGCGCCTTTTCCGATTGTTATACCTTGTAATATCGTACTGCCGATTCCTATCCAAACATAATCTTCTATGCGTATAGGAAGATATTTGGCAGAAAAGTTATGTGAATTTACATTATGCCCCCCAGTAACAAGATTTACATTATGTGATATTGATACACTATTTCCAATTTCAATTCCACCTCTAGCATCAATAAGGCAGTTCCTGTTAATATGACTATATTTGCCTAAGTGAAACAATCTTGGTGTCATTATGTAGTTTTTTTTCATAACGAATGAACCCTTGCCAATATTTATGCCGATGCTTTTAAAAAAGAATCGTCTTAGAGTCCATGATGGAATGTGAGGGAGTATATCATTGACTATAAATTCAAATATAAAGTATTTTATCCATTTGAACAGATATGTTTGCTTTATGTAATATGATAATATGTTCTTGATAAAATATATGATTTTTTTAATATCTTTTTTATATTGCGTTGTTATTCTTAAATTGTAAAGTAAACTTTTATACATGTTGTTTGATACCCCATCTATCGAATACTTTTGAATATTTTCTTCTATATAGAAAAATGTACATCCAGCATGATACATACGATATATTGCATCAAAATCTAATGCAAAACCATACTTTTTCGATAGATTCGTATTGTACATGTATTTTTTATTGGTTCTTGTGCGCACCAATGAACTGCCATGCCTATAAATGGCTTTATAATCTAATTGTGCAATTGATGTGTTGGCTTTTTGAAAATGCTCTTGTCCATCTATAATGGCAATACTGTTTCCATATATGATGTCTGCATCTTTATTGTTAGAAGATTTTATAATTGCATTTCTTAAAGAGTCTTCTGAACAATAATAGTCTCCACAATTCAGAATATTTATCCAATCTCCAGTGGCATGCATGATGCCTTTGTTCATGGCATCATAAATGCCACCATCTTTTTCTGAACACCAATATGCAAGACGATCGGCATACTCTTTGATGATTTCTGCTGTTCCGTCTGTGCTGCCTCCGTCTATAACAATATACTCCTTGTCTTCCCACGTCTGTGAGAAGAAACTTTCCATGGTGGCGCGAATGTTTGCGACATCATTGAATACTACTGTTATTACACTTATTTTATTGCTCATATTTGACTTTATTTTTGATTTTATTCATAGTCATCGAATGCTAAAGTAATGCATTATTTTGAAATATGCAAATAATTTTGCATGTTTTTATGACTATAGTTGAAATTTTGAATCAAGAACGTTTAATTATTTATTCCATATTCCTGTTGCTTTCCCTTTAATTAAAAGTTTGCATTGATATAAATGAATTAAACTCATAACCGCATAGCTGGCAGCCATACTAAGTACTATGCCTTCTATACCAAGCTGTTTTCCCATCGACATAATAGTTAATATGTATGTAGCCGTTATGACTAATGAGGTAATTATTTGGATGCGAATCTTGTTCAATCCGTTTATTAAATAGGTAACGCAGTTGTTAAGATTGAAGAAACTAACGTATATAAAGGTGCTAAGTGAAACTGTGAAAGGTACTAAAACTTTGTTGCCTATCCAAATGTGGTAGAAAAATTGACAGCCAGATAACATAACGAAACCTCCACACACAGATAATAGCCATAGCTTTAGTGCTCTATTGAAAGTTTGATCTATCCATTTTATATCACCTTTTACATAGGCGTCTGTATAAGCGTTCCACATTGGTGAGAGAATAATAGTATAGGCTATCACCAATAAGTTGAAAAACTTGTAGGCTATATTATATGTTGTTACTGCTGTTGGACCACAACTTTGTGTGATGAATACATTTGCAGCACCAAAGATTACCAAACAACTACTTATTTGTATAACAAAGAAACCTAAGCCTTTTCCGACTATTTGTCTACTTAAACTCCAGTCGAAATAGTTAAGGCTTGGACGTAATTCTTTATATTTGGTAAACAATGGTATTGAGGCAAAAAGATATACAAAACATTGTGTAGCTGTATATGTAAAAATTACATATAAAAGATTTGGCGAAGTCGTTTTTGTAAGAATAAAGATAATAGCTAGAGATAATAGATTCCCTAGGACTGATAATAAGTCATTTATAGCATATTTTTGCATTGCTACAAAAATAAGTCCAATGTTCTTCGTAACAAAATTCAATAATGTGAAGGCCAGTGCCACAAATAGGGCATTGCGTAAGTCTACATTGCTTATTGCAAATGTATTGAAGAATTTGTTGAAGTTTATAGTGAATAATGGAAATAATAGTAAGAAGCCAATGGTAATTGCAATTAAACTGAGTAGGGATAGAGTAGTGCTAATATATTTTCTTCCCAGTACTAAATTTTTCTCTGATATAGCTTTAGTTAAGTAATTGCGCATGCCATTCCCTAACCCAATGTCGAAAGTGCTTATCCAAAAGAGCATAGATGATATAGTCATCCATATTCCATAGACTTCATTGTTAAGATAATTTATGGTGATAGGAACAATTAGTAATGATGTTAAGAGGCTAATAATTTTTAGAATGCCTGAAAACAGAATGTTGGTTGTTAACATCCTGTTTCTGTTGTTCTTGATATATCTTGAGATGATGCTCATTTTTAAATTTTTTATTTACTCATATTAGCAATCTAACCAATTACAGTTTGATTTTTGTCTTGCTGTTTCCAAATTTATGACTTATGTTACACTCTATTTTGTGGTTCATGTAAAATGGATATAGCAACTACATCTATTTGCTTTGTTTTTTCTTCTTTATATTCCATGTTATTTTTATTTGCTTATTTTATATATAATGCAAAATTACTAAATTTATTTTGTTTTGAGTCAGATATTTTATATTTCTCCTATCTCTGTCGCATTACCTTGCTGGAATATGAGGTGTTATTTCTATCATTATTTATTGATAATTTCCCAAATTCCATTTTTATCTGAACCTTTTCTGTGTATAAATCCATTGTCTTGTAATTTCTTGATAATCCTGGCAATCGTAGCCCTTGACAATTTAGTGATTTGAATAAGTGCTTGATATGTAACACTATTGTCTTTTTGTATCAAATCTAATACTATTGCCTCAGACTCGCTGATTTTTACAGTCTCATTTACAGTCTCATTTACAGTCTCATTTACAGTCTCATTTGTCTTTTGGCATCCTCTTGGCAAGACAACAAGCACACCGCCCATAGTAGCCTCTAATTTAGGTGCAGGTAGCCCTGCATTCTTGAAGCCTGCTTGAATTATACCAATGCCTCGTCCCCACGACTCGATGAAACCAGCTTTGTAAAAAGCATTGGCAATGTTGAGATTACGGGGCTTCGAGGTATGCTTGTGGAGTAATGTCTCAACTGTATAGTTCTCCGGTAGGTTGCCATCGTTCCAAAGCCAAATGTGATCGTTGAAGACTTTCATCTGTATCTGTACGCCTGTATAGTCTTTATGGATGATGGCATTATATAGAGCTTCGCGCAGGGCTTTCTCTGGAATTTCCAAAGGTTCTATACGCTGCATGCCTTCATAATGGATGGGGGAGATGAGGTACTTTGATTTTAGAGTTTCCATTACTCGGTCTGCCATCTGTATGATATTTCCTTCCACGATGTCTTGAAATATTAAATCGGTATCATCTTGGATAAAGCGACCTAAGCGAAAATCGGCACATGTGAAGAATCTTGCTGGTTCTTTGCCGAAAAGCAAAATGGCGGCATTTTTCAATTTGCCATCTTCTATTAAGTGAAGATTGTCCAAAACTTCCTCTGGAGTATCGTTTAGTGATTCCACAGGCATACGTTCGGCATCTACAGCCTTTCGTAAGAAGTATTTTATTGCTTTTGGATCTATATCGTCAAGGGTGGCACGCTCGTTGATGAGGTCATCCCATGAACGTCCCATTTTCTTGAGAATGAAGTGCTGGAGTGCGGCACCTTTGAGTTCTTGCTTGGTGGAACCTGATCGGTAGTGGTATATGCCTTTGTAGGAGATCGGTATATTGCTTGATTCTACACAGATCTCAATATAGTCAAGGCAGCCTTGGTGGTGAAGGTTGACATCGGACACAATCCCCAATGTCGTGACAATCTTGTTGGGAATGTCTTCCATAAGTTGTTTGCTGTTCTTGATGCCGACAACTTCCTTTTCGTCATTGATTCCAATGAAGATTCTTCCGCCATGTGCATTGGCAAAGCCGCATATCCATTTGAGGTATTCGTCTTTCCAGCTTTCTTTGTATTCTATGTCTTGACTTTCTTCTTGAAACATGTTGATTTTTAAGTATTTCCTGCAATTTTATGGTTTTCTTTTGGTATAGTAATCAAAAACCATAATGCTTTGTTCAAACTGCATAAGAATGACTCCTTCGTTTGAGGTGTCATGCTCTTACTTCGTCATATTGGCGATGGTAGCTATCATAGCGGCGATGCTCGACATACTGGAACCAAGGCTCATAGTTTCAGCAACACTCATCTTGCGCTTCAGCTTGGATGGTACAATGATTTCGCAACCTGGCTGGATGCGGGCGCCATGACTTACCTTTGCCACCTTGCCATTCATATAGATGACGTATGCCTTGCTCTTGACTGCATCTGAGGCGAAACCGCCAGCTTCGTCTATGTAATAGCTTGCTCGCTTGCCCTTGACGTATGCCACGGTGTTGGCGAACATAACAGCTCCATTGATCTTCACGGTTCCGTCATACTGTGGTACGATGAGGCGGTCGCCTTCACGCAAAACCATATCTTCGTCACAGCCAGGATTCTTGAGTGCTTCTGCCAAGTCGATTCCTACTGGGTATTCGTCTGGAATATTGAACTTCTCAAGTTCTGCATTCTTGGCACTTTCGGCTGACTGCTGTATGGCGGAGCCGTTATTGCTGCTGGCTGCCAACTGAAGGAGGTTCTTCTGCTGGTTTTCGCGTTCCTTTTTATAGATAGCGTACATCAGGTCGCGTTCTGTCTGGTTGGTGCGACGAATGAGGCGAGCACCCTTGATGTAGGCATGGTCGGTAGCACCGCCTGCCATGTGATACAGGTCGCTCAGACGTGAAGGACGCTTGGTCATGGTGTAGGCACCTTGGAACACAACCTCTCCTTCGATACTTACATTTTGCTGTTCTGTATAACTTGGATTTTTGCGGACAAAGACTTCATCGAATGGCATCAGGGTAAAGCCTGGTGTGCCGTCGATAACGAAACCGTCCTTCAAGGTGAGTTCGAAACTCTTGGCAATGATGCTGTCAGGACGCAATGCCTTCGGATTGTTGACTCGACGGCTTACGTTGACTTTCACTACAGATGCCTTGTCGGTGAGTCCGCCTGCCTGAAGAACGAAGTCCTCGATGGTCTCATTGTCGGCATACTTGTATGTGCCAGGATAGTTTACCTCGCCACGGATGGTGATGGTGCGTTCTATCATCTTGTCTTGACGGGTAGGGATGAAGAGCACATCATTCTCCTTCAATGGGATGTCGGCCACCTTACCACTCATGATGCCTGCAATATCGACGCTGATTACCTCCAAAGAGCGGTCGGTCTTCATGCGATGCATTACGGCACGGGCTGTAAATGCTTCCTCGGTGAGTCCCTCTGCATGTTCTACGAGAGTGCGAACGCTGTTGATCTGTTCGCCCAAGTTGTACATGCCGGGACGGAATACGGCTCCCTTGATTTCTACGGTATTGGCATAACGTGGCAGGATAGAGTCTACGCTAACAGAGTCGCCATCAGCTATACGGAAATTGGCGTAATCGAATTCTTCTACGTTGAATACAGAATACTCTCTGCCTGTCTTACGATTCACGCGAACGGCCTTGGTATAGGCATCTCCTGTAAAACCACCGGCATACTTGAGTACGGAGTTAAGGCTCTCGTTCTTCTTCATCTCGTAGAACATAGGGCGCTTTACCTTTCCGCTGATGTTGACCAAGCAGTCGTATGGGCCCACCACGATGACATCATTATCGGCCAAGCGAACGTTTCCTGTCAGTTTGCCGTTGAGAATATAGTCGTAGATATCTACTACGGTTACAAGTCGGTTGTGACGATAAACCTTGATGTTACGCAGGGTTCCGAGGTTGTTGGTGCCTCCTGCCATATACAGGGCATGGAACACGGTGGCAAAGGCTGATAGGGTATAGGTTCCCGGTGCCTTTACTTCGCCCATCACATTGACCATGATGGTCTTGGTCTGGCCTACTGTCAGTTTCACACGGCTGCTGCGATAACGGCTTCCGAGTGTGTTGCGTAAGCGGGCATTGGCTTGTGCTACAGTCAGTCCACTGACATTGACAGGGCCATAACCCTCGATGGTTACTTCGCCATCGGGAGAAACTGTGCTCTGAATGGTGCGCTGAGATGCTCCGTAAATATCAATGATAACTGCATCGCCTGGCCCCAGACGATAGTTCTGTGGGGTAGCGATGTTCATGTTAGGCTCGAAGCTTAACTCCTTGTTATTGAAGATGTCACGGCCGAAAACGCGATGTTTATCTTTAGCCTGCTGAGCCAACAACTGTTTGAGCATCTGTGTGGAATCGGGCACAATGCCGTTTAGCTCGTTTTGCATGTCGCCATATTCCTCGTCATTGCTGTCGTAAGTGTGTCTGTAAGAATAGTCGCGCTGGGCTTGCACACGATAGTTGGAGTAGTTGGCAGCCTCTTTGTCGGACTGTTTTCCATAGTCGGAACGTGTCTTGCCATTATTGCTGCGCAGACGACTTGTATTTCCTGTGCGGTCGGTAGCACTGGCCAAAGAACCTTGCTTCTGCATCTTCTCATACTTCTCACGAACTCGGCGAATCTGAGAAATGTCGACACCACGCTGCATCAGCTTGGTGACAATCTGCGAATTAGAGGTGCCTGCACTATGCTCCTTGGCTACAAAACTCATCACTTGATCATCCGTCATGCCTGACTGGGCCATTACTGAACCTGCAGACAGCAGCATGAGCGCAAAAATGATATATTTCTTCATTGTTTATTGTATGCTATTTTTTGATAATTATGCTATTAATATTCTATTCTTATTATATAATAACTCTAAATCGTGTAATTTGTTATAAAGGAGCATGGCTTTTTTTCTCAATACTGGCGGAGTGCAGCCAAAAGGTCGATATTTTCGCTCTTTTTGCCGACTGTGATACGCAGGCAGTTGCCACAAAGTTGCACATTGTTGCGATTGCGCACAATGATGCCCTGATTGACCAAATAGTTATAGACGGCTGTAGCATCTGTCATCTTTGCGAGGAAGAAGTTGGCCTCTGTGGGGTACACTTTCTCGCAGATAGGCAGGTCGGTGAAGGCTGCCATCACCTTGCCACGTTCCTGCAGAATGGTCTTCACCCAGTCGTCTACCTGATAGGGATCTTTCAGAACCTCGAGTGCCTGCTGCTGGGTGAGGAGGTTGATGTTGTAAGGGTATTTCACCTTATTGAATATATCTACTATCTGCTTGCTGGCAAATGCCATGCCCAGACGGATGGCAGCACAACCCCATGCCTTACTCATAGTGTTGAGCACGATGAGGTTGGGATATTTTGCCAACTGCAGGCGGTAGGGGCGGGTCTTGGCAAAGTCGCCATAGGCTTCATCGACTACTACGATGCCGTCGAAACGTGACAATACGCCATCGATGGTGTCGGGTGAGATGAGATTGCCGGTTGGATTGTTGGGACTGCAGAACCAGATAACCTTGGTATTTTCGTCGCAGGCCGCTAAGAGATGGTCGGCTGTGGTCTGGAACTGCTCGTTGAGCAATACTGGGCGGTATTCCACGTCATTGATGTCGGCACATACTTCATACATACCATAAGTGGGAGCTATGGCCACTACATTGTCCTTGCCTGGTCGACAGAACACTCTGTAAACCAAATCGATGGCCTCATCTGAACCATTGCCCAAGAAGATCTTGTCTTCTGCCACGCCCTTCACCTTACTGAGCTGTTTCTTCAATTCGAGCTGCAAGGGGTCTGGATAGCGGTTGTATGGGTCGTTGTATGGATTCTCATTAGCGTCGAGGAAGACGCGGGCTGTGCGACCACTAAACTCATTGCGGGCGCAACTATAGGGTGCCAAGTTCCATATGTTCTCTCGGCAAAGTTGTTTCAGTTCTTTCATTATGATTTTATCAGAAATTTGAAGGTAAAAAAGCATATGAAACGCTTTTTTACCTTTTTACTTTTTTACCTTTTTACCTTTCACCAAGGCTTTCCACTCTCAGTCGCATGGCGTTGGCGTGGGCTTCGAGCTGTTCATTCTCTGCCATTGTGACTACAGCCTTGCCGATGCTTCGGATGCCTTCCTTGCTGAGATGCTGGAATGTGATTTTGCGATTGTAGCTGTCGAGATTTACACCATTATATGCCAAGGCATAGCCATGAGTCGGCAAGGTGTGATTGGTACCGCTGGCATAATCGCCGGCACTCTCACAGGCATAGTTGCCTAAGAATACACTTCCTGCATTCACCACCTTCTCTGCCAACTGCTCGTAGTCGCTTGTGGCTATGATGAGATGCTCGGGTGCATAGGCATTGCTCAGGTCAATGGCCTCCTGCTTGTCCTTGACGAGGATGAACTTCGAGTTGTCTAACGATGTGTGTGCCATCTCCTTACGTGGCAAACGCTCCAACTGTTGTTCAACCTCTTTTACCACCTTAGAAATCATCTCTTCGGAGGTGGTAATGAAGAACACCTGAGAGTCGAAACCATGTTCCGCCTGCGACAACAGGTCGGCAGCGACAAAGACAGGGTTGCTGCTTTCATCGGCAATGACACAAACCTCAGATGGACCTGCTGGCATGTCTATCGCCACATCGTGTAGTGAGACATGCTGCTTGGCTGCCATCACAAACTGGTTGCCAGGACCAAAGATTTTATACACCTTTGGCACACTCTCTGTACCATAAGCCATGGCACCGATAGCCTGAACACCACCAGCCTTGAAAATCTTGCTGACTCCGGCTATCTTGGCAGCCATGAGGATGGCTGGGTTTACCTTACCTTCTGCGTTAGGAGGGGTACAGAGAACTATTTCCTCGCAACCTGCTATCTTGGCTGGTGTGGCAAGCATCAGTACGGTAGAGAAAAGAGGAGCTGTTCCTCCAGGTATATAAAGACCCACCTTCTGTATGGCGACACTTTTCTGCCAGCACTCCACACCAGGGCAGGTTTCCACCTTGCTTCCTTCAAACTTCTGACTTTCATGGAATCGGGCAATGTTATGATGGGCGAGCTCCAGTGCATGTTTAAGCTCAGCCGACACCATGTGTTCTGCTTCGTCCATCTCAGCCTCGGATACAGACAAACTGTCGAGATGGGCATGGTCGAATTTCTCTTCATAGCGCTTCACGGCCTCATCGCCATGATTTCTTACGTCTTCCAAAACTCCCTCAACAGTCGCATTGAGTTGCGATACATCGAGGTGCGGACGCTTAACGAGTTCCTTCCATTCTTCCTTTGCAGGATACTTTATTACCTTCATTCCAATTTAAGTTTTATATATTCAAGTTTCGCAAGTAAGCCCCACACGCCCTGAAAGGGCAGAAACTCTTAGCCCAGGGCATCGCCCTGGGTTGTTTGGGGCGGTAACCTGTCGCCCTGTAAGGGCAAAAGCTTTAAAACTCCAGGCAATATATAAAGCTGTTGCCCTTACAGGGCGCATTGCTGATTGCCATTATACCCAGGGCGATGCCCTGGGCTAGGAGCTTTTGGGCCTTCAGCCCGTACTTGAACCACATGCGAAACTTCGGTTTACTATTTATGCAAAGATATTTGCAAGTGGTTGTTACAAAATCATTTTCTCGATAGGAGTTACCAGGATGCCCTGTGCTCCCAATTCCTTCAGCTTACCGATAATTTCCCAGAAACGCTTCTCGTCGAGAACGGTATGGATAGAGCACCAATTCTCGTCGGCAAGAGGGATGATGGTAGGACTCTTGATACCTGGCAACACCTCAGTGATGGCATCAATTTTATCCTTAGGGGCATTCATCATCACGTATTTCTTGTCCTGGGCTGAACGTACTGCCTCAAAGCGGAACAGCATCTCGTTGAGAATCTGATGTTTCTGCTCGTCCATGTTCCAGTTGCCGATGAGGAGAGCCTCGCTCTTCATCACGACCTCTACCTCAGCCAGATTGTTGCTGATAAGGGTAGAGCCTGAGCTGACAATATCGAAGATACCATCTGCCAAACCGATACCGGGGCTGATTTCTACAGAACCTGTGATGACATGAATGTCGGCGTTGATGCCGTTCTTCTTCATGAAGTTGCGAAGGATGTTGGGGTAGGAGGTGGCTATCTTCTTGCCGTCGAACCATTTCAGACCGGTATAGTCGATCTTCTTAGGAATGGCAAGGCTCAGGCGACACTTGCTGAAACCCAGACGGTCGATAATCTGAGCGTTCTCGCCACGTTCTACAAATTCGTTCTCGCCAACGATACCGATATCGGCTACTCCTGATGCCACACTCTGAGGGATATCATCATCGCGAAGGTAGAGCACCTCGATAGGGAAATTGGTTGACTGTACCAAGAGCGTACGCTTCGAGGCACTTACTTTAATGTCTGCTTCCGAGAGAAGATTCATGGTGTCATCGAAGAGACGACCCTTTGACTGCACTGCTATTCGTAACATATTTCTTCATTTTTATTAAAAATCAATGCAAAAGTACAGATTTTTGCCCGAATATGCAAGAATATTTGTACTTTTGTAGCATTAAACATGAAGAAAGAATATTTATTTGTATTTGTTGCAGGTTTTATGCTCTTGGGATGCTCCTCAAAAAAGGAACAACCAGAGCTTACTCCATGGGGTACGCCCGTGGGGGAAGTAGAGGTTTCTGATGAGCCTGCTCCTCAGTCTCAAGGCAAGGGTTTGTCGCTCGATGATATCGTGTCGGGTGGTGAACTCATCATGCTGACCGTGAATGGACCTACCACCTATTATGATTATCATGGGCATGGAATGGGATTGCAATATCTGTTGTGCGAGAAGTTCGCGCAACAGATTGGTGTGTCGTTACGTGTGGAGGAATGTAAGGACACGGCTGAAATGGTGAGTAAGTTGCAGAAAGGCGAAGGCGACCTGATAGCCGTACCTTTGGCTCGTGTGAAGGCGAAGGGCGGATTGCTCTTCTGTGGTGTGAAAACGGATGATGAACAATGGTCGGTAGCTGCTGGCAACAAGAGTCTTGCCGATACCCTCAACAGTTGGTTCAAGCCTAAGATGATAGCAGAGGTGAAACAGGAGGAGAGTTTCTTGCTTTCTTCACGCAGCATCAGCCGTCATGTTTACTCTCCTTTCCTCAATCGTTCTAAAGGTGTGATATCTAAATACGACAGATTATTCCAGATGTATGCCGGAGCTGCCCGTATGGACTGGCGACTGATGGCTGCCCAGTGTTATCAGGAGAGTTGCTTCGACCCGAATGCAAAGTCGTGGGCTGGCGCCTGCGGACTGATGCAGATTATGCCTTCTACAGCCGCTCACTTAGGTTTGCCCATGAGTCAGGTGCATGAACCTGAGGCTAATGTGGCTGCTGCTGCAAGATACATGGCTGAACTGCAGGGGCATTTCGCTGATGTCGGAGACCCATCGCAGCGTGTACTTTTCGCCTTAGCTGCCTATAATGGTGGATTCCATCATGTGCGTGATGCCATGTCTTTGGCACGTAAACATGGCAGGAATGCATACAACTGGGGTGATGTACGCGAGTTTGTATTGCGATTGTCTCAGCCTGCTTATTACAGCGACCCAGTAGTGAAATATGGATATATGCGTGGTTCGGAAACTGCCGACTATGTAGACCGTATCCGTGCGCGGTGGGCTGACTATTGTGGTGTGGCTGGCGGCAGCCGAGGCTTTAGTGGCGGAAGTATCGGTGGTGGTTTTCATGGTGCACCAGTAAAAGCCAAGCGCAAGTATTCCAACAAATATCATTTGTAATTATTGGAATACTTGCGCACGGGTGTTTTATGAAACTTCTTTATTTCTTTCCTCTTTTGTTTCGGTTGTTGCTGTCGAAGTTGGGATTGAAGCTTTTCTTCTTTTTGTTTTTGAAGAAGCCGGCACCCTTGGCTTTGGCTTCGTGCAATTCGGCCCTGGCAGCTGCCACAACATCACGGATGTTGGCAGACTTTCCGTTCAGCGGTTTGCCATCATTAAGATATTTCTCTTCGTCGTAACAACCCACGTTGCCATAACCCTTTGGAGCATATTCGTTTTTTCCTCTCTGTACATTCTGACGATAGCCGCCTCGTTGTGAGTCTTGTCTGTAGGCTCCACGCTGATTCTCCTGTCGGTTGCTGCCACGCTTGCCTTTGGCTCCACGTCCTACTCCAGGATTGTCGTAAGTAGAGCCAATGGCCTTGTCGTCGTAATGAGCTTGATGCATTCTGCCTTTTCCACCTCTCAATGGTTTGTCGTAGAGCTTGGCTATCAGGTCGGAACGGCCAATGCGCTTCAATTCTGACTCAATAGCTCGACGCTCCTCCGGCTTGTACCAGAAGAAGAACATGCGCTGGGCAAGTTTTTCCTTTGGAGTCTTAGCGCTGAACACCGGTTCGAGCGTGTAGGGATCATAGCCAGTATACCAAGTCTCGGTAGAGATGGTCATGGGTGTAGGAGTGAAGTCCTGCACCTGCTCCAGATGGAAATCGAGTCCTTTGGTGATGACAGCCAGCTCAGCCATATCCTCCTCATGACAGCCGGGATGCGAACTGATGAAGTAAGGGATGATCTGCTGGTTGAGTCCTTCCTCCTTATTGATGCGATCGAAGATGCGCTTGAACTCATAGAACAGGTCGAATGACGGCTTGCGCATGAACTTCAGTACTTCAGGGCTGGTGTGCTCTGGTGCCACTTTGAGTCGACCACTCACATGCTTGGTAATGAGTTCGCGGGTGTACTGACGGGCTGCGGCATTGATCTTCTCGTCCTTGCTCTTGTGCAACAACAGGTCGTAGCGCACACCACTGCCGATAAAACTCTTCTTGATGCCGGGCAGAGCATCCACGGCATGATAGATGTCGAGCAGTTTGCTGTGGTCGGTGTTGAGGTTGGGACAAATCTGTGGATTCACACAGGAAGGTCGTTTGCACTTCTCACATGCCTTGAGGTTATTGCCATGCATTCCATACATGTTGGCTGATGGTCCGCCGAGGTCGCTCAGATAGCCCTTGAAGTCGGGCATCTGGATAATCTTTTTCACCTCCTTGAGGATGCTTTCCTTGCTGCGGCAAACTACAAACTTGCCCTGATGTGCAGAGATGGTGCAGAAGGAACAACCACCGAAACAGCCACGGTGAAGATTGACCGAGAACTTGATCATCTCGTAGGCAGGTATGGTCTTACCTTTGTATTTAGGGTGAGGCAATCGGGTGTAGGGAAGGTCGAAGGAGGCGTCGAGTTCCTCCGTTGTCATGGTTGGGAATGGAGGATTGACCACCACCACCTTGCCATCCACGGGCTGGATCATGCGCTGGGCATGAACCTTGTTCGATTCTTCTTCCAGATGACGTACATTCTCTGCTTGTCCTTTCTTGTTCTGCAGGCATTCCTCATGGCTGTGAAGCATGATGTCATCTTCCTTGATACCGCCGGGGATCTCGTCCTCGCGACAGAGAAAGACTGTCTGCGGAATGTCTCTTATCTCCTTGATTGTGCGACCGCTGTCGAGTGCTTCGGCCAAGGCGATGATAGACTTCTCACCCATACCATAGAGGATGATGTCGGCACCCGAATCACAAAGAATACATTTCTTCAGCTTATCCTGCCAGTAGTCATAATGACTGATTCGGCGCATGCTGGCTTCAATGCCACCCAATGATACAGGAACATCGGGATAGAGTTTCTTGAGAATCTGTGTGTAGACGATAGAAGGATAGTCGGGGCGCATGTCGTGACGTGAGTCTGGACTGAAAGCATCCTCGCTGCGCATACGCCGATTGGCTGTGTAGCGGTTTACCATCGAGTCCATTGCGCCTGGCGAAACTCCAAAGAAGAGACGGGGACGTCCCAGTTTCTTGAAATCTCTAAAGTCACCATGCCAGTCGGGTTGAGGTACGATGGCTACTTTGTATCCATGAGCTTCGAGCGTGCGTGCTATGACGGCAGGACCGAAGGATGGATGGTCCACGTAGGCATCACCCGAGAAGAGGATGACATCGAGCTGATCCCATCCTCGCAGTTCGCATTCCTTCTTAGTGGTAGGCAGAAAATCTGTCAGTCTGTATTCCATTCTTACGTTTTAGTCTGTTATTGCGTTTGTGTCTTCTGCCTCGTTGGCGGCACGTTTGTCGAGCCAGTCCACATAGAGCAGGACGAGGTTGTGAAGGCCGAGTGCCTTCATGTTACTGTTGTAGATGACGTCGAGACACAAGTCGAGCAATGCCTTGTCCTGGCAGTTGTCCGCTTCGAGCAGGGCACGTACGTTGAGCTTGAGTTTCTCCAATACTCCCTCGTCGATGATGCCGTTGCTGTCTACGAGGTTGCGGAGCAACTGGTATTTGTCGATGGTCTCAAGGTGCAGGTCGCTCACTTCTATAGAGCGTGTGCCTGACTGGTTTGCTTGAATTTTGTACATAGTCTTTTTCTGTTTTTATGTTGTTGTTTTTATCTTTATCTTTATTGAACTTTTATCTTTAGCTTACACAAGCGCAAACTTAGCGCCTCTGTTTCTACTCTGTCAGAAAACGGAGTATTCCCAAGAGGATGCTTGTGCGAGTCTTTTCCTCGTTGATACATTCGAGGGGGAACCCCATGGTGAATGAGCGATAGTCATTTCCCCTGTATGCTACTGCAGCACTACTGCCTGATGTGTAAACCATGGCGCTGAAGGGAGCGGTAACAACTGTCGTTGTCGGCAAGAGTACATCGGGATGTGTGGCAGCATAATGCCTGTCATTGAGCGTGTTGTAATAAGCGAAACGTAGACCTAAGCCCGATACGCTGTCGGTAGTCTGTGTGATGCTGTCATTGGTTGGATAACTTACTTTCAGCACATCGCTCAGGAAGTTCCTCTCATCGGGTGTGGTCATGTCGCTGCCTATATAGGAACCGCTTACCAGCAAGGCTCCGCCTCCCTGTGTATAAGCCTTGAGCCGTTGCTGCAGGGTAGGGGTGAACGATTTGTAATAGGTGGGTGTGTAACCGTCGTAGCGTTCCAAACCATTGATGAGGTCGACTACAGGGTAGGCATTCATCTTCACCTTTCCTGCTGCGACACATTCACTCGAACAGCTTACCACATTGTATTTTTGGCTGGCAGCTATACTGCGAGCATGTTCTTCCACATAACTGAAATCGTTGCCGGCAATGAAGTTTCCTGCCAGTTCGTTGTCAGAATAGCCCAAGCCAGAACTGCTCTCGTTGCCCATCCTCTGTCGGTCGAAGACAAGTTGCTTACCACTCCATCCTGCCGTCAATCCATAGCTTACGCCAGGGTCTTGTTCCATGTCGAATCCTTGCAGGGAGTCGTTGTCGATCACCTGAGGCGCTGCCAGTCGATGGAAGTTGTTGACGATCAAGACCGTCTTGGTGGCTGCTGGCTCGTATCGCGCACAAAGTTTCTCGGTTGGGAAACTCTCCCCACCGCTGTTGAGAGCCGCCACCTTGAAAGTATAGAGTTCGCCCGGCTTCAAGTTCATGCTGCAAGAGGCTCCCTTAATGATCTGTCCGTTGTCAAAGCCTCCTTTACCCATAGCTGTATACAGAATATACGATGTAGGCTGGGCAGTAGGCTCGCTGCGGTCGGTCTGTGGACTCCATGACAGGTGGGCTGTTCCTTGGGCATCAATCTCTACCGAGAAATTGTTGGGTGCAAGGGGTTGAACTACATAGGGCAGACCGTGGTTGGTGCATACATATCTCAAGATGGTCTTGTAGAGCGAGCGTGCTATGGTGAATTTGCCCATCGGGTCCTGACCAATCTTCATGTCGGGGAAACTCTGGTGCGACAGGGTCTCGATGATGGCGGCAGGAACTTCGGGCAAACGGGTCTCGGAGTAGTTGCGGTCCCAGAGATAACGCTCTGAGAATTCGCCATACTGCTGTCTAAGGTCGCTGACCAGATTCTTGAGCAAAGCCTTGGCCAAGTCCTTGGATGTCATGCGCGAGATGCCGCTGTTCAGCATGCCGTCGTTGAAGTTGGTGGTGCAGATGGCCAGGGAGCCCCAGGTTGTCTTTCCGTCCTTGTTGTAACCCGCGTCGCTGTGTACGGCAAGTGAGAGTTCTATAGGAACCTTCTTTCCCTGAAGCGCTGGCATATAGGGACTTCCGCCTCCCAACCAGTTGGTCATCAGCGAGCGTGTGTTGATGTCGTCGGCGTAGTCATTGGTTCCTTTTCTTCCTCCGTATACATGATAGGGAGCACCTGCCCACTGTGCATAGTATCGTGCTCCTTCGAGGCAGCGGGGCATACCGCTCGAGTTGTTGCCCCTTAGGATGTTGCCCATGCCGCCACCAAAACGTACGGCATCACTGGTCACCACTCCTCGTTTGGAAGCTTGATTGGTTACAACCACACGGTTGAGTGTATTGCAGCCCTTGTCAAAGTCGAATGTGCCCAAGTAGACCCATGTTCCTCCGCCCATGCGCTGGTTGACGGAAAACTCGGTTGCTTCTCCCTTGTGGTAGACGATGTATTTCGCGTCGGTCACACTCTTGGGCAGACTTTGGTAGCTTACGTAGACAGCATACTTGCCTGCTTCGGGCAGGTCGGGCTGATAGCTTATCTCGCTATGGTTTTTCTTCTTGGTGGCTTTTGCCTTCCTTACAGTTCCGTCGGTAAAGGGATTCTGATTGTCTTCATAATATCTTCTTCTGGCTGCGAAACCTATGGAATCACAGTCTTTCCATTTTTTACCATTGACGGTCTCAACATAATACGGGCGTTTGAAGGCATCATCGTTGTCGACGATCACTTCATGCTTCTGCCAGTCACGCTCACGTGGAGTGAAGACAATGGCTCCGGCATTCTGCAGCATAGGTATGAGGTAGGGCACCACGATGGTTTGCGTGAAGAGGTCCTCGGTAGTGCCGAAGAGGTTGGGGCGTTGCCATTTCCATCTTCTATGGTCTCCATCATAATATCTTCCGTGCGATGCCCATACCGAGAGGTGTCTGTTCTGCAGTCCACGCGTTACAAAGTAGGGGCGAGACATGTTGAAGACCCATGGGTCTCCCTCGTAGTTGATATCTTCCCATGCTCTTGTGTTGCCGTCAAGGTATACCTTGCCCGTCACAGACTGAGCTGCGACGGGCAAGGAAAGGAATGAGCATGCAGCTAAACTGCAAGTCAACAGTCGTATCATGTAGAGTTTTTCTTTCATCAGAGTTTTTATATGTTGCCTATCGTAAACTTCTCGGGCTTCTTTCCCTTGAAGTCTTTGAAGTACAACTTGATTTCTCGCATATCGGCATCCAGGTCGCCAGATGGTATAATCTGCTTGGTGCACGTAATGAGCCGTTTCTGATAGTCTGCGCCATAGAGCAGGATAGGAATTCCTGCCTTGAGGGCAATGAAGTAGAATCCCTTCTTCCAGTCGGGGTTGAGCGAACGGGTTCCCTCGGGTGTGATGCAGAGACAGAAGTGGTCTCGCTTGCGGGCTTCCTCAGCCAGGTTGTCGGTCATGCTGGTGTGCTTGCTTCGCCATACCGGTATTCCTCCCATCTTGCGGAAGATGGGTCCCAATGGCCAGAAGAACCATTCCTTCTTCATCAGGAAATTGCTCTTGATTCCTTCGGCATGAGCGTAGAGTTGTCCGATGAGGAGGTCCCAGTTGCTGGTATGTGGAGCAAGACAGATAATATACTTCTCGGGATGGGCTATGGTAATCTCCTTGGTCCATCCTAAGCGCTTATAGAGTATCCATTTGGATAATTGTTGAATCATTACAGTGTGTTTCGAAGTTTTGGTTAGAAAACTTATATTATATAATAATGTAAGAACCAGAATTCCTTCCAATAATTAATCCAGATTGTTGATTTGGTCAATAATCTCGCAGGCCTGCTTGTTGAAGTCTTCAATGAGCTTCTTATAGTACTTTTTCTGCTCCATGCCTGGCTCTGGATGTGACACGCGGCAGATAAAGTCTGTGCGAATCATGACAATAGCAGTCAGAATGCCGTCGACGTCTTCGTCTGCTGGTTTGCTGCTATACAATGAAGCTGCTACACACTCGGCGAACATATCGCTGGTGATGTAATTGATTGTACGTTTTAAATCTCTTTTATTAGCCATAGTTTTTATCTTTAAATGAATGACAATATGATTTCAATGCTCAAAGATAGTAATTTTATTCGTAATTCGTGCACAAGAATGAAAAAAAAGTTCTCTTTAACTCATTTTTAGCTTTATTTGTTTCTTTATGTGGAAAAAATAAATTACTTTTGCAGATGTTTTGAAGTTTCAGTAAATAAAAAATTATAAATTCTAAAAGACATGGAAAAAAGTGAATTGCAATTAGCACGAGCAGCCTACCTTCCTAAACTCCCTAAAGGATTACAGGGCAACGTAAAAGTGAAAGAAGGTGCTCCTACTCAGAGTGTAGACAATCAGGAAGAAATCAAGAAGCTCTTCCCTAACACTTATGGTATGCCTCTCGTAGAGTTCGTACCTGGTGACGAGGCTCACGACACCAAAATGAACGTGGGTGTTATCCTCAGTGGCGGTCAGGCTCCTGGCGGTCACAATGTCATTTGTGGTCTTTTTGATGCATTGAAGAAGTTGAACCCAGCCAACCGCCTTTATGGTTTCCTCATGGGTCCTGGTGGCTTGGTTGACCATAACTATATGGAGATTACAGCCGACTTCATCAACGACTACCGCAATACTGGTGGTTTCGATATGATTGGTTCTGGCCGTACCAAGTTGGAGAAGACCGACCAGTTTGACAAGGGTTTGGAGATTATCCGCGAGTTGGACATCCAGGCTGTTGTTATCATCGGCGGTGACGACTCTAATACCAATGCCTGCGTATTGGCTGAGTACTATGCTGCCAAGAAGTGTGGTGTACAGGTAATCGGTTGTCCTAAGACTATCGACGGTGACTTGAAGAACGATCAGATTGAGACTTCTTTTGGTTTCGATACAGCCTGCAAGACTTATTCTGAGTTGATTGGTAACATTGAGCGCGATTGCAATTCTGCACGTAAATACTGGCACTTCGTCAAGTTGATGGGTCGTTCGGCTTCTCACATTGCTTTGGAGTGCGCGCTTCAGACACAGCCTAACATCTGCCTTGTTTCTGAGGAGGTAGAGGCTAAGGATATGACCTTGAACCAGATTGTAGAGAATATCGCTCAGGTAGTAGCCGACCGTGCTGCTGACGGTAACAACTTCGGTGTTGTGCTGATTCCTGAAGGATTGATAGAATTTATCCCTGCAATCGGTCGTCTTATCGAGGAACTGAACGACCTCTTGGCTGCTCATGGTGCTGACTATAAGGATTTGGACAAGGATGCTCAGCGTGAGTACATTCTGGCTCACCTCTCTAAGGAGAATGCCGAGACATTCGCTACTCTTCCTGAGGGTGTTGCCCGTCAGCTCTCTCTCGACCGCGACCCACACGGAAACGTTCAGGTTTCTCTCATCGAGACAGAGAAGTTGCTCTCTGAGATGGTTGCTGCCAAGTTGGACGAATGGAAGAAGGAAGGCAAGTACGTAGGTAAGTTTGCCGCTCAGCATCACTTCTTCGGTTACGAAGGTCGTTGCGCTGCTCCATCCAACTTTGATGCAGACTACTGCTACGCACTTGGAACCAGCGCTGCACAGCTTATCGCCAACGGCAAGACTGGTTACATGGCCATCGTAAAGAACACAACAGCCAATACCGATGAATGGAAGGCAGGAGGTGTGCCAATCACCATGATGATGAACATGGAGAAGCGTAATGGCGAGATGAAGCCTGTTATCCGCAAGGCTCTCGTCGAGCTTGATGGTGCTCCTTTCAAGGCTTTCGCTGCCAAGCGTGATGTTTGGGCAAGAGAAACTTCTTACGTTTATCCTGGTCCTATCCAGTACTGGGGTCCTGCTGAGGTTTGTGATCAGACCACAAAGACTCTGAAGCTGGAACAGGAAGGTAAATAAAGTTACCCTATAAAATAAGGAGAGTGAAGAGTGAAGAATTCAAATGCTTTTATTTTAAATCCATGCGGTTCTTTGCTTTTCACTCTTTGCTTTTCTTCATAAAAGCACATAAAACCAAATGGTACAAACCCAACGTAAACCACAAAAACGCAAAACAAGTCGACAGCCCGTCAGGCGCCGTCGCACTTCTCGTACCCGCCATGGCTTCTTTGGCCGATACCCTCGCTGGGCATGGTGGATAGGAGGTATTGCTGTTGTGCTTCTCTACGTGGGTGCGTTCTATTATTTCTTTGTGGGACCTACGGGGTTCCGCTGGCGTGCGCTTTATGGCGATGCCGAGTATCCTGACGGATACGAAATACGAGGCATCGACATCTCGCATTATCAAGGCACTATTGACTGGGAACAACTCAAGGACGCCATGATCAAAGGTTGTCCCCTGCGCTTTATCATTATCAAGAGTACTGAGGGTTCCTCACGTCTTGACGAGAATTTCAGAGAAAACTTTAATCAGGCGCGCGATTATGGCTTTATTAGAGGCGTTTACCACTTCTGGAGCAACAAGTCGTCGGCACGCGAACAGGCTTATTTCTTCCTCGATAAGGTGCATCTTACAGAAGGCGACCTTCCTCCTGTTCTCGACATAGAACACAAGCCTGCCGATAAGAGTGTGGAGGAATTCCAGCGCGATGTGCTGACTTGGCTTCACATCGTGGAAGACCGTTATCATGTCAAGCCCATCATTTACACCTATTATAAATTTAAGGAGCAGTACCTTGGTGCTCCTGTTTTCGACGACTATCCTTATTGGATAGCCCACTACTATGTAGACAAGGTACAATACAAGGGTAAATGGAAGTTCTGGCAACATACCGATGCCGGAAAGTTGCCAGGTATTAAGGGTTATGTCGACTTCAATATCTACAATGGCAGCTATTATGATTTGCGCCAGCTGTGCATCGGAGCCAACAACAACGAGCGCAAGTTTATGGAGTGGTCAGAATAAGGCACGCCCAGCCTTCGTCGTCTCTTCTGCTTACCTCTCTCAGTCCCAGTTCCTCTGCTTTCTCTATCAGCACGGGGATGTCTTCGTTATAGAATCCGCTCAGTATCAGATAGCCGCCTTCGTTGAGCACGCTTCTGAACGACTTCATGTCAGCCAACAAGATGTTGCGGTTGATGTTTGCCATCACCAGATCGAACATTCCGCTGATGTGGTTGATGACTGAAGCATTGCCGAAGAGTACCTCCATATTGTCAACGCCGTTCAGTTGGGCATTATGCTGCGCATTGTTCACACTCCATTCATCAATATCATAACCCACAATCTCGCTTGCACCCATCTTGGCGCAGGCAATACCGAGAATACCCGTACCGCAACCACAGTCGAGAACGCGCTTCTTCGCTAAGTTCATACCAAGAAGGGTAGAGACGATCATACGGGTGGTCTCATGATTGCCCGTGCCAAAGGCAAGCTTCGCCTCTATACCTATTTCTATATGGTCGGGCGAGGTAGTAGGGTGCAGGTCGGGATGTTTGGCGTCGTAGATGAGAATCTGGTCGTCGATGCAAATGGGTTCAAACCCCTGTTCCTCCCATTCCTGGTTCCAGTCTTTGTCCTCAGCCTCCTTCACTTCATAAGTGATGCGGGCACTCTCTATGGGAAAATCGGCAATACTGTTGTCGAGGGCCTCCTTGTCGAAGAAATCTTTCTGCACATAGGCCTCCAGTCCTTGCTCTGTTTCCTCGAAAGACTCGAATCCCGCTTCAGCCGAGCTGTCTGCCAAGAGGTCTCTGCACACCTGCATCAGGTCGGCTTCTACCTCGATTTTGAATGTCGCTACTAAGTATTTCATTGAATTTCGTTTTAAATTTTACTGCAAAAATATAAAAAATAGGGAAAAACCTACCATTATTTAGGGTTTTTCTGTATTTTTGCATGTAAATAAGCAATATTTTTGCACTTGATTCATTGTATCTATAGACATAGATAACAGATATAAGAATAACAACAATAATAAATAGGAGAAAAAGAACATGAAAAAATGGTTAGTCCTTTCAGTCTTTATGGCTGCCCTGCCATTGACAATGATGGCACAAGATGATGACCTCTACTTCAACCCGAAGCAAGAAGCCAAGAAGGCAGCCGAGGAACGTGTGCAGAAGGCAAAGCTGTTGGCTGCCCAGCGTGCACGTCAAGACAGCATATATGCCCTCTACTGGTCGGGAAGCGACCGAAATGTGGATGAATACAACCGTGGCGGTAAACTGTTGAGCCATTATCAGAACATCGGAGCCGACTCTTTGGGCAACGACATCATATCGTTCAGAGTGGGCAAGGGTGTGGCTCCCGATTCCATCTACGATGACGAGGCTTTTGCCGAGAAGTATATGCGTGGCATGGGTGATGATTTCGACTGCACCCGAGACCTGAGCCGTTGGGACGGATTTTACGATCCTTGGTTCTATAGTTATTACGGCTGCGGACCATACTACTGGCGCAGTTCTTACTGGCGCTGGCACAATCCATGGCGTTATGGCTATTATGCAGGATGGTACGATCCCTGGTTTGATCCCTGGTTCGACCCCTGGTATTATGGCTATGCAGGCTGGTATGGTGGTCCCTGGTATGGATGGGGTGGTTATTATCCTTGGTATTGGGGAGGTCCGGCTGTGGCTTACGTGCGCCCAAGCAACGGCTATCGTAGCTTTAGCCATTCAGCATCAGGCTCTAATGTAAATAGTTCTTACAGGAATAATTATCCAGGGCAATACAATCGCTTTGGCCGTCGCGAGAGCACAAATACCAACAGCAACCGAAACTACAATTATAACAACAACCGCAGCTTCAACTACAGCAACTTCGGCAACCAGAGTCATGGCGGAAGCTTTGGAGGCAGCCGTGGCGGAGGCTTCAGCGGTGGCGGAGGCGGTTCGCGCAGTTATGGTAGTGGAAGAAGATAGAAACTTTTTAATATTTCAAGAATATGAAACGTGTAAAGATCATTTTGCCGGCTTTGTTGGGACTCATGACAATTCCGGCTATGGCACAGGAAACTTATCAGGATGCCAAACTGGCTGAGACTGCTCTCACGGGTACTGCCCGTTATGTGGGCATGGGTGGAGCCATGGAGGCTTTAGGTGCTGACCTTTCTACTATCAGCACCAACCCTGCAGGTATAGGTATGTTCCGCAAGAGTCAGGCAGCTCTTTCTGCCGGTGTGCTGGCGCAGTCGTCGGCCGACAAGAACTTCACTTTTGATGGCACCAATGCCTACATCGATGGAAAGAACTCGAAGGTGAGCTTCGACCAGATTGGTTTTGTATGGTCTATGGCCCACCGCAACCAGACTTACGTCAACCTGGCATTCAACTTCCATAAGAGTACCGACTTCATGCAGATTCTCACGGCAACCAGTATGCTCAACGGTGCCTCACAGTCTAAGTTGGCAGCCAACAAGACTGACTACAGCAACTATATCGACACACGATATGATGGCTACATCCGCAATGCGGGTGACCTGATCTGGAACGGTGTGGACGAGAATTATCATAAGATGATGGGTAAGGACGAGAACAACTTGCAGAATTTCTATGATGGTCGTTCCTTCCTTTTCGGACAGTATCAGCATGGCTACATCGGTGTCTACGACTTCAACATCAGCGGAAGCATCAAAAACCGCGTATGGTGGGGTGTCACCTTGGGATTGCATGATGTCAATTACCACAGCGACTCTTACTATACTGAGAATTTTGTAGCCGAAAAGGAAGCCTTTGGTGAGTCGTGCGAGAGTCTGAAGATTGACGGAACTGGATTTGATGTAAAGGCGGGTGTCATCTTCCGTCCTGTGGAGAGTTCTCCTTTCCGCATCGGTGTCTATGTCAACTCGCCTGTATTCTATGACCTGACTATGAAGGGTACTGCCGATCTGTTTCTTATCGACAATAATATTGTCAACGATCAGGGGCAGTATGCTGCCGGACATAACTCGTCATACGTGGGTTACGACTATCGTCTCAATACTCCCTGGAAAGCAGGTCTGAGCTTGGGTCACACCATCGGCAACTACTTCGCTCTCGGTGCCACCTACGAATATGCCTGGTACAATCACTTCGACAACCGCATCAAAGACGGTGGTTATTATGACGGATGGGACTACTACGAGTCGAGCAGCAGCGACAAGCCTATGAACGACCACACCAAGGCAACCCTGAATGGTGTGAGCACCCTGAAGTTGGGTATGGAGTACAAGCCAATTCCGATGCTGGCTGTACGCGTGGGCTACAACTATGTGTCGGCTTTGTATAAGGAAGACGGTGTGCGCGACCAGACTTTGATGTGCTCTTATGATGCTGATGGTAATACAGGTGTCAACATGGCTACTTCTACCGATTACACCAACTGGAAGGCGATCAACCGCTTCACTCTGGGTCTTGGCTTCAACTACAAGAAGATGTTCCTCGACCTGGCTTACCAGTACAGCGCTCAGGACGGTGACTTCTATCCCTTTATGAGCAGCAAGAACTTTGGCACTAAAGAGGGTTTCACTCCAGCCATCAGCAATGAGGTCTCAGCAACCAAGGTTTCCAACAACCGTCATCAGTTGCTTATGACCTTGGGATATAAGTTCTAAGACACGTAAGTAATAGCGATCAGGCGAAGCTATCGCTTCCTCTGGTCGCACGGAATTTTAGAGTAAAATAAAGAAGTTAAGGGAAGTTAGATGGGTTAAGAGACAAATGCTTTATTGTTTGAAAACAAAACAATAAGCAATGAACCTCTTACCAGTCTAACTTCCCTTATTTTTAGCCATATAGGAAATAAAAATCTTGAATTAAAAGATTTTTTGCTGAAATAGCATTAAAAATTTGCATTAAGCCCTTTTAAATTGTATCTTTGCACTTGATAAATCTCTGTTCAAAGCCTTTGAATGTCCGTTCAGAGCCTTTGAATGTCCGTTCAAAGCCTTTGAACGGAGATTAATGAGGTGTTTGGCAACAATATCTTGGGTGACAGACAATCATTTCCTAATAACAAAAAACTTAATATAACTATGGCAAAGTACAAATTAGTAGAAATGGCAGACATGGATAAGACCGGCACACGCAAGGTTTATCCTAAAATGGTGACCTATCGGACACTGTCTACAGAAGAGTTTATAAAGAAGATGAAGTGGTATAACAACGCATTACCAACGAGCGCGATAGAGGCTGCTTTAACGGATATGTGTAACATATTGGCCCGTATGTTGGCTATGGGGTACAATGTTAACCTGGATGGATTGGGAACCTTTTCGTTGTCCCTGGGGTTCGAAGACGAAAAACCTACCGAGATGCAGCATGACGATGACAAGATGGCGTATCGTACAGTGGGAGTAAAGAATATCAATTTCAAGACCTCACCCGAGTTGATAAAGGAAGTAAGACTACTTGTCAACTCCGATCTGGAACGTGATATGAGTGGTGTAAAAGTTATCAAACGCGAGCTGTACTCCAAAGAAGAGCGTGTCAGTCGTGCCTTGGAAGAGATTCATGAAAACGGTTTCATCACCCTCACCGATTATGCAGCCATCAATCATCTAAGCCGGACTGCCGCCTCCATGGAATTGAAAACGTTGACAAATGACCCTTCTTCTCCTATCACTGCAAAAGGAAGAGGCTCTCACAAGGTTTGGGTGAAGAAGCAAGAGGAATAATCGGAAATTTTCGAATAACATTACTCAAGTTTCGCTTGTGGTTCAAGTACGGCCTGAAAGGGAAGAAGTTCTTAGCCCAGGGAGGGCACTGAAAAAGTAAAATCCATTAATACATACAATTAATACATACAATTATGAAAGCTACAAGAATCATCACAACAGTGTTTATTGCGCTTGCCTCACTTGCAGCCCATGCACAGGAAGGAGCATGGAACGGCGAACTAAACATAATGGGAACTAAATTGCCTTTAGTATTCAACTTCTCTAACGAAGGTTGCACCATGGATTCGCCTTTGCAAGGTGCTAAAGGAACACCAGCTGAGAAGACCATTAAGAACGATGGTACAATAAAAGTTTCGATTGCCATGATTGGAGCCACATTTGAGGGAAAGATGGAGAATGACGAAATTATAGGTACATACACCCAAAATGGTTTCCACATCCCTCTTACACTAAAGCCCGGAAAACTTGTAGTTAAACGTCCGCAAACTCCGGTTGCTCCATTTCCATATAAGGAAGAGAACATAAGCTTCACAAATGCAGGATATACTTTCAACGGTACTCTCACCCTACCACAAAACTATTCTAAGCAGACTCCCGTAGTGCTGATGGTTACTGGTAGCGGACAGCAGAACCGCGACGAAGAATGGTTTTACCATAAACCCTTTGCCGTAATTGCAGATGCATTGGCCCGTCAAGGCATTGCTTCCTTACGTTATGACGACCGTGGTTGGAATGATAAGAATATTGATTTCGGTCAATTCACAACAGCCGACTTCCTCCAAGATGCCGCATCTGCCTTACCATTATTGCGCAAGCGCTTCAATAAGGTTGGAATACTCGGACATAGCGAGGGAGGCACAATAGCCATGATGCTTGCCGCTGAAGGCAAAGCCGACTTCATTGTGTCGCTCGCTGGCATGGCTATATCTGGTAAAGAAACTCTCGTGATGCAGAACCGCCAGGCAATGTCATCCTTAGGCCAGCCTAAGGAGATGGTGGATTCCTACTGCACTAACATATCAAATATTCTCGACGAGATTGCCAATGGCAAGAAGACAAGTGAGATAACCATCGATGGAGTGCCAGACAACTTAAAGCCTATCCTAAAGAGATCATTAGAGCAAGCCAACTCGCCATACATACGCCATTTCATAACTGTAGATGCTGGCAAGCAGTTGTCCAAGATTAAATGCCCAGTGTTAGCACTTAACGGCACAAAAGACACTCAAGTGGACTGCGCCGCCAATACAACTATACTTGAAACTGGACTCTCCAACTGCAAGCACACCATAAAGAAGATTGATGGTGTAAACCATCTGTTCCAGCATTGCTCAACTGGCAGCGTTGTGGAATATCAGCAAATAGAAGAAACCATTGCACCTGAAGTGCTGGAGACAATAGCCAAGTGGATTAACGATCAGCAAAGAACAATAAATGAAGCTCAAGAATAAAGATTAATAAATTGAGAGTCGCCTATCACAATAATACCCAATTACCAAGGAGGTTTGGGGATAATTATTTTATATAAAGACTTTGGCATACTATTTTTTATTTGTAACTTAGCAAATTAAAAACGCTAAGTTACAAATAAAGTTCCTCAAATCCGCAACTAAGCCCTTCAACGTCCTTCTTGCGTGTACACGTCCTCTCATTACTGAATTATCATATAAATTGAGGCCGAAATGCCCACTTCTGCTTACAATATCCCCTTACCCCATAATGCGACTTGAGACAAAGCCCGTACTTGAACCACATGTGAAACTGGGGGGATATTACTGCCCCTAAGGTTAAACATGTTTAATTGTCAAAGAAAATCATGGCTTTTTCGGATGATAATATTACTTTTGTAGCATCAAAAACTTAAGACACTAAAAACAAACAAAAAATGGATTCACACATAACTAATTAAAAAAACAAATATAAACTACAAAAAACAAACACTAAAAACAAAACAGTGAAAATGAAAACTAAAACAAAGACAAAGGTAGCGCTTGTAGCGTTGTGCCTTTTAGCTTCGCACGGAGCTATGGCTAAAGATTATTACTTGGCACCTAATGGTACAGGTAATGGTATGAGTGTCGACAAACCTTTTGGTGACCCGGTAAAGGCTTTTGCTGCACTGAAGGCTGGCGACATTCTCTATGTAAGAGGAGGAACCTACCATCTTTCACAAACCATCAATGTGACTGAGACAGGTACTGCAGACAAGCGTATCTGTGTGTTTGCCTATCCTGGTGACACAGAGCGCCCTGTATTCGACTTCTCTGGACAGCCACGTAGTACTGCAACAGAGGCTGCTAACAACCGAGGTATCATGCACAAGATAGGTGCCAACTACTGGCATTATCGTGGTCTCGACATCTGCCATTCTGCTGACAATGGTATGAAACTTGAGGGTAGCTACTGCGTGGTGGAACTCTGCCGCTTCTATGGCAATGAGGACACAGGATTGCAGCAAGGTTTCGGTAAAGACAGTAAAGGCAACAACACCCGCAATACCGAGTTCAAATACGGAAGATTCAATATTATCGTCAACTGCGATGCTTATGATAACCACGACCCATGGACTAACGGAGGCAACGCTGATGGTTTCGCTATCAAGCTGTATCCTGGTCCTGGTAATGAGTTTCATGGTTGCCGTGCCTGGCACAACTCTGACGACGGCTGGGACTTGTACTACACCGTTTTCCCTATTGTGGTTGACAACTGTTGGTGCTTGAAGAATGGTTTCGACAAGGGTAATGCCAACGGATTCAAGATGGGAGGATGCAAGCAGGGCGGTACCTCAACAGGCGCTCATGTATTCAAAAACTGTATTGCCGCTTTCCACGCCAAAAAAGGTTTCGACCAGAACCATCATCGCGAGGGTTCTTATCTCATCAATGACCTCTCGTATGGCAACGGCATCAACTATGGTTACAACATGGAAGAGCCTGACTATGGCAACTGGGTGCTGCGCAACTGCGTGGGCTTTGCCTATGGCTCACAAAAGATGGAACGTAACTCTGCTTTCACTAAGGCGCCAGACATCGACTACTGTACCTGGACCACACTCGATAACACCAATCCTTTGGGTGAAAAGGCAAGCAATACAGGTACTTCCTATGCCAAAACTATCAATAATTATTCTTCCGAGTACGAGGATCTGAGCTACGAGACAGGCATCAGTGCCCGTCAGGATAACGGAGAGTTGCCTTTGAAGTTCGGTCGTCTGAAAGCTGGCAGCAAGCTGATTGATGCAGGTACTCCGATTACAGATTTCAACACGGTGGATGCTCATAAGGCTGCATACGAATATGCGGACAATGCGCCACAGAACTGGTCAGTAACCCTCAACATCCCTTATGTAGGCAAGGCGCCTGACTATGGTCCATACGAATATGGTGGCGATGACAATGCCTATACTCTCAAAATGCCTGTGAACGACGGTACGGTGGAAGATGCCATACCTGAGCCAAGCGATGGAAAGAACTGGGTAACCACAACCGTAGTCAACAACTATCTCTTCCAGGATGAGGTAATTGCCGATGAGGTGAAGAAGTATATCACAGGCGGAACGGCAGAAGGCGTGAATCCAAGATACTATGGTAAGTCATCTGATGGCAAGAGTTCGGTGACCTACGTAGATGAGTCTACGACGAGAGGCAAGAAGTACTCTGCTACTTATGGTGCTTACAGGATTCCAAAGGCAACCAACGTAGAGTTCACGCTGCCTTCTCTTGCCGAGATGAAGTCTAATGTATATTGCACGGGTGGTCGTACACTCGCTATCGACTGGCATTATGCAGACAACTCTCAGTCTGGAACTTCATCTGTCAGTTTGAAGGAGGGCACTACTTTGGTTGACGTGAAAGCCAAGGTGGGCAAGATAGAGAAGAAGCCTATTGTTGTGACATTGACCAATAATGGTGGTGGCGATATGTACCTTACCGACCTGACACTGGGCGTTTACCAGGAGGTGGACGAAGATGGCAATCCTATTGTTACGGGCATTGAGCAAGTAGAGAAGGAGAGCGCCACAAAGACCTATCAGATGTACCAGACCACCAATGGTCTGATCGTCTATGGTGACATTGCCTCACTCAATGTATTCAGCGCTGACGGTAAGAAGGTGACAGGCTCAACAGACTCTCAGTTTGTCAACACCTCAGCCCTTGTCAAGGGCATGTACATCGTGCTCATCAAGGGCAAGGATGGAAGCACAGTCGCACAGAAGTTCCTGCGCAGATAAGCTTCAAGCGAAAGAAATAATGAATCACAGAATGAGTGAGAAGTATGTGAACACCTATTAATGTGTTTCAAAGTAATTGAAATAATTTGCGATTCAGAAAGATAATTTGTAATTTTGGCATTCGTAAGTTTACTGATAACGAATATCCAAAAATATGAAGAAAATACTTTTTGCAATCGTTCTGTCTCTGACGGCTCTGAAGGTATCGGCTTACGATTTCCTCAGAGCCGTTAAAGATTCTATCCCCGGAGGCTACAACTTCTGGGTTTATACACCAGTAGATTATTTTTATTCTCAAGAGCAGACTCCTGTCATCATCTTCCTGCATGGAGCAAGCCTTTGCGGAAGAGACCTCTCGCGTGTTCGCCGTTATGGTCCTCTCGATGCCATCGTGAAAGGCAGGGATATTGATGCCCTCACCATTGTGCCTCAGAACCCCGGTGGAGCCTGGAGCCCGAAGAAGGTGATGGATGTCTTCGACTGGGTAAGGAAACATTACGCCTGCGACTCTACCCGTGTGTATGTGCTGGGCATGAGTCTCGGCGGTTATGGCACTATGGATGTCTGCGGCACCTATCCCGACCGCATTGCTGCAGGAATGGCACTCTGCGGAGGTACCTCGCTCAAGGATGTGAGTGGACTGGGCAAGTTGCCTTTCTGGATTATTCATGGTACTGCCGACAGAGCCGTGCCCGTGAAGCAGTCGAAGGTGGTGGTGGAGAAACTTAAAAGGAGTGGCAACGACAGCCGGTTGCTGTACGACTGGCTACCTGGTGCCAATCATGGAGCACCTGCCCGTATCTTTTATCTCAGGAAAACCTATGAGTGGCTTTTCTCTCATAGTCTGGTGGATAAAGACCGTCCTGTCAACAAGAGCATCGACATAGGACTGGGCGATTTGCGCAAGGCTTACCGTGACGTCAACCGCAACAAGCCTGCGCCTGAACTGATCGACGGTCCCAGTGTCATCAAAGAAGAAGGAAATGAGTATTAATGCTCATTCCCTTCTTCTTTTTTCTTTCCCATTTGTGAAAGTTGAGTTCTATAATCTTGTCATGTGATAACCCATGGCGTTCAGCTGAATGGCTGCGCCCATGAGGTACATCTGGTGCAGGGCAGCGATGAAACCCCTGAAGGCATCCTCAGTACCTGGCTCCAGACCTTGATGGATAAGTGTGTTGTAAGTTCGTGCGGCACACTCTGCCACTATGTTCGATAAGCCTTTGTGGGCATTCTCGTCCAACAGCAGAACCTTTTCACAGATGTAGTCATCCATGTGGTCGAAATCTATGCGGTCGCGCAGATAGATATACAGATTCTCCACCTTGCCGTATAGCTCCCAGTCCTCATCCCAGTATTTGGCGATGGCCATGCCAACAAACATAATCCAGCCCAAGGCTACAGTGGGATACTTGCCAAACTCACGCATGGCATCGGGCAGATAACTCTCGCCTATCTTTGCCCAGAGAGTCTCAATGTCGGGAGCTTCAGGCAGACGCTCATCTATTCGCCCCACCGAGAGGAGATACTGATGCAGGTCTTCCTTAAATACCAGCTCTATAGGTTTCTTGTTGTTATTCTCCATAACGATTTACTTTTCTATGATTTCGTTGGCTCTCTTCAAAGCCAGGTTGATATGGCTGCAGATGTTCTCTTCACCAATGAGGTGATAGAATCCTGCATGCTCCAACTGTCCGTTCACTTTCTCTCTTACTCCCGAAAGCACAATCTGGATGCCTTCCTTCTTACTCATCTCGCAAAGGTTGGTAAGGTTGTGGATACCTGTAGAGTCAACGAAGGGCACCTTACGCATACGGATGATGCGCACTTTAGGACGGTCGCCAAATGAGGCCATGATTTCCTCAAACTTATTGCCGGCTCCAAAGAAGTAAGGACCATTGATTTCATACACCTCCACACCCTGTGGAATGATGAGGTGATCCAGGTTTCCTGTAGAGAACTCTGCGTCCTGGTTGAGGTCGATCTCTTCGGTGATGGCCTTGACATCAGTAGTCTCCGACATACGTTTCATGAAGAGCAGACAGGCGATGATGAGTCCCACCTCGATTGCGATGGTGAGGTCGAAGATGATGGTGAGGAAGAAGGTGATGAGCAGGACGGTAACGTCGCTCTTAGGATTCTTCATCAGTTCAAGGAACGAGCGCCATCCACACATACCGTAAGAAACTACCACCAGCACACCTGCCAGACAAGCCATAGGAATGTACTTGGCCAAAGGCATGAGGAACAGGAAGATAAGCAACAATACCACGGCATGGATGATGCCAGCAACAGGGGTCTTACCACCATTATTAATATTGGTCATGGTGCGGGCTATGGCTCCTGTGGCAGGAATACCGCCAAAGAGGGGAGAGGCAATGTTCGCCAGTCCCTGAGCCACCAACTCGGTATTGGAATCGTGGTGGTCGCCGATAACACCATCTGCTACAGTAGCTGAGAGCAAAGACTCGATAGCTCCCAGGATGGCAATGGTGATGGCTGGTGATACCAAGCTCTTGATGGTTTCCCAATTCATGTCGGGCACCTGAGCGGCTGGCAACTCATTGCTGATAGAGAAGCGGTCGCCAATGGTCTCGATAGAGAGGACACCGGCAAAGTTTTTCAGCAGCAGGGCAACGATGGTCATCAGGATAATAGCTATCAATGAGCCTGGAATCTTCTTGCTGAAGCGTGGAGTGACGGCAATAACGACCACACTCGCCACACCTATAAGAGCGCACCAAGGGTCGATGGTATTGAAGTTCTGCAGATAGACTCCCCATTTCTCAATAAAGTCGGAAGGGTTGGAAGAAAGTGTCAGTCCGAAGAGGTCTTTGATCTGGGTGGTGAAGATAGTGACAGCGATACCGCTGGTGAATCCTACCACGATGGGATAGGGAATGTACTTGATGATGGTACCCAATCGAAGCAGTCCGAAAAGTACGAGGAAGAAGCCTGCCATCAGGGTAGCGATGGTGAGTCCCTCGAAGCCATACTTCTGTATGATGCCGTAGATGATGATGATAAACGCACCTGTAGGTCCGCCTATCTGCACCTTGCTTCCTCCGAAGAGTGAGATGACGAGACCAGCCACAATGGCTGTGATGATACCCTTTTCTGGTGTTACTCCCGATGCAATACCGAACGCAATGGCCAAAGGAAGGGCTACGATGCCCACAATGATACCTGCCATGAGATCGGACATGAATGTTTTCTTGTCGTAAGTCTTCAAACAAGAAAACAACTTTGTCTGAATGTTGAAAGCCTTCATTATTGTGTTATATTTTTCAAAAATTTGGGTGCAAAGTTACTAATAAATATTCATAATAGCAAAAAAAACGTAAACTTTGCACCCTAAATCTTTAATCCATATAATCCACCTTGATAACTATCACTCTGATTTGTTGGTCGTTAGTGTCGTTTTCCACTTTGGCTATATGCCAGTCGCGAGGGAAGAAAATAAAGAATTCATCGGGATTACTGTCATAGAATCTTGCTTTCTCTACCTGGTAATCATAGTGTATCACGTCTGGTCGGTACTTGCTGTTGGGTACACTGGTGTAATGGTCGATGATGCCAAAACGCTCCGTTCCCTTTACCACATACTGGAAATCGATGTGGTGGTTGTGACTCTCGCTCCTTCGTTTTGCCAGTGGACCGTTCTGCGAATCCTCTACACTTACTACCAACTGTGTGCCGGGTATTTTGTGCTTGCCCTTGCTGATGGCGAGCAGGTCGGTATGACTCAGATACTCGAAGAGAGCTTTCCACTGTGCAGGGTTCTTTTGATATTGCAGATAGAAGTCTACGAGGTTCACGCTGCTGTGGGGCTTGGCCTGCACGAAACCATTGCGCCATTCGCCCGACTCAGCCCACTGTTGCGCCTTCTTGATGAGCTCGGGTTGATTGCCATAATACTGGGTATAGTAACCCTTGACCTGTGTTTGTGGCTTGCTCAGATCCTTTGGCTTCGTCTGTGCCTGTGCATAAGCGGCAGAGCAGAGTAGGGCGCATGCCATGAAACTCTTGATGAGATACAGATAGTTTTTCTTCATATTTGAATAAAGTTTGAATAACAAAAAAGAGGATTCTCCCGAAGGAGGAATCCTCTTTACATTATGTTCAAAAAAATTACATCAGTCTTAGTTTCCGATTACAGAATGGTCTTAACAGCCTCGAGCATACCCTTCTCCTGGATGAGGTCGAGATCCTTCTTAACCAACTCTGTCAAGCCAGGAACAGTCTTGTTGAGGTCTTCCTTCCAGATGTAGTCGAAAGCAAGAACACCCTCAGCCACCTTCTGAGTATCGCCAGTAGCCCAGAGCTCTGTCAGCTTGTCGATAATCTTCTGGTCGTCCTGTGGCTTGATCTCTGCACCGTCAGCACGCTTGCCACCCTTGTAATAAGTGATGATAGCAGCCAAACCGAATACCAAGCCCTGTGGCAACTCACCCTTACGCTCCAAGTAGATCTTCACGCCTGGGAGGTCGCGAGTCTCATACTTAGGGAATGAGTTGAGCATGATACTTGTTACCTGGTGGTCAACAAATGGGTTCTCGAAGCGCTCCAATACGTCAGAAGCAAACTTCTGCAACTCGTCCATTGGCAGGTTAAGAGTCTGCATCAACTCATCGAACTGTACTTTGTGGATGTACTTGCCCAATACTGGGTGCTCGCAAGCATCGCGTACGATGTTTACACCACTCAGGTAAGTGACAGGGCTCAATACAGTGTGAGGACCGTTGAGCAGTGTTACCTTACGCTCGTGGTATGGCTTCTCGTTGTCGGTGATGAGAACGTGCAGACCAGCCTTGTGAGCAGGGAATTCTTCCTGCATCTGCTCTACAGTCATATTCTCAGCCTTCTCGATTACCCAGAGGTGGAAGCTCTCAGCCTTAACTACGAGGTTGTCCTTGTAGCAAATCTTCTGCTGAATTTCCTTGATGGTATCACGTGGGAAACCAGGAACGATGCGGTCTACGAGAGTAGCGCATACGTAGCAGTGGTTGGTGAACCACTCCTTGAAGCCTTCGTAGTCAGCGCCCATGTCACCCTTCCAAAGCTCAATGTACTGATAGATGCACTCCTTCAGGTGGTGACCGTTGAGGAAGATCAACTCACAAGGCATCAGAATCATACCCTTAGTTGGGTCGCCCTCGAAGAACTTGTAGCGATGGAACAGCAACTGTACCAATTTACCTGGATAAGAAGCAGCAGGAGCATCAGTAAACTTGCAAGAATCATCGAATGCGATACCTGCCTCAGTTGTGTTAGAGATGATGAAACGCATCTCTGGCTGCTCTGCCAAAGCCATAAAGGCCTGGTTCTGAGAATATGGATTGAGTGCACGGCTAATCACGTCAATACGCTCGAGGGTATTGATGGCCTGACCATTCTCCTTACCCTGAAGGTTTACATGGTAGAGGCAGTCCTGACCGTTCAGCCAGTCAACCATACCGCCAGCCAAAGGCTGAACGACAACAACAGAACCGTTGAAGTCGGTCTTCTTGTTCATATTCCATACAATCCAGTCAACAAATGCGCGAAGGAAGTTGCCCTCACCAAACTGGATAATTTTCTCTGGCATAACGCTCTTTGGAGCAGTACGCTTGTTCAAAGATTTAAGCTCTTTCATGATTTGTTTTGTTGTTTATATTGTTTCTAATTATTTCTGCTGCAAAGGTATAAAAATATCCTTTACGTTATACATTTATGTTGCAAAAATGTTGCGTAAAGGTTTGCGTTGTTACATGGCGAAAATATTAAAACCACCATCCACTACAGCCACAGTACCTGTTACGAATGATGCAGCATCGCTCATCAGATACTGGATAGTGCCGCAGAGTTCTTCTGGTTTACCCATACGTCCGAACGGAGTCTGGCGGATAACATCCTTTCCGCGCTCAGTGTAGGTTCCGTCGGGATTGGTAAGGAGCGCACGGTTCTGTTCGGTGATGAAGAAACCTGGAGCAATGGCATTAACACGGATACCCTCACCAAACTTCTTGGCTGTCTCGTGAGCCATATATGCTGTAAAGTTGGAGATGCCTGCCTTGGCAGCTGCATAACCGCAGACACGGGTCATTGGGCGGAAGGCTGCCATAGAAGAGAAGTTGATGATGCTTCCCTTTCCTGCCTCTACCATTGGCTTCAGGAATACTTGTGTAGGTATAACAGTACCTGTGAGGTTCAGATTCAGTACCGTCTGAAACTGCTCTGTCTCCAAGTCAAAGAAAGTCTGGTCGGGGCCAATCGTTGCGCCCTTCATGTTTCCACCGGCAGCATTGAGCAGGGTGTCCACCTTACCATATTTAGCGAGGATATCCTTGCAGTTCTGCTCTACGATCTCCTTGTTCATCACATCGGTCTTGAAGAAAGAAGCCTCACCGCCTGCTTGTTTGATGTCTTCCACAATAGCGTTGCCTACTTCTTCTTTACGTCCCAGGATGGCAACTTTGGCTCCCTCGAGTGCCAAATACTTGGCGATAGTTTTTCCCAATACGCCTGTTCCACCTGTGATGACCACAACATAATCTTTAATGTCGAAAAGATTGCTCATGATTTTTTTGAATTGTTTGAATAATAAATAGTTAATAAAGGTGATGCTACAATCATACTCATTGTCATCTTAGCATCATTTGCAAAATTAGCGCATTTTTATTGAATAAGCAAATATTTAGCTGTGTTTTTTCTCACTACACTCTCTTTTCGTACTTTCTACAACCATTTCGCGTGAGAAACTGGCTTATTTCGTCTTTTTATCTTATTCCTTCCTTCATTTCGTTCTATGTCTACAAAAAAAATAACTCAACTTCCACATTTGTGAAAGTTGAGTTAATGGTCTATTGTATTGTGGTTTTTCGGCCAAAGGCCTATATGTCCTTACTCTATGAACTTAATCATGTCGTCACGTCTTGGTTTGGCCGCTGGTGCTTCGTCAGGATAACCGAGGGCGATGCAGTAAAGAAGCTGAACACAGCATAAGTTGAGTAAAAACACTCAACTTTATAATCCACGAGCCTTGAAGATACGTTCCTTGGCATCATTGATCTCTTGGAACTTTTTCTCGGCAGCCCTGCGGACATCCTCGCCAAGGGCAGCCACCTTGTCGGGGTGATGCTTGAGAGCCATCTTGCGATAGGCACTCTTCACTTCATCATTGGTAGCCGATGGCGATATGCCGAGTACACGATAAGCATCGTCGAGACTTGAAGCCGAAGAAGCTCCACTGCGGAGGTTGAGCATCTGGTCAAGTTCGTCAGCACTAAGTCCTAAGTGATAGGTAACCTCTTTCAGCGCTGTGAGTTCCTCAGCTGGCACCTGACCGTCGGCCTGGGCTATCATGACCAGGAAATTGAGCAACTGAAGGCGCTGTTCGTACATCATACTGTTGCGAATCTGCTGACAGCTGTCCTGAATCACGCTGCGATATTGCAACACACCTACACGCTTCTGCTCCTCAAAAAGTTTCAGAAGAATCTGCTCGCCCTGTGTCATGGCTCCCAAACCGAAGTTCTGGCGTAAGAAGCGACGCACGAGCTCCATCTCGGAATGCATCACCTTGCCGTCGGCCTTGATGATGTAAGAGGCAAGAACAAGTAACGAGAACATGAACGAGTTGCGTTGTCCCTCGCTGCTGTTTCTTTCCTGCTGTCCTGTATCCTGGCGGTTTACCTCGTTAAGTCCATGTTCGAAGAGAGAGCCTAAGGCATAGCCTGCCAAGGCTCCCAACGGACCACCTGTGATGAATCCGAGTACACCGCCAATCCATTTTCCTGCTCCCATTGTCGTTTCTGTTTTTGGAAATGATGCTTAGCAACTTAATTAGTTGAAGTAATACAAGAAGGTGGCAATACCGGAAAGGGCAGGCTTGCGCTGACCTTCTATCTCGATATCGAACTTGATGCTTGCCTTGCAGATACCACGAAGGTTCTGAATGTCATGAAGGGTTGTCACAAGGCGAACACGTGAGCCGGTGATGACAGGCTGACCGAAACGCATCTCGTCCATGCCATAGTTGACCAACATCTTGATGTTGTGTACTTCTACAATCTGCTGCCACATGTAGGGTAACAAAGAAAGGGTGAGGTAGCCATGAGCGATAGTGCTGTGGTAAGGACTCTCTACTTTTGCACGCTCCACGTCTACATGTATCCACTGTGGGTCGAGTGTTGCATCAGCAAACTTGTTGATACGTTCCTGGTCTACCTGCAACCACTCTGATTCACCTAATCTCTCACCTAAGTGAGATGCAAATTCCTCGTAAGAATTGATAATTAATTTTGCCATACTTTTGAATATATTATTTTTATAGTTTTTTCTTTATTATGAAGTGAAAATATTGAATATTCTCCTGGAAATTCTCCTTCTTTCCTCATTAGTCTCTTCTGAAAATGTCGCGTGTATAGACTTTCTCATTCACATCATTCAAGACTGGGTCGTAACGGTTGGCGATGATGGCCTGACTCTGTTTCTTGAACTCCTGCAAGTCGTTGACAACACGGCTGCCGAAGAAGGTACTGCCATCCTCGAGGGTTGGCTCATAGACTATCACCTGTGCACCTTTAGCCTTGATGCGCTTCATGACTCCCTGGATACTGCTCTGGCGGAAATTGTCACTGTTGCTCTTCATCGTGAGTCGATACACTCCGATAGTGCAAGGGTGTTCTTTCTGAGGATCATAGCTGCTGTTATCCTTATAGAAATAATATCCAGCCATACTGAGCACTCGGTCAGCGATAAAGTCCTTACGGGTGCGGTTGCTCTCAACAATGGCTTGAATAAGGTTCTCAGGAACATCGGCATAGTTGGCCAGCAACTGTTTGGTGTCCTTAGGCAGACAGTAACCACCGTAGCCAAACGACGGATTGTTGTAGAAAGAACCGATGCGAGGGTCGAGTCCCACACCATCGATGATCGACTTCGTGTCAAGCCCCTTCATCTCGGCATAAGTGTCCAATTCGTTGAAGAAACTCACACGCAGTGCCAGATATGTGTTGGCAAAGAGCTTGACAGCCTCGGCCTCGGTAAGTCCCATAAACAGGGTGTCAATATCCTGTTTGATGGCTCCTTCCTGCAGGAGTGAGGCAAAGGTATGTGCTGCTTGGTCGAGTCGCTCGTCGCCCTCAGGACGGCCTACGATGATACGGCTGGGGTAAAGGTTGTCGTACAGCGCCTTGCTCTCACGTAGAAACTCGGGAGCGAAGATAATGTTGTCGCAATGATACTTCTTTCGTACATTCTCCGTGTAACCTACGGGAATGGTGCTCTTGATGACCATGATGGCATCAGGATTGACACGCATCACCAACTCGATAACTTCCTCAACGTGAGTCGTGTCGAAGTAGTTTTTTACAGGATCATAGTTGGTAGGGGTGGCTATAACGATGAAATCGGCATTCTTGTATGCTTCTTCTCCATTGGTTGTCGCCTTGAGATGCAAATCCTTCTCTGCCAAATACTTCTCAATGTAATCGTCTTGTATGGGTGACTGACGATTGTTGATAAGGTCCACCTTTTCTGGCACTACGTCAACAGCCGTCACCTGATGGTGCTGGCTCAGCAGCGTGGCTATGCTCAGACCTACGTAGCCTGTACCAGCTACCGCAATACGAATATTTTTGTTTACTGTTTCCATTGTTAGTTATAACTTTTAAAAGTTTTGTCTAAATGCAGCTTACCTTAATTATAATATTGTGCAAAGGTACATTCTTTTTTAGACTTGACCAAATATAGATGGTAAGAGTTTTCAAAATCAATAAAAATGACCTACTTCTCTCTTTACACCTTATTATTAATAAGGCTGAGCTCAACAGGCTTTACTTACACAAGGCTGTAAAGGGACAGTGCTCACAACGCTGCTTGTCTTCTGTTGCCACAAGTGGAAGAGAGGGATCGCATATCTCGCTGATGAGAGCTTCTATGTGCTGCATGAACTCGTCCTGATATTCGGCCACGTCAAAGATAGGATTACGGCCAAACTTTAGCGTCGGGTCATAATCCTTGCTTCCCGCTTGCTGAATGAAAAGTAATCCCGGACTAACAGGGTCTTTTGTCTTGTTATATCGGCCGTCATTGCCTACAATGATAGAATAAAGCAATGCCTGCAGATAATAATCAGTGTGCAGCGAGAGCTTGGAAGGATCGAATATGGTAGCCACATCAGTAGGGAACCGTGAGGGCATACGTCCTGTCTTATAGTCGATTACGCGAATACGCTCGGCTATATTGTCAAGACCTGGATTACCATTGGCAGCCACAGCATCAAGACGGTCGATGAAACCGCCTAATGTGATGGCCTTATTACCTATAGGAGTATTGAACTCAAAGGTTTTATTCACTTGTTTCTCAAGTCCTAATAGTGTATAGGGGGCCAGCTTTTGGTCTATACGGAGGAGTTGTTTAAGATAGCTTGTGATAACCTCGCGGTTGATGAGCTGAAGACCGTTGTATTCGGGCATTTTAGATCCGGGCTTCAAGCGGAACAACTGTTCTGCAAAAGCCTGATCTACTAAACTATACAGGATGTTTTCGTGTTTGAGCGCATAGTCTATCTTCTCCTTGCTGATGATGAGGGGATGAATGAGCTGCTTCTCACCATTATCATTGGTTTGCAAATCTTCGGGACGGGCAAACTGAAGATAGAACAGTTCGGCAGCACGATGGAAAATCAAACCAAAGTAACGGTTGTCTATCTCATCATCCAACTCTTCTGGTTCTTTCAGTCCAGCTACATACCGGTAGTAGAAACGTTTCTGACATCTCAAGTAAGTGTTCAGGCATGTTGGAGAAATAATCTTTCCATCAATGAGTTGACTAATCATTTCCTCCGTTTTTTCTATTTTCTTTTGGTCGGGAGGAAGTGGTACTTGACCAGATGACAGAGCAGCGGTTTTCACCTGGTGATTGCTTTCTACCAACAGCTGTAGCATGAAGCGGCTCATTTCGCCAGTATGTCCATCCTCAGTAGAGTTGTTGTATGTAAGGGTGATGTCAGCAGAACGTTGCAGCATGCGATGGAAATAGTAGGAGAAGATAGCCACTTTGTTGTCTACCGTGGTAAGTCCGTAAGCCTTGCGCAACGAATAAGGAATGAACGAAGAGTCGTTGACGCCCTTGGGAAGATTTCCTTCGCTGGCAGATAGCACGATGATATGATCGAAATCAAGATTGCGTGTTTCGAGAACTCCCATAATCTGAATACCTTCGGCGGGCTCACCATGAAAAGGAATAGTGGTGGTCTGCATGAGTTGCAGCAGGAGGTGCTGTAAGGTAATGATATCTACGATTAGGTCACCCGACTGGATGAGTTCGTGGAGACGGTTGACAAGCGTATAGGTGCGAAAGAGTGATTCCTGAAAGAGTGGGTCGTCAAGCGTACGTGCTTGTGTACCTATGTTCTTCAGCACGTCCAAGAGATATTGTACGAGCGAAAGGTTGAAGTTCTCGCCCGATGACATTTCCTGAAACAGGATTTCAAGTCCCTCGTCCTCTTTTTGGCAAAGCCATTTGCGGGAAGGGAAGAATATCTTCTTGTCATGAAGTTCGCCCATGAGATCGGCATAAGCAGACGAGATGTACTGGGCGTAAGGATGGCGAAGCACATAGTTGACATAACGGAGACGATAGCAATCTCTATCCTTGTCATAGCCCAAGGTCTGCAGATCGGTTAGCGTTTGTATCAGACTGTAGAATGGAGTCTGCTGCAAGGGATAGCCTAATGTGATGTTGACACTCTCCACCTCCTCAGGTAAGGAGTGGATGACTGTAGGCAACAGACTCTCGTCTGCAAGCACGATGGCAGTGCTGCGCCCTTGCTTATATCGCTCGTTCTGCATCAGCCAGCTATGTATGTAGCGAGCCTGTATGTTATCGGTAGGAGCGCTAATATAGGTAATATCTTTGGTCGAATTAAAAGAGTCATACAGCTCTGTATCAGATAAATAATCCAACTCGTTACCAAAAGCACTCATCAGCTGCCGGATGTAATATCCGGCCTCGTTGCCATCCTTCATATAGTATTTGTCGAAGTCCCAATAGAAGGCAGCCTTGCCCTCTTTCTGCAATCGTGAGCACAGCTTCTGCTCCACACACTGCATCATATTGAAGCCCACAAAGAGATATTTCTTGTGCCGGAACTCAAGCGACTCGTCTTCCACCACACGCCGATACAAGGCACCCTCGTAGGAAAGGTTCTGTGCCTCAAGGCGCTGATTGAAATTGGTATAGATGTCGTAGAAATGACTCCACAACTGTAGGAAGCGCTTTTTGAGTTCGGTGTTGTGGTCATCAGAGAAATTGCTGAAGAATTTCTTAATGATTTCCTTCTGCTCTTCGGTGAGGTAAGACACGTCATCGAGTTCATGGATGTCACTGAGGTTGGCAAAGAGCTGCCTGGCAGAAGCCATGTTCTTGTCCACATCATCGAAGTCTGCTATTAGCAGCTGTCCCCAGCCGTAAAAGTGGTCGAGTGTCTCTTCGATGCCAGTACACTCGACGAAAGACTTATGAAGATCGCATACCAACTTGATGGGGTCACCCACCTTCAGCGTAGTGTGCTGACGAAAGAGGTCGCTGATGGTGATATAGGTGGGGCTCCACAAAGGATGGGAAACCAGACGTGCCAACTGCTCGTTGAGAAACAGCGAGGCACGCTTGTTGGGGAATACGATGGCTATATCGCTCAGATTGTTGCCATATTTCTGTATGATGTCTTGGGCTACGTATGTCAAGAATGATTTCATATTCGTCGTTTTTATAATCTTGATGAAATAGAGTCGTTATGTCTTAGCTTGGGGTGTCAGAATTCCACCTTGACTATCTTGTTGGGATAGACATACCACAGATAGCCTTCTATCAGTGGATGACTGTCATTTCCGTTGTCGGGATTTGCACTTTGGTTGGCCTCCATGCCTTCCAGCAACTGCATGTACTGTCTTACCTGTACGTGATGCTCGTCCTTGGGTTTACCGAACTTGAAGTCCACCACAATGGTCTTTTCACTATCCTTCATCACTCGGTCAGGACGATGTTCCACCACCTTGCCATGTTCCACACTCAGGATAGAGCACTCGTTGAAGAGTGTCCAGTGGGGAGAAAACCAATGCGCCACCTGCTGAGACTGCAGACGCTTGCGTATCATTGAATCCAAGTGCTTGCGTGAGAGATTCTCGTCGTAGAGCATTCCGTCTAATTCGAGTTGACGAAGGGCCTGCTCTATGTCGTCGGTGGTACGGATGGAGGAGAAGAGACTGTGCAGAATGGTACCCAACTTGATGTAGTACTTCTGCTGTTCCTCGTTCTCGTCGCCCTTTATGAAATCACGACTCTTGTTACTCTGCCTGAACTGAGGCATAGCAGGATTCACCTTCAGCTGCACAGCGATATTGGTGGCTTGCTGGCAAAAGACATTCTCCGATTTCTTCTTTTTCTTGTCTGTAGCATCAGCCTCCTCAACCTTAAGGGTTCCATATTCAAAAAGAATATCCTCGTCTTGCGAATTGGAAAGCGTTACAGATACATTGCCGCTGCTGAGTGTCTTCTCTACATCTGATAGCACACTTTCTATCAGATAACTACGGAATGTTTCCTTGTCACGATGAGCAATAACGAAGAGTCCACGGCTGGCACGTGTGAAAGCCACATATAGCAGGTTCATGTTGTCTACCATGTTCTGCAGATGCTCGTGGTGGTAATCGTCCTCGTAGATGCTTCCCTTCATCTGTTTGGCGATGAAATCGACAGGAACCAATGGTATTTTGTTGAAAGGAGCCTCGGCTGGCGTACACCACAGGGTACCTTTGGATGTCTCCAACATCCAGTCGCAGAAAGGAATGATAACATAATCAAACTCCAGACCCTTACTCTTGTGTATCGTGACGAGGCGTATGCCATTGAGCGCATCGCTATGTATGCTTTTCTCGTGCAGCGTATTGTCCCATTCCTTGATAAAAGAGTCTATATCGCAACAGTTGTCCTGCAGGTAAGCAGCCATCTGATCGTAGAAGGCGCAGATATAAGCACTCTGACTCTTCATCTCCTCTATGGTATCTAACTGTAGTTCAACAAAGAGGTTTTCCACTAAATCGAAAATAGGTTTCTGTAACAGGATATCACGCTGCTCCTCAATCTTTTTCACGATTTCATCGCTACCAAGGAAGGTGAGTGCGAATTTCTGAAGGGTAGCCCTGGAAATAGGATCATCGGGATGAATAAGCACACGTAACGCCGTAACAAGCGCATTGACCGCCTGGGATGCATCCAGACGGAAAGCCTCGTCGGAAACAAGAGGGTAAGGGCAACCATTGTTCATCAGAAATTCTGCCAAATCCTTAATGGTGCGGTTGGTTCTTACGAGGATGGCAATCTGACTGGGCTTTACACCCTGCTCTGTCAGTTGCATGATAGTTGCCATAGTTTCCTTCAGTGTGCGTTCTTTCCATTCTTCCTTGTTCAGGAGTTTAATCTGCACAAAGCCATTGGCAGGTTTGCCCGAAGGCACCCTCTGGGCTACGTCAGAGTATGCAATCTTCAGTTGTTCTGCCTCCTCGGGGGTATTCTCCTTGAGAGTCTGATATTCAGTTTCGGCAGCAGCTTTGAAGAATGCATTATTGAAATCGATGATGTTTTTTGCTGAACGATAGTTTGTATCCAAAGTCTTGATATCAAGTCGCTTGTCTCCAAACTGCTCTTGTATATTGTTAAGCAGTCGCCAGTCACCAGAGCGCCAGCGGTAAATGCTCTGCTTTACATCACCCACAATGAGGTTGCCTGCATCCTGATGACTCATGGTTTCATCGAGCAATACTTTGAAGTTCTGCCATTGTATGGTGCTGGTGTCCTGAAACTCGTCTATCATGACATGCTCCAATTGCGTACCTATCTTCTCAAAGATAAAAGGTGAGTCACTGTCCTGCATAAGCGAATGGAGCAGCGTCTGCGTGTCACTGAGCAAAAAACGGTTTGCTTCCTCGTTGAGTGCACGGACTTTCTTCTCTATACTTCCTAAAAGGCGCAACTGGTTGAGGTTGCGCAGGGTGAGCTCTGCACTCTTGTAAAGACGCAACAACTTTGGGCGCTTCTCTTCAGAATAGCGCAATAATGGTGCAAGGGTATTGCATACCAGCTCATACTTAGGTGAACCTGGCTGTGCATCTGCCGCACTCATCCAGGTATGCTCGTCCTTCATGGCTGACACAACACGTTTGCCAACGAGTTTTTCATCATCGAAAAGTCCGTCTCTCAATTTGATGAAATAGCTGCAGACACCTGTTTTGCCATACGAGAAATCCGAAACCGTAAGTCCATTCTCGTCGAGTGTGTCAAAGAAGGTGGCTGCTATCTGCGCAAAGTGTTCCTTGGCATCCTGTTTCATTTTCCTGAGCTCGGCAGTGAAGTTTTTGAAAAAGTCTTCCTTTTCCATCACTTCATTGAGCGACTTGGCGGCACTCTTGTAATAATCGCGGAAGATATTTTCACCAAAACTCTTGATTTCACCGATCACGTTCCAACTTTTGTCATCAGCCATATTCGACTTGATATAGTCCATGATCCAGTGCAGAAGCCTGTCGGTCTGCCCCAGATCCTCAATCAGTTGGTCTACAGCCTGTTGCTCCACCTGGTAGTCGTTGAGCCCTATGCGAAGGTTGGCGGTAAGGTCGAGCTCACGTGCCAGGTTACGAAGCACACTCTGGAAGAAAGTATCTATTGTTTCAACGCGAAAGTAGTTGTAGTTGTGAATGAGTAGACTGAGTGCAGTACCGGCATTCTTCTCTATCTGCTCCTGCGTGAGATGGGGCAAAGCTTTCTTTATCTGTTCCAGATAACCATGCGATTCCTCGAGTCCATGGGCAATACCATATAGCTGACTGAGGATTCGTGTTTTCATTTCCTCAGTGGCTTTATTTGTGAAAGTCACTGCCAGGATGGTGCGATACGAATGTGGGTTGGCAATGACTAATGTCATATATTCCCTGGCCAGCGTGAAGGTTTTGCCAGAGCCGGCACTTGCCTTGTAAACGGTGAGTTGTGAATTCATATATATTATAATGTAAGAATGTTTGTTTTAAAGAATGTCTATCTGTAAGTATTCGATTCTTCTACCAGTTGCGGAAAAGCTCAAAGTCGAACTTGCAGCCTACGCCATAGAACTGGGCATTTTTGAAACCGGCAAAGACTCCGATAGAAAAGAGGCGGGTGCTGAATCCATAGCCCCATTCGGTATAGGGATGCAGCTTTTCTACCAATAAGGCATTGACATAGAAGCGCTCAGCCTCTACAAATCTGCCCACCAAGGGCACCCAGGCGGCAAAGATCATCGGATTTTCGTAGGTGAAGTTGCTGCGTACGTAGTATTCAGAAGAGTTGTACCACTCTGAGGGCAACAGTTCGAACGAACCGCTCCAGTCGTCATTCCATCCTCCTGGAATGTAGTTGTCATTGAAATTGGAGTAGTCGATAAAGTACCAGTGAGAACCTCGCATGGTATAGAATCCTGCTCCAAGACGCGCAGAGTACAACTTTCGACGGCTGGCGTAGAAGATGCCCTTGGCATCAGCCTCAATACGCTCATAAGGTATGTTTGAGCCCATGAACCCCTTGATGCTACGCTCATAATCGGCCGTGACAGACACTCCTTTAGGCCCCCATGGTCGCCATATCAATCCAAAAGCAGGGGCCACGGAGCGATATTTGGAAGGATAGCCATACGATTCGTAGAATTCTGGATGAATCGCCCTGCGATGGTGGGCCACTATTCCTGCTTCAAATCCCCACTTGGGACTAAACATCCAGTGGTTTGTGAGACGGAAATAGCTGTCGGTAAACTCGGTGTAATTGTCCTTATTTACAGTTATCTCCTCATCGTCATCCCTCTTGATGTCCAGTATGTTGCGGGCTATCACGTTGGTATTGATGCGATTGCCCTGTCCGTATACCATCTCGAGATAGCCGTCGTGCTTGGCATTATAGTTGAAGGTAGCCGGAATATTGAAGTACAGTTGATGCAGCTTAAAACTATAACCAGCCCTGAACCGCACACCAAGTTGTATGTTGTCGTTGAAGGAATAAGAGCTTCTGATGTCAAACTTGTAGATGAGTCCCTTGCGCTTGGTATAGCCCATGTATAGAGGGTTGAGGATAGGACTCAGACGTACATATCCTTGGCTTTCCTTGCCAAAGTCCTGCTGTATTCTGTTCATCATGTTGTCGCCTACGATGTCCCATAGCACATCCTTGGCAAAGTTGCGCTTTTTCTTGGTACTGTCGGCCAGGCTGAGCGAGTCGCGACGGTTCTTCTCCTTGAAATATTGCTCATAGATGAGTTGCTCCTGCTCGTTGAGGAGAACAGGGCGCACTTGCGACATAAGGGTGGTGTCAGCAGCGTTGTTGAGTGTGTCAGAAAGCACCTTGGGCAGATTATAGTAAGAACTAAGCATACCGGTGATGTTGTTGCCCATAAACCTGAAATTGGCTTTCAGGTTGCATCTGTCGGGCAGAAGAGAGCGGTAGCCTTCGTTGCCCATGACGATGGATATAAAGAAGCGGGTCATATCGTACTCGCCCTCAAAGTCGACCAGATATATTTTTCCTGTCTTGCTGTTTACCACAGCCTTGGTTTCCACCATCTGCGTGTTCTTAATTTTGGGGTAGGCGTATACCTGGGCCTTGTCGAACGGCAAAGCGGTGACCCGATAGGTGTAGAACCTGCGGTTGGCTCGATGGAAAGGGGAGAGGATATTGTTGTGAAAAAGGTTCTCGCCAAAGACATTGGGAGTTACATAAGGAAGAATATATGACATGATGTTACGGCGATGTGGAACAGTGCTGACATGAAGCAGACGCTGGTCGGTGAACTTGTCGTTCTGCATCGTTATCTTGGTATAGTATTCGCTGATAAAGTGGCGTCCTGTGCCATGGGCGATGGCATACATCGAAGGTACGAGCATCAAGGTGGCGTTGCGTTTGTTAGTGTGCATCTGCATCTTGGTGTAAGAATACGATTGTGAACCATGCAATCCTGTGGTGTCGGTACGTTTGGCATAGGTAAACACCAAGTTAAGCACCGAATCACGAAACGCAACATTCGGTGCTTTCACTTTAGCCTTACACCCCAAAGGCGATGCCAAAAGGAAGGCTATGAGCAAATATTTATAAAACGACACCCTGTTAGCCAAGGTATTTCATCAAGATTTTAACATATCCAGACTCTCTGAGTTTCGAGATACTCTTTTCGCGAATCTGGCGCACACGCTCACGGGTAAGCCCCATCTTGTCGCCGATTTCCTCCAGACCTTTCTCTGGCTCTCCAATACCGAAACAAGCACATACTATCTGTCGCTCACGCTCCTTGAGTACCTGACCGAGAACCTGTTTCAGTTCCATTGCCATACTCTCGTGATCTACCTGCTTGTCTGTACGACTGTCATCGCCACTCGACATCACATCGACCATGGCATTATCATCGTCGTCTCCAAATGGAGCATCGATACTCACGTGATGTCCACTTGCAGCCATACTCTGTGATATTTTCTCCTCATCCACACCTGTGCGGTCAGCTATTTCCTCCACACTGGGACGACGGAGATTCTCCTGCTCAAACTTGTTGATTTCGTGGTTCACCTTATTGAGTGAACCTACCTGGTTGAGGGGGAGTCTGACGATACGGCTCTGCTCAGCAATGGCCTGAAGGATACTCTGTCGAATCCACCATACGGCATAAGAGATAAACTTAAAGCCACGAGTCTCATCAAAACGCTCTGCAGCCTTAATAAGACCGATGTTGCCCTCGTCGATGAGGTCGGTAAGCGTGAGTCCTTGATGCTGATACTGCTTGGCGACAGATACCACAAAGCGCAAGTTGGCTTCTACCAACTTATTCTTGGCACGCTCACCGGCACGACCACCTTTCTTGATGGCCTGAGCAAGTTCTATCTCTTCCTCAATGGAAACCATAGGTGCACGACCAATCTCAACGAGGTACTTGTCGAGAGCCTCGCTGTTGCGGTTGGTGATGCTTTTCTGTATCTTAAGTTGTCTCATTCTCTATACTTTCGCCTAATTTGCGCAAATATAGTAAAAAAATGCATTCGTTGTTATTTTTAATAACTAACTTTAACACAATTATTTAACAACCTCATTCTGAAGAAATTTCTGATAAGCGTCACGATAGCCATTAAAAACATTGATATCTACATGTCCACGGATACCGCTTACTCTTCCGTCTGGACATAACTGCCACAAAACCAGCCTAATATCTGGCTTGTACTCGCCATAACGGGCTATCCATACGCGATAGTTCCGCTTCATATCGGGCGCATATTTCAAGTAACGGTTCACAAACATCTGACTGATATAAAGTATCGGCCTTGTGCCTGTTTGGCGTTCCACATATCTCAGCCATGCCCTTACTTGTGCAAACATAGCGTCTGGTCCGCCCATCTGCTTGATCTGCCGTGGTGTCGGTTCCAGGTCGAGTACGGGTGGAAAATCCCCCCTTCTTACCAGAGCATGCTTCATAAACTTGCGGGCCTGTGCCAGTCCGGGCTTACGAGGCGAGAAGAAATGATAGCTTCCCACCCTGAAACCATGCGCCTTTGCTGCCCGATAGTCTTTACGGTAATAGGGATTGAACAGGGAGGCTCCTTCCGTACACTTGATATAGATGAAGCTGATGGGATAGCTTACACTTCCACTGACTGTTTTGCGACTGATGTTGCCCAAGTGGGTAATACGCAATTTACTCCATCGGATGGGGTATTTCTTCTTACCTATAATATGCTGATATTTAGATATATCTATGCCGTATATTCTATCATAGGTATAGACAAGACGCTCGCCACGATAACGGTCGTTTTTCCATTCTCCCACGCAGAGTTGTTTGCCAAACTCAATGCCAAATCCGAATCCATCACGATGTCCATGTTTCCATTGTCCTTCATAGTGCGACCCGTCATTTCCCATCCACGTACCATGACCATGAGGATGAAACAGAGAATCTCGCTCGCCTGTATAGATACCTGCAGAGTCTGCCTGCATTACCTTCACAAAGGACTGGCAGAAAGGCACGACGTCCATCTTTATTCCATAGAAGGCGCTTCGCTGATTAATGGCACAGGCAGAGTCGGGCAGGGCTTGCGATGACAGGCGAAAGTAGTTCATGCCTTTCTGCATATCGTGCTTCTCCAATTGGCATGCCTGACTTGACAACTGACGAGTTGACAACTGACCGATGTATAAAACTTTGTAAGACAACTGTCTTACGATTCGAAGCGAGGTAGTGTCGACTGTATGATGCAGAGAATCCAGTAGTTTTTTAGCCTTTTCGAACCGAACTTTCTGCTGTTCTGCGTAATCTGCAATCATGCCATAGCCTTCGTCGCGTACATTGTGCGAATGTGTGTAATAATCTATTTCATGAAGTGTCCATTTGGCATTCTTATAGATGGTTTGCAACGAGTCTATTTGTGCATGATATACCTGCTGAGGTGTCATTCCCTGATAACGTTTATATCTTATAGCCGCATTGTCCTCGGCAAGTAAAAGTCCCTTGCAGGAAGGTAGCAAGTCGTATTGATTGACGAAGAAGGCATCCAGTTTTGTGGTGTCATTACCTAAGTCGAGCAGTATCTTATTGCCTGCTCTAAGCTCATAATGACAGCAAACATCAACAGTAGCCTTGGCACGCATCCATCTTTCCTGAGTCATGTGGTAGCAAGACCATACATACCAGCCGCAGCTCATGACAACCAACAGAAGCGACAGGATTGCGATGACAGCCTTGTTTTTCTTACTTAAATGAAACATTACTTTCTCTCCTCATATTTAATTGTACACCTCCTGAAGTTTCGCCCCACACGCCCTGAAGGGACAGAAGCTCTTAGCCCGTACATAAACCTCTTGCGAAACATGAGTACACCTCTTATACCTTATTTCCGCAACACTATAATTTAATATTTTTTATAAGCACCTGAGCAACAGTAAGTTGCTAAGGATTTTGTCATGCCAGAAATTTCACTTATCTTAGTGTTGCAAAAAATATAAAATGAAACTCTGAATGACATGGCAAAAATACAAATAAAATCTGAGAAACTCACTCCTTTTGGAGGAATTTTTTCTATTATGGAGCAATTTGATGCTCTTTTAGCTCAAACTCGATTGCAGTGAAAAAGTTACCATTTTCCCAACGCTGGGAAAATGGTAAGAGATTAGAGATTTTTTTCGAATTGTTTCAATACATCGCATCGGGTGGTGTATTGATCCACAATTTCCGGATGCTGATGACAGAACTTGCTCCATTCCATCATAGCCTGATATTGAGCGGATTGTGGCTGTAGAAGCTTCTGCTCTTTCCAGTTGGCATCATAGGTAATCTTAAACCATGGGTCAATACCAATGGATGAGAGGGCATAGAGCGAATGATAGCGAAGCGTGAGATTGCTGCTTTGCTTGCTTATCTTGAGATAGTCTTGAGCGATAGCTGCGAAATCGGCTTCGCCTGTGCGGGCACTATCGGCTACACTCTTGCCATAATGGGTAAGATACCAGCAGTCACCATAGCAGGATGCCTGATAGTAACGAGTGGCAAGTTCGTAGGCAAGTTTCTCTCTGGATTCACCTTCACGAGTCACATTGTATTGGCCGATGAGCTGGTTCATTTCCTGGCAGAATTTCCACTTTGGGTTCTCCTTTAGGTGGGCATAACTGCCCTGGATGCTCCACATGTCGGAATCATTCACCTTCTGGTGGTTGAACCAGTAAGGTACGGAGTAGCTTCGCTTTTCGGCGTAGAAACTGATGGCCTGGTTGTTGATGAACTTCAGGGATACATCTTTCTGCCAGCAGGCAGCTTCGCCAAAGTTACCCTCGGCAAGATACTTGGTGCCTATCATATCCTTGAAGAAATCGGCACTGCGATAGAGCGACTGGCATACGTATTGCTCGAAGGCATCCTGATGAGAAGATGTGATGAAGCGATAGTAATCGGCAAGCTGCTGCGCAGAGAGCGAGTCGAGACGAAAGGCGTATTCTGATGAATAAAGATAACGGCTGATGTATTCTTCATCCTGTTGATCCTTGTAGAAGGTTCGCATGTAGGCATCCATCATGCCATACATCGCAGTGGCCATGCTTTCGTAATTCCTGCCAGCTTCCTGCCGGTCTTCCTTTTTTGCCTTGTCTGCCATTGTCTTGAACCGATTGTACAGGGCGCGGTAAGCTACACGTTCCTTCACCTCTACATAGTGAACGTCGGGATTGGTAAAATCATCATTTTTCGGGTTTTCTCCCTTTGTTCTTGTGCTTTCTCCTTTTGCCATCTCGTTGAGCCATTTGAATTCGCCGACCAGATATTGTGGGTAATCGCTATCCACCTCTACATTTCGGGTAGAAACCAAAAGTCGGATGGCTCTTGCATTGTCTTTCATTCTCTGTGTGCCATCTAACTTAATGGCTTCGGTGCTTTCCTTCCATGCTTCTTGCTGGTAGCCATAAAGGTAATGGAGCATGGCGGTGGCAGAACGCCACAGGCAAGGATTCTGCGTCTTGTTTTCGGCGATGACCTTATTGGCGAAAGTGATGAAGCTGAGGGCCTCTTTCTGATAGATAACCTTGGCGCCAATTTCCTCAATCCATTCCTTGTCTATTGGGTTCTGGTTGCGGCTGTCTATCGTCTGCTGACAGTTGTTTACGAAATCCTGCACCAGATAGGTGAGCATTGCCGAGTTCGGATTCTTGAAATAAATGCTCTGGATGCCTGCAAGATTGCGATAGTTTCGGGCGAGCACTCTGATGCTTGCCATATCTCCCTGCTCGGCATAGATTTCGAGTGCTTGGTGATGTTTCCCTGTTTTCCACAAGGCTCGGGCATAAATATTGCGCATCGCCTCCCGCCATGGTGATTTCGGAAGTCGGGAGGCGATGGCATTCCAATAGGTGATGTTCTGCTGGTGGAATCCCTTCATCATATTAGTACGCATGCGGAGCAAGGCGTATTGGCTCTTGAGTTGGGTGCCTTTATAAATTTTGGAGGCATTGTTGAGCCGGGTCAGCGATTGCTGAATCAGTAGCCGTTCTTGCTTCGAGGCGTAGTTCCAGGCATTGGGATTCAACTTCTCGCAGGCATCCAGGTAGGCATTCAGGCTTCCCAAGTAAGAAAGCATTCCTGCATCTTTCTTGTGTTTGGCTACTTTCAGAATATCCTCCTTGTTCCATCTGTAGAAGGATAAGTTGACGGAGGATGTATTGCCGGCATACTTCTGCCAGTAGCTGGCGATGTCGTAGAGATACGCCGGCGAAGTCTGGTCGCGATTGAATACGCTGAACATATAATAGTTGTGATCAGAGTATTCGGCAACGCAGGCGTTGGCGTGGGTGTTAAATGCTGCTGCTATTACTCCTATGATTAAAAATCTTTTCATAATCTTCTGATTTAAATCGTTTGATATTATCTGTGTTGAGGTCGAAGAGGATGACTTCTTTGTTGATATTGCTGTTTTGGTGGTTGATACTCTTGATGGCTTCCATAATGTCGGTCATTTCGGGCTTTCTTACCACGATGCTATCGCCTGGCAAAACAGGGAAGTCATCATCTGCATGCATGATGCCTATGAACTTTCCTTCTCTGAAGAGGATGCGCCAGCTGAAGAGCGGATAGGCGGCAGAGAGCGGCAATGGATAACTGCCCAGATGCTGGATGTAAGGAACTACATCCTTCATGTCGAGTATAGGCTTTTGGCAACTTAGCTGTTTTACATCGCCTGTATTATACATCATCAGGATGCCTCTATCCACAGGGGGTGGAGTCATCGAGAGCTGGTGTAACCGTATGGTAGCAGACAGCTTTATATTCTTGGCTTTGGCTTTCACTCTTAGTTTTTCGAGGAAATCGAAGTAAACTTTTTGGGTTGATGCCGTCCAGTCGCAGTCTATCTGAATCTCCTTTACTCGCTTTACATCGTTGGCTTCATTCATCTGAAGGATGCGAAGAAGGATTATGTCGGCTAGGTATTTACCCATTTTCTCGTTTGTTTTCAAACAATCGTTGACGATATAAACAACGGGTATTATTTCGATGCCTTCCGGTATCAGAGATTCATGTGTTTTCCCGTTTCTATTTTCTTCAAAAGTGTTGAAATACAGGGTAGCATTGGGCATGATTTCTCCGTCTGCATCCTTTACCACATCGAAGTATCTCACGTAGATACGATTAATGTGGTGCTTTTGGATGAAGTTCATCTTGTTGCTGTCCAATTGCCATGTAGTGCTCCAATAGTAGGCAGAGCGTAAGTTTTTCTCAGCTTTGCCTTGTGAGCAGGATGTGAAGCCGATGGTAGCGGATAAGGCAAGCTGCAAAAATGCCAATGTTATATGATTCCATATTCTTCTCATCATTTCTTGAACCTTATTTCCGCAACACTATAATTTAATATTTTTTATAAGCACCTGAGCTACAATAAGTTGCTCAGGATTTTGCCATGTCAGAAATTTCACTTATCTTAGTGTTGCTTAAAAAAACAAATAAAACTCTGAATGACATGGCAAAAGTACAAATAAAATCTGAGAAACTCACTCCTTTTGGGGGAATTTTTTCGATTATGGAGCAATTTGATGCTCTTTTAGCTCAAACCATAGATTCCACCTTGGGATTGAGATGCACTATGTTTGGTTATCAATATAGCGAGATTCTACGCTCTCTGATGTGCGTATATCTTTGTGGTGGCTCATGTGTTGAGGATATTTCAACACACCTTATGAAAGATTTGTCTCTTCATCCAACTCTTCGTACTTGCAGCGCAATTTGAGATGATATAAATAAGGTGTAGCTTCTCATATCATAAAGGTAAATACAAAGTTATAAACAACATCTTTGCAAGTTTTTCCTCAAAAAGTTTATATATGACTTTTATACCCGATGAGAATATTAACAGATGACGTGGACTGACCATAAAAAGAAGATATAGTATAAAAAAAACAGAACCCAATCATCTCGATTGAGTTCTGCATACCTTGAAAACATACTTATACTATTATCTGTCACCTAAAGAATCACATAATACTTACTTAACTAAAAAACCTTGTAAACTTTATGACATCCATCGTATGAGTCAAGTCCTTATTAGAGCACTTTTAATGTAATGCAAAGATAATCAACATTAACAAAAAAGGCTTGTAATATGAAAGAAACAATTCTTTGTGATTTGTAAAATCTTAAAAAAACACCTTTTCATCCATGCCATCACGTCAAAAAATGATAGTCAAAAGCCCAAAATAACGGTTTGTTATAACTGATAATCAGAATTTTGCATTTTTGAAACATCTTTTTTGAATTATGATAAAGCTTTTCGGATAATTTGTGTAACTTTGCAAAAGATTAGCAAAAGATTATCAAATAATCTCTGCAAGATAAGTTATAAACCAAACCTACCAATATGATGTCACCCAACTTGTTTTACCAAGATTTTTTGCTGTGCATAGGAGTGGCAAGTCTGATTTTCGGACTGTTTCTTCTCTTCTTTAAGGCACCAGCCAACAATATTTACCAACCTTACCGACGTTCAAAGAGTCTTTTGGCGGCAGGCTATCTTGTCATGAGCCTCAACATTATGTTTTGGGGCATCACTTTCGATGATAGGTTTACCAAGCCCGATGTGTTGGATATTTACAACGAAATCATCGCCATTTATCTGCTCTACATTATATTCAACTATGCGCTCTGCAATCTTCTGGACCATCACTATCTTACCCGTCGCCGGCTGTTGACGGATGCCTTCAGATGGGTGGGAGTCATAGCGATAAGCGCCTTGTCAATGTTGCCACTGTTCGAGAAGATAAGATGGGGAATTGCAGCACTCATCTCGTTCCTGCTTATCGAATACATCGTAAGTTTCCTTTATAAGTTCCGCAAACTTTACCTGCACAACGACAAGGTGATGGCCAACTATTTCGCTGACGATAAACGCAGATTTGTGGCATGGACCAACCGACTCATCTTACTCATGGTGGTATATGGCCTGCTGGCATTTATTTCTATTTTCCAGGGAATATGGTTCAACTTCTTTTTCCAATGCTATGCTTTGGTCTTCAATTTCTTCGTTGTCATCAGTTTCCTGAATCACTGTCAGCCCTATGGCGACATAGAAAAAGCCTATATGGAATGGGAAGAACAGGAGAAGTCAGTCTGTCAGCCGGAAACATCCCACAGCAATGTGGTGTATCACCTGTTGGAGAGCAAACTGAAAGTCTGGGTTGCCCGGGAGAAATATACCGAGCCCAACCTTACCCTCGATTCTCTTTCTACCTATGTGGGAACCAACCACACCTATCTCTCACGCTTTCTCAAGGAGACTCATGGCGTGAACTTCAGCGAGTGGGTTTCGGGCTTGCGTGTGTCGAAGGCCAAGGAACTGATGCGGAAGAATCCCAAGGACAAACTCGAAAACGTGGCTTATCTCTCGGGATTCTCTTCTCTCTCTTATTTTTCTAAAGTTTTCTCTCATTTGGAGGGTGTCTCGCCTGCCCGTTGGCGCGACAGCATGTCCTTATAGTCGGACGGTGTGTCATTGAAGAACAGGGCAAACTGTCTGTTGAAAGTAGAGCGCGACGAGAAGCCCGCCATCTGTGATACGTCATTGACACTCAGGTCGAGGTCGGTTCTTTCGAGCAGTTGTGAGGCATAGCGCAGTCGATAACGCGTGATAAACTGGCTAATGGTGAGTCCGCCTCCATAACGTTTGATGGCGTTGGCCAGATAAGTGCGGTTGGTACCTAAGCTCGCAGCAAGGTCTTCGGGCTTAAAGTCGGGACTGGCATAAGGCTTATCTTCATCCATCAACTGACAGATACGTACAAAGAGACTTTCCTCCTTGCTGAGTTTGGCCTGCGGTTTGTTTTCCAATTCCGACAGGAGCGTACGTTCCTGAAGGTGGAGTCGCCTCACAATCGCAGACAAACGTTTGAGCTTATGGCGAAGATCACGTATGTGAAACAAGAGCACCACAATGCACAGCAAAAGGCTAATGCTGACGAAGTGATTACTGATGAAATTCATGTTGATATATATTCTATTTGTAGTATCTGGTTTGTGGAGTCATCAATGCGGAAGTCATCAGCGGTTCTTCTGCCTATCAACCATACGATGCGCTGACTGGCATCCTCTACCACTAACTGTTCTTCCTTCTCGAAGGCATTGCACTTGATGTCTGTTAAGAAGTCGCTTACCAGTTTGCTTCCTTTCATACCGAAAGGGCGGAAACGGTCGCCAGGGATGGTCCTTCTTAAGGTGAGAGGAAACTCTACTTTGTCGGCATCAAGGGTTGCCACCATTGGTTTCCTGCTTGGACGGAAGTCTGGAGTTCTGGCATGGCTTTCCACCTTGATATATTGTCCTTCTGCACAACTGTATTTACCCGTTTCCGGTATCTTGAGAGCACAAGACTGCTTGCCATTCTCCAAGGCTTTGATGAGAATATCATTACGATCGATAACCACCTGATGTGTAGACGATTGCCATCTTTTGCCTACTGCATCTATACTGTTAAGGATTTCCAGGATAGAGGTTCCCTGGAAGTGATAGGGAGAGAGCAGGGCGTGGAGCACAAACTCAGGACTTGCCTTCGACAGCAATTCCTCCTTGCTAATGGCTGTGATACCCTTGCTGTCGGTCTGGGTAAGACGGCTGTCCGACAAGGTTGCAATGAGCATCTTGTTGGCTTCAGCCAGATGGGTTGCCGTAGTGGCAATGCTGTCGGAAACCGAAGGATTGATGGTGCGAAGCAGGGGCAGAACCTGCAGTCTGATCTTGTTGCGCACCACATCGGGGACAAGGTTGGTACTGTCTGTCACATAGTCCTGTTGCTGCAGAGACAGATACTCCAGAATATCCTCACGGCTCACATCGAGCAGCGGACGCAGTACGTGTCCGTTTCGAGGAGCGATGCCTGTCAGTCCGTTGATGCCCGTGCCCCTTATCAGGTTGATGAGGAGCGTCTCCACGCTGTCGTCGCGATGATGAGCCACACAGACACCCTGCGCCTCCAAGTCCTGGATGAGCTGCTCGAAATAGCGATAACGCAGTTCGCGAGCCGCCATCTCGATGCTTACCTTATGGAGCGAGGCATACTGTTCTGTATCGAAGTGTATGCGATGTAGGGGCACGCCAAGACGTTCGCAGAGTGAGACGCAGAACTGCTCATCGCGTACCGACTCGCTGCCACGAAGGTGGAAGTTGCAATGACAGGCCTCTGTCTTATAGCCCAGATGGAGAAGCGCCAACAACAGCGATACGCTGTCGGCACCTCCCGACAAGGCTATAAGGCATGGTTTGTCCTTGTCCAGCAACTGATGCCGGGCAATAAACTGCTCTACATTCTGTTCGAAACGAGATATATTCATTTACTAATAACTTTCGCTGGGTTCAGAAGTTAGAGAAGCTGTGCTTTCAAGAATTCCTCAGCACGCTCAAGGTCCTGTGGTGTATCAATGCCAACGGTCTCAACATCAGTGGTTCCCACCTTTATCTTGAAGCCATTCTGCAACCACCGCAACTGTTCCAGACTTTCGGCTATCTCAAGCGAGCTTTGTGGCAGTTGGGTAACCTGACGCAGTACGTCCTTGCGATAGGCATAAATGCCAAGATGCTTCAGGAAAGGGTAGTGAGTGAGCCAAGAAGACTTTTCTTTTCCTCGTACATAAGGGATGACACTGCGCGAGAAATACATGGCGAAGCCCATATTGTCGACAACGATTTTCGGACTGTTGGGATTCTGTACAGCCTCCATACTCTCGAAAGGTTTTCCGAGTGTGGCTATCTGTGTGGTAGGATCGTCAAAACAATGGCAGATGGTGTCGAGCTGGCTCTTTGCCACAAAGGGCTCATCGCCCTGAACATTTACCACCACGTCCCATTCGCCTCCTATCTTTTCGATAGCTTCCTCTATACGGTCGGTACCGCTCTTGTGGTCGGTGCGTGTCATCACCACCTGACCGCCAAACGATTTCACAACATCATAGATGCGCTCGTCGTCAGTGGCGACATAAGCAGCCTCGAGCACGGCAGCCACCTTCTCGTAAACATGCTGAATGACAGGTTTGCCACCCAGCAGGGCCAATGGTTTGCCCGGGAAACGCGTAGAAGCGTAGCGGGCTGGAATGATTCCTATAAACTTCATAATCGTATATCTTTATGTTTTAAAATTCTTCAACTGTCTTTGGGTTCAGAACATTTCTCCTTCCTGTCTGTCTACCTTTCTGATTTCCTTCAGGAAGATCTCGCCATATTTCTTACGTTTGTACTCGCCGATACCATGGATCATTCCAAATTGCTCCATGGTGCGCGGCTTGACGGAAGCAAGTTCGTGCAGCGACTGGTCGGAGAGCACGATGTAAGGAGGATAGCCCTGTTCGTCGGCAAGCCGTTTGCGAAGTTGCCGCAATCTTTCAAAGAGCGACCCTTCTGCAGCCTTCGGCTTCTTCGACGGCACCTTTCGTGCATGGACCACGGGTATCTCGTCTGTCTTTTTCTGCAGTAGTACCAACTGCACGGGCATCTCACCCTTCAGCACACGCCATCCCTGAGGAGTAACCTTCATCGCTCCATGCTCGTTGTAAGCCACCTCGAAGAATCCCATCTGCAACATTTGCAACAGATAGTCCTGCCAGTCGCGTGCGAGATGGTCTCTTCCTGCACCGAAGGTCTTCAGGGCATCATAGTGGTTCTTCACAACAGCAGGCGAGTGTGTTCCACGCAAGATATCTATGCAGGTACCGATATGTATCTTCTCGCCGGCACGCACCACAGCACTGAGGGCTTTCTGCACCAGCACTGTTCCGTCGAAGGTCTGTGGCGGATGGGCACACACATCGCAATGTCCGCAGTCGTGGGTGGCTTCCTCGCCGAAGTAGTTGAGCAGGATTCTTCGTCTGCATACCCTCGACTCGGCATATTCCTGCATACGCTTCAGTTTCTCCATGTTCACCTCTTTCTGTCCGCTTTCCTCCGCAAAGGAACGCAGTTGGATGACGTCTGCCATCGAGTAGAACAATACCGTGTCGGCAGGAGCCCCATCCCGTCCGGCTCGGCCTATCTCCTGATAGAAACTCTCAATGCTCTTGGGAAGGTTGTAGTGGATGACCCATCTCACATTTCCCTTGTCTATACCCATGCCGAAGGCTATGGTGGCGCATACCACCTGCACCTGGTCCATCTTGAATCGTTCCTGCACCGAAGCCCTTTCCTCAGTGCTCAGACCTGCATGATAAGCCGCGGCATTGATACCTTTCTTCTTTAGCTCCATCGCCACCATCTCAGTATTCTTGCGCGAAAGGCAATAGATGATGCCTGCATCGCCAGGATGGCCGTTGATAAATCTATAGATATAATGCAGTTTCTCCTGTTTGGTTCCGTCGCGTCTCACCGAAAGACTCAGGTTGGGACGGTCGAAACTGCTGACCAATGTCTTGCCATTCAGGTGCAGTTGCTTCACGATGTCCTGTCGTGTTATCTTGTCGGCAGTGGCTGTAAGGGCAATGATGGGCACATGGGCGAAATGCTCTCTGATGGTTCCCAACTGCGAGTACTCGGGTCTGAAATCGTGTCCCCACTGGCTGATGCAGTGGGCCTCATCGATGGCAAATAGCGAGATCTTGATGTTGCTGAACAGGAAAGGTATCTCGCTGATCAGTTTTTCGGGCGAGACATAAATCAGTTTCAGGTCACCCGACATACATCTGCGGCGTATGATCATCTCGTCGGTGGAGTCGTTGTTGCTGTTCAGTTCGGCGGCAGCGATACCGTTGGCCTTGAGCGTTTCCACCTGGTCGTGCATCAAACTGATAAGCGGCGAGACAACGACAGCCGTTCCCGGCAAGGCAAGGGCAGGAATCTGATAGCAGATACTCTTGCCTCCACCTGTCGGCATCAGCACAAGACAGTCGTTGCCCTGCATCACCTCACGGATGATTGCTTCCTGGTTGGGTCGGAAGAAATCATATCCGTAGTAGTTTCTCAATAGGTCGCTTATTTGCATTTTTATGATAATTTCTGGCAAAGGTAATGATTTTTTTATAAAAAATAAGCAAGATATTTGATAAAATGGGATAAATTCATTATTTTTGCAAGCCTAAATGTAAAACTTTCGTACGTACGTTACAAAACAACGGGTCACTACGGGTGAAATCCATGGTTTTTATCGTACAGACTAATGATGAATAAACATACAAAACAAATATGGCAAAATATAATATCAGAGAATACAAAGAGTCGGGAGCAAGCTATCAGGAAAGCATCAATCCCGATATACTGGATGAATTGCACACCAAGATACTGAACATTCTGCTCATCCAGAGGAAGTTTATGGACAAGGACTATTCGGCCAAGAAACTGGCACAGGACCTGAACACCAACAGCCGATATGTGTCGGCTGTATGCAATGTGAAGTTCCACATGAACTATGCCACACTCATCAACAAGTACCGAATCGACGAGGCCATGTCGATACTCATCGACCGCCGCTACCTGAAACTCAACATGGAGGATGTTGCTTCCATGGTGGGATTTGCCAACCGTCAGAGTTTCTATTCAGCTTTCTATAAACAGAATGGCACCACTCCACGCGACTTCCGCATGGAATACCTTCATCTACACCCAGAACTGAAGAAAGAGAAGAAGAAAAAATAAGAACATCAACATCACATCATGCACGACAATCAGTTTAAGTATAGTGACGAGCGCTTTGCCGACCTGCAAATGCTGCGCTATCGCCTGAATGGTTTCGAGAGCCTTTCGCTCTCTCAGAAACTATACATCTTCTGTCTGGCCAAAGCCACTCTGATGGGACGCGACATCACCTTCGACCAGCAGGGTAAGTACAACCTGCGCATACGCAAAACCCTCGAGGCCTTATACCTATATTATAAGGTTCGCGAGGAGGCTGAGAGTGACGAGTTTCAGAAAATCGTTGTCTATCTCAAAAGAGTATGGTTCTCAAGCGGCATCTATCACCACTATGGTTGCGAGAAGATGAAGCCCGACTTCAGCGAGGAGTACTTCTATCAACTCATCGACGGCATGGACGAAAAACTGCTGCCACTGAAGAGAGGAGAGACTAAGGAAGACCTGCTCGACGAGCTCGTACCGGTGATCTTTGACGACTCGGTATTGCCCAAACGTGTCAACCAGACTGACGGCGAAGACTTGGTGAAGACATCGGCTTGCAACTTCTATGAGAATGTGACGCAGGCTGAGGTGGAGCGATTCTATGCCAAAATGAAGGAAAAGGGCAACGAAGAGGCTCCCTCGTACGGACTGAACTCCAAACTCACCAAGCGCAATGGAGAGATGATAGAGCTGGTGTGGGCAGAGAACGGCATGTATGGTGAGGCCATCCGCGAAATATCTTCATGGCTCCGCAAGGCTCAGAAGTATGCCGAGAACGAACAGCAACGTCATGTCATCGACCTGCTGCTGAAATACTACCATACGGGCGACTTGGCTGTTTTCGATCGCTACAGCATAGCCTGGGTAGAACAGCAGGAGGGTATGGTCGACTTCGTCAACGGCTTCATTGAGGTGTATGGCGACCCACTGGCACTGAAGGGTACCTGGGAGGGAATCGTTGAATACAAAGACCTCGAGGCCACAAAGCGAACCCAGACCATCAGCAGCTATGCCCAGTGGTTTGAAGACCATTCGCCTGTTGACCCACGCTTCCGCAAGCCTGTGGTAAAGGGCGTCACTGCCAACGTCATCTGTGCAGCCATGCTCGGAGGTGATGAATATCCAGCCTCGGCAATAGGCATCAACCTGCCCAATGCCAACTGGATAAGACAGACCTATGGATCAAAGAGTGTCACGATAGGAAATCTGACCGAGGCGTACAATAAGGCTGCTCATGGCAACGGATTCGACGAGGAGTTTGTCATCGACAAGGATACTCTCGCCATGATAGAGAAGTATTCCGACCTGACGGACGACTTGCATACCGACCTGCATGAATGCTTGGGACACGGCAGCGGTCAACTGCTGCCAGGAACCGACCCTGATGCCCTCAAGGCTTACGGCAATACCATCGAGGAAGCACGTGCCGACCTTTTCGGCTTGTATTATATGGCCGATGAGAAGCTGGTGGAACTGGGACTCCTTCCCGACGCAGAAGCCTACAAGGCACAGTATTATACATATCTGATGAACGGTCTGCTCACTCAAACCATCCGCATCAAGGAAGGCGACAAGATAGAGGAGGCTCACATGCGCAACCGTGCACTCATCGCCTGGTGGACTCTTCATCATTCACAAGGAGCTGTATCGCTCGTTCAGCGTGAGGGCAAGACCTATGTGCAGATCACTGATTATGCCGTACTGAGGAATGCTTTCGGAACACTGCTTGCCGAAATTCAGCGCATCAAGAGCGAGGGTGACTTCGAGGCTGCTCGCAGTCTCGTGGAAGAGTATGCTGTCAACATCGACCGAAAGCTGCATCACGAAATCAGACAGCGATACGAGTTGCTTAACCTGGTGCCCTATAAGGGATTCATCAATCCGAAGATGACAATCCTTCATGACGACCAAGGCAATCCTGTAGATGTGCTTTTAGACTACACTGAGAGCTACACAGAGCAGATGCTGCGATACTCTGAAGAGTATGGAACATTATAATGAAACAATAACAACATTCATAAACTTTTTAGTTGTGACAGAATCTAAAGTAATCAATCAGCATCACGACAACGAGGAAGAGCAGTTTCCCATCGTCGACGAACAGGGAAACATCCTCGGTGCCATCAGTCGCGGACATGCTCATGATGGATGCAAAATACTGCACCCTGTGGTCCATCTGCATGTATTCAACAGCAGGGGAGAACTCTACCTGCAGCATCGTCCTGCCTGGAAGGACATCCAGCCCGACAAATGGGACACTGCATGTGGAGGACATGTCGACCTGGGCGAGAGCATAGAAATAGCGCTTCGCAGAGAAGTGAGAGAGGAGTTGGGAATGACCGACTATGAGCCCGTCAGTATGGGACATTATGTATTCGAAAGCCTGAAGGAGAAAGAACTGGTTTACGTTCATCGCTGCGTCTACGACGGACCGGTTTGTCCTGACAAGGATGAGTTGGCAGGCGGACGCTTCTGGAGCAAAGAGGAGATCAGCGAGAATATAGGAAAGAATATCTTTACTCCCAACTTTGAGAATGAATACAAACGCTTCTTCTTGAATCAGAAAGAGCATTAAGACGATGTTGAGTCCATAAGCCTGCCACTTTCTCCATCTAAGTGTGATGTTTCCTACCTGTAAGTATGATGTTTATGGGAGCGAAAGATAATTTTCCCGCTTTCGCTCGCACGAGTCTCTGAGCGAAAGATAATTTTCCCGCTTTCGCTCCCACGAATCTCTGAGCGAAAGATATAGATCTATAATAATCAGAATAAGATACCTTTCAACGCATTCTGAGCGATGGTGTCATAGCTTTCATCCATGTCGGCAAAGCGCATCACACAGTTGGCTGCTGCATGTTTTACACCCATGTTGTCACCTTGCAGCGCTATGGCTGCCTGGTCGAGAAACTCGTTGATGCCCCGTTCGTTGGCCTCTCGTTTGGCAGCAAACAGGCGCGCAAGAATATGGTAACCGGCAATCTCGTAGAGGGGCTTGTCTGAGGCTATCCACTGATAGGCTATTACAGGCGCATAGTCGACATACTGCAACAGATTGAATGCCAGCATTTCCGCCATTTCCTGCCCAGCAACCTGTTCCATCCATAAATCTGCAATTTCAGGGAGCATCTGTTCTGCAGGCATGATAAGTGTAGCCAATATCTTGCATTCACGGATGTTTTCCTTCCACAACTCTATAGCCAGATCATAATCCTTGCCATATTCCGTCGCCATCTTCTTGAGTTCTACAAAGGGAACACCCCAGTTGATCTTATATTCTATGCCTTTATCGCGCATCGATTGTGAGGTGGGGCCACTCATAAGCAACCTGAAAGATCGCTTTATCTCCATCAGTTTTTGATGTGTCTGTTCATTCATAACTATCTGATTAACAAATAATTTCTTGTTTTTATTAAATAGAGAAATTTATCAAGCTTGAAAGAGTAGGGGGCTTTCTCCTACCATATGGAAACTGGAATTACAGCTTCATCACCTGGCAGAACATACCCTCGAATTCTTTCTCCAAGCCTGTGGGTTGTTCACGGAAAATACCAAAGAGGGCACTTCCGCTTCCGCTCATGGCAGCATACACAGCGCCAGCATCATATAGGCTCTGTTTGATGGCAGCCAACTCAGGATGCATAGCAAAGATAGGAGCCTCAAAGTCGTTTACCAGCTCATCTTTCCACGTCTCGATAGGCTGTCTGACAATATCTCTGCAGCACTTTGCCGGAGTCTTTGGTACAATGGCTGCATACGCGTCACGCGTACTTACTGCTACTGAGGGCTTTACCACAGCCAGATAGTAACCGCCAAGACCAGCGCCAGGCACATCGACAGGCATCAGTACATCACCAATTCCTTCGGCATAAGAAGGGTCAGCGGTGATGAAAAAAGCACAGTCTGCACCTAATTTGGCTGCATAACGTTCCATCTCAGGTATACCAATATTCAGTCGGAAACGCTCATCCAAAAGGCGAATCATATAGGCTGCATCGGAAGAACCGCCTCCCAAACCAGCCTGTGTGGGAATGCGCTTCACGAGATGTGCATGAACACGAGGCAACTGGAAGTCGGCAGCCAAGAGCTGATAAGCTTTTATCACAAGATTGTCTTCTTCATTACAGTCGATATCATTTCCTGTGATTTTAAGGTCACAGGGTGACTCACTTGGAAATTTCTCATCCATGTACTTGATTTCAAGTGCATCAGTAAGAGGTATGGGATAAAAGACGGTTTCAAGATTATGATAACCATCCGGACGCTTACTTACGATATTAAGTCCAAGATTTATCTTGGCGCAAGGAAATGTAATCATATACTTATTTCTGTTTAGGGTTTATGCTGTAAAATTGCAGAGAACATCAAGCTTGCTTGAATATCTGCCGAGCGCAGCTTATCTTTTGCAAAGATTATGCAAGAGAGCGCAATGAAAGCTTGCTTTCAAATTGCCGAGCGCAGTTTATCTTATGCAAAGATACGATAATTCATACATAAAGCAAAATTAATTTTATTTTTTTCGCTTACAAAAATAAAAAAAGCTTATAACAAAACCAAACTATTCGAAATGAATCAGGCAAGTAAGTTTATTCCTTGCTGTTTTTTCTATTTTCTTATGTGTTCTCGTATAATAAAATATATATCTTTTATTCCTAATTTCTTAGTTCTCTTTTTAGAGATTAATGGACATTATGATAAATAGTTGATGTAGGAACTCTCCTTTCATATATGAAGTTTGTGCCACTTGTGCCAAAGTGCCATGTGGCATTTCAGTACCAAAAGTAACATAAATACTGTTTTTTTTTCTATATTTTCTATATTTGTGCCACTTGGCGCATTGGCGTAAGTGGCGTAAAGTGGCACAAAATATCTATTCTGCTATAACTGAAATTTTTCCATCTTTCAAGCGGTCTGCATTGCAAGTCAACTGTAGACTGCCAAATCCTGACCATCTGCCTTGATAGTCTGACGTTCGGTGCTCAAGACAAGTTTATAGACTGGTTCGGTGGTTTCCACTGTTTCTACCAACACACGCTTGCCATTCTTATAACCCACAGCCACGACTTTACCTGGCTGATACTTTGTCTTCCCAACTCAGATTTCCTCTATGATTTCGTTCATGGCTTTGCGATTCTTAGGATTATGCGGACAGTCTTCTGCCATATGGCCGAGAGGAATGATCACCACAGCCTCGTAGCCCTCGCGTGGGAAGAGTTCCTTCATCTTGTTGCTGTCATAGGCACATACCCAGCAGGTACCCAATCCGCGTTCTGTGGCAGCCAGGCAAAGATGCTCGGCAGCTATCGCCACATCAATGTCACCATGAGGTTTGTTGTCGTACTTTCGCACCCAGTTGTCCTCGGTGTTCTTCATACCGACGATATACATAGGAGCCGACTTGAACCACTCTCTGTCGTAGCATTCCTGCAATTTTTTAATTGCTTGTTCCGAACGTACGATGAGCCATTTCCAGGGCTGGCGGTTGCATGCTGAAGGAGCCAGTCGTACGCACTCCATTATATACTCCAGATCTTCCTTGCTTACAGGTTCTGCCGTAAACTTGCGGGCGGAGAATCGCTCGTCTGCCAATGATTTAAAATCTTGCATAATCTTCTACTTTATTCAGGTTCGTATTGGAAAATTGAATATAATTGTAAATTTCACATCGCAAATGTACAAAATATCCCTCAAACGCCAAAACATTTGAGGGATATTAACAGAAGAATATCTTCTTAAAATTTCTATTTCTCCTTTCCGAAAAGATTATCGTGAGGAGTTACGGTCGTAGGCGTACCTACTTTGCCACCGATGTGGCTGGAACTTATGTTGACATACAAGGCATTTTCGAAACTAAGGCCTATCTTTGCCTTCGCTACATCCACATTGTTGAACATGATGTTGAAGACAGGCTTGGCCTCAGTACCTTGGAGCACAAGGGCTGCTTGCTTCACATTGTTACACTTCAGTCCGTCGATGAAAATATTTCTGATGGTAGAGAAGTGATGGTTGTCCTGCCCTTCACCAGCATAACGGCTGGTGACATAAAAGAGGTCTTCCACCTCGTCGAAACTGCAGTTCTTCACATACACATTCTCTACAAAACCACCGCGGTCGGGATTGGTCTTGATGAAGATGCCGCGCTTGCAATAGCCCGCATAGTCGCAGTCTTCTACAATCACGTTTCTCACACCTGCCGACATTTCGCTTCCTATCACCACAGCGTGCAGTCCCTTGAAATGGCAGTTGCGGATAATGATGTTCTCAGAAGGCATCTTGGCGTTCCATCCGTCATTGTCGCGTCCGCTCTTGATCGCCACGTTGTCGTCGCCGTTGTTAAACTCCACGCCTTCTATCAGTACATTGCGCGAGCACTCTGGGTCTATTCCGTCGTTGTTCACAAGTTTAGCATCATAACGCAGATTGCGGCAGATGATGTTCTCGCTCTTCAGCAGATGCACACACCAGAAAGGAGAGTTGGTAATCTTTACTCCCTCAATGGTTACGCCCTGACAGTTGTACAGTTGCAAGAGCTGTGGGCGCAGCCAGTGCCCCTTACCGAACTGGCGGTCCTTCAGTGCCACCTCCTCATGATTCATCTTGCGGCTCAAGTCTTTGTCAAATTTCTGTTTGGGTCGCCACTGGGCAAAAGTCGTCATGGCGTTTCCGTCGATGGTTCCCTCGCCGATAATGGCTACATCATGGCATCCATAACCATAGATGAAGGGCGAATAGTTATAGAGGAAAGTTCCCTCCCAGCTGGTGCTAACCACGGGATAATACTTCTCCTCGGGGGCAAATTTCAGTTTGGCGCCCTTCTGCAGTTCGATACAGACATTGCTGGCCAGCACGATAGGTCCCTTAATATAATAGGTCCCCGCGGGAACCACAATTTTTGCTCCCTTCATGGCAAAAGCTTTCCTAATGGCCTTGGCAAAGGCAGCCCGGCAGTCAGTCTTTCCATCGTTCTTAGCTCCCAACCGGCTGATAAGCAGAGTCTTTTCTGCTATTTTTGCACCGGAAATGTTAGTAAGGATACTGTCGCGAAGTCGTACCCTCTCCTGCTCTACGGCAGAAGACAGATGACACGTATTTTCGTCCTTGGAATGAGAATGTGAACCGCAATTCACCTGCCGTGCGTTCGCTGTGAGGCAACAGAATGCAAGACATACTGCTGCCAAGAGATTTGTTTTAGTTTGCATTGGTTAAGTGCTTTGATTAATTGCTATTATCTAAATATATGAGTAGTTCGGGGAGTTATCTGTTGCGATGTTTCATGTACCAGGGGTGTACGAAGAAATTATAGAGCCCTAAGCTGATGACCAGCAGTCCCAAGCACGCATAAGGCGCACGGCTGCTGTCGGAAGAGAGAAAACCAAACTTCAGGAGGAAGCCCAGACTGATGCCCGTCTCCCATGCCAGGAAGAAAGAACTCTGGCTGGTGCCTCGCTGACAGTGTTTTGACAACTTGAGGTAGAAAAGCAGAAAACGGCTTCCGATGATGCCAGAGGCAAAGCCTATCATGGCAGGCTGCATGTAATCGAGTGCACGTGCCTGATGGGTGAACTCCATCAGCACAGCCGCTGCCAGCACGATGATACCCGTAAGCACCTCACTCTTCAGTTCGGCATTGGCAAAGGCAAAACGCTCAGCCACTATTGCCATGGCCAATCCTGCCAACAACATAGCATAGTAGGTAACACTGTGAACCTGAGCCAACAGCACGCCAACCACCATCATGATGAGTATCAGATTGACAAAGAGAGGCAAGCCCTGCGGAAGGAAGAAGCGGTCAAGACTGAACAGTGGCATCTTCTCGGATGGGGCCTTGAAGGGAAAACGCACCATCGCTATCAGCACAAAGGATGCAAGTGCCAGCACACCCGAAAATACGGGGATGTAACAATAGCCCCAGAAGCCGTAGACTATGAGTGCAGCTAAAGGTCCCATGGCCAAAGCCAGTCGGCCAAACCATGCTATGATGTGATTGGCTGCCGTGCGCTGAAACGACTCGCAGATGTCTATCGCCAGCGTACTGCCCAGTACCATCGCTGCCAGTCCCAAGAAGGCTCCGATGGCAAAACGAACCAAGAGCAACAGTCGGAACTCCATCTCCACTCCCAGCACAAACTCTAAATAATAAGCCATGCCCATACAGAGCACCAAGCCCAAGATGGAGTACTGGCATACATGGTTGCGACGATAGCGCTGAACATAATAAGAGCAGAACCCGCCCAGGGCAAAGAGTCCTGCTCCATATATTCCCATAACCAGTCCTGTCTGCATGCCGTCCAGTCCTCTGCCCAACAGATAGAAAGGCAAGGTGGGCAGCAATCCATAAGCCGACATCATGAGCAGCAGATTGGCAAGAGCCAGCATCCAGAACTCACGATGCCATAACTTCAGATGTACTGGTGTATTCTGTGTATCCATACTTTATTTTAGTAAGATTCTTCGGCAGAAGGATAGCCTCCTGTCTTCACTGCATCGACATACGATTGTACCCCCTTGGTCATCTCCTCACCCACATGGGCGAAGTGGCGCAAAAACTTTGGCTTGAAACCCTGAGTCATTCCTAAGGCGTCGGCATAAACCAATACTTGTCCGTCGCAACCAGCGCCTGCACCGATACCTATAGTTACAGCCTTTACCTGGCGTGTCACCTCAGCAGCCAACTTGGCTGGCACTTTCTCCAAAACGATGGCAAAACAGCCAGCCTTGTCGAGGGCGATGGCGTCGCTGATCAACTTCTCAGCCTCGGCTTCCTCCTTGGCACGGATGCCATAACCGCCAAACTTGTTGACGCTCTGTGGGGTGAGTCCCAAGTGTCCGTGTACAGGAATACCTGCATCGATGAGCGACTTCACGGTGTCGATGATTTCGATACCACCTTCCAACTTCAGTGCGTCCACACCCGTCTCCTTCATCATTCGGCAGGCATTGCGCAGCGCCTCCTCACGGCTTATCTGATAACTGCCAAAGGGCATGTCGCATACCACGAGAGCATGGTTGACGGCACGTGTCACACTGCGGGCATGATAAATCATCTCGTCTACGCTGATGGGCAGTGTATTGGCATTGCCTGCCATAACGTTAGAGGCAGAGTCGCCTATCAATATGCTGTCGATTCCTGCTGAATCGATAATGCCTGCGGTAGTAAAATCGTAAGCGGTAAGCATAGTAACTTTCTCGCCAGCCTGCTTCATTTCAGCAAAGGTCTTGGTGGTGATTTTCTTCTTGTCAGTCGATAAATATCCCATTTTTCTTTTGTCTGTTTTTGAAATCAGGTGCAAAGTTACAGCTATTTAGGCACACTACAAAGAAAAAAGCCTTTTTTTTCACTTTTTGCCCCTCTCGTCTACCACCTTGCACAGGACTTCATAGCCAAAGTCCTGATAATCATTGACCACATAATCGGAAAATGGAGCGATGGCTTCATGCGAATTGGTGGTGGCAAGTCCAAGGGTGAATGCGCCCGATGCCCTCACGGCACGCAGTCCGTTGAAACTGTCTTCCAGTCCTACGCACTCCTCTGGCTTCGCACCAAAGCAGGCAGCACCCTTGAGGTAACAGTCGGGATCGGGCTTGCTGCGGGCAAAGTCCTCGCTGGTAAGCACACGATCGAAGTAAGACTCCAGCTCTGGATGCTGCTCGTACACGCTGCGCATCTTTGCCATGTTGCTGCTGGTCACCACGGCACATTTCACGCCATGCTCTCGCAGATCGGCAACAAAGGCTTCGAAGCCCACGATATAGTCGTACTTCATGTGCAGTTCAAACTCATTGAGCCTGCGGGTAATACGGGCTTGCTCTGCTTCTACGCCCTGATAGTCTTCCACATGGGCGAAGACGGCATCATCGGAAAAATATTTATCGTAGATTTGCACCAGAGTCTGTCCCTTGATGCGAAGGGCGAAGTCGGGCAACTCTGGATGATATTCCTTACCTATCATTCCCCAGAATACGGAGTACTGGGTCTCTGTATCGAGCACCACTCCATCGAGATCAAATAATGCTGCTTTTATCATGTTTCTTATATAAATTGTTCTTACTTAACTTCTTTAACTTCCCCATTTGCGCAAGTTCTTTTAAATTAAACCATACACCACCAGCTGACGAGGAAGGGCACGGTGAAGTCGACCACAAAACCATGATAGATGCTCAGAGCTATATAGCGCTGACCCACGGTCTGCGAGAGAATGGGCAAGGTGGTGTCCATCGTGGTGGCTCCTCCTGCAGAAATAGGTGCCAGCGGACCAAACCAACGGGCCATCAGCGGAGCACCCAACAGGGTAAGCATCTCGCGTATGATATTAGCCAAGAGGGCTATGGTTCCCAATTCGGCACCACGATATTCGGTGATGAAGATACTCGACAGCGAATAATAGGCGAAGCCACTGTTTATCGCCATGCAGTCGGACAGGGTGCGGTGAAGCACTGTCCATATCAGCAACGCTCCCAACCACGAGCCTATTATCGTGACAACAGGCAACAATGCCATGCGAGGACTCAACGAACGAACCTCCTTCTTCATTTCCGGATTCAGTCCGATGCCCAATCCCACGAAGAGCAGCAAGCCACAGAGTGCCACAAAACTCACGTCTCCATCAAGAAGCCATGAAGGCACCATCTTCTCTATTCCGCCCAGCAAGCCTATGACGAAGAATCCCACCACAATGAGACTTCCCTTCATCACCTTCAGCCCACGGATGAGAGAAGATCCTTGCAAGCCTTCTTTTTCGGCAGGATTCCCTTCTTTGTCGGCAGAAGTTTCTTTCTTCGCATCCTCCTGCACAGTATTGTTCTTCGAAACTCTCCAAAGCATCCAGGCTAAGACACAACAGCCCAAGGTGGCAGCCGAAGAGAGCAACAACGCCTCTACACCAAGCGTGGGCAGAGAGCGCACAATCATCTCGTTGCTTCCCACCTCAATGCCCAACAGGAAGAGCAACAGCCAGATGAGCCAGGTGACGATTCTGCCCTGCCATCGCGCAGCCACATCGGTGTGTGAGATGCGTGCTCCTGTCGACAGCTTGCGACAGAGAACTCCCGACAGGATTCCCAAAAAGATAAACAGAATGACTATAAACATAACTTCTCGACAGCCTTATTGATTAAGGGCAAAATACTTCCACAAAGGGGCTGCCATCAAACTCTGCCAAACCTCGCCTTTCTGCAACATATCTTCCACTTCCTGGCGTGTAAAGATGCGCACCTGCACATCCTCACCCTTATCTAAGTGCTGTTCACTCAACAGTTCAACGTCTGTCGCCAAGAAGCAGTGAGTCAGATTGGTATGTGTGCTTGGGTTGGCAGAAATAGTCATCCATTCCTGCCAGTTGCCACCACCAAATCCTGTCTCCTCCATCAACTCTCTTCTGGCAGCAGCCATAGGCTCCTCACCTTTCTCTATAACGCCCGCACACAACTCGTTCACCGTCTTGCCCAAGGCATAACGGTACTGGCGCACAAAAACAAACTTACCTTCCTTCGTGATGGCTATTGTGTTCACCCAGTCGGGGTATTCCAACACATAATACTCGTCAATGACAGCTCCTGTCGGCAACTCCACCTTGTCAACCCTTGCTGTGAGCCAAGGTTTCTCTATCAGATAGCGTTGCGAGAGTGTCTTCCATTTCATATCGTTATTTTCCATCTTTCTCATTTTTGGCTGCAAAATTACTAAAATTCTTTCGGATAATCTTATGATAGGTGCAAAAACCGTCATCTTTGTTTGTCTATTTTACTCACATATTACTCACAAAACACTTGAAAAGCATGAAAATTTAGTGTAAGTAGACTATTGAAGTTTCGTAAGTTTTTCCTCACACGCCCTGAAGGGGCAGAAGCTCTTAGCCCAGGGCAGCGCCCTGGGTACAATGGCAATCAGCAAAGCGCCCTGTAAGGTAGGGTGTTCAAAATCTATTAATTTTTCGACATGTTTTTTGCACCAAAATACAAGTTAATTCACACGAAATCAACGTGTTAAGGATTCAAAAATGTAATATTTTTTAGTTCTGCGCAATATTCGTGTCGATAATTATTGAATATCAGTTAGTTGAACCGATTATTCGACTAAAAAACGTGCCAAATTTTAAACGGATTTTGAACACCCTACCTGTAAGGGCAAAAGCTTTGTATATTGTCCGGTATTTTAAAGCTTTTGCCCTTACAGGCGACAGTTTTTGCTGACGTAATTACTTTGTCTTGTTGGTCTAATGCCAACACACAACGGAAGTAGCGTTCAATGTCCGATGGAACACTCTCCTTTGTTAAAACTAAATTTTCGTTCATTTTACATTTGATTTATTGAACGTGAAACAAATGTGGGTTGATACAAAAAAGATGTACCGCTACCCTTTGTTCAATGCCTCAAATGTGGAAGGACACGGATGCACCATTACAATGCACCCAAGGGGCGATACACCTAATACTTTTGATATATGGTTATATCGTATTCTCGTAAGATAAGCGAGCATAAAAAATGCCCTACCGCTTGTGGCAGAGCTTCCAACCTCGCCACATTTGATTTATTGAACACTGCAAAGATACGAAAATATTCTGTATCCTCGTTATATTTTTGCGATTTTTAATAAAAAAGCCGCCTATCTATAAGTAGATAAGCGGCTAGTTGTTTGAATTAATCCTTGACTTCGCACACGTGTTTTACGATATACGCGAAACCGATGAGTACGACGGATGATAGAAAGGAAGCAATGCCGATTGGGATTCTATCTATTGCGGCATAAGCCTTGAGGTCTGAGTCAAATATTGCTACGCCTAGATTGTAGAGGACAACCAATGCAGATATAACAGCGGCAATATTCCCGGCTATCATGAGAATCTTCACTACTAGTTTTTCACCCATATCTATTGACTTAACCGTGATGTCGAGGGCTGAAACTGTTGTTAGAAATTTTCGTTTATATACTCGAATGGTCCATAGTCAATGCCTGTTGTATATGTGCCATTACCGTCGCTTCGAGTCGATATTTTCATATAGGGCTTGGTTGAATCTGTGGGTGATGTCCCTACGTAATAGTCTTTAAACTTCGTCTCTGGATCTATTTTTGCCTCAACATTGTATTTCTCACCAACTTTCGATGCAATATTATCCCTAAAGTCCTTTGCCTCTTTAGCATTATTAAAATTAGCAATCATCCAGCATTTATTGAATACATTGTGCGATGTGGTGCTCTCGAAGAAGAACCATGCCCTATCGAACCAAAATCCAGAATATCGCAGACCGGCAAAAATTATGATTCTGTTATCCGTATCCTCGAAAGCGGGTTCACCAAATCTATAAGTCAGCTTCGGCACTGCTTCTTCGTATGACGTCTTCCCAAACTCTATGTCTGCAACTGTATTCTGCGAGAAACAGAAGCCACACGACATGATGAAAGCAAGTGCAAATAAAAACTTCTTCATATTAAATCCGCTTATCCGTGTTGCGATAGGGCTGAATTGGTTAGTCAACGAGCTCAAACCCGTTGATGTTAATATATTCGTCGCTATCTTCGTGTTCTTCGTTCCACTCTTCGATTTCATCTTTCGTGACCGAAGTGCGCCTGATTAACTTTGCTGCATATTTCAATGCCTCATTCTCTGTTTTAAACTCTTCTCTGTGATATTCTCCGTCTACGTGCGAAGTCAATACAGAGAGACAGTCGAAGTATTTGCCTTCTGCGTCGTTCGTAGCATAGACCTCACACCCTTCCTCTTCCACTATAAAGTACACTTTCATGCCGTCATAGTGTTTTTCGAGGAGTTTATTGAAGTCCGTTGCTCCCCATGCCTCCTCTGCTTCGATGCTCAGGAGGCCATCTGACAGCTCGATATCCTGGATGAATCCGCGAATGTAGCTGTCACCAATTTCTTCGCCAAGAGCCAGGATGATGTTTCCTTCCCAGTTCTCAGACGCTCCTTCCTCCATTACAGGACGCTCTTTGTTCATAAACGCCTTGCAAAGGTTGTTTAACTCCTGAAGGTCCTTCTGGTTGCCTTCAATACGATAGCTTGTTGATGCCCAATTTGCCATAATTCTTAATTTTTAAAAAGTTAATAATAGTAGGAGTTAAAACTCCTTGTTTGGCTAATCTGGGTTGTTTTCTTAATCCTCTCCTACCCTCACGGGCAAGAGAGGAAGAAACTTTTTGTCTAATTTACCCGTATGGCCGATAGCGCAGCCTCATTTCCGCTTTGTGGAAAATATCTTTGTCAGGGAGTATTTCTACTCCCCGGTTTTAGCTAATCGTCACACTTGCCTCCCTTGATAACCTCGAACACCCGATGCTCTCTGTCTTCGGAAAGTCTATTGCCTTCTTCGTCGCATATATGGCCATCTTCGTTGACCCAATGTTTAGCATTAAGCATATCGTCTACGGCTTTAAGGGTAAAAAGACACTCTTTCGCTTCCTGTATGACGTTTATTCCATTCTCCTCTGCTTTCTCGAAGAGTTCGATGAAACCGCCATCAAGGTCGCTGACAAAATCATCTGTGTAGTCGCTCATTTCGTCAATGTAGCTCATGTTTAGGTCTTTAAGCTCTTTGATCATCTGTGCGTTCGTTCCAATCTCGCCCAACAAAGGCTTTTTAAGAGTTTGTATGAAAAGTTTATGATACTTCTCTTTGCACTCCTTGGCCCACTTTTCGAGCGTTTCCTTTTCTACTCCTTCTAACATAATTCTTAATTATTTGTGGTTAATACTATCTATCAGTAAATTTGTGAGATGGGTGGCCGAAAACCAAGGTTCGAAGCGCACCCCTCTCTTTATTAGTTCATTCTTGATGATGTCAGATACACAAGATGCTTCCTTTTCAAGTTTCTCTGCCTTGCGCTCTGCCTGTCCCTGCTCTATCATAGCTCTGTATGTATCTTCTACGTCACAGATGCCAGATAGTTTGTCGAGTCGCCTCTTCAATGACATAGAGTTCTTGATAAGTTCCCCTTTTGTCATGTTTTTTAGGCTTTCTCTATAAGCTATAGCTTCTTCTTTTTTCATAATTCTAAATTATTTGTGGTTATTATCTCTGAATTGCTCAATGCCAAGAAGGATTTTAAGGGCTGTAAGCATTGTAAGATACTTACCTCCTGTATCAATACCCCTCTTTTCGAGCTCGTCCATTATTAAACTTCTCGCAATGCCTATCTGTCTGCTCTTTGATTCGATAGCATTCTTTAGCTCTATGTTTTCCTTGACACTTCTGAATGCTTCGTCAACATCACCGAACTCAGAAAAGGCCAAAAGCTTTTTCCTCATTTTGTTTGCTTCTTTTAAGAGATTCCAGCCACGCAAATTGGCCAACTTCTCTTTGTATTCTTCTCCGTAATCCATATTTGTAAAGTTTTAGTTAATAGCGAGGGAGGTTCTACCCTCCTCTCTGTTTAGCATTCGTTCTGTCTTGATTGAGAACTTACGAAAAGGGTATTTGGTTGTAACTTCGTTATCTATGGCCCAGTTGAAAACAGTACGTATGTTTCTGAGGTCGATGGCTATTCCGCCGCTCTTGCGGCCCTTCAGGAGCTCATGCGCCTGGAATCTTTCAAGCCAATCCCTGTCGATATTATCGAAGCCTGCATGATCATCGAAAACTTCAATCCTCCTCTTTGTTCTTAGAAATATTTCCTTGGTACTATCCTTGGTCTTGGTTTTAATGAACTCGTCGATATAGTAGAGGATATTCTTCTCTACAGTCGAAGCTCTTCCGCTGATGATGGCCTTTAATTCATCCTTCATTCTTGCCGCAGGAAGATTACTGTTCATATAGATGTATTCTTCCGCTGATGAAAACAGCCTTGCCAGTGCAGCCGTCTTAGCTCTTGCATTTGGGACATTCTTCGGGAAGACCATCCCGCTAAACTTAACCGTACTTGAAATACCAGTATACACTTGGAATCTCTTTCCGTGATAATTAATGATGAAGAAAACCTTGAGAGATTTTCCTTCAACGTATGTCTTGATGCTATTCATACTTACTCACAATTTTACTCACAATTTACTCACAACTAAATTTTACTCACATATTACTCACAAAATTACGTATTCTGGCGCATATTATACACGTTTTTGTACCTATTTTGTAAGCAAAAATAGTGGATTTTGCTATGTTTTTATGATGAAAAATGATGTAAGTTGCTGATTATCAATACTTGAGCGAGATACGGGAGTCGAACCCGCCTCCCGGGCTTGGGAAGCCTGTGCACTACCGATGTGCTAATCTCGCACAATAGGAATGAGCCACGAGCGGGACTCGAACCCGCGACCCACGCATTACGAATGCGTTGCTCTACCAACTGAGCCATCATGGCTTGCTTTTTTAAAACAACTGCAAAGGTAATGAAATAATTTCAACCGATGAAATTGTTTTTGCGTATTAACCTATATTAACTTTGTGGATTGAAGGTCAACTCATCCTTGTTGGGGTTCTTGCCAATGACGATAGTTTCACCCGCAGTCAGCGAATCGCCCAGCAACAGTTCACAAACGCCATCTTCGATGTAGGTTTGGATGGCACGCTTCAAAGGACGGGCACCAAATTGCACGTCGTAACCCTTGACGGCCACAAACTCCTTCGCTTTGTCAGTGATGCGGATGTGGTACCCCATGTCCTCCACACGCTTGAAGAGCGACTTCAGTTCAATATCGATGATCTGCTTGATGGCATCGAGGCCCAACTGGTCGAAGGTGATAATCTCGTCGAGACGATTCAGGAACTCAGGCGAGAACTGCTTGCTCAGGCTCTTCTGTATAATGCTGCGTGCATACTCCTTGTCCTTTTCATCGAGCAGGTTGCCATGAGCACTGCCCGCATTGAAACCCACGCCACGGCCAAACTCCTTGAGTTGGCGCGTTCCCGCATTGGAGGTCATGATGATGACTGTGTTGCGGAAGTCGATGAGACGGCCGTTGCCATCAGTGAGTCTGCCTTCGTCCAAGACCTGCAACAGGAGGTTGAACACCTTGTCGTTGGCCTTCTCTATCTCGTCGAGCAGCACGATGGAATAGGGTTTGCGTCTTACCTTCTCGGTGAGCTGTCCGCCCTCCTCATAGCCTACGTATCCCGGAGGCGCACCTACAAGACGGGAGGTATTGAAACTCTCAGAGTACTCGCTCATATCAACGCGAATCAGGGCGTCGGCAGAGCCAAACATCTGTTCTGCCAACTTCTTGGCGAGATAAGTTTTTCCCACACCAGTAGGTCCCAGGAACATAAAGGCCCCAATGGGATGGTTGGGTTCTTTCAGCCCAACACGGTTGCGCTGGATGGCTTTCACCATCGTGTCGATGGCCTTGTCCTGGGCGATGACAGCACTCTTGAGGGTGGCGCCCATCTTGCGCAGACGACTGCTCTCAGCTTCCTCCATGCGTTCAACGGGTACGCCCGTCATACGGCTCACCACCTGCGCCACGTCGATTTCGTCTACAGGCAGGACCTCCTCGCCTTCGCCACGTTCCCACATCAGCTTCATGCTCTCCAGACGATTCTCCATCTGCGCCTGTTGGTCGCGGTAGCTGGCTGCCAATTCAAAATTCTGGTTCGCAACTGCTTTCTGCTTGCATCCCTTCACCTTCACAATATCTTCCTGCAGGTCGAGGATGGGTTGTGGAACAGAGGAATGGCTGTGATGAATGTGTGAACCTACCTCGTCGATGATGTCGATAGCTTTGTCGGGGAAGAAACGGTCGGTGACGTAGCGGTCTGCCAATTTGACGCAAGCCTGCAGGGCATCATCGCTGTAGACGACATGATGGTGCTCCTCGTAGCGTTCCTTCACATTGTTGAGTATCTGGAGTGTTTCCTCAGCAGTGGTAGGTTCTACTATGACTTTCTGGAAACGGCGCTCTAAGGCACCGTCCTTCTCTATCGAGTTGCGGTATTCATTGAGGGTAGTGGCACCGATACACTGTATCACGCCTCTTGCCAAGGCTGGCTTCAGAATGTTGGCTGCATCCATGCTTCCCTGCGCATTGCCTGCTCCCACAATGGTGTGGATCTCGTCGATGAAGACGATGATGTCGGGCGATTCCTCCAACTCACGGATGAGTCCCTTGATACGGTCTTCGAACTGCCCACGAAATTTGGTTCCTGCCACCATGGCAGTCATATCGAGCTCTACTACGCGCTTGTTGAAGAGCAGTCCAGACACCTGTTGTTTGTCAATGAGCTGTGCCAGTCCTTCCACGATGGCGCTCTTGCCCACACCTGGCTCACCTATTAATATAGGGTTGTTCTTCTTGCGTCGTCCCAAGATCTCGATCACGCGCTCTATCTCCTTGCTGCGTCCCACTACAGGGTCGAGCTTACCTTCGGAAGCTGCCTGGGTTAGGTCGTGACTGAAATGGTCGATGATGGGGGTTTTTGACTTCTTCTTGGTATTTACCTGACGTCGATTGGCTGAGGAAGTGTTCTTGCTTGCGTTGTCGCGAACATCATCGTCATCGTCGTTGTCGGCGAAGAGACCGTCCTCGTCTTCATCGGGGAAAGAGAAACCGTCATCGTTGCGCAGGGTCTCTGCGCCCTGACGCATGAGGTCTAAGTCTATCTTATAGTTAAAGTCTTCTTCTTTCTTTGTCATATTCGTTTGTATTGATGATGAATAATGCATAGCAAAGGCTGTGCCACACTTAGCAAGATGTGGATTTTGCTACCCATTTCGTTGCAAAAGTACAAAAAATATTGTAAATAGCAATTATTTTGAGAAAAGTTCTTTACTTTAACATTCAAAAGTAAAAGAGTATCTATCCGTCACCCATAAAGTCATGAGTTGCTTTAATACTATACAAATTGTTTCAGTTAGTTATGAAATACAGAAGACAGCGATATTGTTGCATGAATAAAGGGTGTTTCATCAGCCATGCTTAATGAATGGCAGGACGAAACACCCTTATTCTTAGTTTGCTATATTAATCAGCATCCTCGGTCTTCTTCTTGCGAATAGAACGCTTGCGCTTTGGCTTCTCCTCTTCTGGAGCGCTGATCTTAATACCAGCCAACTCTGGGTCGATGAGAATACGGCCACAATACTCACAAGGAATGATCTTCTTGTGCATCTTGATGTCAAGCTGGCGCTGAGGAGGAATCTTGTTGAAGCAACCACCACAGGCATCACGCTGTACATATACGATACCCAGACCGTTGCGGGCACCCTTGCGGATACGCTTGAAGCTGGCAAGCAGACGAGGTTCGATCTTCTTCTCCAAGTCGAGCGCTTTCTCCTTCAGACGCTCTTCCTCATCACGTGTCTCCGACATGATGTCGTCGAGCTCAGAACGCTTCTCTACCAAGCCTTTCTCGCGGTCGGCCTTGTGCTCTTGTGTGTAAGCCAAGTCAGCCTGTCTCTCCTGAATCTTCTGCTGACCCTCACGAATCTTCTTCTCGCAAAGTTCGATTTCCAACTGCTGGAACTCGATTTCCTTGCTCAAAGTATCATATTCACGGTTGTTGCTTACAGTGTCGAGCTGTGACTGATAGCGCTTCAAGCTTTCCTGTGCCTCCTGGATCTCGCCGTTCTTCTGGCTTACAGCCTTCTGGAACTGCTCAATCTCGTGCTGTATCTTCTCGATACGAGTGTTAAGACCAGCAATCTCGTCTTCCAAGTCCTGAACTTCGAGAGGAAGCTCGCCTCTCAATGCGCGGTTCTCGTCGATACCCGACAAGGTAGTCTGCAGCTGGAAGAGGGTTTTCAATTTCTCTTCTACTGTCAAATCTGTAGGATCTTTCTTTGCCATTATATTATAAATTATATGTGTTTAATGTATATTGCTTTCCTGTAACTTCTATAGACTGAGTCCGTATTGTTGTTCAACTTTCTAAAGATAAATGATCGGGTTGGTGTTGATTTCAGAGATCAAGCACTTTACTCCCGGACATTTCTCCTCAATGATACTCTTGAAGATTTCGCTGGTGTACTGCTCGCTCTGGTAATGACCAATGACGCAGATCTGAATCTCCTGCTCATGACCGAAGTATTCATGATAGTGCATTTCACCTGTGATAAAGGCATCAGCACCAGCCTGTATGGCAGCGTCAAGAAGAAACGAGCCTGCACCACCGCAGAGAGCCACGCGCCTGATAGGACGACGAAGCAACTGATTGCATTGCACACTCTCTACTGTGAACTTGTCGCGCAGCAAGAGCACCAGGTCATCGGCAGCCCACCCCTCTGTTTCGGGCACTTCGCCTATCACGCCTTCGCCACCTTTCACGCCATCCACTTCTTTCTCGCCTGCAAAGAATTTCAGGTTCTTCAGCCCCAATTTCTCTGCTATCTTAAAGTTGACTCCACCTGTAGCCACATCCATATTGGTATGCATGCTCACGATGGCAATGTCGTTCTTGATGGCTTTACGCACAGTGCGCTGCACATAGTTCTCGTCCGATATTCTTGCCAGTTTGCGAAATATCAGCGGATGGTGGCTAACGATAAGGTTGCACCCCTTTTCTATCGCTTCTTCCACCACTTGCTCAGTAACGTCAAGACACAATAATGCCCCTGATACTTCCACCGTCTCTGTCAATCCAACTTGCAGGCCGGCATTATCATATCCTTCCTGCAAGGGCAGAGGCGCGTACTGTTCAAGGGCATCTACTACCTTATTTATTTTCATTTGGTTGCAAAGTTAACGATTTCTTCGCAAATATGAAGCGCTCCCCCTTAGAGTTTAACTAATTTTATGAATATCCATAGAAGAATTCATATAAAACCTCGCATTTTAGTAAAAAAAAGGAGGAAAAGAGAGTCTTATTATAGAATTTTTCGTAATTTTGCAAATGATTGTCGATTATCGGCAACACCTGATCATAAAAATAGTAAGAACAAAATAAATCTAAAGCCTATGTATCAGTCATACCCTTGCGATTATTCGCTACCGGCAGAATGGTCACCTCAGAGCGGAATCATGCTTACATGGCCTCATGGAGGTACCGACTGGAAACCTTATCTGCGTCAAATTACCGACACCTATCTGGAACTGTCAGAAATCATCACACGCTATGAGCAGTTGCTTATTGCCACGCCCATTGTTGAGAGTACCCGGCGAATGCTGGCAAGCCGTCTGTCGAAAGAACAGATGGATCGCGTACATCTTTATGATATTGATTCCAATGACACCTGGGCACGTGATCATGGCCCTATCACCTTGGTTTCCAAGAACAGTCACAACGGCCTAATCGTTCCTATTCATCTGCTCGACTTCCGATTCAACGGATGGGGCGAGAAGTTTGCCTGGCAAAAGGACAATGCCATCAACCTGCAGCTCTACTATCAAGGAGCCTTTCAGGCTGCCCTCGAGAACCATACTGGTTTTGTCCTCGAAGGTGGAAGCATAGAGAGCGATGGAAAGGGAACCATCTTTACCACAAGCCAATGCCTGCTGGCGCCTCACCGCAACCAGCCTTTCACCCGGGTGGATATAGAGAAACAATTGCTCAACTTTTTTCATGCCAAGCGCATAGTTTGGCTCGATCATGGCAATTTGGTTGGCGACGACACCGATGGACACATCGACACCATTGTGCGAGTAGCGCCTCACGACACCTTGCTTTATGTGGGTTGCGATGATGCCTCAGATGAGCAGTATGCTGACTTCCAGGCTTTGGAGAAGCAACTTAAGAGTGTTCTTACCTACGAGGGTTACCCCTATCGCCTGCTTCGCCTGCCTATGCCCGACCCTATCTACGACGATGGCGACAGACTGCCGGCTACTTACGCCAACTTCTTGATTATCAACGGTGCTGTGATTTACCCCACATACAATCAGCCAGAGAAGGATGAGGAAGCACGCCGACAGATACAGTTAGCCTTCCCAGACAGGGAGATTATTGGAGTAGACTCGCGCACCATTATCCGTCAGCATGGCAGCATCCATTGTCTCACCATGCAACTGCCAGAGGGAACCATCAGGGAGACAAAATACAATAATATTCAACACAGATGAAAATAGGAATACTACAGCAGCACAATACAGCCGATGTGGCTGACAACAAAACACGCCTTGCACAGGGCATCATAGACTTGGCTCACCGTGGAGCTGAACTGATAGTTCTGCAAGAGCTACACAACTCGCTCTATTTCTGCCAGATAGAGACAGTAGACAACTTCGATTTGGCAGAGCCTGTTCCTGGTCCATCCACCGACTTCTACGGCAAGTTGGCCAAGGACTTGAATGTCGTCATCGTGACATCTCTCTTTGAGCGTCGTGCTCCCGGACTCTATCACAACACTGCAGTTGTCATAGAGCGTGATGGCAGCATCGCCGGCAAATACCGCAAGATGCACATACCCGATGATCCAGCCTACTATGAGAAGTTCTATTTCACTCCAGGCGACCTGGGGTTCCAGCCCATACAGACTTCAGTGGGTAAGTTGGGTGTATTGGTGTGCTGGGACCAGTGGTACCCGGAAGCAGCCCGCCTGATGGCTCTTCAGGGTGCCGAACTCCTGATCTATCCTACAGCCATCGGCTATGCCAAGTATGATACAGAGGACGAACAGCAGCGCCAGCGCGAGGCTTGGACCACCGTGATGCGAGGTCATGCCGTGGCCAATGGTCTGCCGGTAGTAGCTGTCAACCGCGTAGGCTTCGAGCCCGACCCAAGTGAGCAGACAGGAGGCATTCAGTTCTGGGGCAGCAGTTTCGTGGCTGGTCCGCAGGGCGAGCTCTATTACAGGGCAAGCGACAACGAGGAAGAAAGCCTTGTGGTAGATGTTGACCTCAAGCACAGCGAGGACGTAAGGCGCTGGTGGCCTTTCCTTCGCGACCGTCGCATCGACCATTACGGCAATATCACTCGCCGTTTCATCGACTAAAACACAATCTTTAATTTTCAGGATAATGCAGAATTTAGAAATAATGGTGATGCTTTTCACCATGGTTATATTGGGTTACACCGCCTGTAAGTTGGGGTATATGGGCGACAAGTTCGACAAAAAGCTGTCTTCCATTGTAGTAGACATCACTTGTCCGCTCTTGGTGCTCTCGTCGGTTATGGGCGACGAAATGCCCGACCGCTCGTTGATTCTTCCGCTTGTAGGTGTGGGATTCCTCACCTACATCATTTTGTTGGTGTTTGGTTTCTGGGTTCCCCGATTCATATCCAAGAATCATGACGACCAGGGCATGATAGGTTTTTCCCTTATGTTTGCCAACGTGGGGTTCATCGGTTATCCTATTGTGGCGAGCATCTTTGGTCCGAAGGCTGTCTTCTATGCAGCCTTGCTCAATGTGCCCAATACCTTCTTTATCTTTACTGCAGGTGTGATGCTTGTCAAGGGCGAATACAGCATCCGTCAGTTCAATCCGAAAGTATTGCTCAGTCCGGCTCTCATAGGCGCCTTCATCGCGGCCTTATTGGTAGCTTTTGGCGTGCATACTCCCGAGATGATAGCCCGTCCGATTACGATGGTGGGCAACATTACTGTGCCCGCAGCACTGATGATTATAGGCAGTTCGATGGCACGTCTTCCACTTCGCGAGATTATAGGTTCTGGCAAGGTTTATGCCACCTCCTTCCTCCGACTGGTAATAGTGCCTCTGTCCGTGTATTTTCTGTTCCGTCTATGCGGAGTCAACACGCTCATCAACAACATCAACACGGTAGTAATAGCCATGCCAGTGGCATCTTTCGGCACAATGTTCTGTATGAAGTACGGAAGAAATCCCTCACTCATGACCGAAGCGACATTCATCACGACCCTGTTCTCCATCATTACCATTCCTCTCATCACCCTGCTTTTTGGAGCATAGAATGAGAGGTTCCCTCCTTCTCTCCTGCCCTTCGCTTGACTGTTTGTCTTGCTTCGCTTATAGAAATTTCTGCTTCGGTTATAGAAATTTCTGTTTCGCTTATAGAAAATTCTACTGCGCTTATAGAAATTTCTGATTCGGTTATAGAAAGTTCAGCTTCGGTTATAGGCTGACTATATAAAAAAGGTGTGTCATAATCTTATGACACACCTTTTTTGGTTTATCGTTCGTCGAGCGGAGTGTATTCCAACTCACCCAAAATATTCTTATAAGCAGGACGGATGATGCGACGGCCTTCAAAGTTGAGCTCCTCAATACGGTGGGCTGTCCAACCCACAATACGGGCCATGGCAAATATTGGTGTATAAATCTCCTGTGGCAAACCTATCATCTCATAGATGAATCCGCTGTAGAAGTCGAGGTTGGCACAAGCAGGTTTGCTGCCTCCACGATGCTCCTGCAGGCACTTGATACCCTCCTGCTCTATGAGCTTCAGGAATTCATACTCGTCCTCTCTTCCCTTCTCCTTGGCCAATTCGCCAGCCAAACGTTTCAGCTCTACGGCACGAGGATCGCTCAATGTGTAGACCGCATGACCGATACCATAGATAAGACCAGTCTTGTCGTAAGCCTCCTTGTTGAGCATACGGGTGAGATAAACATCCAGTTCCTTCACGTTCTTCCAGTCTCTGATCTGCTCTTTCAGGTGATGGAACATATTGATCACCTTGATGTTGGCACCACCATGAAGCGGACCTTTCAAGCTGCCGATACCGGCGGCAATAGAGCTGTAAGTATCTGTGCGGGTGGAAGAAGTGACACGCACGGTAAAGGTAGAGTTGTTACCACCACCATGCTCTGCCTGGATGATGAGCAGCAGGTCGAGCATTCGTGCATCGAGCTCCGAATAGTTCTCGTGCTTCATCATATAGAGAAAGTTCTCTGCGATGGAGAGGTTCTCACGAGGATGACGGATATGCAGACTGCGGCCCTGTACCGAGTGGCGGTAGATGTTGTAGGCATAGGCGATAATGGTTGGGAACTTGGCTATCAACTCTATGCTCTGACGCATCAGGTTGTCGCGGCTGATGTCATCAGGATTGGGATCGAATGTGTACATCTCGAGCACGCATCGCGCCAGTATGTTCATGATGTTGCTGCCCTCCAATTCGATGATGTGCGTGATGGTGCGGTGGTCGAGCGGCATGTTGTCGTTGAGCAGTTCCTTAAAAGCTTCCAACTCCTCCTTGTCAGGCAACTGACCTGAAAGCAACAGGAAAGCCACTTCCTCGAAACCGAAGCGCTTCTCCTTCAGCAGAGGACTCACCAGGTCGTCGAGCTCATAGCCACGGTAATAGAGTTTACCCTCTGTAGGTGTCAGCTTTCCGTCTGCATCTCGCTCGTAACCCACTACATTACCAATATTGGTCAAACCGACGAGAACACCCGAGCCATCGTCATTTCGAAGACCACGCTTCACATTGAACTTAGTGAAAGCCTCCTTGTCAATCTTGCATGAGTTTTTTACCTCATCGCTCAGTTTATATATTAAATATTCCTTGTTCATTTTTATTGATGTTTAATGGGTAATGTTTAGTGTAATCGCAAAACACTATTTCTTTGCCGCAAAATTCAAAGCTGAACCTGCCTTGAACCAAGCTATCTGTGTATCGTTGTAGGTATGTTCTACCTGGAAACTGTCCTCGCTGCCATCCTGATGCTTCAGAGTTACCGTTAGCTTACTGCCTGGGGCAAACTCCTTCAGACCGGTGAGCGAAATACGGTCGTCTTCCTGTACCTTATTATAATCATCCTTGTTGCAGAATGTAAGCGCCAGCATACCCTGCTTCTTCAGGTTGGTTTCGTGAATGCGGGCGAAGCTCTTGGCGAGGATCACCTTCACATTGAGGAAGCGAGGCTCCATGGCTGCATGCTCACGAGAAGACCCCTCGCCATAGTTGTCTTCTGCCACTACGATACTGCTGATACCCTGTGCCTTATAAGCCTTGGCTGCGGTGGAAACCTCCACGTACTTGCCGTCCAACTGGTTTTTCACCTTGTTGCTCTCACCGTTGAAGGCATTGACGGCTCCCATCAGGAGGTTGTCGGAGATGTTCTGCAGATGACCGCGGAACTTCAGCCAGGGACCAGCCATAGAAATGTGGTCGGTGGTACACTTACCTTCAGTCTTGATGAGCAACGGCATATCGGTCAGATCCTTTCCGTCCCAGGCTGCAAATGGAGCCAGCTTCTGCAAGCGGTTGCTGTCTGGTGAGATCACTACCTCCACATTAGCGTTGTCTGCGCTTGGTGCGACGAATCCCTTGTCCTCTACGGCAAATCCCTTAGGAGGGAATGTGTAGCCTGTTGGGGCATCCAGTTTCACACTGTTGCCTTTCTTGTCCAACAAGGTGTCTGTGGCAGGATTGAAGTCCAGTCTGCCGGCAATGGTCAGCGCCACTGTCAGCTCTGGGCTGCCGATGAAGGCGTAAGTATTGGGGTTGCCGTCAGCACGGCGGCGGAAGTTTCTGTTGAACGAAGTGACGATGGCGTTCTTACGTGTATTGTCGTCAGTATGACGCTTCCATTGTCCGATGCAAGGACCGCAGGCGTTGGTCATAATCAAGGCACCGATCTTCTTGAAGTCGTCGAGGATGCCGTCGCGCTCTGCCGTGTAACGAATCTGCTCCGAACCTGGATTGATAATCAGCTGTCCCTTCACTTCGATGCCTTTCTCGTAAGCCTGGCGTGCCACACTGGCTGCACGTGCAAGATCCTGATAGGATGAGTTGGTGCAACTGCCTACCAGTCCAACCTCTACCACCATGGGATAATCGTTGGCAGGGCCCTTCGCCTTCATGTGCGAGATAGGTGTGGCGGCATCGGGAGTAAACGGACCATTGAGGTGTGGCTCCACCTTGGAAAGGTCGATCTCTACTATCTGGTCGTAGAAAGCCGAAGGATTAGCCATCACCTCATCATCGGCGCGGAGTTCTGCCGCATTCTGCTGGGCGAGAACTGCAATCTCCTCACGGCCCGTCTTGCGCAGGTATTCGTCGGCGTTCTCGTCGAAGGGGAAGATGGAGCAAGTGGCTCCCAGTTCTGCTCCCATATTACAGATGGTGGCCTTGCCTGTGGTCGAGATGCTGTCGAGACCTTCGCCGAAGTATTCAAGGATGGCATTTGTGCCGCCCTTGACAGTCAGAATGCCGAGAATTTCGAGGATCACGTCTTTAGGAGTTGCCCATCCAGAGAGTTTGCCCTTAAGATGAACACCAATAAGACGAGGCATCTTGAGTTCCCATGGCTGTCCGGTCAGCACGTCTACCGCATCTGCACCGCCCACACCTACTGCTACCATACCGAGACCTCCGGCATTGGGCGTATGCGAGTCGGTTCCTACCATCATACCACCAGGGAAGGCATAATTCTCGAGCACCACCTGATGGATGATTCCGGCTCCTGGACCCCAGAATCCAATATGATATTTCTGTGAGACTGACTTCAGAAAGTCGTACACCTCCTTGTTGGTCTTGCAAGCCTCAGGGAGGTCGGCAGTAGCGCCTACATCGGCACGAATCAAGTGGTCACAATGAACCGAAGCGGGTACGGCCACTTTGTCCTTACCGGCATTCATGAACTGCAAGAGAGCCATCTGGGCTGTAGCGTCCTGCATCGCCACACGATTGGGACGGAAGTCTACATACTCTATACCTCTTTTATATGGTCGCAACTGAGTGGGATCATATAGGTGAGCAAAGAGTACCTTCTCAGCATAAGTGAGAGGTCGTTTGACTGTAGCCTTGGCTTGTTTTACACTATCTGAATACGAAGCATAAAAGCTTCGCAGCATTTCAATGTCCAGTATCATCGTTATTCACTTTTAAATAAAAAATTCACTACTTTTAGAAATCTGTTTGCAAATATACTAATTAATTTGCAATTAGTCGTACAAAATGCAGAAAAATTATCATTTTGATATTATTTTTCTGCATTTATTATGATTTAGCTGTATATTTATGCTGTTTTAGCGTTCTGTTACGCGACAAACTCTGATTCCTGTCTGTACCGGATGCTTGCTCATATAAGTGCGGAGCAGCATGGGTTCGTCGATCACCCGATGATGTATGCTGCTGGCATTGAGCAGATGCAGACCGTCTGCATGCCACGACGCCAGTCCGATGTGAGTGGTGTCAAGTCCTTTCTTGTTGGTGATGATGACAATGATGTCGCCGTCGTGAATCGCCGACCTGAAGAGTTGGTTGTTCGCAATCTTGTTTTTCGGGATGTATCTGTAACTTTTACCTGTAATGCTTCGTTCCATGGCCTTGATGCCTGCCATCCATTCGGGATGGGCCGTGAGCATCTTGTAGTTGGAGGAATGTGTGCTCATCCAGTTGACAGCCACTTTCTGAACAGCTGTGAAGGGAGGATTGGGATGTATGTCGGTCACGATGCCCTCCTTCTCGTTGTCGTTGATCCACACCGTGAAATAATGCTGACGTTTGGTGTACTCCACCTTTCCACCAATATACCTCACGTGTTTTAGATGCTCGCAATATTGCGCAAAGGAGGTTTGTCCCTTCTGGGCGCATAGGGTCAGTGCTGTCACCATCTCCACATAGGTGGTGCAGTCGAGCTGGCGAGTATTGATAACCAACTGCTCTTCCTTTGTGCGGTCGAGGGTTCCTGCCACATAAGGCACACCGATAAACTTCTTGCCAAACCAAAGCATCCAGCTCTTGGGCTTCTGTTTGAGCGACTTCGCCTCCTGCAGCAGGCTCACTATCTTCATACTGTCCTGACGGTTGTAAGCCGAAACGTGACAAACCAACAGGCAAGCCAACAAAAGAATCATCGTTTTTTTCATATTGCTATTCATTTTATGTATCAAAAGACGAACCTATCGTTTTCTGCCAAAGTTGACTCCCACATAGAGGTTGAGCTCTCCGAAGGAGTTGTTGGTTGAGAAACGGTCCTTCTTATAATTATAGGTATGCAGGATGGCGCTTGCACCGGCATACCAGTGGGTGTTGTTCCATACCAAGGCAAAACGGCCAATGCCGTCGAGGTTGAAGTTGCGGAAACTGAACTCACGTGTTTTCTTGTTCTCCTCGCGCTCCACATCTGCCATCGACTGGTTGTAGGCCAAAGCCATGGAAAGGGAAGCATTGAAGAGAAAGTCCTTGGCGAAGACCCAATTGTATGCATAGCCACAACTGCCCGATACGTCGGTATACTTCACCGTACCAAAACGCAGTTTGTTGTCGATGTCGCCACCGAACTTTTCACCCATCTTGTCGACTACTACATCTTCCAGTTTCTCCCAGTCCACCTCCAGCGTATGGCGGGTGTAACCTATGCCTGCCAACCAGCTACCGGCGCTTCTTCGCTGAACAGTACTCTGCGCATAAGCTGCTGGATAAGAGAATTTTCTGTGGTTAAAGATGTAGTAAAGATTAAAACCTTTTACACTCGATTTCACGCCGTCGAAGTCTACTCCTTTGACGGGCGATGTGTCTATCCCGTCGCCTAAATAGAAGCTCTTAATGTGATAGTCGTTTCCAGTCTGTCGCCAGAACAGGTCGATGCCCAGCAGACTGCTGTAAAAGCTCATCGAGAACCCCTTCTTGGGTGAGTGGGAAGAACCAAAGCCGATATTCTTCAGATCGATGGCGTAGCCTAAGAACACCCATCTCCAGCCAATATAAGGACCTAAGCGGTAGGTGATGTCGGGAGCAAACGAGATGCTCTGCCCTTCCTTGCTCGAGAGTGTGTAGCGTTCGTAGGTGTTGGTGTTCTGCAGCATCACGGTATAGTTATAATGCTGCGACTCGATATAGTTCTCGTCGGTGGTGTTGAACTCGCGGAACAGTTTGGTGAAGACATCGCCCACTCTGTGGAAAAAAGTCTTCTTGTGTCGGGCATAAGTAAGACTGTCTGAGGAATTCGGCTGGAACATCGTAGCATTGAACAAGGTTCCCAGCAAAGTGGAATCTGCCGTCTCCTCGGCACTCCAGGCAGGAGAGCCGAAGCCAAGGCAGAAAACGATGAGGGTGTAAACAAACTTGTTCTTCATTGCTTTATATTTTACAGGTCGTGCTGATGCAGCAGTCTGCCGGAACTCTCAGTCGTGGGGCCTGGGCTGACTGCAGGCGACATGGTTTAGTTCTTCCACAATATGCGGTCGAGCACCCAGTTGGTAGGAGTGGCTGCCACACAAGTGCTTTCGCAGGTGCCGATTCCCTGCAGGTCTTCTATCACTGTTTTGATGATAGGCAACTGTACATACGAAGGGTTGGGCACTACGATGCTTGTCTTGCCAGCACTCGTAACAAGCAGGATGGGATCGTAGTCGAAAACCGAGAACGACAGCGACCCCTTGTCGCCAACGATCTCTATGCGGTCTTCCTTGGCACTCTCGTGTCCCACAAAGCACCAGCTTCCACTGCCGGGAATACCGCTCTCGAAGTAGAAACAAGCCGAGATGGTGTCCTCTGCTTCATACAGATGGGCACGGTTGGCGGGATAGCCGTGGGCACGGGTGATGACTCCGAAGATATCCTGCAGGAGGTCTATCTGATGTGGAGCCAGATCGTAGAAATAGCCACCTCCCGAAATGTCGGGCTGCAGTCGCCAGGGCATTTCCTTGCCCGAAGTATAGTCGAGGTCGCGTGGCGGCACCGAGAATCTCACCTGTACGTTGAGCACATTGCCTATGCCTCCCTGCTCCACTATCTGTTTCACCTTGCGGAAGTATGGCAGATAACGACGATAGTAAGCCACAAAGCAGGGCACTCCCGTCTGTTCGCTCACTCGGTTGATGCGGATGCAGTCGTTATAGCTGGCAGCCAGAGGTTTCTCCACATACACCGGCTTGCCTGCCCTCATCGCCATGATGGCGAAGGTGGCGTGCGACGATGGTGGCGTGGCGATGTAAATGGCATTCACGTCGGGATCGTCTATCAACTCCTGGGCATCCGTGTACCATTTACGTATATGGTGGCGCTCGGCATAACTGCGGGCTTTGTCCTCACTACGGCTCATGACAGCCACTACCTTCGAGCCCTCCACCTCGTTGAAGGCTGGACCCGATTTCTTCTCGGTCACTTCTCCGCAACCGATAAATCCCCAATTTATCTGTTTGATGCTACCCATAATATCTTTGACTACTCTGTCTTCTCGCAACTTCATCGCTTACGAGAGTTCTATACCTTATTATATATAACTCACCTTTCGCTGGATTCGGAAGTTTCTGAAGTAGAACTCTTTAGTTTTACAGACTTATTCAGCCTCCTCCAAACTCTTGTTGATTTGGTCGATGTAGTCGAGCACGTCGTCGCGCCCCAACTTCTTCTCGCTGCTGGTGATGAAGTAAGGAGGCAGTTCCACCCAACGGTCTTCCAGCGCGTGCATCCACTTCTCGGCATTCATGCGGGCCTTAACTGGGCCCAACTTGTCGGCCTTGGTGAAGACGATGCAGAAGGGCACGCCACTCTCGCCCAACCAGTCTACGAACTCACGGTCAATCTTCTGCTGGTCGTGGCGCACGTCGATAAGTACAAAGACGTTAGCCAACTGTGGACGCTGCAGAATATAGCTGGAAATCATCTGCTCCAACTGTTTCTGTACGGTCTTCGAACGCTTGGCGAAGCCATAGCCCGGCAGGTCGACCAGATACCACTCGTTGTTGATGATGAAATGGTTGATAAGCAGGGTTTTTCCCGGTGTGGCCGATGTCTTGGCGAGTCCCTTGTGGTTGCAGAGCATGTTGATGAGGCTCGACTTTCCCACGTTACTTCTGCCGATGAAGGCATACTCCGTCTTGTTGTCCTTAGGACACATGCTCACTCGTGGAGCAGATATGGTGAATTCTGATTTCTTTATTTCCATATTGTTGTTATTTCAATTTTTTATTCCGTTCTTTCGTTCTGCACTTTCGCTTACTCTCCCACTACCCTTCTATCTCGGCGAGTTCGAGCCAGCGCATTTCCTTCTCGTCGATCTCGTCCTTGATTTCTGGCAGACGCTTGCTCTTCTCCGTCAGTTCCTCCACCGAGAGTTGTCCGCTGCAGAGAGCTTCCTCCAGGGTTTTCTGCTCGTTTTCGAGCTGTTCCAGTTCCTTGGTCAGCTGCTCGTACTCGCGCTTCTCCTTGTAGGTCATCTTTCTTTTGCCCTCTTTCTTCTGGGTTGCCGAAGGCTGTTCCTTGGCTGTAGGCTTGGTGGCTTTCTTCTCGGCTCCCTCACCCTCGGTCTTGGGTTGAAGTCGGCACCATTCACGATACTGGGTATAGTTGCCAGGGAAATCCTGTATCTCGCCTTCGCCCTTGAAGACCAGCAGATGATCCACCACCTTGTCCATGAAATATCGGTCGTGGCTCACCACAATCACGCATCCGGCAAAGTCTTGCAGATATTCCTCCAGCACTTGCAGCGTCTGTATGTCGAGGTCGTTGGTAGGCTCGTCGAGCACCAAGAAGTTGGGGTTGCGCATCAGCACGGTACAGAGGTAGAGCTTGCGCTTCTCGCCTCCGCTCAACTTGTACACATAGTTGTGCTGTTCCTCTGGCGTGAAGAGGAAGAACTGCAGAAACTGTGAGGCGGTCATGTGTCGGCCGCCGCCCAGGTCGATGTAGTCGGCTATCTCTGTGATGACGTCTATCACCTTCTGGTCTTCCTTGAACTTCAGACCTTCCTGCGAGAAGTAGCCGAAGCGCACCGTCTCGCCGATGTCAAACTGTCCGCTGTCAGGTTTCACCTCGCCCAGCAGCATCTTGATGAAGGTGGACTTTCCTGTTCCGTTATTACCCACGATGCCCATCTTTTCGAAGCGTGCAAAGTTGTAATAGAAGTCGCGCAGAATGACTTTCTTCTCGCCGCGGTCGTCGAAGGCCTTGCTGACATACTGGCATTCGAAAATCTTCGAGCCGATGTAAACGGTAGAAGCTTTCAACCTTAGCTGTCGGTCCTCAATGCGCTGTTTTGCCACTTTCTCAAGCTCATAAAAGGCATCTTCTCTGTATTTCGCCTTATGTCCACGGGCTTGTGGCTGACGGCGCATCCATTCCAGCTCCCGGCGATAAAGGTTCTTCGAGTGCTGAATCTCAGCCCGAAGGTTGTCCATGCGCTCCTGTCGTTTCTCCAAGTAGTAGGCGTAGTTGCCGCGATAGGTATAGATGCCCTGATCGTCGAGCTCCAGTATCACGTTGCACACCTTGTCGAGGAAGAATCGGTCGTGGGTCACCATAAAGATGGTCTTGTTGCCCCTGTTCAGATAGCCTTCCAGCCATTCTATCATTTCCAAGTCGAGATGGTTGGTAGGCTCGTCGAGCATCAGGAAGTCGGGCTCGGTAATCAGCACGTTGGCAAGCGCCACACGCTTCTGCTGTCCACCGCTCAACTGTCCCATGGGCTGCTCCAGGTTGGTGATGTGCAGCTGTGTGAGTATCTGTCGCGCCTTGAGCACCTTCTCGGGATCGTCCTTGTGGTTGAAACAGGCATCGAGTACACTCTCCTCGGGATCAAACTGGGGCGACTGTTCCAGAAAGCCCAGCTTCAAGTCACGTCGGTAGATGATAGATCCTGACTCATAGCCTTCCTTGTCCATCAGTACCGACATAAGAGTTGACTTTCCCGTGCCGTTGCGTGCAATGAGTCCCACCTTCTGTCCTTCAGCGATGGAAAACGAAATATTCTCGAAAAGAACCTGAGCACCAAATCGTTTGGTGAGGTTCTGAACATCCAAATAAGGTATCTGCGTAGCCATTTATTAATTTTTTGTGCAAAGATAAGGAAAAAATTTGGCAGAAACGAATTTTTTAATTATCTTTGCACTCGATTTCAATTCTTATAGGCGTTTCCCCACTCTTCGAAACGCTTATCATCAATCAAAACATCATATACTATTTTTATAATATAATGTATAGCATAGACGAATTAAATGCAAAAAATGTCGCTCAACTGAAAGACATTGCAAAAGAGATAGGTGCTAAAATCAAGTCTAATGACAACAAAAAGACGATTGTTTACGCCATTCTCGACACCCAGGCCGAGACGCCCGTCCAGAATGCTGCAGCTCCCAAGAGAAAGAGAGTGAGGATAGCAAAGACGGAAGACAAGGTGTACTCCGTGAAGGGCAAGGACGGTGAAAACTACGACGTGATGAAGAATCAGGTGAAAGGACCTGTGTCCACCGATACTCCTTTGTTCAAGGAACCCTTACAGCAGGATGAGCCTATAGCCGAAACCGACGCACCTCAGACAGCTGCCGGTCAGGATGCTCCCGAAGCCGAAGTGCCAGCCGATACTTCTGCCGAAACAGCGCAGAGCGATGTAGAGCCAGCCATGCTGAAACCTATAGCCAAGCACAGAGGACGTAAGAGCAAGGCTGAGCTTGAGGCCATTGCAGCTGCCAAGGTGGCTGCCATGAAGGAAAGAAACAAGATGCAGAGTGAACAGGAAGCCAACAGCCCTTCTGAAGACACAACCTCGGAGGATAATACGGAAAAACAAAACTCGGTTGACGATATCAACCTCATTCCCGAACAGGATTTTTCTAATGCTGCCGACAACGGCGAGAGTGACGCTGCAGCCCTGGCTGCACAGTTGCAGGCCAAGTTGAATGCTCAAAACGAGAAGGCTGGCGAACAGACTGCTGCACAGGATACCACAGGCATTTGGGAAGGCGACCCTGGCGACGGCACCGACTTTATCCCCGTAGTCGACCTTCCTATTGAAGACCAGGCTGCCATGCCCACCTTCGATATCTTCGATCGTCCTACCACTCCTACAGCCACTGCAGCTCCTGTCCCTCAGCCAGTACAACAGAAAAAAGCAGAGTCAACATTCGACTTTACCAACATCATCACATCCAATGGTGTACTCGAGGTCATGCCCGACGGCTATGGTTTCCTGCGCAGCAGCGACTACAACTACCTCTCTTCACCCGACGATGTGTATGTGCCCAATAATGTCATCAAGCGCTATGGTCTGAAGACCGGCGACGTGGTACAATGCCGTGTGCGTCCTCCTCACGAGGGCGAGAAGTACTTCCCTATCACCGACATCGAGATGATCAACGGTAGAAAGCCATCCGAGGTGCGCGACCGCATACCTTTCGAGCATCTCACACCTCTCTTCCCCGACGAGAAGTTCACACTCTGTGGCGACCGTGCCACCACTAACCTCAGCACTCGTGTTGTCGACCTCTTCTCGCCTATCGGTAAGGGTCAGCGTGCACTCATCGTGGCTCAGCCAAAGACGGGTAAGACCATCCTGATGAAGGATATCGCCAACGCCATCGCTGCCAATCATCCCGAGGCCTACCTCATGATGTTGCTCATCGACGAGCGCCCTGAGGAGGTTACCGACATGGCTCGCACCGTCAACGCCGAGGTCATCGCCTCTACCTTCGACGAGCCTGCCGAGCGTCATGTCAAGATAGCCGGAATTGTATTGGAGAAAGCCAAGCGCATGGTGGAGTGCGGTCACGACGTCGTCATCTTCCTCGACTCCATCACCCGTCTGGCTCGTGCCTACAACACCGTAGCGCCAGCCTCAGGCAAGGTTCTTACAGGTGGTGTCGATGCCAATGCCCTGCAGAAACCTAAGCGTTTCTTCGGAGCTGCCCGCAACATCGAGGGAGGCGGCTCGCTCACCATCATCGCCACTGCCCTCATCGATACAGGCAGCAAGATGGACGAGGTGATCTTCGAGGAGTTCAAGGGAACGGGCAACATGGAGCTTCAGCTCGACCGCTCTCTCAGCAACAAGCGCATCTTCCCTGCTGTCAACCTCGTGGCTTCTTCTACTCGTCGCGACGACCTGTTGCAGGACAAGACCACCCTCGACCGTATGTGGATTCTGCGTAAGTATATTTCCGACATGAATCCTGTGGAGGCGATGAACACCATCCACAAGAGCATGGAGCATACCCGCAACAACGACGAGTTCCTGCTCTCCATGAATTCGTAAGCAGAAAGACTTTTTGCAAATAACAATTTTAATAAAAGGAGTTTTCCCCATCAGGATGACTCCTTTTTTTGTTTTTTTATCCGCCATCGTGCTCGCAGATTTGGTGATGAAAAGAATAAGGTAAATTCATAAAAAACTGAAGTTTTGCCCCACACGCCCTGAAGGGGCAGAAGCTCTTAGCCCAGGGCAGCGCCCTGGGTTATCATGTTCGCAAACTTGGCGCCCTGTAAGGGCAAAAGCTTTAAAACTCCGAACAAATTATAAGGCTTTTGCCCTTACAGGGCGCCTTGCCGATTGCCATTATACCCAGGGCGCTGCCCTGGGCTAAGAGCTTCTGCCCTTTCAGGGCGTGCTGCTTGTATCCATTGCTCTGGGCTAAGAGCTTTTGGGCCATCAGCCCGTACATAAACCACTTGCGAAACTTGAGTTAAAAATCTATCACCAAACGCTATTTATCCTTTCTTTTTAGACACAAAAGTGTAATTCTTAAGCCGCACTCTTGAGAAATACACTTTTGTGTCAAAGGCTTTTTCCTATAAAGCTATACTTTTGCAGCAGAAAAATAAAAAAAATCAAGCAAAACTGTAGCAATATGAAGGAAAAAGTAATTTTTACCACAGCGTTGTGCCTCTCGGCTATGACTCCGATGATGGCGCAGAATATCACCGGCAAGGTGATGAATACCAAGGGAGAACCTTTGGCGTTTGCCAATGTAGTATTATTGAATAGAACAGACTCGGCTTTCGTCAAGGGCGCAGTGAGTGGAGAGGATGGCAGCTTTGCCATCGACTCTTCCTGCAACGGCGGAATCATCAAGGTGACATCCGTAGGTTATAAGACAACCTGCAAGGATTGCACTGGTGAGAATGTGGGCATCATCAAGATGGAAGAAGACAGCAAGATGCTCGGCGAAGTAGTCGTGAAGTCATCCCTGCCTAAGACTATTCTGAAGAATGGCGGAATGACGACAACCGTTGCCGGATCCGTACTTGAGAAGGCAGGAACCATGGAGCACCTGCTCGACCGCATCCCTAACGTTTCTGCCCAGAATGGCAGCATCAAGGTATTCGGACGCGGTGAGCCTGTTATCTATATCAATGGACGACAGATGAGAGACAAGAGCGAGCTGGACCGTTTGCATTCCGACAACATCAAGTCGGTGGAAGTCATCACTAGCCCTGGTGCTCGTTATGCAGCCAGCACCAAGGCGGTCATCCGTATCACAACGAAGAAGATACAAGGCGAGGGCTTCGGATTTGACGCCTCAACCACAGGAGAATACGATGAAAAGGAAAACTTCGGTGGATATAGCCGATTGAATATGAGCTACCGCAAGAATGGCTTAGAGCTTGGCGCATATGCCTTTGGGGCAAGACAATACCAACCCGACAACAAAGACTTACAGCAGAAGACTTATCTTGACAAGACGTGGAACCAGAAAAGTGAGA
>ERZ1023617.5-NODE-5-length-113106-cov-37.918232_pt1 | contig 113106 bp, 86 predicted proteins | sample MGYA00380328_ERZ1023617 | MGnify/ENA primary metagenome ERZ1023617 (study PRJEB33179, sample SAMN07448977) | human gut metagenome | biome: Human-gut; feature: Human associated habitat; material: Faeces | host: Homo sapiens | place: India: Bhopal | collected...
ATCTTTGGATAACATGATTATATTGCCACGGACTTATGCAACTGTGCCGATTTATCTGCGTTTTGTACAGTTAGCTCATTTATAAATTCATGCTATAAACAGGAATTTAGCGGTGCATTGCACCGAATTTTGAATTGGCTGAATACGTCCTATTAATTCAAAACTTTACAATTCACAATGCGCCTTGGCGCACAATTCAAAATTCAAAATTCCTAACTCAAAATTCGGCTGGCGGTTGCCAGCCGCTATTTATCCTCTTACATAATGAGGCATGTCTGCTGGCGTCACCATTGATATCTCTACGATACCCGCAACCTTACCGTCCTTCTTCCATGCCGTCTGATAAATCACCTTGTGAAGGCCCTGCTTCTCGATGGTGTAGCTGTTGCTGCCACCCGTTTCAAGCAGGTGGCGGATTATCTCGCGCGAACGCTCGGAATGACACGCGAAGAGATTCTTGCCGATGAGGTCGCCCTCCTTCTTATATGTCTCGCGCGACTTGTCGTTCATGTAGATGATAACGCCCTCAGCGTCGCAGACTGTCACGGCGCAATTCATTTCCTTAGCCCATTCGTAGTTTTCCATTGTAATGTTAGTTTTTAGATGAATACCTATATATACGGATGATCAACAAAATATCAGACCAACCATATTTATACGCGCAAAGATAAAGATAATAATCCGTGTGACAAGCGATTGATGCCCCGTTTGTTGTCATTTTGTTATTTTAGCCCTCTTTTATGCTATGTTTAGAGCAGAAAAGAGGAATGGCAATATGACAGCAAAGGAGATTGATGTATGTCAATATATTACATTTATACAAAAAAAAACGTTGAAAAACTTGTGTCCTCGCGCACAAATTATTAACTTTGCATCGTGTTCGAGAGAATGCAATGTTTTTTCATTAGGTTAGTAGTTTGATAGATTTTAAGGTAAAGATTATGTTATTAGATTTTGAAGCTATCGCAATTTTAACCTGAATCAAGTTGTTGATTCTTATGGTTCGCGTTAGTTTGAATCAAACATTCTTAACATTATTCTTTGAGAGGCCGGTGCGAGTGATTCGTGTCGTCCTTTTTTTTTGTACCTACTCGAACACACAACAAAAAATACCGCTAAATTCCTGTTTAGCGGTTAGCCTTTCAGAAGCTCGCAAAGCTTCTTCATTCCTTCGCTTGCTCCGCATTGCAGGTGCGTGAAGTTCTGCCTGCCTACGCCGAGCGACGGCTCCGGATCGATGAGATAAACGGGGACGGAGGGGCGCACGTAATGGATAAGTCCGGCGGCGGGGTATACGTTCAGCGACGTGCCTATGATGACGAAGATGTCGGCTTGCTCGGCTGCTTCCGCTGCTACGCTTATCATCGGCACCGATTCGCCGAAGAACACGATGAACGGACGTTCCAGCGAACCGTCTCCGGCGAGTGTTCCGGGCTTCACCTCACAATCGTCTTCGGTAAGCTCACGCTGGTAACGCGGGTCGTCAACGTCGCGCGATGAGCACACCTTGGTTAGCTCGCCGTGCAGATGGATGACGTCCGTTGATCCTGCCTTCTCGTGCAGGTTGTCCACGTTCTGCGTGATGACGGTCACCTTATAGTCCTTCTCCAGATCGTGGATGAGGCGATGACCCTCATTGGGCTGTGCCGCATAGAGCTTGTGGCGCAGCATATTGTAGAAGTTGGTGACGAGCGTCGGGTCTTTAAGCCAACCCTCATGCGATGCCACCTGGTCCACGGGATAGTTCTCCCACAGTCCGTCATTACCACGGAATGTCTTGAAACCGGACTCTACGGACATGCCGGCGCCGGTCAGAAAAACGATGTGCTTCATACGTGCTGCCTTTTATTGTAAGCCCCGCACACGGGCGGGGCTTGTTGTTTTTACTTTGCCTTCTGGAGTGACAATACGGTCTTGCCGCTGTTGTCTGTGAGGTCCACACGACCTTCTCCTGCTGCCTTATATCCCTTCACGTGTCCGAGAGCGTCGAGCACGCTCTGCTCCGTAGTCATGTCGTGGCAGAGCATCATCGTGGCTCCCACCTGCGAGAGGTCGAGAGTCTGGCGTGACGTGTTGAGCTTCATTGTGCCGGTGATGTTGTTGCATCCTGCACAGCCATATACGTTGTTCTTGCTGGTCTCGAATCCGATAAAGGGACGAGCTTCTGTCTTTGTGGTATCTACTACCTTACCATTTACTTCTACGATGTCCCACTCACCGTTGAGGTCAGTGGCCTGTCCTACGGTCTTGGAGGTGGAGCAGCTGCAGATGGCGAGCGCTGAGGCTATTATTAAGCTGAGATTCTTCATATTATTAATTTATTAATTATTAATTACTAATTCTTACTTGAGCTTCCATGTGGCACCGTCCTTGGTGTCCTTTACTTCAAAGCCGAGTTCGGCGAGTTCGTCGCGGATGCGGTCGCTTGTTGCCCAGTCCTTGGCAGCCTTTGCCTTAGAGCGGAGGTCCAGAACCATGTCCACCACCTTGCCGAAAGCTTCCTCACGATGAGATGACGAGCCGGCGTTGTCGGGACGCAGACCGAGGAGGTCGAAGGCGAAGAGACGCATTGTCTCAGAGAGTTCCTTGAGGTCAGCCTCAGAGATTGTGGCCTTGTGGTCAACGAGCTTGTTGACAACGGAGCATGCCTCGAAGAGGTGAGCGATGACGAGCGGAGTGGCGAAGTCGTCGTTCATGGCGTCGTAGCACTTCTCGCGAAGCTCGCTTACCATCTTCTTTGTCTCTGCGTCGCTCTCAGCCGAAGCTGCGATGCGGTCAAGGTCGCTGATGCCGTTCATGAGTTTTTCCAGTCCCTTCTGCGATGCCTGGAGCGCCTCGTTAGAGAAGTCGACGGTGCCGCGGTAGTGAGCTGAGAGGATGAAGAAGCGGATGGTCATCGGAGAGTAGGGCTGTTCGAGGTTCTTGTTGTTGCCAGTGAAGAAATCCTCGAGCGTGATGAAGTTGCCGAGCGACTTGCCCATCTTCTGTCCGTTGATGGTTATCATGTTGTTGTGCATCCAGTAGCGCACCATCTGGTCGCCCTGCGAAGCCACAGCCTGCGCAATCTCACACTCGTGATGCGGGAATACGAGGTCCATTCCTCCTCCGTGGATGTCGAAGTGAGCGCCGAGATACTTGCGTCCCATAGCTGTGCACTCGCAATGCCAGCCCGGGAAACCGTCGCTCCAGGGACTCGGCCAGCGCATGATGTGCTCAGGAGAAGCCTTCTTCCAGAGGGCGAAGTCAGCCTGATTGCGCTTCTCTCCCACGCCGTCAAGAGCGCGTGAAGCGTCCTTTACGTCGTCAAGGTTGCGACCTGAGAGGATGCCGTAATGATATTTCTCGTTGTATTTCTTTACGTCGAAGTATACGGAGCCGTTGCTCTCGTAAGCGAATCCGTTGTCCAGAATCTGCTTCACCAGTTCCTCCTGCTCGATGATGTGGCCCGTGGCGTGCGGCTCGATGCTCGGCGGGAGCACGTTGAGCGCTTCCATAGCAGCGTGATAGCGGTTGGTATAGTACTGTGCTATCTCCATCGGCTCGAGCTGTTCGAGGCGTGCCTTCTTCTCTATCTTGTCGTCACCTTCGTCAGCGTCATGCTCAAGATGGCCCACATCAGTGATGTTGCGTACGTAGCGCACCTTATATCCGAGGTGCTTGAGATAGCGGAAGAGGATGTCGAAAGTGATGGCGGGACGTGCATGTCCGAGGTGTGGGTCGCCGTAAACGGTAGGTCCGCAGACGTACATGCCCACGTTAGGCGCATGCAGCGGCTTGAACACTTCCTTTCTTCGTGTCAGGGTGTTGTATATCCAGAGAGCTTGTTCCATAGTTCTGTATATTGTGATGTTTTTATAGTGTTTTTGTATTAAGTGAATAGTGCTTCAAGGCACAAATTTACACATTTCTTGAGTCATACACAAGCATTTCACTTACATTTGTCTTTTAAGCATATACTGTGCCGTCTGTATCATGCTGAATACGTAACGGCGCAGCGGAATGAATGCTGCCGAGGGCTTTGTCTCCTTCAGACGACCGTCAGGTGTGGAGACGTAGCAGAACGCGTTGCCCGTCTTCGGCTCGTAAATGTAGCAGAGATTGTGCGAACGTGCCACTATCTGATTGTCGGCAGAATAGAACACGAGGGGACGTTCGTCGCGTGTGAGGTCCACTCCGAAGCCGTCATACTCATAGCTGATGCCGAGCAGAGAGAGCAGCGTTGGCATCACGTCCACCTGCATGGCGAGCTTCTCCACCCTTCCGTTCTTCACGCCGGGACCGAAGACGATGAGCGGAATGTGATTATACGACTGCGGCAGCTCGCTGTCCACCTTGCCTACTATCTTGCCGTGGTCCGCCATGATGACGAAGACAGTGTTCTTATACCACGGGCAACGGCTGGCGCGGCGCAGGAAGTCGCCCACACACCAGTCTGCATACTCCACAATCTGCGTCTCAGGTTCCTTAGTTTTGGGCTTAAACCACGACGGAATGATGTATGGAGGATGATTGCTGATGGTAAGGAGCGTAGCCATAAACGGCTTCTTGCCGGCGTATTTCTTGCTCGTTTCGTTGATGCGGTCGAGGGCATACGAGAAGAGAAAATGGTCTGAAACGCCGAACGAATTGACCACTTCTTCCTTCGGATACGACTCCTGCGAATAGATGTCGTCATAACCGTTGGTGGTGAAGAACGCCTTCATATTGTCGTACTGAGCCTCGTGAGTCATGAAGAACATGTTGTGATAGCCTTCCTTGTGGAGCACGGTGGGTATGCCGTCGCGGTGAGGCGTCACGGTTCCCTTCATGAGATTGCGGAACATCAGGGCAGGGAACGAATAGAGCGAGGCTGTCATGCCGTGATTGGTATGGATGCCGGCGCTGTAATAATGGTCGAAAGCCATTGAGTTGTTGTAGAGCGAGTCGAGCGTAGGAGTGAGTCGTTCCTTCTGTCCGAATGTCTGCATGAAGCTTGCCGACATCGATTCCATAAGGATAACCACCACGTTGGGCTTCTCTTTCCCTGCCACGGCGCTCTGGCTGTTGTCCACGTAGCGACGCAGGACGTGCGTTGAGTCGCACTTTCCGGTTATGCCAAGGCTCTGTCGTGCCTCGCTTATGGCTTCGGGATAAGGCATAAGATGTAGCTCACGGTTCTCCTTTCGCATGTCGTCGAGGGCAGAAGTGAGCAGATTGAATGCGGGATTGATGCCGAGCTGGTTGAGGAAAGCGTCGTCACAATAATATGCCTCCGACACCTTTATGGGGTTATATCCCGTCCTTCCTCTGATGCCGAAGACGCAGAGAGCGATTATGGCGGCGGCAATGCAGAGCCTGCCAAGAGACGCTGCGGCTTTCCTAAGCCCGTTGTCTCCCCCGATTATATGCGCAAAGCCTATCGGGTTGTTGTTCTTCTTGCCGATGAGCCTATCGAACATTCGGCGCAGACGCACCATGAGATAGACGTAAGCGGCTGTGCAGACGAAGAACATGGCAATATAGAGGAAGTACGACTTCTCTCCCGTCACCATTCCAGCCGTGGTGCCGGCATAGCCGAACCACTCGAAAATGGACGAATTGATGTTCTTGAAGAAGTAAGCGAAGTATGGGATGTTGGCTGCCGAAGCCATGAAAGCTATGCTTCCGAGCACGCCATACCACCAAACAGTGGCACGACGCATCCAGCGACGCGTCAGCGAGAAGGCTGCCGGGAGCAGCGTGAAGGCGAGCGGCACGACGGTTATGTAGCACGTAATAACGTTGTCAAACCACACGCCGCGCACGAAAGCCGTGAGCGGATTGGCGGACGTGCTTTCCACCATGCCGTGCAGCGCCACGTATTCCGTCAGTCGGAACAGCGACAGAAAGGCGAGCGTGAGAGCATGAAGGCTCAATATCCACGCCGCAGAGAGAAGAAAACGGTTGTTCTTTTGCATAAATACAAAGGTACAATAAAAGTTTTGAATTAGGAGTTTTGAGTTTTGAATTATTCTTTGCTTCGCCTGCAATGGCGAGTTTTCCGATTTCAGATTCTATCATCTTCTGCTGTCTTTTACAAACGTAAATACATAAAAAAACTCGCTGTAAGTCCCCGATATGGAACTACAGCGAGTTTTTTATTTATTTTTCGTAATGGTTATCAGTGACCGCCGATAGCCCACCACAGCGGAGTGAGGTTAAGAAACGCTTGTTCTTGCTGTTGCGATATTCGTCAGCAAGAGCTGGATAAGTGCCGATATAGCCATAGCCACCGAGGTCAGAGCCATTTACAAGACCATTGGTAGTGGCTTTCTAATCGCTTGAGTAGCCTGCGGTCAGACCATTCCAGCAGTATGTTGCATCAACAGTAGCTAACGCAGTCTTGTTCTGGTCGTCCTTTGCCCACAACTTCTCTACCTGAGGAGCCTTCGGGTTTGTGAAATAAGCTACATAACCGGTCTGTGTACGGTTCTTATAGTCGCCCGGCAGGAAGTAATAGAGCAATGCACGTGGGTCAACCTTTGAAGGCAGACCGTCGAAGAAAATCTGCTTTGTGGGGTTGTCAGTGTTAGGCTCCCAGTGCTGGTCGAACTTCAAACCAAGATAAGTTGAAGCGTCCTTTACATGTTATGTCCCAAGAGCGGCTCATCGGACCTGACCAGTCGCTCCAGCCATCGTACTCCTGAACAGCAGCAGTGCCGTCAACGGTCTTGATACCACTACCCTGAGCCACAGCAGCCTCAAACTCGCTCTTAGCCTTTGCAGGGTCTGCCTCAGACAGACGCATTGCGAGACGCATACGCAGAGAGATACCATAGTTCTTCCACTTTGCAGCATCAAACGCGAATACAGGGTCGTTCTTCTCAGTATCGTCAGGAGCCACCTCTGTGTTGATGTTGCTTACAGCGTCAGCAAGCTCGGCAAGCATCCAGTAGTAAACATCCTTCTCTGAGCTGAACTCCGGATTTACGCCCTGGAAGCCGTTAAGAGTGGCATTGGTACTTGTAGCATGAACTGCGCCCATCGGTAATGCCGAAAGTGCAAGCAGCATACCTACTGTTTTGACATAGATGTTTATTTTTATATACTTCACATTATATATAAATATACTGAACTATTGCAAGTTCAAAGAATTCAGAAGTTAAAGGAGTTAGCGCTCCCTACGGTCCTATAAAGCGACGCTTTGCGATGATTACGCCAAAAGAAACGAACGCTCGTTTCAGCTGAGAGGTATCTCGTACCAGCTGAAACGGGCGTTCGTTACTTTTGATAAACTTTGTATATACGGGTGCTGTTGTGCGACTATTGTTGTGCGCACTGCTAATCATTATAAGTTTTTTTCAGCTCTTTTTGTCCTATTACTCGAAGTAATAGAGGAATGTGGCGATACCGCTGAGCGCCTTCTTGTTGGTCTCCTTAATCTCGATGCTGAACTTAATCTGCACCTTGGCGATGCCTCTGAGGTTCTCGATGGAGTGGAGGTCGGCTACGAGGCGTACTGACTCGCCAGACTTCACAGCCTGTCCGAACTTCATCTTGTCCATGCCATAGTTGACCATCATCTTCAGGTTCTTCACCTCAATGATCTGGTTCCAGAGATAAGGCAGAACGGAGAGGGTGAGATATCCGTGTGCTATGGTTGTCTTGAAGGGGCTTTCGGTAGCCGCACGTTCTGTGTCGACATGAATCCACTGGTGGTCCAGTGTGGCGTCGGCAAACATGTTGATGCGTTCCTGGCTCAGCTCTACGTAGTCGGACACGCCGATGTTCTTGCCGAGCAGAGCTGTAAACTCATGAAAACTGTTGATTATTACTTTACTCATATTTGTTAGTTAGATATTAGTCGCCGTCTGGTGCGTACATATAGTCGTGCAGAGGGTCGGGATATTCGAAGATTTCCTCCTTGCGGAAGAATCGCTCCATCTCGATGGCTGCTGTCTCAGGTGAGTCAGAAGCGTGTATGATGTTCTCCTGTCCGCTCATCGAGTAGTCGCCGCGGATGGTTCCCGGAGCAGCCTTTCTGCCGTTCGTAGCGCCTACGATGTTGCGCACAACTGTCACGGCGCTGTTGCCCTCCACGCACATTGCCACAACCGGAGCCGACTTCATTGAGGCGATGAGCCACGGGAAGAAGGGGCGTTCGGTAAGGTGTGCGTAGTGTTCGTTGAGTATCTTGTCGTCCAGCTGCATCATCTTCATTCCGACGATGCGCAGACCCTTGCGCTCAATGCGGTTGATCACTTCGCCGATAAGACGGCGCTGTACTGTGCAAGGCTTTAAAAGCAACAATGTTCTTTCCATATTATGGTATTTTTAAAAGTGTGATGATTCAGTATTATTGCAAAGTTAGCGATTTTTTTTCTTTGTGCTGTCACTTTGCCGTGGATATCATTCGTTAGACGAGAAAATATTGTTTTTGATAACGTCGTTGACGAGGCGCAGTCCGTAGACGTCCTGACAGCCCGAACGGTCTGTGCCGCCGAAGTCCATCATCACTATTCCTGCCCCGCCGCGTCGTCCTTCCGCTGCGCGTTCCTCCAAGAGCTTTGCCATGAGAAGGTTGGTCTTGGCGGCGTTGGCGCGATATCCCTCCGTGGTGGATACGGGTTCTTTTGTGTATTCCGTTGATGTGATGCAATATCCCGACGTGTGGTTTATCATCCACGTATAGCGTCCTGCCTCATTCGCTTTCCTGCGTGTTCCGAGGAGGAAGAGCTGCTGCATGGCTTTGGTTTTCGCCTCCATGTCCGCTTCTTGGCTGGTGTCGTAGAGGTCCTGCACGAGCAGGTTGCCCTTTTGCGTGCATCCCTGTATGGTGGCAGGGTTGGCGGTGTCGATGATGCCGTCGTGACGCCATCCCTCCACGAATGCTCCGTGCGGCACGCTGTCATACTTGTCGCGCGAGAGCAGGAGTATGCGTCCTCTCAGCTGTCCCACGGTGATGTCAGGACGGAAGTCGACGAGTAGGTCGCTGTTGAGCGCCAGTATATAGTCCATACGGTCTGCCCAATGGCTGCTTTCGCGGTTGGGCGACGATTCGTGTCGCATTATGATGACGGCAAACTCCGACGGGTGAGCGCGGAGCGAGTCGCGCAGCATGCTTATCACGGCGGAGAAACTGGTGTTTGTGGCAAACTCGCCGTGGAACACCGTCATGCTCTGCATGCCCAATGAGTCGGTGGCGAGGTCTGGACGAAGGTCGAAGGCGCGTATGCCAGCCTCCCATTGCTTCGCCAGCGTCAGTTCCTGCGTGCGTGCTATGTAGTTGCCCGCGAGCGTATCGGCGTCGATGAATCCTTCTCCCGTAGCAGCGTCGTGCGTACCGGGAATGGAGAGCCGGCATACGGGCATATCGTCGCTTATCCGTCCTAACCAGTCAGTGGCGTTGGCTGTGGTGGAAAGGATTGTGAAGAGCAGGGTTATGATGGTTGTGCGGTGGAGAAAATTGATGTTCATGAATGATTAATGTATATAGTATTAAGCAAAGTTACTATTTATATTTATGTTATCTGCCTAAAATTGAGTAATTTTGCAATCTGGTATACATTTAGATATATATTTACACCAAGATATGAATACGACAACAATAAAGGATTATGAGGTGATGGCTCCGGTGGGGTCGCGTGAGAGTCTTCAGGCTGCCATCCAGGCAGGTGCTGACAGCATCTACTTCGGTGTGGAGCAGCTCAACATGCGTTCGCATTCAGCCAATCATTTCACCATCGACGACCTTCGTGAGATAGCTGCCACGTGCGCCGAGCACGGCATGAAGAGTTATCTTACCGTCAACACCATCATCTATGACGAGGACGTGGAGCTTATGCACCACATCATCGACGCTGCCTATGAGGCGAAGATTTCGGCTGTCATCGCTTCCGACGTGGCTGTGATGACATACTGCAGGAAGAAGGGTGTGGAGGTGCATCTCTCCACACAGCTCAATATCAGCAACGCCGAGGCGCTGGAGTTCTACGCCCAGTTTGCCGACGTGGTGGTGCTTGCGCGTGAGCTTAACATGGATCAGGTGGCTTACATCCACTCTCAGATTTCGGAGCGAAACATCGTCGGACCCAACGGCGACCCCGTCCGCATCGAGATGTTCTGCCACGGCGCTCTCTGTATGGCTGTCAGCGGCAAGTGCTATATGAGCCTTGAGAACACCGGACGCTCCGCCAACCGCGGTCAGTGTATGCAGATATGCCGCCGTTCTTACACCGTCACGGACAACGAGACGGGTCATCAGCTCGAGATAGACAACAAGTACATCATGTCTCCCAAGGACCTCAAGACTATCCGCTTCATCGACCGCATGATGCGTTCAGGCGTTCGTGTCTTCAAGATTGAGGGTCGTGCCCGTGGAGCCGAGTATGTATATAACGTAGTGAAGTGTTATAAGGAAGCCATCGCCGCTGTCCTTGACGGCACGTTCACCGAGGAGCGCAAGGACGAGTGGGACAAGCGTCTTGCCACTGTCTTCAACCGTGGCTTCTGGGACGGATATTATCAGGGTCAGACCTTGGGAGAATGGAACAGCAACTACGGATCGAACGCCACCGAGAAGAAGGTGTACGTAGGTCGTGGCGTAAAGTATTTCTCAAAGCTCGGCGTAGCGGAGTTTACGTGTGAGGCATGCGAATTCTCCGTTGGCGACCGTCTGCTCATCACCGGTCCAACCACCGGCGTGATGTACGTAGACGTAGACGAGATACGTTACGAGCTGAAGCCCGTAGAGACAGCCCGGAAAGGCCAGCACGTCTCCTTCCGCGTCCCCGGAAAGGTACGCCCCAGCGACAAGCTGTTTAAGTTAGTGAAAGTAGAGAACAAGTAAAAGAATAACCATGACAATAAACGAAGCACAGGACGAAGTCATTGAGCAGTTTCAGGACTTCTCCGACTGGATGGACAAATACCAGTTATTGATCGACCTTGGTGGCGAGCTTGAGCCACTGGCAGACAAGTATAAGACAGAGCAGAACCTCATCGACGGCTGTCAGAGCCGTGTGTGGGTGCAGTGCGACATGACCGAAGAAGGCCATCTCGTCTTCACCGCCGACAGCGACGCCCTCATCGTAAAGGGCATCATTGCTCTCCTCATTCAGGTTTTAAGCGACCACACTCCCAAGGAAATCCTTGACGCCGACCTCTATTTCATCGAACGCATAGGTCTGAAGGACCATCTTTCCCCTACCCGCTCCAACGGCCTCTTGGCTATGGTTAAGCAGATAAAGATGTACGCCTTAGCCTACGAAAGCAAGCACTAAAGATTATGAAGAAGCTCTTTTTCTCGTCCGTCGCAATGTTTGTGGCAGTTGTCCTTGCCTGCTCTTGCGCTTCCTGCAAGAACACCGCAAAGACCTCAGCTGCTGAGACGGACACAATAGCCCTTGTAGGTCCGACGTTCTCCGCCGACTCTGCCTACGCATTCTCCGCTGCACAGTGTGCTTTCGGTGAACGCACAATGAACTCACGTGCCCACAACTTGTGTGGCGAGTGGATAATGAAGAAGTTTGCCTCCTACGGCATGACCGTTGAGGCTCAGGATGCTGACGTGAAGGGATGGGACGGCACCACGCTCCACTCCCGCAACATCATCGCGCGTTTCCGCCCTGAAGCCACCACGCGCATCCTTCTCTGCGCCCATTGGGACAGCCGTCCCTGGGCTGACAACGACCCTGACTCAACCAACTGGCGCAAGCCCGTCATGGCTGCCAACGATGGAGCCAGCGGCGTGGCTGTGATGCTCGAGATTGCCAGAGCCTTGCAGTCAGACACAACGCTGAAAGTGGGAGTTGACTTTGTCTGCTTCGACGCCGAGGACTGGGGCACACCGCAGTGGGCTGACGTGGCTGACGATGCCGACACATGGGCTCTCGGCGCACAGCATTGGGCTACGCACCTACCGGAAGGTTACGAGGCACGTTACGGCATACTGCTCGACATGGTTGGCGGCGCCGGCTCTAAGTTCTATCAGGAGGGCGTTTCCAAGCAGTACGCAGCCGAGATTGTCAACAAGGTATGGCGCACCGCTGCCGGCATCGGCTACGGATCGTTCTTCCCGATGAAGGACGGCGGCATGCTCACAGACGACCACGTTCCCGTAAACGAAAAGGCAGGCATCCCCTGCATCGACATCGTTCCCTTCTTTCCCGACTGCCAGCAAAGCTCGTTCGGTCCGACATGGCACACCGTGAACGACACGATGGAAAACATCGACCCCAACGTGCTCAAGGCAGTAGGACAGACAGTATTGCAGGTTCTATATTCTGAGGAATAATCTAATTTTTGAATTTTGAATTAGGAGTTTTGACAAAAACCTTTCTCCACAGTCAGCTTATGGGCGCAAATCCTATCGGATTTAAATAAAAGGCTTTACATTAGGTCTTACGAGAACCAGTTCTCGACAACCTAATGTAAAGCCTTTTATTTGTGCATAGCACGCGCCCATAAGCGGAAAAAACAAACTGTCAAAGCCCTGCCTATCAATTTCTAACTCCTAATTGCGCTTTGCGCACTCGCGCATCACGCGGAGCCAGTTGCCGCCCCATATCATTGCCATTTCTTCTTCCGTGAATCGGCGGCGCAGCAGCTCCTTAGTGAAATTGATTAGCTCGGAGGCATCGGCAAGTCCCGGTACGCCACCGTCGCCGTCGAAGTCCGTGCCCAGTCCGACGTGCTCAATGCCCATTATGCTGATGGCATGCTCCAAGTGGCGCATGGCATCGAGGACAGAAGCCTTGCCTTCTGCTTGCAGGAATCCGGCGTAGAGCGTTATCTGACATACGCCACCCTTCTTAGCCATTGCTCTCATCTGGTCATCCGTAAGGTTGCGTGGTACGTCGCACAGCGCCTTGGCGTTGGAGTGAGAGCATACGATTGGCGTCTTTGATATTTCCAGCGCATCATAGAACGACTTCTCTCCCGCATGACTAAGGTCGACCATCAGTCCCAGACGGTTCATCTCGCCAATGACCTTCGCTCCGAATTCAGACACGCCGCCGTGAGTATTGGCGGAACGTTTGGCGGAGTCGCATATTTGGTTGTCACCATTGTGACACAATGTTATATATACAATGCCGCGTCGAGCGAAATGCTCCACATTGCGTATGTCGTCCTCAATGGCAAGTCCGTTCTCTATGCCAATCATGAGCGACTTCTTCCCTGCACGCTTGTTCCTCCAAAGGTCTTCCTCCGTGCGTGCCAGAGCAATAAGGCTTTTGTCTCTCAATACAGTCTCGTCTATCTTGTCAAAGATAAGGTCAGCATACGCTTTCGGTCCGCTTACGGGGAACGGAGCTATCTCTGCGAACGTCTCGCCCGGCTTTGGCTGCGGCAGATATGCCACCATTGTCACGGCGTCCGTTCCGCCCTCCGACATCTTGTGGAGGTCGTAGAGGATGCGTGGGTCGCGCTGCTCGAAGGCTATTCCTTCGGGGAAGAACATCGGCGTGTCGCAATGCGAGTCGAGTGTGAGGTGGCGTTCCTGGAAGCGTCGTGCCTCACGATAGAGGCTTGCCTCCTTGGTAAGCCACTTGAAGAGGGGCTGTCCGTCGTCGCCGAGCCACTCAGGATGCCACTGAACGCCCATTACAGCCTTGTGTTCGCTGCTCTCCACCGCCTCGATGATGCCGTCCGGCGACGTTGCCACCACGCGCAAATGAGGCCCTGCCACAGCCACCGCCTGATGATGGAACGAGTTGACGAAGAGGCTCTCTGTCCCGTAGATGTCGTGCAGCACAGAGTCCTTGTCTATATCCACGCTGTGCGTAGGTTCCGACTGGTCAGCGTCCTGCGAGTGCTGGAAGTTTGTGGCGATGTGCGAGATGTCCTGATGGATGCGTCCTTCGAGCGCCATTGCGAGCACTTGCACGCCGCGGCAGATGCCGAGAATGGGTATCTGACGGTTGAATGCCAGACGAGTTATCATCAGTTCGGGCAGGTCGCGAACGGCATTGATGTGATGCAGCTTGGTGGAAGGCTGTTCGCCAGCCCACAGCGGGTTGACGTCCGCGCCGCCCGTCAGTATTATTGCGTCCACGTGTTCCAGCGTTGACTGGATGACATCCGCGTCGTCTATTGGCGGAATGAGTAGTGGAGTGCCGCCCGCCTTGACTATCTGGTTATGGTAGAGTTCGCGTACGGTGACGTCAATGCCGCTATGATTGGTGGTAATGCCGATTACGGGGCGCTTCGATTCTTTCGGTGCCTGACCGTAAACGGCTTTCAGATGTTGTTCTAAGGAGAATGTCTTCATATTATAATATGTGTGTATATAAATGCCAAAGCGCCCTGTAAGCGCAAAAGTGAGCGGCACGTCAGTGTGTCACGCCTTTACTTTTGCCCTTACAGGGCGCGTCTTTTGGATGTCTTGTTGTTTACGCCTCATTAGTCCTCGTCCAGCATATCTTCCAGATGTACTGGAATTTCGCGTTTGATGCTTTGGTCGAGCGAGATGAGAGTCTCGGTAGAAACCACTCCCGGAATCATCTGCATCTTGCTGTTGAGGAGGTCCATGAGCTGTTCGTTGTCACGGGCATAGAGCTTGATAAGCATAGTGTAGGGGCCTGTGGTGAAGTGACACTCCACGATTTCGGGGATGTCCATCAGACGTTCCACCACGTTCTTGTACATGCTGGCACGCTCGAGGTTGAGACCTACGTAGGTGCATGTAGTGTATCCGATGCTTTTCGGATTGACGTCGAAACCGCTACCGGTGATTACGCCGCCCTGGATGAGGTGTTGCACACGCTGGTGAATAGCAGCGCGCGATACTCCGCACTCAGCCGCTACGTCCTTGAACGGAATGCGTGCGTTCTTGGAGAGGATGCTGAGGATTTTCTTGTCAAGATTGTCTATCTTATCCATTCCTTTTTGTTTTTATGTTTATCCTTTACAATTTGTCAGCAAAATTAGCCATTATTATTGAGATATACAACAAAGTGAACAACGATTTTTGAATTATTGTGCAAAATGACAGCGGAATGGTTGACTTTTATCTCTTAAATCTTTCCTCCGTAGCAAAGGTCGCCGGCGTCACCGAATCCAGGCACGATATACTTATGCTCGTTCAGACCCGGGTCAACGGCAGCGCACCAGATGGTGGTGTCCTCAGGGAAGGTGCGGCGTACGTGCTCGATGCCCTCAGGCGAAGCAATCACGCAGACCACGTGAACGCGCTTCGGGGTGCCCTTGGTGAGGAGTGCCTTATAGCCCATCTCCATTGATCCGCCGGTGGCAAGCATCGGGTCGACGATGAGGAGAGTGGCGTTGTCGAGGTCGGGAGTGGCAAGATATTCCACGTGGATGCCCACCTTTGTGTGAGCGGCGTCCTCATACTCGCGATGTGCCGAAACGAAAGCGTTGCCGGCGTGGTCGAAGATGTTGAGGAAGCCCTGATGGAAGGGCAGACCTGCGCGGAAGATGGTTCCGAGCACCACCTTGTCTGTGGGCACGTTCACCTTTGCCGTGCCAAGCGGAGTCTGCACGTCGCGCTCCTCATAGTCGAGGGTCTTGCTGAGCTCGTAAGCTATAAGTTCGCCCACGCGCATGATATTGTTGCGGAAGAGGAGACGGTTGTTCTGATAGTTCTTGTCGCGCATTTCTGCCATATACTTGTTGATGATAGAATTACGCTTGCTGAAGTCTATGATTTCCATATAATAAAATAATAAGTGTATTTGGTAAGGATTTTAATTTCAAATTATGCAAAATTACACATAATACGGCTATGTGCCAAAATTTTTGCATAACTTTGTATGAAAGAACAATATAAAAACCAATTAACTATGAAACGCTACTTTACCTTTGCGCTCGCCTTCTGCTTCTGCATGGCGCTCAGCGCACAAAACTTATTCGTAGGTACGTACAACATCCGCAACCATAACTCTTCTGACGACAGCAAGGGTAATGTGTGGACAAAGCGTTGCCAGGTTATCTGTGACCAGATCAACTTTGAGGATCCCGACATCTTCGGTACGCAGGAGGTGCTCGTTGGTCAGCTCCACGATCTTCTGAAGGGTTTCGACGGCTACGGCTACGTGGGCGTGGGACGCGACGACGGCAAGGAGGACGGCGAGTATTCTGCCATCTTCTATAAGAAGGACCGCATGGAACTGCTTCAGAAGGGCAACTTCTGGCTTAACGAGACTCCTGACAAGCCGGTGCTCGGATGGGATGCTGCCTGCGTGCGCATCTGCTCATGGGGCGAGTTCCGCCAGAAGGAGACGGGCTTCCGCTTCTATTACTTCAATCTCCACATGGACCACATCGGCATTGTGGCTCGCCGCGAGGCTGCCAAGCTGGTGGTGAAGAAGATTAAGGAGATAGCCAAGGGTGCGCCTTCGGTGCTGACGGGCGACTTCAACGTGGACCAGACAGACGAGATTTACGGCATCTTCACGTCGTCGGGCATCCTTGAGGATTCATATCTGAAGGCTCGCCACCGCTTCTGCGAGAACGGTTCGTTCAACGATTTCCATCCCGAATACACCACCACATCCCGCATCGACCACGTATTCCTCTCACCCAACTTCGAGGTTGACCGCTACGGTCTCCTCACCAACATGTATTGGACCGAGACGGCTGCCGAGCAGCCTAAGCTGAAGAGCACGCAGGCTCCCGGAGAAACGTCGTTCCGAAAGAGCACGCTCCGCACACCCAGCGACCATTATCCCGTGCTGGTGAAGATAAAGTATAAGAAGTAAGAGGAACGTGAATTTATAGGTGAGTCTGCCTGCTGTGTTAGGCAGGAAGAACAAAAATAAGAAGAGAAAAACCAAAGACGCCCTGTAAGGGCAAAAGCATTGAAGCAGAACTCTTTTGCCCTTACAGGGCGATTTGGTAAAATGCCTCTAAGCCACAGGGCGTTGCCCTGGGCTATGTGATTATTGGGCCTTCAGCCCGCGCTGATTGAGTTTTGACACAGCCTCCTCCTACAATTTGCATTGCAAATTATGCATTTCACCTTGTTTCTTTGCTTTTGACTCTCAATCATATCGGACGGCTTCCGCCGTCCGCTATATCTGTCCTGCCTCCACCTGCCTTACGATGCGTTCCGTGTATTTGTCCACTCCCTCCGGATCGTACTTCTTCGTCAGCGAAGCGCCGAAGAGCGAGGCGAAAGCCTGATAGAAGCCGGCTCGGATGGGACCTAAGAAAGCCTGGATGAGCTGGTAAGACGACGAGTTGCACTCACGGTAGACCAGCTTGATGAGCAGCTTGCCCTGCGAATAAGTCAGCTTCTTCATGCGCGGCGTATACTCCTTGCGTATACCCTTCTCTACGCGCTTCATGTGTTCGTCCTTCGATTTCTTGTCGGGCAACGTCTGCAGATATTCGTATGTCTCCACAATGATGGAGTTCACCTCCTTTGCGATGGGCAGCACCTTCTTGATGTTGGCCACCAGTCGGTTGTAAGCCTGTCGCTGCTTCTCGTTCTTGAACGTCAGTTTGGGGTAGACATAGAGCGTGTTAAGCTCCACGTACTGTATGCTGTCATTATCGACAAGCGCCTTGCCCACCTTCACCATTGGCACGAAAACAGGCGAGTCGGTTGTCTCCTCGTTTTCTTCAGAAGTGATATCGCCTTGAGCAGCCGCCGTCATACAAGCCGTGAAGAGTAGCATGACGGTCATCATCAGTATGGTATTTATTCGTTTGAGCATAGCTATTTTGTTTTAATTGGCGCGCGGAAGTGGCTTAGAACACCATTGCCACGTTCACTCCTGCCGTCCTGTCCTGATAATACGGCATGCCGAAGAAAGCCGTGCGCTTCATGCGATTCTCTCTTTTCTTCTCGCGGAAAATCTTGGGATAGAGCCAGTAAGCGAACTTTGTGGAGAGCATGCCCACGGCAGCACCAGCCAATACATCGTTTGCCCAATGGCGGTCGTTGTGCATTCGCAGGTAAGCCACGGCTGCTGAGAGACCGTAAGCCGTATAACCAATCCACGGATGTGTAGTGCGATACTCCTGATAGAGCATCTCAGCACCCACGAAAGCCGTGGCGGTGTGTCCTGACGGGAATGAGTTGCGCGACGACGAATCGGGTCGTTTCTCCTTGAACGTATATTTCGCCGCATTCACGACGATGGCCATCGTTGCGTAAGACATCATCATGATGATGGCACGGTCCTTGAAGGCGTGCTGTCCTTTCACGCCGCAGAGTCCCAGTCCGAGCGTCAGCGCAGCCGGGGCGTACTGTATGTAGTTGTCAATGGAAGTCTTGTTAAGTCCTTTCTGCGAGAACGTGTTATGCAGATTCTCGCGCAGATTCTTTCCCCAAGAAGCGTTCACGCAGATTGCGCCGAAGACTGCCACGCCACCCGGAATCAGCCATTCTGCTGCACGGAAGTGATGCGTAGGGTCTTCTTTGTCTTTGTAAGGATCGTAACTGAAGGCGTTGTCCAGATTGTCGGCAGCCCCACCGTAAGGATATGTGGCCACGGCAGCGGTGTCGGCAGCGATTGTCTTTTCGTTAACGACAGTGTCTGCGACGCTGAAAAGTGAGTCGCCCTCATAGTCGAAGCCGTCCGCCGCTGTGCTGACAGTATCGGCAGCAATGCCCTCATTGTAGGTCATGGCGTTGACGTTGAGCGAGATAAGCGTCATGACAAGGCTGACAGCCAATGTCATTATAGTGTTGTTCTTGTTCATAATCTATATTGGTTTACAAAGATGCAAAGTTAGTAAAAAAGTCTCATACAGCACAAAAGTTTGCTCATATTATAATTATCAGCGATAAACAGGAATTTATCTGCTATTCTAAAAAAGTCGTCTTGTCCACCATGCAAATATTGTCCAAAGAGTAAAATCCTGTTACAAAACAAAAATCAATTCTGGAGATTTAGATTGCTGTTTTTACGGTGTTCTGCTGTCTGAACGGCACCCATGCTTAACAATAAAGCCTCTTTTACAGTCCGATAGTGCCACTATCAGACTGTAAAAGAGGCTTTGTTGCATGATAAAAGTGGCGCTATTGGAGTGTAAAAGTGGCTCTATGACAGAAAAGAACGGCTTGTTTGCGAGTCTGATTTCATAACGCTTCGTCAAAAAACCGCATAACCCACTGTGTATAAACACGTTGTCTCCAAGCGCTCAAAACTCAAGAATTTCGCACCAAAGATTTTGTTGTGCGCTCAGCTGGCAGTATTGAGCATTAGAAATGCAAATATTGTCAAAGCCCTGCCTACCACAACAGACTGATGTAACCAATAAACAGCCCTACCAGCTCTCAACTCAATTATACTCCCTCCCCACCTGCAGCATACGCTGCTTCTGCGGGCGATACGCGTCATTTATGACGCTGCTTGCCGGCTTATAATACTTTGTGCGGACACCGAGCAAATCGAATATCACTTGCGGGAGATTGTCCGTCATGAAGGGGCGGTCGAGGGATCGCTTTATCCTCTCCACCTGCTGCGGATGTGTGGCAGCATATCGGGGCGAGACGTATATCATGAAGGGGATGTCGAGCTGCGAATGCAGGGCACGAGGAACGTCCGTCATGAGGTCGGTGCGACCCTGCTGCAGACGAAAGTCATACACCTCCTCGCCGTGGTCAGAGAAATAGAGCACGACGGCATTGCGGTCTGCGAACATGCGGATGATACTGTCCACCACGTAGTCGTTGTAAAGCGTGGCGTTCAGATAGTCAGCCACCACGCCGCGCTGCTCGTCGCTGAGCCTCAACTTGCTCTTCACGCTCCTCACGCTGAACTTGGCGAAGTCAGCCGGATGGCGCTCGCCGTAAGCGGTATGCTGTCCGTAGAGATGGAAGATTATGAAGTTGCGCTTGGGAGCCTCAATGTCATGGCGGTTGGCACGATAGGCGTCGATGAGCTGCATGTCGTACTGGTAAGTGCGCGTGTTGTGATGGTCGAAGAGATAAGGACCGATGCCTGGAGCGTTGAAGAATCCCATCGAGGCATTAAACTCCTTGTCCATCTCCATGCCAGCATACTGATTGCTGTAGAACACCACGTTATATCCGCAGCGACGGAGCAGGAAGGGGAAGAGTGGGGCGTCGCACCAGCTGCGGCCATCGCCGACAGCCACGGGAGAGAGAAACTGCTTGAAGTTCTGCGTGGTGCCGTTGTCCGACGCCACCACATCGTTGAACAGAAAGAGGCTGCCCTGCTTACTGAGAGCCTTCAGCCGCGGATTGGTGTTGTACTTGCCGTCGTAGAGATCGCTCATGTGCCTGTTGAACGATTCGCCTACAATCAGCACGAAGTCAGCCTCGCGCTCGCTGCACCACACCTTCTCCTTATAAGCCTGCAGCGACCGTGCGCAACGCGCAAACTCGTCGCGGAAGCCCGCGTATGTGAGCGCCGACTGCCAGATGTTCCACATCGCATTGCGCTTTATCGGCGAACGATATTTAGCCACGCGGTCGTAGTTGGCTTGAACGTCAGGACCGAAGAATACTGTCTGCCCGACCATCACCACGCCTGTGAAGCCAGCTGCCACAGCCCACAACCTATGCTTCGGAAAGAGACGCCAGCCTTTCACACGGCGCCCTACCCTAACCTCCGCCACGAACAGCGCCACGTATACCGCGAGGATAACGAGAGTGGGGAGCGAGAGGACGTAGGAAGAAACGAACTCGGAGCTTTCGCGTCCGTTGGTCTCGCAGAGGAACTGCCAGGAATAGGCGTCCCAATGGCGGTTAAACATGACGAGCATAAACACGTTGCTAAGGCTATAGGTAGCTATGACAGCCTGCAACGCCACATGCAATGCCCGCTCCGTCTTTCGTCCCGTCAGCGAAGCCAAGCCGCAGAGCAGCCAAGCGAAGACGCCATAGAAGAGAATGTTAAAAACTATAGCCACCGGCGCATCCCACCACGTCTTGGTGTTGAGCATCAGCAGCTCTGGCAGCATCAGCAGCACAATGTAAGTGCCCCAAACCGCCGGATTTATCTTATTGGAAGTAAAGTTCATTTTCTGTTAATTGTTTCTGTCTACGAAATATATGTTTTTGCAAAAATACACTTTTCTATGGGAACTTACAAGCAGCACCCCTATAGAAGTAACCACTCTGCACACGTATTCATGTCAAAAACGTCTTCATATCCACCATGCACATATCGTACAAAGAGTAAAAACATGTTACAAAATAAAAATTGATTATAGAGTTCAGGTTTGCTGTTTTTACGGTGTTTTGCTGTACAAATATCCGTTGTTTCCGCGTCTGAGCATAATAATTATATTTGGGTTAAACTAATGGAGAACGATCGAAGAACAATCGAAGTCATAACGGAGGACTATCGAGAAACTTTCATTTAGAAGCTGAAGTTAAAGCCGAGGCCTAATGCTTTTCTGTTTGTCATATTGTCGTTGAGCATGTTGATGTTGGCATAGACAGCGGAATTCTTGCCTTTGGTGATATTGAATTGCATGAGTGGAGTGGAGGTGTTGGCCGAAAGAGCCATTTTCTTTTGATGATGGGCTGCTACAAGGAAAGATGTGGTCCATGCCACACTAACTACGAAGAATGCCGCTGCTCCTATGGCGAAATAATTAGTTCCCGGGCCCCCCATATTATAATATGCGACGAAAGCAGCAGCAGGTAAGCAAAATGCACTGGCTACAAAAAATACGCTTCCACCTATCCAAGCCGTCCACTTCATTATTTTTGCTTTCCTCAACCTTTTAGCTGAAGAGTCTTTATAAATACTTTTTAGCAACTCAGCATCTGATATTAGGCTGTCGTTATGTTGCTGAAAAGTTAAACTCTCGCACATAGTTTCAGAGCCAAAGTTTTCCAATACCGTTGAAGTAGTGGTTGTGCTGTCGTCATTGGCGATAGCGTCTTGTGCGTTGACGGCAAGTGAGCACATAATGACTGCCATCAGCAAAAATAATCGTAGAGTATTCATTTTTTTCTGTTGTTATGCCAGCATATAATCTGGCATGAGTTATACAGAAGCAAATTTAGAGAATTTTCTTTAGTTGGCAAACAGAATTTTGCAACAAAAATTAAAGGATCTCTCTTTGCCGTACGATACAGAGAAATCCTAATGATTTGGGTTTAATTCATCTCCCCGCTAAACTCCAAATTTATAAGCATAAAAAAGGCTTTATGTCAGGTCGGCGAGAAACTTGTTCGCGCAGGACCTAACATAAAGCCTTTTACTTAACTGAACTTTCACAAGTTCAGTACTTAATTGAATAATTCAAAAAAACTCTATTTCTTCTTTCTGTCCTCCTCAATGAAGCGCAGCAGGTGTTCCACTGCCTCACTCTCGGGGATGGCTTTCTCTATGCAGGTTTTCTGCTTGTAGAGCGAAATCTTGCCGGGACCGGCACCTACATAACCGTAGTCGGCGTCAGCCATTTCGCCGGGACCGTTGACAATGCAACCCATGATGCCTATCTTCAGACCCTTCATGTGGGCTGTCGCTGCCTTTATCTTGGCGATAGTGGAGCGGAGGTCGTAGAGCGTGCGACCGCAACCGGGACATGAGATATACTCCGTCTTGGAGGTGCGGAGGCGGGCAGCCTGAAGGATGGCGAAAGAGGTGTCGGCGATGTCGCGGACGGTGATGTCGCCGTCGTTCATCAGCCAGATGCCGTCCGTCAGTCCGTCTATCATCAGCGCACCCATGTCGGCGGCTGCCTCAAGCTGGAAGTCGGCTTTCTCTGCGGCGCTGTGACGATACATCTGGGCGAAGACAACAGGATTGAAGAGGCCGTTGGTCCACAACTCATGGGTCAGCGCACGCTGTTCGCCGAGACGGTTCTGCTGATTGCTGACTGCCACTACCACCACTTCAGGATGGGCCTTGAGGCAGGCGAGATATTCCTCAGAGGGTGCTCCGAGCTGAAGCACGAGGAACTTGACGTCAGCCTTAACGCTGCCGATGAACGGTGTGGCGTTGTATGGGAAGATGGGGAAGGTGTCAGGCTCGCCCTTGTAGGCGTTGAAGTCTACGATGTATTTCTGTCCCTTGCGGCGGTCTGCGGGCAGAGAAGCTCCGCAATAGATGTAGTCGGGAGTGGTGTCAGGGCTGAACTCCACGTCAGCGGCGTTCTCGTCCTTGCCGTAGGAAGCAATAACGACGGGCGCATTGCTGCCTCCGATGCCACCTGCGGCACGTGTCTTGCGACGTTCCGGACGGAGCCAGTCGAACTCAGCCGACTCTGTAGCGGGCACCAAGAGATGTCCTTCGCGCTTCGTGATATAGTCGACGAGATGCTTTGCCACCGGAATCTCTGCCTCCGGCTCCTCGCTGAGGCTCACGCGGATGGTGTCGCCGATGCCGTCAGCAAGCAATGCTCCGATGCCCACGGCGCTCTTTATGCGACCGTCCTCGCCTTCTCCAGCCTCGGTTACGCCAAGGTGGAGCGGATAATGCATGTCCGCCTTGTCCATCTCGCTGACGAGAAGACGCACGGTGCGAACCATGATGACCGTATTGGAAGCCTTGATGGAGATTACCACATTGTCGAACTGCTCCTTCTTGCAGATACGCAGAAACTCCATGCAGCTCTCCACGATGCCCTCCGGCGTGTCGCCATAGCGCGACATGATGCGGTCTGAGAGCGAACCGTGATTGACGCCGATGCGCACGGCGGTGTGGTGCTCGCGGCAGATATTGAGGAAGGGCACGAAGCGGTCCTCAAGCTTCTTGAGTTCCTCGGCATACTCCTCGTCAGTATATTCTATCTTCTTGAAGACACGGGCAGGGTCGACATAGTTGCCGGGATTGATGCGGACCTTCTCAGCGTACAAGGCTGCCACGTCAGCGACATTGGCGTTGAAGTGAACGTCGGCAACGAGCGGAGTCTGATAACCGTCGGCACGGAGTCTGGCGTTGATGTTCTTGAGGTTCTCTGCCTCGCGACGTCCCTGCGTGGTGAGGCGAACCAGCTCGCCTCCAGCTTTGATGATGCGCTCAGCCTGCGCCACACATGCCTCCGTATCGTTGGTATTGGTGGTGGTCATCGACTGTACGCGTATGGGCGAATCGCCACCAATCTGAATGCTGCCCACCTTGACGGGAGACGACTGACGACGGCGATAATTAAAGAGATCAACCATAATGATGAAATAAAAAAAATAGGAATTAGGAATTACGAATCAAGACCAACTCCTAATTCGTAATTCCTAACTCCTAATGGTTTAGTTTACTTTATACTCGAACTTCACTTCTGCCAGCTCCTTGTTGGCATTCTCAATCTTCTTGCCCAGTCCTGCCTTATATTCAGCCATCTTTGCGGCTACATTCTCGTCGCAGAGGGCTATCATCTCGCAAGCGAGGATGGCAGCGTTCATGGCGCCGTTGACGCCTACCGTGGCAACGGGGATTCCCGGGGGCATCTGAATGATGGACAACATGGCGTCCAGTCCGTCAAGCATACCCTTGATGGGCACTCCGATGACGGGCAGCGTGGTGCTGGCGGCTATTACTCCCGGCAGAGCGGCAGCCATTCCTGCTGCGGCGATGATTACCTTGACGCCGCGATCCTTAGCGCCTTTTGCGAAACTTTCAACTGCGTCCGGTGTGCGGTGTGCAGAGAGGGCGTTAACTTCAAAAGGAATCTGCATGTCGTTCAAGAACTTGCATGCCTTTTCCATGACGGGCAGGTCTGATGTGCTGCCCATAATGATGCTGACTAATGGTGACATTGTTATGTTTATTTAGATGTTATGTTTATGCTTTTACAATCTCAATATTATGGTGTATGCCGTAACTGTGCCGAGCAGGAAGCCGTAACATACCTGACGGAGAGAATGCTGGCGCAGAATCATTCGGCTGGAACCAACCATTCCCGCAAGGATAAGCACCACGCTGAACCATCCCAAGGGATTGAATCCGAAGATGATGGAGAACGCAAGCAGCGCTCCTGCCACGCCTCCGATGGCTGCGGTGTGTGTGGATATCTTCCACCAGATGTTTATCATGGCACAGAGAATCTGGATGACCAGCGCCGCTATGAGAATGTTGCTCATAAAGTGCGGGATGTTTATCTTATGCATCACATAATAGCACACGAAGTAGCACATTATGGAGATAAGATAAGGTACGACGCGACGCTCCTTCTTGCCCAGCTCGATGAGCGTCCAACCGTGGTAATGACGATAGAAATGGATGAGCAGAGAGGGCATGAGGATGGTGAAGGCGTAGACAAGAAGCAGAACGGTGAGCTTGTATGCCCACGGCATCAGACTGAGATAGCTGAACGTGAAGAGGGCTATCAGTCCGACGAGCGACAGATAGAATGGCGTGAATGCCATGCTCAGTATTCGCGCTGCGAGGATAATGTTCTTTTCTTTCATGCTTAAATATATTGTGCTAAAGACTTAGTCTTTCCTCAGTCGGGCTATTGGCAGTCCGAGTTGCTCGCGGTATTTTGCCACGGTGCGTCGGGCGATGGGATAGCCGAGCTTTGCCAGTTGCTTGGTAAGGGCGTCGTCGCTAAGCGGCTTCTTCTTGTCCTCCTTGCTGATAAGGTCCTTAAGGGCAAGCTTTATCTTTCTGGTGGACAGCTCCTCTCCGTCGCCAGTGGTGTAGCCGTCGGAGAAGAAGAAGCGCAGCGGGAAGGTGCCCCAGTTGGTTTGGGCGTACTTAACGTTGCTGACACGCGATATGGTACTGATGTCCAGTCCCGTGCGGTCAGCGATGTTCTTCAGAATCATCGGCTTGAGATCTGCCTCATCGCCGTCTTGGAAGAACTTCTTCTGCCAGTCGATGATGGCACGCATCGTCACGGAGAGCGTGTGGCGGCGCTGCTTTATTGCATCAATGTATCCCTTCGCCCTTTCCACCTTCTCCTTGGCGTAGAGCAGGGCTTCCTTGTCGCGCTTCGACATGGACGACCTGTTGTTGCGATAGGTCTCCATCATCTCCGTGAACGACGGCGAAACCTTCAGTTCGGGGATGTTGCCGCCGTTAAGCGTGAACGTGACGTTGCCGTCATCGTCGGTGTCGATGATGAAGTCGGGGGTTATCTGTTGTATGTTTCGGCCTTCGGTCTCGCCAAGCGAGGCTCCTGGCTTGGGGTTGAGGCGACGAATCTCGTCAATCACGCGCTTCGCTGTGTACGAATCGGTGTTGAGAGCGGTCTTTATACGGTCGAAGTGTTTCTTCGTAAAATCGTCGAAGAGCGTTGTCACCACCTTCTTCATGAGCGGCTTCAGCTCGTCGTCGTTGCGTCTGTCAATCTGGAGCAGCAGACACTCCTGCAAGGTGTGTGCTCCGATTCCGGCAGGATCGAAGGTCTGAAGGATGCCGACAATGCGTTCGACATCAGCTGTGGTGCAGTCGATGCCGTGATAGATGGCAAGTTCATCGCTTATTGACTCGCTGTCCTTGCGCAACAGTCCGTCGCTGTCAAGCGAACCAATGACGTACTCCATGATGTCGCGGTCGGTCTCTGTCAGCTCCAACTCACCCATCTGCTCCTTCAGGCGGTCGTAGAACGACGTGGTATTGCCATAGACCATCTCCTCATAGTCGGCAGACTCGTTGTTGCCGCCGTACTGGTAAGAGGCTGTCGGCATATCGTCGTCGCCCTCTCCGATTCTCTCAAGGGCGGCATTCAGCGCCGACTCGCGTTCTTCACGCTCGTTCTGTCGGTCGAATTCGTCACTGACGATGTCCGTACCATTGTCGTCATCGCCGTCGCGTCCTTCCGCCTTGCTGTCTGTGGAGCCATAGTCGTCGCGACTTCTGTCGTCAGTATCCCTGTCATGGGGATTATCGAGAGCGTCTTCCGTAGACGACACCTCCAAAGCAGGATTGTCGTCGAGTTCGGCATTGACATTCTCTTCCAACTCCGTCAGGGGCATCTCAAGCAGATGAACCTGCAGCATCTGCTGTTGTGAGAGACGCTGTACCTGCTGGAGTTTCTGTTCTTGTGTCTGGATGAATCTTTGTTCCATCTTAAGCGAGTTATTTATATATAGAGTCTTCGACTTATTAACGCCAATAAGGTTTTACTTATGGTAGTAAGCCAAAGCCCTTTCCTTCTTATCGTTCATATTTTGTGTGTCGTTGGCATATTCGTCCCATACCTTTCGCGCAGCCTCAACGAGTGCTGACGTAGGCAGAGCCTTTCTTTTAAGGATGGGGTCGAAGGTCTGGAATATGGCGAGCACTTCCACCACCTCCTTCGTGGTCAGCATGAGCATGCGTGCCACGTCAGCCACCTCCGGCGTCTCCTCCACCATAGTGTTGGGGGTAAGCATGAAGTAGAGGTCGATGAGTATGGTCAGCGCAGCGGGCGTCAGCTTCGTGTCGTCGGCGACGGGCAGATAGAAAGTCTCGAACGAGTCGATGCTTTCCACACCCATAAAGAACGAGTCGGCATCGCCGAAGCCTTTCATTTCTCTCACCCGCTTGGCGTCCTTGTTGAGGCGTCGCGTATTGTCGGCGTATGTGTCCCAAATCTTCTGGAGCGACGCAGTCTTATGGTCGAGCAGTTGCTCCATCTTCTCGAAGAGAGTCTTGGGATGAATATGTAGCTCGATGGCGAGGTCCACCATAGTCTTTGACCATGGCGACTTTACGTCATCCGGCTTTTTCTTGCAGGCCTGCATCAGAAGCAGCCAGTAGCTGTCAGTCCAAAGGTTGTTATTGGCCATATATGTTTTGTTGCTGTTTTGTTCGTTGTTGTTATTTTATGACGGCAATCTTGCACACCGTGCCCTTTCCGCCGTCCTCTGTAGCAGTCTCCACCATGTAGATGCCGCTTGCGACACGCTTGCCCTTGGTGTCGCATCCGTCCCATGTGAACGTTCCTCCATTGGAGCGTCCCTGAGCCACAAGCGTACCGTTGGACGTAACTATCTTAACGTCAGCATTGAGCGTCAGTCCTGTCACGGTTATCAGTCCGGTATAGTCGGGCTTGACGGGGTTGGGGTATGCGTAGACGTTGTCCTTTGTCATCTTCTCGGACGGCTTGGTGGCATCAGCCATATATGAGCACAGTCCGGCACTTGTTCCGAAAAACACCTCTCCAGTCTGCTCGTTGGCTGTTATCGACTCGACGTCGTCCGAGAGCAGATTAGAGTTAGAGGAGGTGAAGTGCTGTAGCTGCTGTATGTTGTCTGCACTTACCAGATATACACCGTTGCCTGACGTACCGAACCACTTGCGTCCGGCGCCATCCACATAAATGGCTGAGATTGGAACGTTGGAGAGGAGGTAGTCGGCAAGATTGGTGCCGTCGTTGCGCGGAATCTTCACCTGTGTGAACGTGTCGTCGTCTGTTCCTATTTGCGAAGCTGGCAGCATAAGCGGTCCCACGTCCGTACCTATCCATATATTGCCCTCAATGTCCTCAGCAACGCACGAGACGTAATAGATGGTATATGCCTTTCCGTCTTGATTGACAAAGGAGCGATATGACTTTGAAGCGCCGGAAGATGGCTGGTAGCAGGCAAGAGATGCTGTCTGCCAGTTGTTATTGCAGAACCATATCAGTCCACGGCTGTCCTTGAACATATCCTTGGCATATGCGAATGAAAAGCCTGCCGTGGTTAAGAAGTTGGGGGTGGAAAGGTCTGTCCACTTATCGTCCTTGAGTGCAAGCAACGATGTCTTTCCGCCAACCGACTCGCTATTAAAGCAGAGCAGCGTACCATCGTCAAGGAAACACAGCGTCGTCACTTTATTGTATTTATACCATGCATCCTCTTTCACATCGGCATGCGTAATCGGGCTGTTGTCCTCGTTCCAAAGTTTACGGAACTCGCCGTCGTAAAACTCGTACAGTCCGGTTCGGGCTGCCACATACACGTGCTTCTCATCCTTCGGATCAATGGCAAGGGCGTATGCTGAAATAAACGGCGACTTCTGATCCTTGGCAAAGCTGGTGTCGTACATCTTCCACGTACCATCCTGAGAAAGCACCTGCACGCAGCCTTCTCTGCTGGTTGAACTGCCGGGTCCGCCACAAGTATAGAGGGTTCCGTTGCGCATAAGCATGAATCCGAAAGTGTTATAATCGGGTCCGTCTGCCTTTATGCCAGTCTTGTTTATGGTAAAGGAGCGGTCGTCAGCCAAAGTGATATTGGCAAGCGATCCGTCGTCATCGTGAATCCAGAAAGATCCGTCCTTCGGGTCGGCAGCCACAGTATTGAGATGCTTGGCTATGCCTCCACGGTCGGAAGCTGTATGGTAACAATAGGTGTCATTACCTCCACATGCAAACAAAAGTCCGTTCTGCATCACGCAGTTGTCCATATAAGGACCTGCCTGCTTCTTCACCGTTCCGTCAGAAGCAATGGTGGAGATATTGTATTTCTTTGCTCCCACCAGTCCTTCGTCCATCCAGAACAGCCAGCTGAATCCCTCTGATGCCAACTTATCCCATTCGTTCGGGTCGGCAAGGTTCTTGCGCATGTCGCCCTTGAAGATTTCGTTGTCCGTAGCGGCGTAAATCATGCCGTTGTTGATGCACAAGGCATTCACCTTCTCCTGCAACGCATAAGTATCGGCGATAGTGGCGTTCGACACGTTCACCACCACAATACCAAAGCCGGTGGCAAGGTATGTAAGATTGCCGTTTGTGAAGACGTTGTTGATGGTCTTGTCGTACGTGAGCGACTTGTCGTAATAGTCAGAGATGTTGGTGATGTCGAGTTTCTCACTTAGCAGGTCAATATTGCCATTGCTATACACAATGACGAGACGCTTGGTAGCAGCGTTCCAAGAGATAAACTTAATGTCGGTATCGCTCAGTCCGTTGTTGCGGTCCATCGTTGTGATGCTCTCGTCTGACGTGTCGTAGACATACAGGTCGCCGGATGCCACCACGTAAACGCGGTTGCCCACCTTTACGATCTGCCGTATATCGCTATAAGCCATATACGTCTTCCATGTGCCTATCGGAGGTGTGCTTGCCACAGCTACCGTTGACGCTGTCATCATAGCAGAAAGCGTGAGCACTACGGCGCAGACAGACACTGCAACCGAGCGTGTCAGGGCATTTATGGTATGCTTCAGTGAGAATATTTTCATTGTAGGATTGTTATTGTTTCTGAATATTACTGATGGATGGGTGTCGGCGTGTTTAACGCTTCAGGAAGCGAGCCAGCTTCTCCACAGCCCTTGCACGGTGCGAGATGGAGTTCTTGATGTCCATTCCTAATTGTGCGAACGACTGGTCGTGACCTTCAGGCACGAAGATGGGGTCATAGCCGAAGCCTTCCGTGCCCTTCTTCTCCTCAGCGATACGGCCTTTCACCGTGCCCTCAAAGAGAGAATAGTCGGCATAATCATCCTTACATGCCAGACAGATCACTGTTCTGAACTGCGCGTTTCTGTCCTCCTTACCCTCAAGGCGCTGGAGAAGCTTGCGCATATTGGCTTCCGAGTCGTGGTCGGTGCCTTCAGCGTAACGTGCCGAGTGAACACCCGGCTCGCCTCCCAATGCAGCCACTTCCAGACCAGTGTCGTCGGCGAAGCAGTCATAACCGAAATGCTCCACTACATAACGTGCCTTCTGAATGGCGTTGCCCTCAAGGGTGTTGGCGGTTTCAGGGATGTCGGCATGACATCCTATGTCTGACAGCGAAAGCACCTCGAAGCGGTCGCCCAAAATGGAGCGGATCTCTGAGAGCTTATGGCTGTTGTTCGTTGCGAATACTATTTTCATTTACTTCTAATATTTGTTCTTGTTCATGTAGACCGTGTTCCTCCATTTCCTGCTTATGCAGTTCTTCCTGATGTTTCTTCACCTTCACCTTTATCTGGTCGAATCCCTCGCCGTACACACCGATAACGGAGCTTTGCGAAACGAAGGCACGCGGGTCAAGCATCTTGATAAGACGGAAGATTAACACCGACTCGCGCTTCTTGGCGAGGAGGCATATCACCTTCATCTCCTTACCCGTATACCATCCGTGTCCGTCGAGAATGGTGAGGGTGTGGTCTGTCTTCTTAGTGATGGCAGCGGCAATCTTCTTGTATTCCTTTGAGAATATCATGAACTGCACCGACTGACGTTGGACGTTCATCACATAGTCGAGCATGTTACATTCTATGAACATCGTACACAGACCGAACACCACCATCTGACAACGCTGCGGGAACGGACCGAATGAGTCGATGGCAAGACAGCTGCCGATGATTACGAGGTCAACCATGATGAGGCCCTTACCGAGCGATACGTTATAGTACTTGTTCACTACGGCGGCGATAATATCAGTACCACCCGTACTGCCATTGTTCAAGAACACTATAGCAAGCGCTGTACCGGTGAGCATACATCCGATGATGAGCGACATAAAGTCGTTGCCCTCGCCCATCAGCTTATAGAAAGTGCCGTCTGGCATTTCCACTATCTTCTGTGCCAAGTCGAGCATTACGGTTATCGCCAGCGTGGCATAGATGGTCTTGGCAAGGAATTTTATTCCGAGTTCCTTCAATGCCGCCACGATAAGCACGGCGTTGATTATGAAGAATGTCCACTGAACGGGGAATTTAGTGGCATAGAACACGATGGCTCCGATACCTGCGATACCACCGGTTACGATTTCGTAGGGCAGCAGGAAGACGGTGAATCCGAAGGTGTAAAGCAGTAGACCGAGAGTGATGTTAAAGTAGTCCTTCGTTTCTTGCCAGATTATTTTGCGGTCGATTGTCATAGGATTTTATAGTTAAAGCGTTATTTTTTTATGTTTCTAAGCAAAAGAAGTCGTCGTCTCGCCCGCGCCGTTCTCTGGCGTGCGCAAGCGGCGACTTCCTTTATTGTGGTATTTTTATATGTTCTCTCGGGATGTCGCCGTATTACTTCACGACGACATTCACAATCTTCTTAGGTACGACGATTACCTTCACAACCTTCTTGTCGCCGATGTATTTCTGGCTCTGCTCGTCCTCGAGCACTGCAGCCTGGATGGCGTCGTTGGTGGCGTCGGCAGGGAACTTCTTCTGGAAGCGTGCCTTACCGTTGAAGGAAATCGTAAGCTGCATCTCGCTCTCCACGAGATACTTCTCGTCGAAAGCGGGCCATGCGGCGTCGCAGACAGTGGTGGTGTGACCGAGTGTGTGCCACAGTTCCTCAGCAATGTGCGGAGCGAACGGAGCGATGAGCACAACAAGCTGCTCAAGCACTTCCTTTGAGCGGCACTTCTGCTGCTGCAGTTCGCCTACGGCAATCATAAACGCCGAGATGCTGGTATTGTAAGAGAACTTCTCGATGTCCTCTGTTACCTTCTTGATGAGCTTGTGCAGACTCTTGAGGCTTTCTGCCGATGGCTTCTCGTCGCAGGGCAGGAATGTGTCGGTACGGTTCTCATAGAAGAGGTTCCAGAACTTCTTGAGGAAGCGGAAGCATCCGTCGATGCCGTTGGTGTCCCAAGGCTTGCTTGCCTCCACCGGACCGAGGAACATCTCGTAAAGGCGGAGTGTATCAGCACCATACTTCTCAACAATCATGTCAGGGTTGACAACATTAAACATCGATTTCGACATCTTCTCTACTGCCCAACCGCAGACATACTTGCCGTCCTCAAGGATGAACTCTGCATTCTGATATTCAGGACGCCATGCCTTGAAAGCGTCGATGTCGAGAACGTCTGCAGAAACGATGTTCACGTCTACGTGGATAGGAGTAACGTCATAGTCCTTCTTCAGACCTGCACTTACAAAGACGGGGGCCTTTGAGTGGTCGTCAGAGTTGATGCGATAAACGAAGTTAGAGCGACCCTGAATCATACCCTGGTTGACAAGCTTCTGGAACGGCTCTTCCTTGCAGCTTACGCCAAGGTCGAAGAGGAACTTGTTCCAGAAACGAGAGTAGATAAGGTGACCAGTGGCGTGCTCGCAGCCGCCGACATAGAGGTCGACGTTCTTCCAGTACTCGTCAGCTTTCTTGCTTACGAGGCTATTGTCGTCCTTCGGATCCATATAGCGGAGATAGTAAGCAGACGAACCGGCAAAGCCCGGCATGGTGTTCAGCTCAAGCGGGAACACTGTCTTGTTGTCCACCAGACTCTTGTCCACCACTTCCTTCTTCTCCACGTCCCAAGCCCATTTCTTGGCGCGTCCCAATGGCGGTTCGCCAGTCTCTGTAGGCTTATAGGTCTCGATTTCAGGCAGTTCGAGCGGCAGACACTCCTCCGGAATCATCTGCGGCATGCCGTCCTTATAGTATACGGGGAACGGTTCGCCCCAGTAGCGCTGGCGAGAGAAGATGGCGTCACGCAGACGATAGTTCACCTTTACTCGTCCCATACCCTTCTCCGTAACGAACTTCTTTGTTGCGGCGATGGCTTCCTTCACGGACAGTCCGTTGAGAGAGAAGCCGTCGAGAGTCTGCTTGCCCTCAGCAGGCGAGTTGGTAACGGTGCCTTCCTTGGCATCAAAGCTCTCCTCGCTGACGTCAGCGCCCTCGATAAGCGGTATGATGGGAAGATTGAAGTGCTTTGCAAAAGCATAGTCACGTGAGTCGTGTGCAGGTACAGCCATGATGGCGCCAGTGCCATATCCGGCAAGTACGTATTCCGAAATCCATACGGGGATGTTCTCGCCCGTGAACGGATTGACGGCATACGATCCTGAGAATACACCCGTTACTGAGTGGTTAGCCATACGGTCCAGCTCGGTGCGCTTCTTCACGTAAGCGAGATATTCGTCCACAGCAGCCTTCTGCTCCGGTGTGGTGAGCTTCTCCACGAGTTCGCTCTCCGGTGCCAATACCATGAAGGTAACGCCGAAGATGGTGTCGGCACGTGTGGTGAAGATGGTGAAGTCGAAGTCCTGACCTGCCACCTTAAACTGCATCTCAGTTCCTTCCGAACGACCAATCCAGTTGCGCTGTGTCTCCTTGATGGAATCACTCCAGTCTACTGTCTCCAGTCCGTCAAGCAGACGCTGTGAGTAAGCGGATGTACGCAGACACCACTGCTGCATCTTCTTCTGTACAACGGGGAAGCCGCCGCGCTCGCTTACACCGTTAACCACCTCGTCGTTGGCAAGCACTGTGCCCAGACCGGCACACCAGTTCACCATTGTCTCGCCGAGATAAGCTATGCGGTAGTTCATCAATACCTGCTGCTTCTTAACGTCGTCATAAGCCTTCCACTCCTCAGCGGTGAACTCCAGCTGCTCGTTCTGAGCGATGTTCTCTGTGCCTTCCGAACCCTTCTCCTCGAAGTGCTTGATGAGTTTCTCGATGGGCTGTGCCTTTTGGCATTTCTTGCAGAAGAACGATCCGAACATCTTCTCGAACGCCCACTGTGTCCAATGGTAATACTTAGGGTCGCAGGTGCGTATCTCGCGATCCCAGTCGAAAGAGAAGCCGATGTTGTCGAGCTGCTGACGATAGCGTGCAATGTTAGCTACGGTTGTTACCTCCGGGTGCTGTCCGGTCTGGATGGCATACTGCTCTGCGGGCAGTCCGTAAGCGTCATATCCCATCGGATTGAGGACGTTAAATCCCTTGAGGCGCTTGTAGCGTGCATATATGTCAGAGGCAATGTAGCCGAGAGGATGTCCCACGTGCAGTCCAGCTCCTGAGGGATAAGGGAACATGTTGAGAACGTAGAATTTCTCCTTTGAGGTGTCCTCAGTGACGTGATAGGTATTGTCCTTCACCCACTGGCTCTGCCATCTCTTTTCGATTTCTCTGAAATTGTATTCCATTGTCGTTATTTCGTTATATGTTTTTGTTATTCTTAATAATTTCGGGGATATAACCGCACATTTATGCAAAGTTACGATTTTTACTTTATAAGATGTAGCAATAAGTTGAAAAAAAGTTTGAATCACCTAACTTATTAGCAGTGACGCACCTATATAAAAACTACGTCGCTGACCATTTTGTTACTGGTCAGCGACGCACTTGTCTTGTCATCCCCCTATGGAGCAGCCTTTTCCCGGCTATGCCCGACGGGTTATGTATGTTCTTTCTTCTTATTCAGCGAAACGGCTGTTCTGCTATTTCTTATTCGGCGAAAGCGGCTGCCTCTGCGGCAGCGATGATGTCCTCGCGGCTCTTCTCCTTGGCGGATATGTCGCTGAGATCGAACTCTTCTGCATCGGTTTCCTCTTTGTCTGCCACGGGCTGTGCTTTCTCTGCCTGTCTGTACATCGGAGCGCGTCTGTCGCGCTTGCTCTTCTGTCGTTCCAGAGTCTGTACGGCAGCCTCAGCGTTGGCTTCCACCTCAGGATTGGCTATGATGAAATCGTTGTTATCCTCCGTGCTCGGCACGTTCTCCACGGGTTCTTCCTCCATCTTCGTCCGCTCTGTCTTGGCGGCGAACACCTGATCGATAAACTGTGGCTCCTTGCGAAGCTTCTCAAGGGTGAGCTTCGAGGCGAGCTGCTGGCTCTCCTTCTTACTGTATCCCTTTCCGGAGCAACCTTCCACACCTTCCAGCATTACCTGATAGCTGAAGACGGGCGACCCAGTCTTGTCCTTCTCCTGCGAGAGGACCTTGAAGTCAATGCGCACACGGTTTTTCTGGCTCCATTCGATGAGCTTGCTCTTGAAGTTCACTTCCTTGTAAGCAACCTTATCGATGTTAATCATTTGTGCCAGAATGCGATTGCGCATGAACTGCATGCATGCGTCGTAGCCACGGTCGAGGTAAATGGCACCTACAAGCGCCTCGAAGGCGTTGCCACCCATGTATGAATTGTGCGACTGTGAACGTCCGCTTGACAGTATCAGCTGGTTGATGCCCAGTTCCTGAGCGAGGCGGTTAAGCGTCTCGCGCTGTACGAGCTTTGATCGTGTGTTGGTGAGAAATCCCTCGCGCTTGCCGGGGAAGTGACGATAGACGATGTCGCCCACCGTGGCGTCCAAGATGGCGTCGCCAAGAAATTCCAACCTTTCGTTGTTCACTGGCTTTCCCTTAGCGTTGCGCTTATACATGCTCTTGTGCATGAGCGCCAGCTTATAGTAGCTGATGTCGTGAGGATAAAAGCCGATAATTTGGCGTAAAGACAAATAAAGCTCCTTGTCCTTACGGAAAGGGAGCCTTATTCTGTCTATGATGTTACTCAGCATATTTCTTGAAGATTACACAAGCATTGTGTCCTCCGAAACCGAACGTGTTGCTCAGAGCTGCACGCACCTCACGCTTCTGCGCCTTGTTGAAGGTGTAGTTGAGGTCGTAGTCGATCTCCGGATCGCGGTCGTCGTCCTCGTGGTTGATGGTCGGGGGCACGATGTCGTTCTTCACTGCAAGTACAGAGGCGAGAGCCTCCACAGCTCCGGCAGCACCGAGAAGGTGACCTGTCATTGATTTTGTAGAGCTGATATTGAGCTTGTATGCAGCGTCGCCGAACACCTGCTTGATGGCCTTAGCCTCTGAGATGTCGCCCACGTGTGTGGATGTGCCGTGTACGTTGATATAGTCAATGTCTTCCGGCTTCATGCCAGCGTCCTCGAGTGCGTTCTCCATTACGAGACGTGCTCCGAGTCCCTCCGGGTGTGAAGCAGTGATGTGGTGAGCGTCGGCAGACATGCCAGCGCCGACCATCTCGGCGTAAATCTTGGCACCGCGAGCCTTTGCGTGCTCAAGTTCCTCAAGGATGAGGCAGCCAGAGCCCTCGCCCATGATAAATCCGTCGCGGCTTGCGCTGAACGGACGTGAGGCGTGCTCAGGATCGTCATTGCGTGTAGAGAGAGCGTGCATGGCGTTGAAACCGCCTACGCCGCTTGCTGTGATGGCGGCCTCTGCACCGCCACTTACGATGACGTTTGCCTTGCCGAGACGTATGAGGTTGAATGCGTCAGCGAGGGCGTTTGTTGAAGACGCGCAAGCTGATGTTGTGGTGTAGTTAGGACCATGGAATCCGTACATGATTGAGATATGGCCTGATGCGATATCCGCAATCATCTTCGGGATGAAGAAGGGATTAAACTTAGGACCGTTCTCCTGGTGCTGTGCCCAGTAGCCCACTTCTTCCTCGAAAGTCTTGATACCACCGATGCCTACGCCATAGATGACGCCTACACGGTTCTTGTCGATCTCCTCAAGATTCATGCCTGAATCCTGAATGGCCTGCATAGCCGAGATAATGGCGAACTGTGCATAGCGGTCCATCTTGCGTGCCTCCTTACGGTCGATATAGTCATTGACCTTAAGGTTCTTCACCTCGCAAGCGAACTGAGTCTTAAACTGTGATGCGTCGAATAATGTGATGGGTGCTGCGCCGCTTACGCCCGCAACAAGGTTGTTCCAGGTGTCCTCTGTGTTGTTGCCCAATGGGGTAACGGCTCCGAGGCCTGTAACTACTACTCTTTTTAATTCCATTTAATAAAAAATCAGTTCATGGTTAAAATGGTTTATGGTTTATGGCACAAGTAGGAGTTATATAATTATAACTTGCTTGCCATATTTGTGCACCATAAACTATAAACCATAAACCTTATTTATTTTGCGTTCTCCTCGATGTAAGCAATAGCGTCGCCTACAGTGCCGATCTTCTCAGCCTTGTCGTCGGGGATAGAGATGCCGAACTCCTTCTCGAACTCCATGATGAGCTCTACAGTATCGAGAGAGTCTGCGCCAAGGTCGTTTGTGAAGCTTGCTTCGGGCTTAACGTCTGCCTCGTCAACACCGAGCTTGTCTACGATGATGGCCTTTACTTTTGATTCGATTTCTGACATAATTTTAATGTTTTAAAGTGTTTATAATATTAATTTCTTGTTTCAAAACCGGTGCAAAGGAACAAATTTTTATTTATATAGACAAATATTTTAAGCCAAAAAGCCACTTTGTGTGCACAAACACCCTATATGTGTGCAAGTTTTTGGCTCAATTTCCGCCTTTTATGCCAACTTTTTTGTCTACAAAGTAACGCGGACGACGCTTTACTTCGTTGTAAATCTTGCCGATATACGTGCCTGTGATGCCCACTCCTGTGGTTATCACGCCGCCTATAAACCACATCGAAACCATCAGTGATGTCCATCCTTCTATGGTCTTGCCGATGAAGTGCTCGTACAGTCCGTAGATGATGATAAGCATGGATATCAGCGTCATCGTAAGGCCGGCGAATGTTATGAATTTCAGTGGTGCCGTGGAGAACGACGTGATGCCGTCAATGGAGAAGGCAAGCATCTTGCTGAGCGGATATTTCGACTCGCCTGCCGTGCGTGCCGTACGGTCATAATAGACGTAGCCTTCGCTGAATCCAAGCTGTCTTACCATACCACGCAGAAACATATTGCGCTCCGGATATTCCATCAAGGCTCTCACGGCACGCTCACTCATAAGACGGAAGTCGGCATGGTTGTATATTATCTCCTTGTCGGCTGTCTGCATAAGACGGTAGAAAGCCTGCGCTGTGAACCTCTTGAACCATGTGTCGGTCTTGCGCTGCTTGCGCACACCATAGACAATGTCCTTGCCCTCGGCAAACTGGCGTGCCATATCAATGATAGCCATCTCGTCGTCCTGGAGGTCGGCGTCGATGGAGACAATGGCGTCGCACATGCCGAGACTTTCCTGCATGCCTGCCCAGAGAGCGTTCTGATGGCCCTCATTGTGTGACAGCTTTACGCCTGCCACATTGCTGTGCTCCGCAGCGAAGCCTTCTATAAGCTCCCAAGTGCGGTCGCGGCTACCGTCGTCCACAAGCACGAGACGTCCCTCGATGCCGGTCTCAGCCTTCATCTTGCCTATCATGGTCTGCAGTTTCCCCATTGCCCACGGCAGGACTTCCTCCTCGTTGTAGCAGGGAATGACAATGCAGATGGTTTGTTTGTCGTTAGGTTGTTGGTTCATATCAGCCTTATTAATGTTAGTTACGGACATTCTGCAAAAGTAAAATAAATATCTGAGATTCCGACAGACTACCTCTTTTTATTTACTCTCTATAATATGTATATCTCTTTGCGGGAACGGTATTTCGATATTGTGGGCGTTTAGGGTGTTGTATATCGCTTCCTTTATCTGTCCTGTCTTGCCGAACTTCTCCTCCACAAGCACCCAGTAGGTGACGAAGAGGTTCACGGAGTTGTCACCGAAGTCGTCAAACACTACGCTGACGGGCTTGTCCAGGTCGATGATGTCACGACCGTCGGCACTCTTCTCCTCCAGATCCATAACCGCCTTGATGAGCATCTTCCTCACCTCGTCCACATTAGAGCCGTAGGCGATGCCCACCGGAATCTTCACCATCTCGTACGAGTGGTTGCGCGTAATGTTCTTGAAGTTCTTGCTGAAGAGCGAACTGTTGAGAAAGGCGATGACGCAGCCGTCCGCTGTCAGCACCTGCGTGCTCTGATACGTGATGCTGTCCACCTTTCCGCGTATGCCGTCACATTCGATGTAGTCGCCCACACGCACACGTCCCGTCATAAGGGAGATGCCGTAGAAGAAGTTCTCGAGGAGGTCCTTCATGGCGAAACCCACACCGGTGGCAAGACCAGCCGATATAACGGACACTGCCGTTGACGGTATCTTGAGCATCTTCACGGAGATGATGGCGTACATGCCCCAGCAGCAGATGGCTATGACGTTGTTGGCAAGGGTGAAGTTTGGCTTGCCGTTCACCACCACTCTCGACTTGTGATACTTATGATAGAGTGCCTTGATGAGGTAGTTGAGATAGCGGAACACGAAGAACTGCGACGCCACCATCACGAGCTTGCCAATAGAGAGCTGCACCACGCCCGGTATGTTCAGGAAGTTGAACATGAATACTTTCCATACCGTCTCGGTAAGGTCGAAGACGTCTGCCGCCCACCATATCGACACAAGGATGGAGAATACGCTGAGCACGGGCAGGAGCGCCATGCAGACGAAGTCGTAGAACCACGTCACGTTGATGTGCTTCTCGTGGTTCTTGGTGATGATGCTCATCAGCGCACCGCGCTTCACTTTTGCTGTCTCCTTCTCCGTATGTATCTTCTTCGACAGCCAGCGGCGCTCGTAGGCGTCAAGGAAGTCGTACACGCAGGTGATGGTCTGTATGCAGCTCAGCTGGAACATCCACCATATAAGCAGCTGCACTGAGAGCAGCACGTAGCCGTACAGCGCAGAGGCTGTTGAGAAAGCCATGATGACAAGCGACACCCACGTATAGAAGATGTCCGATTTGGGGATGTTGTCGTTATGCCTTGTGATGACGTTCCATTGCCATAGCGTGAACACCAGCAGGATGGGCGGGAAGATTAGGCTGACGAGATTGTTGGGGATGAAGATTATGCGGAATGTGATGACGATGAACGACATCAGCATTATGGGCGTGTAAATCCTGAATCCGCTCTTTATCTGGTCTCCCGGCAGACGGACAAGCAGGGAGAAGAAGATGGCGCACAGCAGCCAGGCATACTCGATGAGCAGCTTCGACGCCATGAGGAAGAAGTTGTGATACATGAACATGCGGGCTATCATCACCGACACGGCGAAGATAAACATTGCCACGAACAGTATCAGGCACACCTTCTTCTTCATGAAGTTCTCGGTGCGGAAACGCTTCGGCACCAGCCATCTCACGAACACGTTGCTGAGCAAGGCTGCCAAAAGCACGTAGATGATGACGAAGATGCTCAGACCCATCACGATGGGACCGCGCCACTGCGAGTAGACCTGACGCTCGCCGTTGGCTGTACGCACCTTCTCCGTGTTATACTTCTCGTTGACGTCCGCCTTGGCGTTGTGATATGCCGTCGGCATGGAGGTGATGATCTCCAGATAGTTCTGGTCGCCGTTCACGAATATGTTGTGCTGTATGTCGTTATATCGCAGCAGGGCATAGTCGTTCACCTTCTTCAGCTTTTCAGCCATGCGCTTGTAGTGCTGCGAGTCCTTCTCCACGGAAGCCCGCATCTTGACGAGATTGCCACGGAGCGCATAGGCGTATGTAAGGCAGGCGTTGCGATTGGCCTGTCCTGCCTTGTCGAGCATGAACGGCAGTGGCATCTGCTTGCCGTCCTTGCCGGTCACATATTTCTGCTGTTTCGGACCGTCCTTGGCAGGTTTGCGTCCGAGCGAGGGCGGGATGTTCTGCAGCGTCTCTATCAGGTAGTCGTAGCGCTTTATCTCCGACGACATACGTGTCATAATAATGTTGTACGGCACGCTACGCTGCGTAAACTCACGGTACATCTCCGTAGCTTCATGACAAGCGTATGTCATGTCAAAGGTGAAGTCCTGCTTCTGCGAGTAGAGCATGAGCGCCACCTGATCACTGCGCTGCATAAGCGAAATCATCTGCTTGTGCTGCGCCTGGTTGTAGATGTTATAACGCGCCATGTTCTGACGCTGTTCGTTAAATGCCGTTTCCAGTTCGGCGCACAGTACGGACAGTGTCGACTTCAGGTTCTTCTCTTTCAGGACGGCTCCTGCGCTGACTGACAGCGTGAGCATTATTATCAGGCATACGATGCGCCCAATGGCTTTTCTTGTCATATATGTTTGTAATATGTGTGATGTATATATATAAGGTTGTTTTTGCGATAGTGCTCTGCAAATATATATCTTTTTCGTCAAAAAAAGAGGTCAGCCAAGCTGTTTTTTGGCTTGCTCCCGTACAATGGGTAGCAAAAAACAGCTCAGCTGACCTCATTACCTTTCTATTGTCGTTGTCTGACCGTCAGTGGTCAGCCCACCATGCCCTGCACACCCAGTGTGCCGAGGATGGCCGAGGCAACGGCTACGATTATCTTCAATACTGTACTCCAGTTTATCTTTGTCATTTTGCTCATCTTATCGTATTATTTTATTGTGTTAATTGTTTTCTGAGATTTCGTCGGTCTTTTCTATACATTCTCGGTGTTCTCATCCTTACCGCGCGGACTCTCGTAAGTATCGTCCTCCTTCACCCTTATGCCTGAAAGCATGTTGACGATGTGGCTACCGTCCGGATTGACGTTGGTCTCCGGGTGGAAGTTGATGCGGGTGCCGAGGATGTTCTCGCTGACGGTGAACTCCTTGGCAGTCTTCGCACCCTTGCTGCGGATGTTCACCTTGAAGGTGCCGAGTCCGTCGATGCGTACGCGGTTGCCACGCTGAAGCTCCTGCTTCATCACCTCTGAGAGCTCAGAGAGCACGGCCACGATGTCGGAGTGCTTCACGGTGCAGTTGTTCTGCATGACAGCAGCGAGCTCCTTGATGCTTACGGTGTCCTTGTGTGATGCACGAGCATAAAACTTGTCCTTGGTGCCGTTGTTGGCGTTGCTCTTGTAAATCTTGAAATTAAGTGCCATAATGTGTTTTTCCTTTCTTTTTTTAATTAGTAATTAGATTTGTTAGTGTTTTTCATGGTTGTTATCAGTCTGACAAATTACTCATTCTTTTATTTTGAAGCGCTTCTGAGTGGTTTGGTTCTGATTACGGTTGCAAAGGTATAAACCAGCGGAAGCGATGTCAAGTGTTTTGCGCGGAATAAACATTGTTTAACAAAGAAAGATTCTATTTGAAATGTTGCTTCTATAAGTCTTCATAATTTTGCCGTCGAAACCTAAGAAAAGACACAAGAACTATAAAGAATATACATTATAATAATACGATACAGATTAATATATACTTGATTCTTTTACAGTTAACACTTAAAACACACAACCATGAAAAACACACATCAGGCTGCCACTGCGGTGGCAGCCACTTATTACGACTCGGTTCCTAACCGTCGTCTCAGCGCACATTTCTCTTTGCGCGAGTTCGTAATGTCGGCAGCAGCCGTACGACACAATCTGCCCAACCTTCCCGACGCCGACACGGAGCGCCGTCTGAAGGCGTTGTGCGACAACGTGCTGGAGCCTCTGCGCCGCCGTTTCGGCAGGATTCTCATCACGAGTGGCTATCGCTCGCCAAAGGTGAACGCCCTTGTGGGTGGCGTGCCCACCTCGCAGCACGTACGCGGCGAGGCTGCCGACCTCTTCATTCCCTCCAACGAAGTAGGCGAAAGGATGTTCGCATACATCCAAGCCAACCTGCCCTTCGACCAACTAATCTTCGAGCGCAACCGCAAGTCGGGCACCCGCTGGCTGCACGTCAGCTACTGCGAAGACCGCAAATGCCGACATCAGGCGTTCAGGATGGAGAAGTAAGTAATAAGGTTAGTAAAACAGGAATTAATCAGCGAGACGAATTAACAACGAAAGTATATTATATTGCCTTAGACGGCGAAACAACGAATTTGAACGAATTTACGAATTTTTGCGGTGTTCTACTACTCATCCAACAATTCGTTAATTCGATAAAATTCGTTGTTCCCGCGTCTGAGCGTAATAATTATATTTGTTGTTTCTTTAATTCGTCTCACAGATAAACTGCAATTTATTCCTGTTCCCATTAGAATCATATTTCTGAGGATTATATTTTACAATCTCTTGCCAATTCATTTTATTAAAATCTTTAGTTACATTTGCAGGAACTCTCCGAGATGAATGTGCTTTATTCCGTCAACATTGCTTCCGCTTGTCCATTCGTCAAGACTAACCACATATTTCGGATAGTTGTCGGCTATACTCTGCAGGTTGCCGAATTCGCGCTGACGTGTGGCTTCATCATTCATCAGATATGATGATTGGATGTATACCACTTCATCGTTCTTGCGAGCAACGAAGTCCACTTCACGTCCACCTGCCAGCTGCCCGGTGAACACCTCGTATTGTTTATTGGCAAGATGCAGGTAGATGGCATTCTCCATTAGTTTATGAATGTCACTCTGCATGTTGAATCCGAAATGACAGTTGCGCAGACCGAGATCTTCGAAATAATACTTGTCACCAATCTCAAATGTCTTCAGCCCGTTCACATCTATTCGGCGTACCTTATTGATAAGATACGCATTCTGCAGTGCTCTGAGGTAATTTATCACTTGCAGCGGAGAGATGTTCACGCGCTGCGACTTGAGATAACGGCTGATATTGTTGGCTGAGAAAAGATCGCCCATGTTGTCAGCTGTATATAATGCGAGTGTTTCCAGAAAGTCCACATTGCGTATGTTCTCACGCCTTACCACATCCTTGAGCATAATTGTGGAGTATACATTGCGCAGATATTCAAATACGATGTCGCGCTGCAATGGCAGGTTGCTCAGATAAGGCAGTCCGCCGAAAGTAAGAAAGTCGCGCAGGGTCTGTGTGGAAGGTGTCAGACGGTTAAACTCCATAAACTCCTTATATGAAAGGCTGTGTATATGAAATTCGATGTATCTGCCTGAAAGATACGTTGAGAGCTCGCTCGACAACATTGTGGCATTGCTACCTGTAATGAAAATGTCGCAAGCGTCCTGGGCTTGAAGGCTGCGCAGCGTATGCTCAAATCCATTGATGTCCTGCACCTCATCAATGAAAAGATAGTTGGCACAGCCCTCTTTCAGGTGTTCCGTCACATAAGCGGTAAGTTCCTCATTAGTACGTATAAAGGCAAATTCCTCCAATTCTTTGTTTATACATATAGTATTGCAGTTGCTATGTGTATGCTCTATGTGCTCTTGTATCTGCCTAAGTATGCAACTCTTTCCGACACGTCGTTGACCTGTCAGCACCTTTATTATGTTCTTGTCTATGAACGGGGTTATCCGTTCCGTATAGTCTTGACGGTTAATAAGCTTTATCATAAGGCAGTTTTTTATTAGTTATACTTAAAACTTTATGCAAATATACCTATTTTATTAAGTATACCAAACAAAAACACGCCAAAACACTGTTTTATTAGTTATACTTAACAAAAAGGCAAGGTTATCTCTTCTAATTAAATTGATAGAATAAAACCATGTCTTCTTGTCTAAAGATACTTTTTATCTACTGATTCTTCTCAGCCCCCATAATGCTGAGAAAAGCATTGCTATGCCTGAAACCCAGGAAATGGCAGCACAGGCTATGATGCCAAGTTGCTGTGTGAAACCGGCTACGACGAATGTCAGGAACGACACTGCGGCTACTGTCAGGGCGTATGGCAACTGCGAAGACACATGGTGAACGTGCTTGCATTCGGCGCCTGCCGATGCCATGATGGTGGTGTCGGAAATCGGAGACACATGGTCGCCGCAGACTGCACCTGCCATGCAGGCTGAGATGGAGATGATGCGGAGCGGTGCGGCAGCAGGGAATACGGCGATGCAGATAGGGATGAGTATGCCGAACGTTCCCCAAGAGGTGCCGGTGGCAAAGGCGAGCAACGCAGCAACGATGAATATGATTGCCGGCAGCAGCATCTGCAGTCCAGAGGCAGTGCTTGCCACAACGCCCGATACGTATTCGGCAGCGCCAAGAGAGTCGGTCATACTCTTCAGTGTCCATGCAAGGGTGAGAATCAGTATGGCAGGAACCATTGCTTCGAAGCCTTTGATAAGACAACTCATGGCATTGTCGAACTTCAGTGTGCGGCGTGCTACGAACATCGCTATGGTGAGAATCAACGCTGCAAGCGATCCGATAACCAGTCCGACAGAAGCGTTGCTTGCTGCAAACGCATCCACGAAGTTGTGGTAGCAAGTGCTTGTTGCGTCGAAATAGCCTCCCGAGTAAACCATGCCAGCCATGCAGAACACGATGAGCATAAGGATAGGCACTACAAGGTCGGCGACCGAACCGTTTGTCGATGCCGGTTTATTGCTGTCTTGCTTTGCACCGACGCCGTGTTCTACGATTTGCAGCTTGGTGTCAATCACCTCGTCCACCTGACCGCCAGTGCGCTCGTACCACTCCTGCAGACGTGCGTCGTACTTGCTCATTGCCTTGAAGTCGAATCCGGACAACACAATCATGAATATGAAGATGATTGTGAAGAATGCGTAGAAATTGAACGGTATAGCCTGGCAGAACAACGCCAGACCATTCTCGCCGCCCGACACGAATCCCGACACGGCTGCCGCCCAACTTGATATGGGCGATATGATGCAGACCGGAGCTGCGGTGGAGTCGATAAGGTAAGCAAGTTTTTCTTTTGTCACGCCATGGCGCACGGTTATCGGACGCATCACCGAACCTACGGTGAGGCAGTTGAAATAGTCGTCGATGAAGATGAGCAGACCGAGAATGATGGTTGCAATCTGTGCTCCTATCTTTGTCTTGATGTGCTTGGAAGCCCAGCGTCCGAAGGCTGCTGATCCGCCAGCCTTGTTCATTAGCGACACAATAGAACCCAGAACGACGAGGAACACGATGATGCCCACGTTCCAAGGGTCGGACAGGCAGGAAATAAGGCCATAATGCTTGGCGTCAGTCCCCGTTCCGACGATGTCGTTGAGCAGATGGGTCAGGAATCCTTCAAGACCGGTGCCCATTGACATACTATATAATATTGCGCCGAGCACTATGCCTATGAACAACGATGAATACACCTCCTTGGTCTTCAGAGCCAGCCCAATGGCCACGACGGGAGGAAGAAGAGACCAGATGGTCCCGATGAAATTGAAATCCATAATCTTTTTACCCCTTTATTTTTTTTGGCGAGTTATTTGTAGCTTGCCATCCGTTTGTCTGTATTTTTACCGATTATTGGGTATTGTGCAATACACTAATATAGAGTAACTTTGCAGACGTAAAACATACAAATAAAGCCACTATTAAAATTCATAATGTTATTGTATAAAGAGCAAGGGGGATCGGCTGCGAAGTCGGTCCCCTTTTGGTGTGTTTATATTTCTGCGAAACTGTCCACTATTATGTCTGCCCCTGCTTCCTTGAGGCTTTCTCTTGTGCCGTTGCCGTATGTTACGCAGACGGTGGTGCATCCGGCGTTGCGTCCCATGAGTATGTCGAAGTGGGTGTCGCCGATGACGATGGCGTCTTCAGGCTTGAGATTAAAGTGACGGAGTGTCTTGATGACGGGTTCGGCATCGGGCTTGGCGTGTGTGACGTCTTCGGCGGCGATGATGTAGGTTATGATATCGTCAAGACGGAATGAGCGGATGAAGTCGATGACTGACTGTCTGCCGCGGCTTGTGGCTATGGTCAGTATCATGCCGCTCTTATGCATTCTGCGAAGCGTGTCTGCCACTCCGGGAAACATCTTCACGCCTATTCTGTCGTTCACTTCGAAGAAGAGACGGCGGTAGCAGGCTGTGCATTCCGCTGCCTTTTCAGCGTCCATCGGCTCCAGTACGGGAAACGCCTCTACGAGGGGCAGTCCTATCGTGGCGGCTATCTCTTCGTCTGTGTGCTGCGCCATGTGCATGGCGTCGAATGTGCGATGGAATGTGGCAAGTATGACAGGGCGTGTGTCGGCGATGGTACCGTCAAAGTCGAGTATTGCGATTTTCTTCATTTTATGCTTATATTCTTAAAACTATTCTCTTATGCGTTTTATCGTCTGCAAAGTTAATTATTCTGCCTCAAACCGACAAACCTCATAAACACAAAAAGGGAGCGAACCTTTCGTGGTCCGCTCCCTTTTTAATTATAAGAATGTGAAATTTATCGTTTTCTTACTTCTTGTCCCACCATACGCGGGTGTCGTTGAAGTCGTCCTCTGTCTGCAGACCAAGACGCTGGAGAGCCTCCTTGTAGTTCTCAGTATTGATCTGAACCTCGTCAGAAGGATAAGGCATACGACGAACGATGCCAGGACCCCAGTTGCCCAGTGAGTTGAAGTTTTCGTGCTTAGAGCACATCTCCTGCAGTTCAGGATAGCCTGAACGACGCCAGTTGGCGTACGACTCATACTCGTCGCAGAAGCAGGTGATCCAGTACTGAGTGTTGATCTGCTTCAGAGCCTCAGCCTCCTTGAACGGGTTGGCAGCGAGGTAAGCGTTGATGGCATCGTCAGTGAGGTACTTGCCACAGAGAGCCTTGGCGTTGGCACTCGGATAAGTGTTGAACTGCTTCATAGCGCAGCGAACACCTGCCTCATAGAATGTCTTTGCGTCACCGTTGATCCAGCCACGGTATGCAGCCTCTGCGAGCAGGAGGTTGGTCTGAGCGGCTGTACATACGAATGTAGGACCAGTCGGGTCGCCGTATGTTGAGCGGTTAGGCTGTGAGTATACCTTCTTGTAGTACTTGTCGCTGCTCTCGTTAGAAAGAACCTCCTCAGTGAACTCCTCAGGATAGTACTTCGTTACAGAGTAGCTTGAAGATGCAGACATGCTGTAGAAGCCCTTCAGAGGCTTCTGCTTCTCAGGAGCAGAGTTCTCCATCTTTGCAGGATCGCTGTCCTTTGTCATGTAGTCTGAAGGATAAACGCACATGATCAGAGGGATACGCGGGTCGTTGGTGCTGCTGAGGACATTATAGAATGTCTCGTTGATGAACGCAACACCCGGATCCTCGTGAACGAGAATCTTTGCGTACGGCTCAGAAGAGTCGTTGGTCGTTACACCGCCAGTGTGCATGAGGTAGCAGTCGTCGTCGTTGGTTGTGATTACGCCGTTGGCATAAGCCTTGGCAGCGTACGTCTTGGCTGTATTGGGATCCACCTTTGTCAGACGCATTGCTGTACGGAGCATCAAAGAGTTAGCCAACTTCTTGAGCTTGGCAACATCACCGTTGTAGAAGAGCTCCTGTGTGCCGAGTGATGCTGTACCAGAGCCGAGGTTAGCCTGAGCCTCGTCCAGCTCCTTGAGGAGGTCCTTATAGATGTCCTCCTGCTTGTCATACTTCGGATAAGCATACTCTTCCGGCTGACCAGCCTCTGAATAAGGAATGTCACCGTGAAGGTCAGTAAGACGCTGGAAGGTGTAAGCGCGGATGATACGTGCGATCTGATAGTTCTGCTGGTTGGCAGGATCGTCCTTCCACTTGCGGATTACTGTTTGGATGTCGCGGATAACGCCACGGCCGCCAGAACCAAGGGCTGATCCCCAGTAAGCGGCAGCATAACCGTTTGAGTAGCTGTTGATGCCGTAGCTCCACCACCAACCGCCGGCAGCGATGTGCTGATTCCACTGTGAGAGGTAGATCAGTCCGTCACGCCATACGTCCCAGTCAGAGCCGAGAGACTGGTGCTGTGCGTTTGTGAATACCATCTGGTAGTTCACGTTTCCGGAGTTGGAGTGCTCCGGATCTACGTTGAGGTCACCGAAGTCACCGCAGCTTGAAGCCAGGGCGACAATGGAGAGCGCAGCGAGTGTATTTTTAATATATCTTTTCATAATCTTTATGATCTTATATTATGTTAGAATTTGAGGTTAACATTGAAACCGATGTTGCGAGTGTACGGATAACCGTTGAGCTCCAGACCCTGACCGTTGCTGTTGTTGTAAGCAGCCTCCGGATCGATGTTGTCTGTGTGCTTCATGATTGTCCACAAGTTACGTCCGATGACAGAGAGTGTCAAGCCCTTCACGTACTTTGTCTTTGCGAGAAGGCTCTTCGGGAATGTGTAGCTCAGCGAAACCTCACGCAGCTTGATGAAGCTTGCGTTGTATGTGAACTCCTCAGCAATGTTGTTGTCACAGATCTTACCGTAGTAGTTCTGTGCAGTAACAGCCACCTGGTTCGGCTGGCCTGTAGCCTCGTCGATACCCGGGAATACATAAGTCTGGTTCGGGTTCTCCTTTGTACGACCTACGAGAGTGTTCTTGTGGAGACCGTTGCTGTAAGCCTGGTAGTTAGAACCAGAGAAGAGCTTAGCACCGAACTTGTAGTCGATGAGGAATGAGAGAGCGAAGTCGCGATACTTGAGTGTGTTGCTCCAACCGCCGGTGTACTTGTATACGCCGCAGCCGAGGCTAACCTGCTCGCCGTTGTTCTGTGGGAGACCGTCCTTCAGGAGCAGACGACCCTGAGCGTCACGCTTGTACTTGTAGCCGATGAGCTGACCGTAAGCAGAGCCTACTACGTTGTAGACACCTACCGAGCCCATACGTGATGTGGCACCCTCGATGGCAAGACGCTCAACGCCCTCACCAAGGTACTTAACCTCAGAGTTGTTTACAGAGAAGTTGAATGTGGTGTTCCACATGAAGCTCTTTGTCTTCACCGGTGTAGCGTCAACCATAAACTCGAAACCACGGTTCTCGATCTCACCTACGTTTACAACGCGTGAAGAGAAACCAGAAGCTGAAGAGTTAGTGATCATGGCGATATCGTCCTTCGTGTTCTTGATATAGTAAGCAAGGTCGAAGTTCAAGCGGTTCTGGAAGAATGCGAGGTTCAAACCTACTTCCTTCTCAGTAATGCGTACCGGCTTGAGGTTTTCGTTAGGATACTGTGATGTGTTCACTGTAGCAGCCTGAACGCCGTTGATCTTATAGTTCTGCACCTTATAAGAGAGGAGGTTCTGGTAAGCTGATGTACCGTTAGATGCGAAAGCGTAGCCAACGCGAACCTTACCGAAGTCGAACCACTGCGGCAGAGCCTCGCGGAATGAGTCGGTGAACACCCATGATGCAGTTACTGACGGATAGAAGTAGCTGTTGTTGTCCGGAGACAGTGTTGAGAACCAGTCGTTACGTCCGGTTACGTTGAGGAACACCTGGTTCTTCCATCCGAAGTCAGCTGTGAAGTAGAGCGAGTTAACGCGATACTTGGCGTATGTGATCTTGGCACGTGTGTCTGTCGGGTCAAGGTTGTTGACAGACCAGAGACCGTTCACGATGAACGGACGACCGCCGTCTGACGGATAGTAGCCCTTAACGGTGTTGTCCTGCTTGTTACCACCGAATGTAGCTCCAACGCTCCAGTCCTCAGCGAATGTCTTGTTGAATCCGAGGAGGAAGTTGTAGTTCATCTCGTAGTAGTTCTTCATATACTCAGACATGAAGCCGTACGGGTCGGCAGCAGCGCCGGTGGGCTGTACGTTCTTGTTCTCGTATGTATAGCCGTCACGCTGGATTGATCCCTGGAGATAGAGCCAGTCTGTGATGTCCCACTTGAGGTTGATGGCACCGGTGAAACGGTTACGTCTTGCCTCGTTGGTCTTGCGATACTGCAGCCAGTACGGGTTGTTGAAGTAAACGTTGGTACCGCCGATCATCTCCTTGCCGTCCACTGTAGTACCCCATGGGCTGTCAGCAGAACCGCGCTCCATCCAACGGATGTCGAATGAGTTGGCATGCCAGAGCAGAGAAGCGTTGGTATTGCCGTTGCCGTCTGAAAGTGAAGAACGTCCGTTAAACTTCTCGAAGATGTAGTTGGCAGTTACAGTGGCTGTCAAGTTCTTGAAGAGGTTGTAAGTGGTGTTCATGTTGAAGCCCACCTGACGGTTGTTGGCGTTAGGCAGGATGCCCTTCTCCTTATTGTATGTAGCACCGAGACGGTATGTAACCTTCTGGTCAGAACCAGAGATAGCCACAGATGCGTTCTCAGTTACACCAGTACGATAGAAGTTGTCGAAGTTGTCAACGTAAGAATACTTATACTTGTTGCCGAGGAAGTTAACAGCCTCGCCACCGTCAAGTGCCTCACCCCAGTTGCTTGTCTCTGACTCCTGAGCGGCAACGATGTCCATAGGACGCTTGCCGTCCTTACCCTGACCGAATACCTTCTGGAAGTCACGCTGGTCGTAGATGGTGTTGAATGTGAGGTTGTTGTTCACCTCGATGCTTACGGGCTGACCCTTCTTACCGCTCTTTGTTGTGATAAGCACGGCACCGTTACCACCGCGGTAACCATAAAGTGCAGAGGCAGCAGCACCCTTAAGCACCTGGATGCTCTCGATATCGTCGGCAGAGATGTTGCTCAGACCGTCACCCATATCGGTACCACCCCATGTGCCACCGCTACCCTGGCTACTGTTATCGAACGGAACGCCGTCAATAACGTAGAGAGGCATGTTGTTACCCGTCATAGAAGCGTTACCACGGATAACGACGCGAGAAGAACCACCACCAGTGGCGCCACCTGCTACAGACACACCGGCAATCTTACCTGAGAGGGCGTTACCGAGGTTCGGGTCACGTGCGAGCTGGAACTCGTCGCCACCCACCTTTGTTGTAGAGTAGCCGAGCGAACGAGCCTGACGCTTGATACCGAGGGCTGTAACCACAACCTCGTCGATAGCCTGGCTCTCGTCCTGGAGAGTGATGTTGATATTGTTCTTTCCGTCTACGGAAACTACCTGTGTCTGCGATCCCAAATATGAAATCTCGATCTTAGATTTTGGCGATGGTACTGTGATCTCATAGTTACCGTCGATGTCCGTGATAGCACCGCTCTTAGTGTCACCCTGAACCTTAATGGAGGCACCGATAACGGGTTCTCCAGTAGCATCCTTTACGGTACCTTTAACCACGGTACTCTGGGCGCTTGCAGCAGCAGCTGTCAGCACCAACGCACCGGTAAGGCACGCTCTCCTTAGAGAGTGCACATAGAAATTCTTTTTCTTCATTGTTCTAGGATTGTTGTTTATAATAAGGTTGTAATACTATCGGTTTAGAATATATTACTACAAAACTCTTTTTGACTTGTTACTATCTGTTTTAATAACTTTTTATCGTGGTTTGGGGTCAATTGTTATGACTCAATCGCAAAGTTATTAAAATAGATGTGAAAATGACATAACAAATGATTAAATAAATGTTAACAAGCCTTACTTTTTACAAGTAAAGACGATAAATATCCTTTTTGTCTATGTGTTTGCCCCAACAACACGAAGCAAAACTGTGCTTTCTGTGTGTTGGGGCAAACCCTTAACGTGTACTTACATATTGATGTTTTTCACCACTAAAGCCACAGTCTTCATTCTTACATAATCTTCCGAGAGATACATAAGACCTCCGTAGGGATTGGCTGTGCCCCAAGAGTTCTTGGCTATGTAGTAGCGTTGTCCGTTCTGGTCGTGCGCTATGCCGATGAGGCACATGCAGTGGTCGTCGGTGGTCTGACGTGTCTCGAAGGCTTTCTGTCGCTGCTGCTGCGAGCAGGGTGTCGAGTTGTCGCCTAACGTGGCTATGCCGTCCTTGAATGAGAATCCCGTCTCGCTCGTGTCGCCTTCCCAGCATACGGGGTGTCCTGCACGCAGCGAGCGTTCTATGCGCTTCATGAGCACGTCTATGGGGACGTTATAGAACAGTTCGTCGCTGTAGTTGTCGGGCACTTCCAGTGCGAACGACTCGCCGAAAGGATGGTGCGAGAAGCTGGTCATCGCCATATATTCGCCCTGCATAAACACGCTGTGTGCGAACTCTTCGGGCGTATATTCGGCTCCGAGCATATACACCTTCCTCGGCAATGCGCCTATGCGTTCGTCGAAGATGCGCTGACATTGCTCCTCCAGCTTGCTCATATCGGTGGACGCGTTGGAGAGCATCACCACGCGCTTGGCGAGTGCGTCGTAGTTTAGTCCGGGATGATTATACGAGTCGTACGGCATTACGCCGTATTCATTCAGCAGACGGAGCAGCTGCGGCGCTGTGCCGTGGAGCGTCACGCGGTCATAGCCGCTCGAGAGGAAGTGGCATCGTGCCTGCTCGGAGAGGAAGTTTCGCGCTACGTAGTCGGCAGAGAGGTTCACGGAGTCGCCCATCATGATGTGCTCTGTCTCTATGGTGGCAAGCATGGCGTACATCCAGCAGAGCGGGCTTATGCCCTGGTCTTTCACGGGCGAATAGCGCAGCATCACCTCATTGGTGAATTTCTTCTTCTGACCAGCCTTGCCGTTTGCTCCGAACGGCAGGTTGTCGCACGAAGTTATGGCTGCCATTACAGCCACAGCAATCATCGCTAAGACAAGCCTACGGTATATTATATGGTGACTTTGCTTTTGCATATAATATATATAATAATGTATATTATTAAGAATTGCTTACTTCACGATGGACGTAATCGGACCTTTCACGCCCTTCATTCCCACGAGGAACGCCTTGGCTGATCCGAAACGCAGGAACATATCCAGACGTACGGGCACGTGGTTGGCGTCGTCGGTGACGTAGAAGCGCACGATTTCCTTATACTTGCCGTTCTCCTTCTCCATGTAGGAGAGCTGTAGGCAGCGGTATTTGTGTCCGTTGTCCGCCTTCACCGTGGTCTTTCCCTTATATTCGAGCACGGCGGGGATAACCTTTGTGCCGTCGGTGATGGGGAAATGGATGCGGTTGCCCTTCTTCCATCCTTCGGGATTGAACGAGCGTGCTCTGAGGAAGATGCTCAGCATGTCGAAGGTACACTCCGTGGGCTTCGACTCGTGCCAAACATGTGTGCCGTTGTTCTTCTGCTGGTGCTGCTTGAGGTGTGTCTTTCCACCGGTATATGAGAAGAAAGCCTCGTCCACGGTGTATCGGTCGCCCTCGCGTGCTCCCTTACGGAAGTAGAGCGGCTCCATCTGCAACGAGTTGTAGCAGAGCAGCGTGTCGCGCATCACGAAGAACTTGTCGGCATTTGCTGATGAGCGTGTGATGAGCGAGGAGCGGTATGCCGGCTTGCCGTGATACTTGCTCTCCACTGTCGACATCGACGCGTTGCCCACCTTCACCCATACGAACTTCCAGTTGAAGTAGAGGTTGTATGAGAGGTATTCGCCCGACTTGAAAGCTGTGTTCCTGAACTTGCATTGTGCAGCAGACTGTGTCACGCCTGCCGCGAGGAGCAGGATGACGGCGATAATTACGTTTCTGAGTCTTTTCATAGCTTTAGTTGTTTTTCTTGTTTATATTTGGCTTAGAAGGGATAAACGATGCCCATCTTCTTCGCCCTTTCCATATTACGTTTGGCAATCTTCTTCTGCTGTTCCGCCTTCTGCTTGGTTATGGCAGCTGGTTTCTGCTCGTTAAGCGGACGTGCGGTGGGGTCCCAGTCGAGCGTGATGTCCCACTTCGCCTTGCATTCCATCTCTTCCGGATAGTAATACATCTCCTCCGGTTGCTGATTCAGGCTATAGTTGCCGGTGTCCCAGATGCCGTTACGGTTGGTGTCAACGAAGAGACGTGCGTAATACTTGCCCGGCTTGATGTAGAAGAACTGTGCCGTACCGTCTTCGGTGACCACTCTCTTCAACGGTGCGCCCTGCGACGAGAGCAGCTCCACCACCGCCCTCTTGCCCTGCATGCCACGAAGGTTGAGCAGCAGCGTACCGTATTCGTCAAGCTGTCTTACCTTTATGCCGCGCTTTATGCTGCGCGACACGGTGCCGTAAATGTCGGTAAAGGCAGCAGAGTCAACCTCTAAGCTGTATTCGATGCCGGGTCGCCATTCCGCGCGGAACACATAGCTGCGCAGCGAAGGCACGGGCACAGAGTCGGTTGACAGCTTCTGCATGACAGGCTCGAAGCGCAGGTTGGCTGTATACCACAGCGTGTCATGCTTGGCGTAGAGGTGAATCTTGGACGTATCGACGCTTGCCAACGGCGTATCAAAGTCGAAGCGTATGTTGCGGTCAGGATCGAGCGACGACTCTGCCGAGAGCTTCGGCTCGAGGCACGGCATCGGCATTATGGAGTCGTAAGGCTCGCCTTTCTTCTTTTTCTTGTCCTCCTGCTTCTTCCATTCCTCATATTCTTTCTGCGCCTGCTTCATGCGCTTGGCGTAAGGCTGCTTTGAGAGTATCTGCAGCGTGTCGTGCTGAGTGCGCAGCACGCCGAGCGTGTCGGTGGCAAGGTATGTGAGAGCCACGTCCAGCGTGTCCTGATTGACGAGTGTGGTGTCGCGCAGCCAGTAGGTTATGGTGTCGCCCTTCTCTGACGGTTCGATGATGAAGGCGTCTTTCTCGTTGAAGTTCAGTCCTTTAAGTACGGGCAACTGGTCCGACCCGTAGGTATAGAAGAGTGAGAAGTGGTTGGCAAAGCTTCTATCCGCCTTGAGGAACATACGGTCAGTCAGAGTTTCGTTGAACGCTCTCAGCACGATGTCGTCCGGCGTGAAGCGGGTGTATCCCTTACGGGTGATGTCCTTGATGTGGAGCGAGTCCAGCCATACGGTGTCCTGCCTTACGGCGTCCGTGAACGAGGGACGTATGGTGTCGCGCGAGAAAGCTATCTGTTCGCTCTTCTGCGAGAAGCAGTAGTTGCCGTCCATGTCGTTGAGGGCGTATATGCGATACGTGCCCGGCGCCACGCCACGGATGACGAAGTGTCCGCGTGAGTCGGCTCGTGCCACGCGCAGCATCGGCATCTTGAGGAACGCCGAGTCTGCCATTTCCGCGTACAGACCCACGAGTATTCCCTTCACGGGTTCGAGGTTTTCTGCCTGCACCACGTATCCCGACACCTCAAGCGTGTCAATCTCCTCTCCTGTGGAGAAGCTGTAGGTGTAGTTGCCGAGCGGATTGCCCTCATTGTTGTCGCTGATGGCGTCTGAGAAGTCCACGGTGTAGGTGGTGTTGGCCTTCAGCGAGTCCTTCAGTTCCACGCTGATACGCTTTCCCGTCGCCTTTATCTCTGGCTGCTCCAGCTGCGGCGGCGACACCACCACCTTCTCCGACGCGTTCTCCAGCTTGATGAATTCGTCGAAGAAGATGTTTATCTTCTTTGCCTTGGCGTTCACGCTGCCGTCGCCGGGTGTGGCTCCGATGACGCTCGGCGGCGTCTCGTCATACCATCCTCCGTCGGGTCGTCCCATTCGTGCGCAGGAAGCGACGAGGAGGGCGAGTAGCAATACGAGGCCATGTGATATAATCTTGAATATATTCATATAACTGTGATATATGTCTCTTACTGTGCGTTCATCTCCAGCATTTCGTCTATGTTGACGCGGTTGTTGGAGAGACGTGGAATCTTGTGCTGTCCTCCGAGCTTGCCCTTTGAGCGGAGCCAGTCGTCGAAGAGTCCCTGACGTGCCTTCACTATCTCGAGGTGCTGCAGGGTGATGTCGTGGAATCGCTTTGCCTCGTAGTCGGAGTTGATCTCCTGCAGGCGCTTGTCGAGGATGTCGGCGAAGGCGTTGAGGTCGGCAGGTTCCTTGGCGAACTCGATGAGCCACTGGTGGCGGCACTTCGCATTCTGGTCCATAAACACAGGTGCGGCTGTATATTCCCTCACCTCTGCTCCTGTCTGCTGACAGGCGTAAGCCAGTCCCTTCTCGGCGTTGTCCTGGATAAGTTCCTCGCCGAAGGCGTTGATGAAGTATTTGGTGCGTCCCGTGATGACAAACTTATATGGCTTGACGGACGTGAACTTCACGGTATCGCCGATCATGTAGCGCCAGAGTCCGCACGAGGTGGAGATGAGCATGGCGTAGTTCTTGCCCACTTCCACTCCCTCAAGGGGTACGACGGTGGGATTGTCCGTGCCGAACTCGTCCATCGGCATAAACTCATAGAAGACGCCGTAGTCGAGCATGAGCAGCATGGACGGGTCGGTGGGGTCGTTCTGTATGCCGAAGAATCCCTCTGAGGCGTTATACGTCTCCATGTAGTGCATCTTGTCGCTCGTTATGATGCGCTCATACTGAGAGCGATACGGCGTGAAGGCGATGCCTCCGTGGAAGAACACTTCCAGGTTGGGCCATACGTCGTTGATGTGCTCCTTGCCCGAAATCTCGAGTACGCGCACCAGCACGCTGAGCATCCACGAGGGGACGCCGGAGAGATTGGTGACGTTCTTCTTGAGGCATTCGTGCGCTATGCGGTCGCGCTTCACCTCAAAGTCGGAAAGCAGGGCTGTCTGCTTCTTCGGCACTCGGATGAGATTGACGAGCGGATTGATGTTCTCGATGAGGATGGCACTAAGGTCGCCGACGAGCGACTCCGCCACATTGTAGTTGGGCGAATGCGATCCGCCCAGTATCAGTCCCTTTCCGTCGAACATTCGGCTCTTGGGATTGTTCTGCAGATAAAGCGCCACGACGTCCGTACCGCCCTTGTAGTGTATGTCCTTCAAACCCTCCTGCGACACGGGAATGAACTTACTCTTGTCGTTGGTGGTGCCTGACGACTTGGCGTACCATCTTACCACGCCGGGCCACAGCACGTCAGGCTCGCCGTGGCGCATACGGTCGATGTCGGCCTTCAGCTCCTCGTAGGTGTTGACGGGTACGTTTCGCACGAAGTCGTCGTATGTCTTCGTTGTGCCGAAGAGATGGTTTCTGCCATACTCGGTGTCGGCTGCGGCGTCGAGCAGATGCTGCAGCACATCGTGTTGCAGTTGCTCTGGTTGTGTGAAATGGCGTTCCAGCTTATGCTGTCGTGGTATGAACGCTCCTCTTATTATACTTGTCAGACTCATTGGTGTCTTGTTTGTTCACAATAGTTTATAGTAAACTGCAAAATTACCTAAAACAAGTGAGAGACAAGCCTTTTTTGTCACTATTTTTCTGAATTTTGTCGTAAACCGACGTAATACAGACGGTTAGACGGGATGTTTTTGACAAGAAGACACAAACGGGTGTGCAACACCCGAATTAGGAATTAGGAGTTTTGAGTTTTGAATTGGAAGTTTTGACAAGAAGACAGGAAGACAGGATTTTTTAGACAGGAAGACATGAAGACAGGATTTTAGGGGATATCAATTCAAAAGTGAATAATTCAAAATGCGCCTTGGCGCATAATTCGTAATTCAAAACTCAAAATTCCTAACTCGGACGGCGATTGCCGTCCGCCATGCAAATATCGTACAAAACGATAAAAACTTGTTACAAAATAAAAATTGATTATAGAGATTTGTCTTGCCGTTTTTGATGGTCTTTGGCTGGGTCCGTGGCCAAGGCAGACAGCAAAAGAGCCTCTTTTACACTCTTACAGGGCTGCTTTCGCAGCTTAACAGTGGCTCTATTGTGTGAAAAGAGCGGCTGTATGTGAGTGTAAAAGAGGCTCTATTGTGAAGTTATGCGGCTTTTCTGTGCCTTGTATTTTGGCGATATTCGTCCTGAAAACGCGTAACATGCTGAGCGTAAGCAAATTGTCTCAACCTGCTCAAAACTCGCGAATTTCGCACCGAAGATTTTGTTGTGCGCTCAGCTGGCAGTATTGAGCATTAGAAATGCAAATTTTCTTCTGTTAAAATTTGGTGGTTTGTGGCATTCATTTTACCTTTGCATAAATATTTTTAACGTTTAACGAAAAATCTATTACTTACCCCAACATGTTTGCAATCATTCTTAATGCAGTAGCCATCTTTATTGGTAGCGCCCTCGGAGCATTGTTCCAGAGAGGCATCAGCGAGAAATACGTCAATGTGCTCAACACCGCAATGGGACTTTGTGCCATCACCTTAGGTATGAACGTCGCCATTGAGAGCATGCAGAAAACGCAGTATCCAGTGCTCTTCATCTTCTGTCTGTCCATTGGCGGACTCATCGGAACTCTCCTAAAGATGGACCAGCGCATGGAAAAGGCCACACGAAGCATCTCGGGATCAAACCTTGGAGAGGGCATCACCACCGGTGTGCTGCTCTGCTGCGTCGGAACGCTTGCCATGATGGGTCCTGTGATGAGTGCGCTTTACAACGATAACACATATCTTATGACCGCAGCCACGCTCAACTTCGTTACTGTCCTCGTGCTGGCGTCGTCCTACGGTTTCGGCATAGCGCTCGTCGGTGTGGTTGTCTTTATATGGATGTCGTCAATCTACGGCTTGGCCCTCCTCTCGCGCAACCTAATCTCCGAAGAGCTCATCTGCGAGGTATCGGTAGTGGGCGGCATTCTCATCGCCGCTTCGGGCTTGGGCATCCTTCACATCAAGGACTGCAAGACCATCAACCTGCTCCCCGCCCTCTTCATGCCAATGGTGTTCTTCGCCGTAAGAGCGCTGTTAGCTCATTTCGGAATAAACTTCTAATCGGTGAGTTGACCCGAATCCAAATAAAAAAGGCTTTACATTAGGTTGTCGAGAACTGGTTCTCATAAGACCTGATGTAAAGCCTTTTTTTTATCCAATAGTATTCATCGTTTGTTAAGCTTACTTGAGCTTCATTTCGAGGTTCTTGCCCTCCACAAGCTGCTTGTGTGAGATGCGGAAAGAAGAGAGCTTCTTGCCTCCGATGGTCATCTCCTTGATGTATGTCTGATCCGGCGACTTGCGGTCTGTGGTGATGGTAATGTCACCGTTAGGATAGAAGCGCGGGTCGAGATGGAGCGTCACCTTGTCGAACACCGGTGTGGTGAGCGTATAGTAAGGCGAACCGGGGTTGTCCGGATAGAGACCCATCATAGAGAAGATTGCCCATGACGACATTGTGCCTGTGTCCTCGTTGCCGGGAATGCCGTCCGGCTTGTCCGTGTAATACTTCTTGAGAAGGTCGCTGACGGTCTTCTGCGTGCGCCATTCCTCACCCTTGAAGTAAGAGAAGAGGTAGGGGTAAGCGATGTCAGGCTCGTTGGCAGGGTCGTACAGACCCTTGTCGAACACCATCTGCAGCTTGTCCACGAACTTCTTCTGACCACCCATCAGCTTAGCAAGGCCCGTTACATCGTGGGGCACGTAGAACGTGTAGTTCCATGCCGAACCTTCGTGGAAGCCGGGACAGTTCTCGAAGTTGGCGCCAGCCTCAGGATTGAATGGAGTGAGGAACGAGCCGTCCATGTTGATGGGACGCAGCGTGCCGCTCTCTTTTGAGTAGTAGTGGCGGTAGCCGAGCGAGCGCTGACGGAACAGCTTGGCGTCGCTCTTGTGTCCGAGTTCGCCAGCAAGGATAGAGAGGGCGTTGTCGGCGAGATAATATTCCAGAGCGTGCGACACGGAATTGTCGCCAGACATGTCGGCAGCATAGAATCCGAGGGGTACGTATCCCTTGCTGACGTACGGGTCGATGTCGGGACGCATGCGGTTTTCCTTGCCCGGCAATGTGGCAGATGTGCGGAACGCCTTGTAAGCCGTCTCGATGTCGAATCCGCGCAGACCACGCATATAAGCGTCAGCTATATAAGGGATGGCAGGGTCGCCCTCCATTGTCCATGTCTCGCGAGAGAAAAGCTCCCATTTCGGCATCCATCCCCACTCACGATACATGTCAATCATGGAGTTGATCATATCCACCTGACGGTCAGGATAGAGCAATGTCTCGAGCTGCGAGAGGTTGCGGTAAGTGTCCCAGAGAGAATATACGGTATAGCGGTTGCCACTGGTCTTGCCGTTCTCAGACGATTCCATCTTAGGATATTCGCCGTTTACGTCCTGAAGGATGGTGGGATGAATCTGCGAGTGATAGAGAGCCGTGTAGAACACGCGGCGCTGCTGCTCGGTGCCGCCCTCCACGCTTACCTTGTCGAGCGTGCTTGCCCACTGGTCGTGTGCCTCCTTTGCAGTGGCATCGAAGTTGAATCCCTTCTGCTCCTTGTCAAGGTTTTCGCGGGCGTTGGCTATGGACACGAAGCTCACGCCTACCTGCACCTCCACCTGTTCGCCTTCCTCACAGTCGTAGGTCATATAGTAGCCGATGTCGTTGCCAGCCATGTCGCGTCCGTAACCGGGATAGAGCTTATACTTGCCCTGATATTCGTCCCACTGCTTCTGCGCGTTGCCGAAGTCGGGCTGCTTCTTCCACATACCGTATGCAGCCGGCTTCTTGTTTACGCGTACCACGAAGTACATCGGGAAGACAGCCTGCGGGTTGTAGCAGAACGTGCCGAGCATACGAGTGCCCTCAAACTCCGTGTCGCTGACGCGGCGCAATGATGCTCCCACCTCGTTGGTAAGGCCGTTGCCAAGATTGAAGAGCAGGTTGCCCTTGCCCTTTGGGAAGGTGTAGCGCTCGATGGAAGAGCGTGTTGTGGCTGTCACCTCTGTGCGGATGCCGTACTTGGTGAGGATGGTGCTGTAATATCCGGGTCGTGCGGTCTCGTCCTTATATTCCGATCCGTACGAACGATAGTCAACGTTCAGCTCGCCCATTGTAGGCATGGTGAGCAGCGTGCCCATCTCAGGACAGCCTACGCCGCTGAGCGTGACGTGAGCGAAACCGGTGAAATACTTGTTGTTATATTCGTATACCGCCGACCACCAGCGCTTGTCCTTGTCGTCCTGGTTGAGGTCAGAGCCCATAACATTGAACGGCACGACGGACATCAGACCGTGCGGCATGATGGCACCTGGATTGCAGATGGAGAAATTGGTGGTTCCGATAAAGGGGTCGACATAGTCGACATTGTCCTTTGCCCCGGCGCCGAGTACGGACATAAAAGCGGCGGCGAGGAAGATATGTCTTAGCTTATTCATAAGATAAATTGTGTAATAGTAGATATGCTTATTTAGTTGCAAAAATAAAAATTATAGCTGAGATATGCAAATGTCGAGTTAAAATAAATTAAAGTGATTCAACATTTAGCCTAATACTTCGTTATTGTAGATGAGGCTACAACTTAAAATGCTAACTTTGCAGCACAGTTTTGTGTTAAAGTGCTAACTCTATATCCGATATTTAAATAGATATAACAACAAAAAAACGAAAGATATGAAAAAAGGAAACGTATTTGCAATCGCAATGATGGCTGGCTTGCTGACATTCACAAGCTGCGCCAGCAAGAAGGATCTCGACAACTGTCGCCTTGAGAACAGAGAGTTGACCGGCAACTATCAGGACGCCAAGGAGCAGCTCGCAGCTTCCAAGGCTCGCGTGGCTTCTCTTGAGGAGCAGCTCGCTCAGGCTAAGCAGGCTTACGCTTCGCTGCAGGGTTCGCTCGACAAGAGTCTGACCAACGCCAGCGCCAATAACGTGAACATCTCGAAGCTCGTCGACCAGATCAACGAGTCGAACCAGTACATCCGTCACCTTGTAGAGGTGAAGTCGAAGAGCGACTCTCTGAACATGGTGCTCACCAACAACCTCACACGCTCTCTGAGCAAGGAGGAGATGAAGGAAGTGGACGTTCAGGTGCTCAAGGGTGTTGTCTACATCTCGCTTGCTGACAACATGCTCTACAAGAGCGGCTCTTACGAGATCAACGATCGCGCTGCCGAGACTCTGAGCAAGATTGCCAAGATCATCACTGACTACAAGGATTACGAGGTTCTCATTGAGGGTAACACCGACAACGTTCCTGTAAACACAAGCGCTGCCTCTATGAAGAACATCCGCAACAACTGGGACCTCTCAGCTCTGCGTGCTTCCAGCGTGGTTCAGGCTCTCCAGAACCAGTACGGTGTAGACCCGAAGCGTCTCACAGCAGGTGGTCGTGGCGAGTATAACCCTGTAACAACCAACTCTACAGAGGTGGGCAAGCAGCGCAACCGCCGCACCCAGATCATCATCACTCCGAAGCTCGACCAGTTTATGGACCTCCTCGACAAGGCTCCTGAAAACGAGTAAGAGCTCTCTAGCTTTTCTAGGCATTCTAGAGTCTCTAGCCCTTATAGAATGTCTAGAACGCCTAGCCCCCTAAACATAATGTGCCCAGCCTAAGCCCCTGACGGAGCTTAAGCTGGGCACATTTTTTCTTAGCGAGCTTCCTTCAGCCTCTTTCTCACCTCCTCCATAATGGACGTCAGCTCCTCCACCGTATCGGCTCTTAGCATGGCTATGCGGGTCTGGCGGAAGTCGGGAATGCCCTTGAAGATGGGCGAAGCGGCGATGTGGCGGCGGGTGTGTAGGATGCCACGATACTCGTCTATGCGCTCCACATTGATGCGCAACTGCTCAAGGAGAATGTCAATCTTGTGGTCGATGGTCAGCGACGGGTCCTCGGGACGGCCCTCCAGATAGTCCGTCATCTCCTTGAATATCCAAGGACGACCGAACGTAGCTCTACCTACCATCACTGCGTCAACACCGTAGTGGTCGAAAGCGTTCTTTGCCTGCTCCGGCGTACAGATGTCACCATTGCCGATAATGGGAATGTGGATGCGGGGATTGTTCTTCACCTCGCCGATAAGAGTCCAGTCGGCATCGCCGGTATACATTTGGGCACGGGTGCGTCCGTGGATGGTAAGAGCCTGGATGCCACAGTCCTGCAGCGCCTCAGCGAGGTCGCAGATAACCAGTTGCTCCGAGTTCCAACCCAAGCGGGTCTTCACCGTCACCGGCGTCTTCACCGCCTTTACCACCTCACGCGTAATCTCAAGCAGCAAAGGGATGTTCTGCAGCATACCGGCGCCGGCTCCCTTACCAGCCACTTTCTTCACCGGACAACCGAAGTTGATGTCTATAACGTCAGGCTTTGCCTGCTCCACGATGCGAGCCGCCTCCACCATCGAGTCGACGTCGCGACCGTAAATCTGTATGCCCACAGGACGCTCCTCGTCGCTGATGGCAAGCTTGCGCAGCGTGGCGTTGACGGAGCGCACAAGAGCCTCGGCGCTCACAAACTCGGTGTAGACCATCGCCGCGCCATAACGCTTGCAAAGATGGCGAAAGCCAATGTCCGTAACGTCTTCCATAGGAGCAAGGAAGAGAGGATGCGGACCAAATTCGATGTTTCCTATTTTCATTTCTTTTTTGTATTTTTCTTAAATTTTCCTCTTACAAACCTCTCACACTCTCCGAGAATCTTCACTCTTGCTACCTTCATCACCACATAATAGAGCACGGCGGCTATCAGCACTCTTGTGCCGAGGAGCGCCCAGAGGCTCTCTATGTGCCTTGTCAGCATATAAGCCACCCACATCACACCCGTTGCTGCTATGGCGAAAGGCAGGACGTCGCGGAAGAACATCAGATAGCCGTAGCCGGTAAGACGGCGGACGAAGAAGAGCCAGACTGCCAGCCATGAGGTGTTGAGGAGCATGTATGCGATGACCATCATCTGTATGCCGAGCGGATAGAGAACCAGCATCAGACCTATCTGGACCACGCCAAGAGAGAACGTACACCAGAAGAATGTGCCTGAACGGCCCTTCGAGATAATCATGTTGGAGAACAATGTAGCCAGTGGCATGGCTGCTCCCGACACACACAGAATCTGAATAAGCTCGGCGGAAGGTAGCCATTTGGCACCGAGAGCCAACTCAATGAACTCCGGCGCCACAAGTCCGAAGCCGAAAAGCAGCGGGAAAGTCACGAACGACGTAAAACGCATCATCTTGCGGAATACGTCGAGCTGACGGCCAGGCTCGTTGCCAAGGCTCACCAGGACAGGCTGCGCCACCTGCGCCACCATGCTCTGTACCAGCGAGAAACACTTGGTGTTCCATTGGTAAGCCTGATTGTAGTAGCCCGTATCGCGGGGCGAGAAATAATGTCCCAAGAGAATATTCAGCACATTGTTGTTGACGCACGTCATGATGGTGGTTGCGAGAATCTTGCATGAGAAACGCGCCATGCGCTTCACCGGCTCGAACGTAACGCCACGCAGCGAAGGACGCCACGGCGAGAAATGCCACTGAAGGAGCGTATTGATGGAGACATACACGAGGCCCTGCGTGGCAAGCGACCAGTATGCCATGCCCATCGCTGCCATACCCACACCCACAAGGCTCGACGCGATAACGGCGAAACCGCCCGCAGCAGCTTGCTGCTTGGCACGAAGATTCTTGAAGAGATAAGCCGATTGGGCTGTGCCGAACGATGCTATGATAATGCTTAGGAAAGCATAGCGGCACAAGGGCACTACACGAGGCGTATGATAATAGTCGCCGATGAGCGGAGCAGCAAGAAAAAGCACCGCGTACAACGTGGACGCCACGATGATGTTAAACCAGAAAACGGAGTTGTAGTCCTCCGGCTTGGGGTCGGGAAGATTGGCGAGCGCGGTGCGGAAACCGCTGTCCTGCAATGCCGTGGCAACCAGCGAGAAAATGCTGATCATCGCCATCATGCCATAGTCGGAAGGGGCAAGCAGACGACCGAGAATGATGCCGAATGCCAAACCTACGACCTGCTGGACGCCACTGTTCAGACCGCCCCATAGCAAGCCTCTTGCCGTCTTCTCCTTTAATGTCTCCATACGTGTGTGATTATTTCCTAAATGAAGGGCAAAATTAGCTATTTTTATTGAATTATCCTAATCATTACTGCCCCAGCTGCTGCGTGAAATGCTAAACTTGGGTAAAAAGTGGCAGCAAAAGGGCGCTAATCCGTCTTTTTCCACTACCTTTGCAGGATAGGCGCACACACGCATATATAAATAAGCACACACCCGTATATATTACGCATATATAACACACAAGATATATAAAAAAACACAACCAACGACAATGAATATAGCACTTATCGGCTACGGCAAGATGGGACACATGATAGAGACCATCTGCAAGGAACGCGGCCACAACATAGTTTGCATCATAGACGTGGATAACCAGCAGGACTTCGACTCTCCTGAGTTTGCCTCAGCGGACGTAGCCATAGAGTTCACTTCGCCCACAGCGGCTTACGCCAACTACCTGCGTGCCTTCAAGGCAGGCGTGAAGGTGGTGAGCGGTTCGACGGGATGGATGAAAGACCATGCCGACGACGTTAAGCGTATGTGCAAGGAAGAGGGCAAGACGCTCTTCTGGGCTTCCAACTTCTCCATCGGCGTGGCAATCTTCTCCGCCGTCAACCGTTATCTCGCTCGCATTATGAACAGCTTCCCGCAGTACGACGTACGCATGGAAGAGACTCATCACATCCACAAGCTCGACGCTCCTTCAGGTACAGCCATCACTCTCGCCGAAGAAATCATTGACGACCTCGACCGCAAGAAGGAATGGGTGAAGGGCGTGCAGCGCCATGCGGACGGCACAGTGACCGGCACCAACGACGTTCCTGCCGACGAACTGCCCATCGAGAGCATCCGCCGTGACGAGGTGCCTGGCATCCACAGCATCGTATACGACTCGGACGCAGACGCCATAACCATCACGCACGATGCCCATTCAAGAAAGGGATTCGCCCTTGGAGCCGTTCTCGCAGCCGAATACACCAAGGACCACGAGGGTCTGCTTACCACAAGCGACCTCTTCAAGTTCTAAGCCTCAAGGCAATATCAAAGAGACAAGACAACAAAAGAACACTCTTACATACACATTACAGACAAACAACATGGCAACTAAAGAAAAAAAAGAGTTAAATCCACGCTGCCAGTGGACCAAATTCGCCGTCGCCACCATTCTGTATCTGCTCTTCCTCGTATGGGTGGAAAGCTGGTGGGGACTCATCGTCGTACCCTTCATCTTCGACGTATACATCACAAAGAAGATAAAGTGGCAGTGGTGGCGCGAGTCGCCTAACGATGCCACACGCTTCATCATGTCATGGGTGGACGCACTGGTGTTCGCCCTCGTAGCCGTCTACTTCATCAACCTCTTCTTCTTCCAGAACTACGTCATCCCCTCATCATCACTCGAGAAGTCGTTGCTGACCGGCGACTACCTCTTCGTGTCGAAGGTGAGCTACGGACCGCGCAAGCCGCAGACCCCGCTGACAATGCCGCTCACACAGCACACCCTGCCCGTCTTCGACTGCGACTCGTACATCGAGTGGCCACAATGGAAGTATGAGCGTGCCAAGGGATTCGGTCACGTAGAGCTGAACGACATCGTAGTGTTCAACTATCCTGCCGGCGACACCATCTGCACAGCTCCGCAATATCAGGCGCAGGACTTCTATCGCCTCGCTTACGGACTCGGAGAGGGCGCCTATGCACAGACGCACGGCGGCTACCTGCCCAACCTCAGCAAGATGACACTCCAGCAGCAGCGCGACTTCCTCGCACAGATGTATGCTGACGGACGCCACATCATCGACTCGAATCCTTCTGAATACGGACATATCAAGGCAAGACCTGCTGACCGCCGCGAGAACTACGTGAAGCGCTGCGTGGGTCTGCCGGGACAGACTCTCCAGATAAAGAACCGCATCATCTATCTTGACGGTAAGGCCAACAAGGAGCCGGACAACGTACAGTATTCTTACTACGTGAAGCTCCGCAGCCAGATGCCGCTCGAACTTATGGACGAATTAGGCATCTCAATGGAGGACATCACCAGCCTCAACACATCCGGATATCTGCCGCTTACCAATGCTTCCGTAAAGGCGCTGAAGGCACGCAAGGACGTGGTGGAGAGCGTTACGCTCGTCAACGACCCGACCACATGGGACATCTATCCGCTCAACGGCAACAAGGGATGGACACGTGACAACTACGGACCGGTATGGATTCCGAAGAAGGGTGCCACGCTGAAACTCACAATGAGCAACATAGCCGTGTACGAACGTCCAATCCGCGTGTATGAAGGCAACGACCTTCAGGTGAAGAACGGAAAGATATACATCAACGGCAAGGAAGCGAAGTACTACACATTCAAGATGGACTATTACTGGATGCAGGGCGACAACCGTCACAACTCGCTCGACTCGCGTTACTGGGGTTTCGTGCCTGAGGACCATATCGTCGGCAAGCCCATCTTCATCTGGTGGAGCCACGACCCTGACCACTCAGGATTCTCAGGCATCCGATGGAGCCGTCTCTTCCGCTTCGTGGACAATATCAAATAAAAAGCAGTACATAATGACCTCGCCATACGAGAAGACAGCGCTCCTGTCCTCCGCCTATTTCCCGCCCGTGCAGTGGATGCAGAAGCTCCACCGCTACGGGAAGATAACGGTGGAGGCGCACGACAACTTCACGAAGCAGACCTATCGCAACCGGTGTCTTATAGCCACTGCCAACGGCGTACAGGCGCTCACCGTGCCAATAGAACGCTACGAGGGAACGAAGTGTCCGATGCGCGACATACGCATCTCCGACCACGGCTCATGGCGGCACCTACACTGGAACGCCCTTGTTTCGGCTTACGGGGAGAGTCCGTTCTTTATCTACTATGAGGACGACATCAGACCGTTCTTCGAACGCAGATGGGACTATCTCTTCGACTTCAATATGGAGACAACGCTGAAGCTGTGCGAACTCCTCGACGTGGAGCCTAACATCAGCGTGACCGACCATTACGTCGACGCTGACGCAGAAGACATCGACGACTTCCGTGACGCCATACGTCCGAAGCATCCGTTGCCCGACCCCGACTTCACGCCGAAGCCTTACTATCAGGTGCATAATCTGAGACAGGGATTCCAACCGAACATGTCGGCGCTCGACCTGCTCTTCAATGAAGGACCAGAAGGAGTGTTACATCTATAAGAACGTACGTATAATAACGCGAAAGCATATAAAAACTCACACATAAACGCAACTATATGCAACCAGAATACGTCTTTGAGACAGAGATGGAGGTGCGCGACTACGAATGCGACATACAGGGCATCGTCAATAACGCCAACTACCTCCATTACACCGAACATACGCGACACCTCTACCTCAAGTCGCTCGGCGTAAGCTTCGCCAAGCTGCACGACCAGGGCATAGATCCCGTGGTGGCACGTATGAACCTTCAGTATAAGGCGCCGCTCCACAATGACGACGTCTTCGTATCACGACTCGCCATCAGAAAGGAAGGACTGCGATACGTCTTCCTCCAGGACATCTATCGCAAGGAGGACAACAGACTGGCGTTCCGCGCAACCGTGGAACTGGTGTGCCTCGTCAACGGACGACTCGCCAACAGCCCCGAGTACGACAAGGCGTTCGGATTCATTAAATAACTGAACTACCGCAAGTTCAATTAAATAACAACAAACTGATTTAAAAAAAATATATACAAGATACATGACTATAGAACAGCAAATCATCACCACTGCACAGCAGGCAGTGAAGACCCTTTACGGACAAGAGGTGCCCGAGAAGATGGTGCAGCTCCAGAAGACAAAGCGCGAGTTTGAGGGCAACCTCACGCTCGTAGTGTTCCCCTTCCTCAAGATTTCTCGCAAGAAGCCGGAAGACACAGCTCAGGACCTTGGCGAATACATCAAGCAGAACTGCGACGCCATCGCCGACTTCAACGTCGTTAAGGGATTCCTCAACCTCGTCATCGACAGCAAGGCATGGATTGGTCTGCTCAACGAGATGAACAGCAACCCGAAGTTCGGCGAAAAGCCCGTAACTGAGAACTCGCCGCTCGTGATGATAGAGTATTCGTCACCTAACACCAACAAGCCGCTCCACCTCGGACACGTGCGTAACAACCTCCTCGGATGGTCACTCGCACAGATTATGGAGGCTAACGGCAACCGCGTCATCAAGACCAATATCGTTAACGACCGCGGTATACATATCTGTAAGTCGATGCTCGCATGGCTGAAGTTCGGCAACGGCGAGACTCCTGAAACTTCAGGCAAGAAGGGCGACCACCTTATCGGCGACTACTACGTGGCTTTCGACAAGCACTACCGTGAGGAAGTGGCAGAGCTTAAGGCCAAGTACGTGGCTGAGGGCATGGACGAAGAGGCTGCCACAGAGAAGGCAAAGGCTGAGGCTCCGCTCATCAAGGAGGCTCACGAAATGCTCGTTAAGTGGGAGAACAACGATCCTGAGGTTCGCGCTCTCTGGAAGAAGATGAACGACTGGGTGTACGCCGGATTCGACGAGACATACAAGGCACTCGGCGTAGGCTTCGACAAGATCTACTATGAGTCGAACACTTACCTCGTAGGAAAGAAGAAGGTGGAGGAAGGACTCGCCAAGGGACTCTTCTTCCGCAAGCCGGACAACTCGGTATGGGCTGACCTTACTGACGAGGGACTCGACCAGAAGCTGCTCCTCCGTGCCGACGGCACCAGCGTCTACATGACACAGGACATCGGTACTGCAGAGATGCGCTTCGCTGACTATCCCATCGACAAGATGATTTACGTCGTTGGCAACGAGCAGAACTATCACTTCCAGGTGCTCTCCATCCTTCTCGACCGTCTCGGATTTAAGTGGGGCAAGGAGCTTGTTCACTTCTCTTACGGAATGGTGGAGCTGCCTAACGGCAAGATGAAGAGCCGCGAGGGAACTGTCGTTGACGCCGATGAGCTGATCGAAGCAATGGTGGACGACGCTCTCAAGACCAGCGAGGAGCTTGGCAAGTTCAAGGATATGAGCGAGGAAGAGCGTCGCGAGATTGCCCGCGTAGTGGGTCTCGGTGCACTCAAGTACTTCATCCTGAAGGTAGACGCCCGCAAGAACATGCTCTTCAATCCTGAGGAATCAATCGACTTCAACGGCAATACCGGACCCTTCATCCAGTACACATACGCACGTATCCGTTCCATTCTCCGCAAGGCAGAGGCAGAAGGTATCGCCATTCCCGCTTCTCTCGAAGCCAACATGCCGCTCAACGAGAAGGAGATTGAGCTGATTCAGAAGATCGGCGAGTTCGGTGCTGCAGTGGAGCAGGCTGGCAAGGACTATTCGCCCAGCGGCATTGCAAACTACTGCTATGAGCTTACAAAGGCTTTCAATCAGTTCTATCACGACTACTCTATTCTCGGTGCCGACACCAAGGAGGAGAAGCTCGTACGCCTTGTGCTCGCCGCCAACGTGGCAAAGACCCTGCGCAACGGCATGGCATTGCTCGGCATTGAGGTGCCTGAGAGAATGTAATCTGAATACTCAAGAAATGAATAATTGATAGATGCGGACGAGGAGATTGGTTCTTACTTACATTTATATATAGGTAATAGTCAGTCTTCTCGTCTTTTTTTAACTCAAACAACAAATGAATTCGACATTACGTGGCACTATATGCGGCGTCGCTGCTGCCGTATTCTATGGCACCAATCCTCTCGGAGCCATGAACCTTTACCATGACGGCATAACCGCATACACCACATTGTTCTTCCGTTTCGGCATTGCTGCCGTTATGCTCGCTGTAATGATGTTAGTACAGCGCCGCTCCTTCACGCTCACACGTCGTGAGCTGCTCACACTCATCCCGCTCGGCATCCTCATGGGAACGTCGTCCGCCACCCTCTATATCAGTTTCAATCACATGGATGTAGGTATAGCATCCACCCTTCTTTTCGTCTATCCAGTAATGGTGGCAGTAATCATGGCAGCCTTCTTCCGCGAGAAGGTCACCGCCGCCACCGTCATCTCCATACTCCTCTCGCTTGCAGGCATTTCGCTGCTTAACAAATCCGGCGACGGTTCGTCGCTCTCCGTCCTCGGCGTCACCCTTGTGATGCTGTCCTCGCTGAGCTACGCCATTTACATCGTCGTTGTCAACAAGTCGAATCTGCGCCTCTCCTCCGTCAAGCTTACGTTCTACGTGCTGCTCTTCGGACTCATCCCCATCCTTGGCGTAACCTTTGCCACAGGCGGCACGCTGCAGATGCTCGTCACTCCACGCCAGTGGATTTACGCCACACAGCTGGCTCTCATGCCCACCGTGCTGTCTCTCGTGCTCATGGTGGTGGCTGTGCACGACATCGGCTCTACGCCTACAGCCATCCTCGGTGCCATCGAGCCTATTACTGCCGTAGCCATCGGCGTCGTCTGCTTCGGCGAGGCTTTCACTCCGCGTCTTGCAGCCGGCATCGTCCTCATCCTTACAGCCGTGCTGCTCATCATCGGCGGCAAGCATCTCTCGCCGCAGCGCATCACCGTTGCCATCACCCGACTGGGACGCAAGGTGGTGAAGACATGGAGATGGAAATAAGAAACCAGCTTATCCTATATCCTGACACCCCGCTTACATAATACTGACACAGTATGATAAAACTTAAAGACATCAACAAGACGTACCAGGGCGCTCAGCCCCTGCATGTGCTCAAAGGCATTAACCTCGACATCGACAAGGGCGAGTTTGTGTCCATCATGGGTGCGTCAGGCTCAGGCAAGTCCACCCTGCTCAACATCCTCGGCATCCTCGACAACTATGATTCGGGCGAATACTGGCTCGCCGATACGCTCATCAAGGACCTCTCCGAGACGCGTGCAGCCGAATATCGCAACCGCATGATAGGCTTCATCTTCCAGTCGTTCAATCTCATCTCCTTCAAGACTGCCGTGGAGAACGTGGAACTGCCGCTCTACTATCAGGGTGTGTCGCGCCGCACACGCCATCGTCTTGCCATGGAATACCTCGAGCGCCTCGGTCTGACGCAGTGGGCTGACCATTATCCCAACGAGATGTCGGGCGGACAGAAGCAGCGTGTGGCTATAGCAAGGGCGTTAATTACGAAGCCCGAGATAATCCTCGCCGACGAACCGACCGGAGCGCTCGACTCGAAGACGAGCGTGGAGGTGATGCAGCTCCTTGCACAGCTAAACAAGGAGGAGGGCGTCACCACCATCGTCGTCACACACGAGAGTGGCGTTGCCAACCAGACCAACAAGATTGTGCATATAAAGGACGGACTGATAGGAAAGATTGACATCAACACCGACCATAACGCCAGCCCGTTCGGCATTAACGGAATAATGAAATAACTGAACTTACTATGCGCGACACCTTCAACGAAATACTCACCACCATACGCCATAACAAGCTCCGAACTGCCCTTACCGGATTCTCCGTGGCTTGGGGCATATTCATCCTCATTGTATTGCTGGGCGCCGGCAACGGTCTCATCAATGCCGTGTCGAGCAATTCCAAGAAGTTTCTCGCCAACTCCATGGTGATTTACGGCGGCGAAACGTCGAAGGCTTACGCCGGTATGGGAAAAGGCAGGGCTGTGGAACTCAACGACAAGGACATGGCGGTGACCGATAACGGCTTCGGCGAAAACATCGAGGATGTGGGTGCCGAACTCGACCAGCCGTCGCAGACGCTTGTATATCGCGGCTCCACCACCACGGGCGTGAACGTCAGCGGTGTCTATCCCAACGATGTGGTGATAAACAAGCGCACGATGATGGTGGGACGCTTCATCAACGACCTCGACCTGCGCGACCAGCGTAAGAACATCGTCATCTCCTCCGACATGGCGAAGGAACTGTTGGAGCGTGCACCGCTCAATCTTATGGGACAATACATCAGCGCAGCTGGCATTGTTTATCAAGTGGTGGGCATATACGAGTCTGACAAGAGCACAATGGGCAATGATGCCTTCATCCCGTTCACGACGTTCCGCACCATCTATTCCAAGGGCGACAAGACGGGCAACATCGTATTCTCCTTCCACGGACTAAACTCAATGAAGGAGAACGAGGACTTCGAGAACGCTTACCGCTCACGCGTCAACCGCCTGCACGAAGCGGCACCGGACGACGAAAACTCAATATGGATATGGAACCGCTTCACGCAGAACCTGCAGATGAACACGGGCACGACAATGATACGCACCGCGCTATGGATAATCGGCATCCTGACGCTCATCTCCGGCATTGTCGGCGTCTCCAACATCATGCTCATCACCGTCAAGGAGCGCACGCACGAGTTCGGCATCCGTAAAGCCATCGGCGCCAAGCCTTGGTCAATCCTGCGTCTTATCATCGTGGAGAGCATCTGCATCACCACGTTCTTCGGATACATCGGCATGGTGCTCGGCGTTGCCGCCAATGAATACATGGACGCCACCATCGGACAGGAAAAGTTGGACAACGGCTTCTTCACCCTTAAGGTGTTTGAAGACCCCACCGTTGGCATCGGCATCTGCATACAAGCCACCGTCCTCATGATTGTGGCAGGAACCATAGCTGGAATAGTGCCGGCAAGAAAGGCTGCACGGACAAGGCCAATTGAGGCATTAAGAGCGGAATAATCCGAATTTTGAGTTTTGAGTTTTGAATTTTGAATTGTTCTCGGCTTCGCCTGCGATTTTGAATTAATCAATTTTTAATTAGGAGTTGTCGGCATAGCATATTTTGATTTATAGAGTTTTGATTTAATATTTATGATAAAATTCGACATTGACCGTCTTCGGGAAATCACCGACACGCTGTCGCGAAACAAGTCGAGGACCTTCCTTACGGGCTTCGGCGTCTTCTGGGGCGTCTTTATGCTCGTGGGACTCATCGGTGGCGGCGACGGACTGAAGCAGCTGCTGTCAAACAATTTCCAGGGTTTTGCCAGCAACTCGGCGATGATATGGGCACAGCCCACCACCAAGCCATACCACGGATTCCAGAAAGGACGAGTGTGGACGATGACGCGAACCGACATTGAGCGTCTCAGACACAACGTGCCGGAGCTGGACGCCATCACGCCCACCATAACACGATGGGGATCGAACGCCACGTACGAGGACCGCAAGTCGTCAGGTACGGTGAAGGGCATCACGCCGGAGATGCGAAAGGTGGTTACGCCCAACCTGCGCTACGGACGCTACATCAACGAAATGGACATTGCTCAGGGACGCAAGGTGTGTGTCATCGGCAAGCAGGTATATAAGAATCTCTTCACGAAGGGAGGCGACCCCTGCGGACAAGTCATACGCATCGACTCGGTCTACTACAGCGTCGTGGGCGTCAACTACAGCGACGGCGGAATGCACGTCAACGGCAATGACGAAAGCTCCATCTTCGTGCCGCTCTCGCTCGTGCAGCAGGTGTATAACCGCGGCGCAGACGTCGATCTCCTTTACGTCACCGCCAAGCCCGGCATAATGATGAGCGACATCACCGACCACATACGCACAGTCATTGCCAACGGTCACGACGTCGACCCCACGGACGAGAAGGGCGTGATGATATTCAATACGGAGATGATGTTCGCGATGGTGGACAATCTCTTTAAAGGCATCAATCTGCTCATCCTCCTCGTCGGCATCGGAACGCTTCTTGCCGGAGCCATCGGCGTGTCGAACATCATGATGGTGACCGTGCGTGAGCGAACCGTCGAGATAGGCATCCGCCGCGCCATCGGTGCCACACCGCGCGTCATCCTCACCCAAATCATTCAGGAGAGCATCCTGCTGACCGCCATAGCAGGAATGAGCGGCATAGTGTTCGTGGTGCTCATCCTGCAAGGACTGGAGATGGCAAACACCACGGACGGCATACCGAAAGCCAACTTCCAGATTAGCTTCTGGACAGCCCTCGTAACCGTCATCGGACTGTCCGTCCTCGGAGTGCTTGCAGGACTTGCCCCTGCGCTGAGAGCGATGCGGATAAAGCCCGTCGACGCAATGCGAGACGAATGACAATAACCTGAACAATCACTGAATAAAAAACCATACAACGATATGAAACGATACTTCAAGTACATCATGATGGCCCTCGCCGCCGTCGTTTTCATCGGAACCTTCGTGTTCCTCTACATCAAGTCGCAGCCGAAACCGGTGGAATACAACGAGTTCGAGCCGAAGCTAATGGACATCCGCAAGACCACAGTCGTGACGGGAAAGATTGAGCCGCGTAACGAGGTGAACGTCAAGCCCCAGATTTCAGGCATCATCACGGAGATTCTCAAGGAGGCAGGACAGAAGGTGGAAGCCGGAGAGGTGATTGCCAAGGTGAAGGTCATCCCCGATATGGGCTCGCTCAGCGCTGCACAGGCCCGCGTCAGACTGGCTGGCATCAACGAGCGTCAGGCACGCACCGACTTCGAGCGTGAGAAGGCTCTCTTCGACAAGGGACTGGTGTCTGCCGACGAGTACGACAAGATAGCTCAGGCGCTGCGTCAGGCACGTGAGGAATCAGCAGCTGCGCAGGACAACCTGGAAGTGGTGCGCGACGGCGTATCGAAGACCAACGCCTCTGCTTCGTCCACGCTTATCCGTTCCACAGTCACCGGACTAATCCTTGACATCCCCGTGAAGGTGGGCAACTCCGTCATCCTTGCCAATACCTTCAACGACGGCACCACCATCGCCACCGTCGCCAACATGAACGACCTCATATTCCGCGGCAACATTGACGAGACCGAGGTGGGACGCCTCACCACCGGCATGACGATGAAGATAACCATCGGCGCCCTGCAGGACCTCAAGTTCGATGCCCGTCTGGAGTATATCTCGCCGAAAGCCACCGACCAGAACGGCGCCAACCAGTTTGAGATAAAGGCAGCCGTAAACCTCCCCACCAGCAGCGAGCAGATACGCAGCGGATATAGCGCCAACGCCGAGATAGTGCTCGCCGAGGCACGCGGCGTCCTCTCCGTACCCGAGAGCGCCATCGAGTTCAGCGGCAACGACACCTTCGTCTACGTCGTTAAAGGCAGCGGCAAGGAGAAGACATACGAGCGCCGCAAGGTCACAACCGGTCTGAGCGACGGCATCAACATCGAGATTCGCAGCGGACTGAAGAAAGGCGAAACCGTTAGAGGACCCAAGAAGGTTGCAGGCGAAGAATAGATTTTGCTAAAGTACTGTATTTAATAGTTTTTAATAATATGTAGGAAAGTCTATCAGATAAAAGTCGTAAATTTGCACATTTGAAAAAAGACACATATATATAATTAAAACAATACACAAAAAGAATTATGAACAAACTTAGTTACGCCCTTGGTCTTGGCATCGGCCGCCAGCTCGCACAGATGGGAGCCGAAGACCTCAACATCGACGATTTCTCACAGGCAATAAAGGACATCCTTACAGGTAAGGAACCGCAGGTGTCTGACCAGGAGGCGCAGAAGCTCGTCACCACATTCTTCGAGGAGCAGGAGGCTAAGCAGCGCGCTGCTGCCGCAGAGAAATACAAGGACAACAAGGAGAAGGGCGAAGCATGGCTCGCCAACAAGGCTATGGAGGAAGGCGTAGTGGCTCTGCCTTCAGGTCTGCTCTATCAGGTGCTCAATGAGGGCAGTGGCAAGAAGCCGACAGCTTCCGACACAGTGGAGTGCCACTACGAGGGTCGCCTCATCGACGGCACCGTATTCGACAGCAGCTACAAGCGCGGCGAGAGCGCCACATTCCCCCTCAACGGCGTTATCGCAGGTTGGACAGAAGGCGTTCAGCTCATGAGCGAGGGTGCAAAGTATCGCTTCTTCATCCCCTACCAGCTCGCTTACGGTGAGCGCGGTGCAGGTCAGGCCATTCCTCCTTTCGCAGCACTCGTATTCGACGTTGAGCTTATCAAGGTGCTCTAATCCAAAAACAACATCAGCAAACAACAAAAACAACGATAATGAAAAAATTAACTTTCGTAGCCTTACTGGCTATCGCCGTTGCAAGCTTCGTAGCTTCTTGCGGCAAATCATCTTCAAACAATGCAAATCTGAAGAACGACGTCGACTCATTCAGCTATGCCATCGGTATGGCACAGACACAGGGTCTGAAGATGTATCTCACACAGATGGACATCGACACCACCTATATGGACGCCTTCATCAAGGGTCTTAACGAGGGTGCCAACGCTGGCGACAACAAGAAGAAGGCCGCCTACTACATGGGTATCCAGATTGGTCAGCAGATCTCTAACCGCATGGTTAAGGGCATCAATCACGAGCTCTTCGGCGACGACTCTACAAAGACCATCTCTCTGAAGAACTTCATGGCTGGCTTCGTAGCCGGCGTTAAGGGCAAGAAGGGCGCCATGACAATGGAGCAGGCTCAGGCTGTGGCTCAGGCAAAGATGATGGCCATCAAGTCAAAGAACATGGAGAAGACCTACGGCGCTTACAAGAAGCAGTGCCAGGACTGGCTCGCTGCCAATGCCAAGAAGCCGGGCGTAAAGACTCTGCCTTCAGGTCTGCAGTATAAGGTAATCAAGGAGGGTAACGGCGCTATGCCTAAGGACACTTCTGTAGTGGAGGTTAAGTACGAGGGTCGCTTCATCAACGGCAAGGTATTTGACAGCACAAAGAAGAACAACGGTGGCAACCCCATCCAGCTCCGCGCCAACCAGGTGATCAAGGGTTGGACAGAGGCTCTCGTTCACATGCCTGCTGGCTCTGTATGGGAGATCTACGTACCTTACGATCTCGCTTACGGCGATCGTGAGCAGGGCGATGTTAAGCCTTACTCAGCTCTGATCTTCACCATCGAGCTTGTCAGCGTTAAGTAAGCTGACAAGACAGACCGAACAATACTTTACATTATAACAAAATAATGAAGAAGATTTTCACTTTGGCTCTTGCTGCGGTTCTCGCCACAGCAAGCGCTACTGCTGCTCCTGCCAAGAAGGACAAGAAGCAGAAGAAGACTTGCAAGACTGAGTGCTGCCAGGCACCCGTCACTCTCACATCAAAGGCCGACACGCTCAGCTACGCAGCCGGTATGTTCACCACTCGCGGTCTTATGGACTACGTTAAGCAGCAGTTCGGCGTCGACTCTACCAACATCAAGGAGTTCGTTGCCGGCATCAAGGAAGGCATCGAGAAGCAGAACGACAAGAAGTTTGCTGCTCACGCTGCCGGTCTGCAGATTGCTCAGATGCTCGAAAGCCGTATCTTCCCCAACGTGAAGAACGACATCAAGCAGACTCCGTGGGCAATAGACAGCCTGAAGTTTAACGCTGGTTTCTTCGCAGGTGTTCTCGGCGACACCACCGTTATGAAGAACGAGGATGCCAACAACTACTTCACCACCACAATGACTGCTGAGAAGCGCCGTCAGGAGGAAGCCTACAAGAAGGACAACGCCAACTGGTTGGTTGAGAACGCAAAGAAGGAAGGTGTCATCACACTCCCTTCAGGCCTCCAGTATAAGGTTCTCACTAAGGGCACCGGCGAGGTTGCTGGCAAGGAGGACAACGTAACCGTACGCTACGAGGGCAAGACCATCGACGGCAACGTGTTCGACAGCAGCTACAAGCGCAACCCGAACACCACAACTTTCCGTCCTGACCAGGTAATCAAGGGATGGACAGAGGCTCTCACCATGATGCCGCAGGGCAGCACATGGGAGCTTTACATTCCGCAGGATCTCGCCTACGGCTCTCGTGCCGCCGGCAACATCAAGCCCTACTCTACTCTTATCTTCAAGGTGGAGCTGGTTAAGATCGACCGCAAGCAGGAGGCTCCTGCCAAGGACGTAAAGGCAGAGAAGCAGACTGCAAGCAAGAAGAAGGTTGCAGCAAAGAAGACTTCAAAGAAGAAGTAAGTCTAACGAAACATTAATATAAAAAGGGGAATGGCTTTATGGTCATTCCCCTTTTTTTGTCTGCTTGTAATTCATAACTGAATAATTCAAAATCGCAGGCGAAGCCGAGAATAATTCAAAATTCCTAATTCCTAATTCTTCGGCGGTTCCGCCGAAGACAATATTTGCATTTCTAACGCTCAATACTGCCAGCTGAGCGCACAACAAAATCTTTGGTGCGAAATTCTTGAGTTTTGAGCGCTTGGAGATAACGTGTTTATACACAGCATGTTATGCAGTTCAGGAGCGAAGCGCTATGAAATTCGGCTCTCAAACAAGCCGTTTTCATCTGTCATAGAGCCACTTTTACACTCCAATACAGCCACTGTTATCATACAACAAAGCCTCTTTTACACTCTGATAGTGGCACTATCGGACTGTAAAAGAGGCTTTATTGTTATGTGTGGGTGCCGTTTGCGCAGCAGAACACCGTAAAAACAGCAATCTAAATCTCTATAATCAAATTTTATTTTGTAACAAGATTTTACTCTCTGGACGATATTTGCATGGCGGATAGGTGGCACATTTTTCAGACAAGAAGACATGAAGAACATGTTTTCGGTGCTTCAGCAGAAGGTAGGCAGGGCTTTATTAAGCTACTGTAAGCGCGAGAAGCGATAGAAGTCAACGGTGCCCTTCACCTCTGACACGCGCTCCTTGGTGGTCTTGACGAGCTGGAAGCGGTATTCGGGATGACGCTTCGAGAGTTCCTCGAAGTCGGTTGTGGGGATGATGAGCACTCCCTTTTCGGGCAAGACAGTCTTCTTCACGATGCTGCCATCGGCACGTTCCTCATAGACCGGCTTCTCAAACTGGTCCATCGTGTCGCCGAGATAAAAGTCGGCACCGAAGAAATGAGCCATTCTTGCCTCCAAATGCTGATAGATTTTCTCGCCGGGGAACGTCTCCGCTATCATCTGTGCCATCGGACGCAGCGACTTGCTGTTCAGAACCGGAGGCTGATAAAGGCCGTCGAGGGCTGTCATCAGTAGGATGACCGGAGCCAGCAAGGCGTAGCGGAAACGGCGGCCGTCGTTACGTGTACGCTTACGCAATACCATCTGCATGGCATCCACGGCAGCTGCTGCAGGGAGGAAACAGAGGAGAAATTCGAGTATTCCTATAGGCATGTCGCGCAGGGCATGCAGCATGGCAATGTTGGCATCGGTATGCTTGCCGTGGAAGATGGTGTCGGGCACCAGTCCCATTCTTACGCAAGCAAAGACCGCTGTAAGCGTCAATACCAATACACCAATCAGACACACATAAGCCCGCATAGCGCCTCTTCTGCCCGTGCGCCATAGCCAGTCTACGTATTCGGCTATGATCATGGCCATGAAGGGATAGCAAGGGAGCAGATAGACACTGCGCTTGCTTGACGGGAAGCAATAGAAGAGGAGCACAAGCAGGAAGCCTAACCACGTGAAGAGCATCACCGGCGGCACCTGCATAAGGCGTATCTGCCATCTCATCAGCGTGCCTTTCAGACCGCCAGGGAGCGAAGATTTCGCCGAAGAAGCCGACTTCGCGGAGGAAGCAGCGGAGGCTTCAGACGCAGAAGCGGCCTCAGCAGAGGCAGAAGCGGCAGCTGATTTTTTCCAAGGCTTTGAGAAGAGCGAGAAGAGGAGGAGCAGGGTCCACGGCGCCCATCCCGTAGAGAGCGTGAAGAAGTTGTAAGGGAACGAATGGGTGTGCGACTCGTAGCTCATCGATCCGGTCATACGTCCGATGTTCTCCTCATAGATAAGGTCGAGGAAGTGCTGTCCGCCTTCATGCCAAGCTGCCACATACCACATAAGCGGCAGTATGAGCGACAGCAATGCGAAGCCTCCATACGTCAGCGTAGTGCGCCAGAAGCGTCCGCCACGTATCAGCGTAAACACCCACATCACAAAGCAGGGCAGAACGAAGCCCACCGGACCCTTGGTCAGCACTGCCCCACTCATGCAGAGCACCGCCAACAACGGAAATCCCTTGCTGCCACGCTCCCACCAACGATAGAACAAAAGCATTGCGCCTACTACGCAAGCCGTCAACACCATGTCCACACGGCAGTTGACACCGGCTCTGTGCACCTCGAAGGAGGTCAGCAGAAGCAAGGCTCCCATAAGCGCTTGCTGAGCGTTACGACGACGCTTATAGAAGACGAAGCAGCCTACGGTCATGGCAATAAGAGCCAAAGCCGACGGCAGACGCGACGTATATTCGTCCACGCTGCCCGTCAATAGCGACACAAGGGCTATGCAGTAATGGAAGAAAGGCGGCTTGTAAGGAATGTCCATGCCGTTGTTGACGGGCAGAATCCAGTCGCCGCTCTTCAGCATTGACAGCGCCACGACAGCCTCACGCGGCTCACCTTTCGTGTTGAAGTCTGTAAGCCCGAGGAAGGGCAGGAGCATCACACACGAGATTACGACAACCGCTATGAGCGGCATGTTTTTCTCTTTTATCTTCATTTTCGTTTCGTTTGGTTCGGAATTTCTTTTCGTTGGTTCACAAAATGTTTCGCATGCAAAGGTAGCAATAAAAACCAAAGGAAATCTGAGGATTCGTTATTTTATGACCGAACGGGACGGCAAAGCAAATATTTTTGCTAATTTTGTATATCCATTTTCCCCACATAATATATCATATCATGTCAAACCCAAAACGACTAAAGCGACGCTTCCTGCGTTATCTGAAGCTGGAACGCGGCTATTCGCCCAACACCATAGAGGCTTACACGCACGACATCGACTATCTGCTGAAGTTTCTCCATGACAAATACCTCGCCGTGGAGGACGTGCGTCTGCCCGACTTGGAGCAGTTCGCGGCCCGCATCTACGAGTTCGGCGTGTCCTCCAGAAGCCAGGCCCGCATCATCAGCGGCGTGCGCACCTTCTTCCGCTATCTCGTCCTTGACGGCGAAATAGAGGACGACCCGTCCGAACTGCTCGAGCCGCCCTCACGTGGCGTGCATCTTCCTGAGGTGCTGAGCGTGGAGGAAGTGGATCGTATGGAGGCCGCCATCGACCTCTCGAAGTGGGAAGGACAGCGTAATCGCGCCATCATAGAGACGCTCTTCTCCTGCGGTCTGCGCGTCAGCGAACTCGTGACGCTGCGCTTCGCCGACATCTTCAAGAAGAAACATTGTCTGCGCATCGTCGGCAAGGGTGGCAAGGAACGCCTCGTCCCCATATCGAACAACGCCCTGAAGGAAATAAAAAAATGGATGTACGACCGTAACGTCATGAACATCAAGCCCGGTGAAGAGGAGTATGTGTTCCTCAACCGCCGCGGAGCACACCTCACGCGCACCATGATACTGATAATGATAAAGAACACGGCACGCGACGCGGGCATCGAGAAGACGGTCTCGCCACACACCCTGCGCCACTCCTTCGCCACAGCCCTGCTGAAGGGAGGAGCCAGCCTACGAGCCATCCAGGAGATGCTCGGACACGAAGACATATCCACTACGCAGATATATACGCACGTGGACATGACCACGCTGCGCGAAGAGATAATGTGTCATCACCCGCGAAACATGAAGAGCAAATGACGGTGCAAGCCATAAGCAGACTGATGGATATGTTAATAAAATTCTATTTTATTTATAAATAGTAGATTTTTCGCCGAAATAATATCTATAATTCTTTTAATTTCGAAAATATAATATAACTTTGCATCCGTATAATTCGCAATCTGACTACTAAACCTTAAACAAGAAATATCAACCAAATAAACCAACAATATGAAATTAAGAAAACTGATGGTTGCAGCCCTTCTCTTCTTTGCAGGGCTGGCACAGGCACAGCAGATGCCTACGTTACCCGTCGATCCAGACGTGCGTATCGGAAAGCTCGACAACGGGCTTACTTACTACATCCGTCACAACAACTGGCCGGAGAACCGCGCCAACTTCTACATTGCACAGAAGGTGGGTTCCATCCAGGAGGAAGAAGCACAGCGTGGTCTGGCCCACTTCCTTGAGCACATGTGCTTCAACGGCACAGAGCACTTCCCCGGCAACGGTGTCATCCGCTATTGCGAGAGCATCGGTGTGCAGTTCGGACGCGACCTCAACGCTTACACTTCCATAGACGAAACTGTATACAATATCTCTAACGTGCCGACAGAACGTCAGTCGGCTCTCGACTCTTGCTTGCTCATCCTGAGCGACTGGTCGAACAGTCTCACACTCGACCCTAAGGAAATCGACGAGGAGCGCGGCGTTATCCACGAGGAGTGGCGTTTGCGTACCAGCCCATCAAGCCGTATGTTCGAGCGCAACCTCCCGGCTCTCTATCCCGGATCGAAGTATGGTCTGCGTTATCCTATCGGACTTATGTCGGTTATCGACTATTTCAAGCCGAAGGAACTCCGCGACTACTATGAGAAGTGGTATCATCCCACAAACCAGGCCATCATCGTCGTAGGTAACGTTGACGTTGACCACACAGAGAAGAAGATAAAGGAGCTCTTCGGATCGTTCAAGAATCCTGAGAATCCCGCTCCCATCGTAGCAGAGCAGGTGCCCGACAATGCCGAGCCTATCATCATCATTGACAAGGACAAGGAGCAGGCTACAAACTCTGTTGACCTCATGATCAAGCACGACGTCTTCCCTGAGGAGATGAAGAACACAGCCAACTACCTCGTTTATCAGTATGCCCAGAACGCTGCCATGCACATGCTCAGCACCCGTCTTATGGAGAAGGGCCTTGAGGCTGACTGCCCGTACGTAGGCGCTTCAGCAAGCGACGGCAACTATATCTTCGCAAAGACAAAGGACGCTTTCAGCCTCAGCGTTACTCCGAAGGAGCTCGCCAAGTCGGCTGATGCTCTCAAGGCTGCTTACATTGAGGCTCTCCGCGCTGCCAAGTTCGGATTCACAGCCACAGAGTATGCACGCTTCCAGGAGACATACAAGAGCATGCTCGACAAGGTATACAGCAACAAGGACAAGCGCACCAACGACGCTCTCTACGCTCCGTTGAAGGACAACTTCCTCGACGGCGACCCGATGCCGTCTCTCGACGTAGAGTACGGTCTTATGCAGCAGATTGTACCCAACATTCCCGTTGAGGTTATCAACGAGATGATGAAGCAGTACGTTCCTGAGAACGACTCTAACATGGTGATGCTCGCATTCTGCAACGAGGCCGAGGGCAACGTATATCCCACAAAGGAGCAGCTCATTGACGCCATCCACTCTGCACGCAAGGCAGACATCCAGGCTTACGTGGACAACGTGAAGAACGAACCGCTCATCACAAAGCTCCCCAAGGCTGGTAAGGTGAAGAAGGAGACAAAGAACGCCACACTCGGCTACACCACTCTTACTCTCTCTAACGGCGTTACCGTTAACCTCAAGAAGACCGACTATAAGAAGGACCAGGTAATCCTCAGCGGTCGCGGATTCGGCGGTCAGACTCTCTATGGCGAGAAGGACTACACCAACCTCCAGCTCTTTGACGACGTAATCGGCGCAAGCGGACTCGGCGCATTCTCTGCAACAGAGCTGCAGAAGGCTCTCGCTGGCAAGATTGCCAACGCCAACCTCTCGCTCACAAGCCAGCAGTATACCTCTATCTCTGGTAACTCAACACCGAAGGACGTTGAGACAATGCTCCAGATGGTTTACCTCTACTTCACTAACATCAACAAGGACCAGAAGTCGTTCGACAACTTGATGAACCAGTACGAGGTGCAGCTCAAGGACCGCGACCTCAATCCTGAGGTGGCACTCTCTGACTCGCTCACAGCCACTATCTACGCTCACAACAAGCGCGTGGCTCCGCTCACAGTGAACAGCCTCAAGAACGTCAACTATGACCGCATCCTCCAGATTGCTAAGGAGCGCACAGCCAACGCTAACGGATGGACATTCACCATCGTAGGTAACTATGACGAGGCCACTATCAAGAACCTCATCTGCCAGTATCTCGGCGCTCTGCCAGCAAAGGGCAAGGTGGTTAAGAGCAAGCGCGAAATGGACATCGCTCCTGGTGTTATCGACAACACCTTCACACGCAAGCAGGAGACTCCGAAGGCCACTTCATACATGCTCTGGCACAACACCACAATGCCTTACACTCTGAAGAACTCTATCTGCGCCGACATCGCAGGTCAGGTGCTCTCTATGGAATATCTCGACAAGATCCGTGAGAAGGAAAGCGCTGCTTACTCTGTAGGCGCTTCAGGCAGCTCAACATTCTCTGAGGACAACTACCGCATGTTCCAGATCTTCGCTTACTGCCCGATGAAGCCTGAGAAGAAGGAGATTGCCATCAAGATCATGAACGAAGAGGAGCAGAAGCTTGCCAACACTTGCGACGCTGCCAAGTTCCAGAAGTGCAAGGAGTTTGTCCTCAAGCAGATTGACGACCAGGTGAAGACCAACGGCTACTGGATGGGCGTTATCGCTGACAGCTACTTCCGCAACTTCGACAGCCACTCAGACTACAAGAAGATTGTAGAGGCTCTCACACCGCAGGATATCTGCAACTTCATGAAGGAGTTCAACAAGGCCAACAACCATATCACCGTGACAATGTTGCCACAGGAGTAAGACATCCTGACTGACGAAACATTCGTCCGGACAATATAAAAAAGTCCTGCAAGTACAGACAACGGTACTTGCAGGGCTTTTTTTCTATTTATATTATATAATGTCCTAATTAGAACACTCTAATCATTTTTTCACACTTATTTTTTGTACCCTCCGCAAAATTAGCATAACTTTGCACTTTTAATATGTGTAAAGAAATGATACACATACAAATAAGAATGACAATGACAAGACCATATATCATCATCACACTTGCCGCACTTCCACTCATGTTCAGCTCCTGCATCAAGGACGAACCGCTCGGAATGGAATGCGACATCGAAGAGGCTTTCATACATGCCGACGACCCGCAGGCAATGTTCTTCCAACCTTCCGACTCGCTGACACGCGTGATAGCAACGCAGACCACCATCAACTTCAGTCCGCTCCGACCGGGAGCTGACCTGACACAGATGGCACCGCAGTTCCGCATCACACCGGGAGCCACCATATCGCCTGCAAGCGGTTCGGTGCACGACTTCTCACAAGGTGCGGTGGTCTACACCGTGACGTCGGAGGACGGACAGTGGCACCGCACGTACAACGTGAACATCACTGCCATGGAACCGGAGATACCGGAGGCAAAGACGGACACGATGCGATACGACTTCGAGAATTTCTTCCTTGAGGAGAAGGCGCAGAAATACTATATGTGGAGCGACATCCTCGACAATGGCAACCGCGCCGACAACTGGGCAACGGGCAACGCCGGATTTGCCATCGCAAAGAAGAAAGCCACACCTGAGGAATATCCCACCACACCGCTGACCGAGGGTTATGACGGCAACGGCGTGAAGCTGACGACATGCTCCACGGGATCGTTCGGCGTAATGATGAACATGCGCATCGCAGCAGGCAATCTCTTTACAGGCGTGTTCGAGTCGACCATCGCCACGAAGACTCCGCTGCTTGCCACTCACTTCGGCGACGGAGCTGCCAACAAGCTCAACGTCAAGCCCGTAAGCTTCAGCGGATATTATCAGTATGCGCCGGGCGACGAGTTTATGGACAAGAGCGGCAAGGCGGTGGAGGGACGCATTGACGAGGGCGACATCTACGCCGTGGTGTTCAAGAACACGGACGACCAGGGCAACGCCTTCTATCTGACCGGCGACAACGTGAAGACCAGCCCGCAGATTATCGGCAAGGCGCTCAGCGGACGCATCACACGCACCGAGAACGGATGGCAGTTCTTCGACATCCCCTTCGAATACACCACGGAGCCCGACCCGCAGGTGCTCGCCAACTACGGCTACAGCATAGCCATCGTCTTCACCTCCAGCTGCGAGGGAGCACACTTCGAGGGAGCCATCGGCAGTACGCTATTAATAGATAAGGTGAAGGTGGCATACGAGAAGCCCGCCGCACAGCAGAAATAACATTCAACCGCATCAATATGAAGAAAACAATAATCACACTGCTCCTCGTGGCCTTCGTGGGCTTGCAGGAAACGCTCGCCATCGACATCTTCGGCGATCTCAGATACATGGTACGCTTAGGCTACAGCCTCGGAGGAACGGCTCCGGTGGGCATGCCAGCCACCATCCGATCGCTCGACAAGTATACGCCCACCAACAACACGCTCCTCGGACTGGACGCATACAAGCCCCTGACTGAGAAGTGGGGATTGCAGGCAGGATTCCATTACCAGAACAAGGGCATGAAGACCGACGCTAAGGTGAAGGGATACAGCATGGAGATGAGACGCGGAGACGAGACGCTCAGCGGACTCTTCACCGGTAACGTCGTAACGGAGGTGGACGAATGGATGGTGACGCTGCCGCTGCAGGTGGCATACAACGTGTCGCCGAACCTGCGTCTGAAGTTCGGTCCTTACTTCTCCTACGTACTTAGCAACAACTTCAGCGGATATGCCTACGACGGATATCTGCGCGTCGGCGACCCGACGGGCGACAAGGTGGAACTGGGACACGTCGAAGGAGAACGCGGCGACTATGACTTCACCGAAGACCTGCGCCACTGGCAGTTCGGACTGGACCTCAGTGCAGACTGGTTCTTCTCAAACCACTTCGGTGCATACGCCGGACTGTCATGGGGTCTGACCAAGATTTTCCGCAAGGACTTCCACGTCATCGAGCAGTCGCTCTACCCTATCTACGGCAGCATCGGACTGACGTACAAGCTCAAGTAAGAAATATTAATAACGAAAAACAATTGTCTATGAAGAAAATCTTTACACTACTTGCAGTGATCATGGCATCACTCACAGCCATGGCACAAACCACCTTCTATGGTACATGGAAGAACAACTCTAACTCGTTCCCGAGCTTCGACAACTATGTGGAGGTGACCGTAAACGACAACGGCACAAGCACCATCGTACTGAAGAACATCGTATTCGGCAATGACGTTCTCGGAACCATTACGCTTAACAATGTCTCCACCGAGCAGAACGGAACAGGATATAGCTTCTCTATGGGCAACCAGACCACTTTCGACATCACCGAAGGCAATATGGGCGGCGTGACAAAAGGCGCGTTCGAGGATTGGGGAACTATGGACGGAGAGAACCTCCAGCTCACAGCCAACTACTTCGACTACGGCACTACATCATTGCGCTACGTGAAGTTTAACGGCACAAAGGTGCAGACCAAGCCCGACGGACCCACCATCGTCGAGACAGAGACATTCTCGTCAGACCTGCTCACATCTACAGCAGCCGGCGACACCAAGACCACAAAGAACGCCAATGCCATCCTCAGCAAGTATTCTGACAACACTTACTCGCTGACACTCAAGCCGGTGGAGACGGCTGACGCTTCTTACGGAGCCATCACATTCAGCGGACTCGGATTTGAGGAAGAGGACGGCGAGACTTACATCTCAGGCTACGTGGACGCCACTACCGAGGAGACTTCACCGCTCTACGGAAAGAACATCAAGGGCGACCTCTCTGCCGTTATCAACGTGGACGGCGACCTCAAGGTATACGTCATGCTCGTGGACATGGACGACGAGAACTTCAACGTGGAGATGCAGTTCGGCAAGGAGGAAGAAGAGCCGTTCGAGCCGGTCTCAATGTCAGGCACACTCTCAAGCTTCTCTCGTACTGACGACGGCGACGTATCAGACCAGAAGCCTTCCGTACTGACCATCACTGACGAGGGCGAAGGCAAGTGCACACTCACTATGACCGAGGGTACACTCCCCGGAACAACTCTCTCACTCGGCACCATCACCATCCCTTCAGTTGCTTACGAAGCTGACGAAGCCACTGCCACAATGAATCTTTCTTCAGGCAAGGTGGAGGCAACGACAGAATGCGCACATCCTTTCTATCAGACCATCACCGTGAAGAGTCTCTCTGGCACCATTTCAGTGAAGGATGACGAGAACAGTGATGCTGACCTGGCAAACGCCAACATCACATTCAGCGTGGACAACAACGGCACAGAGACAGTGGAATACACATTCTCAACCAACGGATACGTAACTGGCGTAGACACGGTGAAGAAGGCTGACGGCTCAGTGAAGCACATCTACACCATCTCTGGCATCGCCACCACACAGATGCAGCGCGGCGTAAACATCGTACGCCATGCTGACGGCACTGTGACTAAGGTGGTTAAGAGATAAACGAACAGAAAACACTCACACAAATAAAAACAACAAAAGAATGAAAAAGTCATTATTCACAATGGCAATGGCTGCGATAGCCTTAACTGCCAACGCTACCGACTACCTGGGTAACTACAGCAACAACGCTGGAGGACAGACCAGTACCGTGGAAGGTAAGGTAAGCATCGAGGAAGGTGCGGACGGAACAAGCACCGTCACCATCCATAACTACGCTTATGAGGTGTATGGCTCAAAGCACTATGTGGGCAACATCGTGCTCAACGGCGTGAAGACATCCAAGGTGGGCAACGTCACTATCTTCGAAAGCGCCCAGAACGTGGACATCACAGAGGGTGACGTCGACACATATACATGGGAAGGTCCCAGCTACTCGGCTCTCTGCAATGGCGGTGTGCCCGTAATCTTCAAGGCTGAGCTGCGCGGCGACAAGCTCACTGCAGCCTTCAACCTCGACACATTCCAGGCCATCAAGCGCCGCATCAAGACCACATTCGGCGAAAAACGCTACACCATCGGACAGATTCTCGGTTCGAACTTCGATGCTTGGCACACAGCCAAATACACTGGAGGTGTACCCAAGAAAGACTACACCAGCGACGAGCCTGACGGATGGCACTCATTCATGAGCGCATCAGGATCTCTCACCGGCTTCGTAAGCAAGAACACACACACATACAAGTCTGACGACGTGCGTCCCGGCGGCAAGGGCACAAGCCTTAAGCTCATTTCCGGCATCGTAAACGTAGGAATCAAGCAGCCTGCCAACGGAACCATCACCACTGGTCGTCTCCAGGCAAGCGGCTTCACACCGAAGGACACCGGCAACAACTCTACTTCTGATCCTTCTTCAAGCGACGTAGACGGAAACAACGATCCGTTCTTCTCAGCGCTCAGCTCACGTCCTGACTCTATCGCCGTATGGGTGAAGTATAAGCAGGGCACGCTCTCTGAGTCTGACAAGAAGAATTATCCTTACGCCACCATCTCTGCCATCATCAACGACGGCACAAAGATTCAGGACCCGATGGACAAGGAGTATAAGACCATCGTGGCTACTGCCCAGAACAAGGAGATAGCCGAGACCGGCAACGAGTGGAAGCGCATCAGCGTTCCCTTCAATTACACTTCGTACGACATCGACCCGAAAGCCATCCTCGTCACTCTCTCTACCAACGCAGAGCCGGGTGTGGCTTCGAGCGACGAGAACAATCCTGACGTGCTCTTCATCGACGACCTCGAGCTTATCTACAACGCACAGCTCAGTGATATGTCTATCAGAGACATCGACTTCGATTTCGATCCGAACAAGTATTACTATGAGGGACTGACATTCAACGGCGAGCTTACCGAATCAGACCTTGAGCCTCACCGCATGGGCAACGGCTCATACATAAGCCAGACCATCACACGCAGCCCGGCAGAGAAGGGTTATGCCACCGTTACAATTACCGTAACATCAGGCGACCTCAAGACCGTAAACGCCTACACATTCAAGGTGAAGGAGGCTGTGGCTGAGCCTTCTAAGGACTACACCGGCAACCTCACCATCTCTCTGAACGGCGAGCAGCAGGATCCGGCAAAGGCAACCATCTCTACCATCCAGCAAGAGGACGGCACATACGACATCCGCCTCAACCAGTTCTCATTCGGTCCGTTCCTCATCGGCGACGTAACCATCAAGAACGTACCCGCTACAGAGGTGGACGGATGGACTGTCTATACAGCAGAGCAGGACGCTGAAATCACCAACGGCGCTGAAATAGCAGAGGCTCTCGGTGGCAAGGTGCACATTAAGCTCGCAGCTCAGAGCAAGGACGACGACCTCTACGCAGAGATCACGCTCCCCGTTGAGCTTGGCGAGGACGTGATTGACGTATTCGCAGTATTCGGCAACAAGCCCGCTACCGGCATCAACGGCATCGAGGACAACGCCAATACCACCGTTACCGGCATCTACAACGCTTCAGGTATGAAGCTCCAGAAGCTGCAGCGCGGTCTCAACATCGTTCGCACCGCTGACGGCAAGACCGTAAAGATTATGAAGTAAACAGCACGATTGAGGTTATGAACCATACATAACATAACCTTATCAAATACTTAAACGAAAAAACTCCAGCCATTGCAGAAATGCAGCGGCTGGAGTTTTTTTTTGTTGAGTGAGAAACACTCTATCATAACTTATTCTTATGTTCGTCCATCAGCAAATCCACCAAATATTGGTCACTACGACAATGCATGTCAGCGATGCCTTCACTCATCATCTTATAAAGATAAGAGTCATAAAAGACCTCCAAAGAGTCTTCCAGAGAAAGCCCTGACAACTCAGCAAAGAGTTTAACCACACGAGCATATTTCATCTGAAGGATTGTCTTGTTAGCTTTCATATATTATAATTTTATTTCTTCTGCTTTAATAAAGCGTAAGTTACAGTTAGAGGCGTGATATAGTATCATGGCAAAGCCCCTTTCTTTTTCAACAATCCAATCAAATCGTCCATTATATAGTCCTTTCCAAATGTATGTAAAACATCATAGCAAGGCACTATATATCCATCCAAGAGTCCAGACGAACGCAACATCTTATATACTTTACTTGCGCTCATCTTTAATCGGTCAGCAAGATTGCCAACACAATAGGTTATGAAGTCCAACTGATATTCTTGCATAAGTGATTTTGTTTTTGCAAATATAAACAAAAAAATCGAATTGTATGGCATTGTCAATCCATTGATTTTCAAAATGCCTTACTTCCCTATCCTCTTTATTCCCTCTTCCAGCCTGCTCCACGGGCAAGCCATATTTATTCTTATGAAGCCCTCGCCTTCCTTGCCGTACATGCTTCCGGCGTTCACCCATACGCGGTTCTCGCGCATCAGGCGTTCTTCTATGTGCTCTGACGACTCGCCGAGTGAGCTGCAGTCCACCCATGCCAAGTATGTTCCCTCCATGTTCATGACGGGGAGGTGGGGCAATTCGCGGGCGAAGAAGTCGCGGAGGCGGCGATAGTTCTCCGTCAGGTAGGCACGCAACTGGCACAGCCATTCGTAGCCGCCGTCCGAATAGGCAGCCTGAAGAGCCAGAATGCCGAAGGGATTGACGTCGCAAACCTCATTGATGTTTATGGCACGGTCAATTCTTTCGCGTACAGCGGCGTCGCGGCAGACGATGTTGGCAATCTGTAGGCCGGCTATATTAAACGCCTTAGAGGGCGAACAACACGTCACGGAGCCGTACGAAAGATCGTCAGGGAGCGTGCCGAACGGCGTGTAGCGGTGGTCGCCAAGCGTCAGTTCGCAATGAATCTCGTCCGAAACCACACGTACGCCATGCTTCTTGCAGAGCACAGCCACACGCTCCAGCTCGTCACGGCTCCACACTCGTCCACCCGGATTGTGCGGATTGCAGAGCAGCAGCAGACGGGCACGCTCATGCGAGAGGCGCTGTTCGAGGTCGTGGAAGTCGATTTCGTAACGCAGGAGCGCTTTATTATAGATGAGTGGACTACTTGACAGCTCGCAGCCGTTATTGCGTATAGAGGAGAAAAAACAGTTGTATACGGGTCCCATCACCACCACTTGGTCGCCAGTAAGCGTCAGCGCCTTGATTATGGCTGATATAGCTGGCACCACGCCTGAGGTGTAAATGATGTCGTCCCGATGGAAGCGCCACCCGTGTCGTTCCTCAAACCAGCGGCATACAGCATCATAATAGCAGTCCGGCACACGTGTATAGCCAAAGATGGCATGGTCGACGCGGCGGCGCAGCGCCTCCGTAATGCCGGGATAAGTCTCGAAGTCCATGTCAGCCACCCACAGCGGAATGATGTCATCACCCGCCACCGAGTCCCATTTGTACGAGTTGGTGCCACGGCGGCAGGTAGGTTTAGAGAAGTCGTAAATCATAATTATATTATTTTTCTCTGATGCTAACCACGCAGTCAGCCGGCTTCTTTATGTTCTCGTCTATAATCACCTCCCCGATACTGTCCGCAGTGATGCGTCCCGACATCGGATTCTTTATGCTCTTGATGTGTCCGCGTATGTCAGCCTGAACGGTGGAATACTCGAAGGCACGGTCGCATTCGGCATCGAAGATGCAGTCCTCAAGCACCAGATCCTTGGCATAGCAGAGCGGCTGTTCGCCGGAGATGTGGCATCTTACGAGGCGGAGTCCGCGCGAGTGCCATCCGATGAACTCACCGTTAAGCTCCGAGTCGTACACCGTGACGTTGTCAACCTCCCAGAACGAGTCCTTCGTGTCAATCTTGGCGTTGCGGATGACGATGTCGCGTGAGTACTGGAACACGTACTTCGAGTCAGAAACGAGTCCGTCCACCTCCACATTGCGGCAGTGCATGAAGGGATAAGTGCCGTCATGCAGCACCACATTCTCCAGCTTCAGCCCGTCAATGCCCCAGAAAGTCTCGTCGGCGTCGTTGATGGTGACGTTCTTCAGCGAGAGATTCTTCATCTCACGGAAGAACTTCGGTCCGTTGATGACGCAGTCCTCCATGTGCATATCGTCAGAATACCAGATGGCAGAGCGCGAACCCGGCGCGAAATAACAGTTGCGGATGTCCGATCCCTTGACGTGCCAGAGCGGATATTTGCCCTCAAAATAGCAGTTGCGGCAGACAATGTTGCTGCATTCCTTTACGCCCGACTCGCCGAACGTGATGCGAACGTGGTCGAGTTCCGTGTTGTGGATTTCGAAGAGAGGACGCTCTCCACCGAATACCTTATTAGAAATTTTCTCCATAATCGTAATAGTATATGTATATAGTTTTTTTATTATATCATGCTTTTCTGCGGCTTCAGCTTCCATGTCCACAGCTTCACGAGGAATATCATGCCGCGGAAGCAAAGCTCCAGGCACATTGCCAGCCACACGCCACGCAGACCCATCGTCGGGGCGAGCAGCGCGGCGAGCGTTATGCGCACGCCCCACATCGAAGCGAGGTTCATAATGCTCGGAGCTATGGTCTTGGCGGCTCCAACGAACACGCCGTAGCAGATAATGGCTGCACCGAACATCGGTTCGGCGAAGGCTTCTATGCGCAGCACCTCCACACCCAGCTGTCTTACCTCCAAAGAGGGAGTCATCATAGCCATCGCAAACGGCGACGCCACGTACATCACCACGCCCATGACCGACATTATCGCTACGCCAAGCCCAACGGAGAGCCATGCGAAGCGCTTCATCAGGTCGTGCCTTCCTGCACCGATGGTCTGTCCCACGAGCGTCGTGGCAGCGTCAGCAACGCCGTAGCCGGGCATATAGCAGAGGCTCTCCACGATGATGCCGAACGAGTTGGCGGCGATGGCAATGGTGCCGAGAGGAGCGATAATGATGGTGGTGACGATATACGCCGACGTCATGATGGTCTGCTGCAGTCCCATCGGCAGTCCGATGTGCATGGCGTTCTTCACCACATTCCACGTCGGCAGGAAGCGTCCGCTATCCTGACGCAGACACAGTTCGCCCTTGCGGAAGCACAGTATATACATCGTCACCGTGGCTGCCACAGCCTCCGCCGAAACCGTTCCGATGGCGGCACCCTCCACTCCGAGTCCGGCGCCGGGCATCATCACCTGCGTGCCAAGCACTTCCATGGGGCGCGTGGGGAAGATAAGGAAGAAATTGAAGAATACGTCCAGAGCCATCATCACCACACTCATCACGCTCGGCACCACCATATTGCCCGAACTGCGGAGCATGCCGTAGCCGAACATCGAGAACTGGAAGGCGGGCAGACCCAACGAGATGATGGCGATGTAAAGGGACGACGTGCTGCAGATGTCCTCTCCCCCACCCAACCATCTTGGCAGGAACGGACTGATGGCAAGCACCGTCATTCCCAACAGCAGGCTCACCACCAGCACGGACATGATGCCCTGGCGCAGAGTGGCACGTGCACGTGCGGGATCGTTGCCGCCAAGCTGATGGCTGACCTGAACGTAGAAGCCGGCAGCCGCAGCCGAACAGATGCTGCCCATCAGCCACATGGTGGTCTCCACCAGTCCGATGGCAGCAGAAGCGGAAGCGCCAAGGCTGCCCACCATCGAAGCGTCTATATACTGCATCATCGTGGTGGTGAGCTGGGCAAGTATGGCAGGCGTTGCAAGACTCAGCACGAGCCGCGCCTGCTGGGAGAACGTCATCGGCGCTCCCTTACGTATCATAGCGAGAAGTATGTCCTTCTTGTTATTGCGATTCATAATAAAGTAATAAAAACAAAGACATGCTTTCCTGTCTTGGCAGAAAAACATGTCTTTCAGCATATATATTCCTTGAAGGTGTGTCTTCGCTCCTGTTAAGACAGCTCCAGCATGCGCTCTATCGGCTTCACGGCGTCGCGGGCTATCTCGGGGTCCACCTCCACAGAGGGCCACTCATAGCGCAGCGTGTTATATATCTTCTTCAGCGTGTTCTTCTTCATATACTCACATTCGTTGCAAGAGCAGCCTACCCCACCCTCGCTTACTTCAGGCGGAACAGGATAGAACGTCACGTCGGGGCAGCTGCGCTGCAGTTCGTGCAGGATGCCAGCCTCCGTAGCGATGATATATTCCTTCGTCTCGGGATGAGCCTTGGCATAATTGAGCATGGCAGCCGTCGATCCCTTTACGTCAGCCACGGCAAGCACAGGAGCCTTGCACTCCAGATGAGCCATTACCACAGCCTCGGGATGCTCCTCCTTGAGCTTCACGATGGCTTCCACGGAGAACTTCTCATGAACATGGCAGCCGCCGTTCCAGAGAAGCATCTGGCGACCTGAAACGCTGTTGATGTAATTGCCGAGATTATAGTCGGGACCGAAGATAATCTTCTCGTCCTTCGGGAAAGAAGCCATCACCTTCTCCGCATTGCCTGACGTGACCACCACATCCGTGAGCGCCTTCACAGCCGCCGTGGTGTTGACGTAGCTCACCACCTTGTAGCCGGGATGCTGCTCCTTAAACTCCTTCAGGTCTTCAGCCTTGCATGAGTCAGCCAACGAGCAACCCGCTGTCAGATCCGGGCAGAGCACCTTCTTCTCCGGCGAGAGCAGCTTGCATGTCTCAGCCATGAAGTGCACACCGCACATCACAATCATCTTGGCGTCGGTCTGAGCCGCCTTGCGAGCCAGCGCCAGCGAGTCGCCGATAAAGTCAGCCACTTCCTGCACCTCGCCCACCGTATAGTAATGAGCCAACAGCACGGCGTCCTTCTCCTTGCAAAGACGGCGTATCTCTTTCTTAAGGTCAATCGACTCGTCAACAGGCTCGTCGACAAATCCCTTTTCAGTCCACTCTTTATTCATTGCTTTATTGTTTATACGTTTCGTTCTTTTGGTCGTTCCCACCACTTATCCACAACATCTATATATATTCTCTCTTTCTTTTTTTTAAAAGAAAAAAAATAATATTAGGATGATGTACTGTTAGTATGTTGGTAACTTTCCTGTCTTTTTCTTGCATATTAAGTTATAAACATGGGAAAGCCTGTTGTCCACAGGCAATCGTAACATCTTCCTGTTGATTTTAAGCGTAATAGGCGTGTTATCCACAATATGATGTAGACACGTGCAAAGTTAATAAGTTTATATCTTTTTTCGATTAATAATCGTGGAAAACTTTGTAATATCAGTTTAATAATAGTGTTAGTTATCCACACCCCAACTGCTACTTCCTGTCCCCTGTTGATAAGTGGCGAGTTATCCACAGGCTTCTCCACACGGTTATTAACAGGTATCACAGGGTTATGAACAGGGAACGGCACGATGGCTGAATCATCTACTTTTGTTTAGTTATATTGGTAACTTAGGAGGCTATGGCGTCTCGCCGTAGCCACGCAGCCTCCAATGCCTGACATCAAACAACTTATTATGCTAACCGTTCGTGGGTGCGTGGCTACGGCGGGACGCCATAGCCTCCTAAGTTTGTACTGCCTGCTTATACATAATTCCAAAGGATATGCTATTGTTAATATTATCCTTCTGATTATCATTCGTTTACAAAGTTATCCACAATTTACGTTAACCTGTGGATAACAAGCGCCCCCTACCCCACCATTTTCCGCCTGTTTTTCATCATATAAACATGCTTATAGAATAACTATACGTTGATTATCAGTATACTTATAGAGTTATCCACAGGTGTGTTGATAACTATCTGTTGATACCATTCCTACGCCTGTCCTACCCTATTCTTCAAGACAGGCTCATAGAGTGTGGATAACTGGTGTATACGTAGTGTTATCCACAGGCTATATTCCTGTTATATACAGGCTTTTCAACGTTAATTGTTAATAACTTATGCTTGTGTTTCAGTATGTTAAGTCAGTTATCCACAATCCTGTTCATAATCCTGTGTGTTGATAATACTGGCGTATCAGAACAGGAGTTGCTTTTGTTTGCCTGTTTTATAACTGAATAAACAGGCTTATACACATGTATGTTAATAACTATTTGCTGTATACCAATCATTTATAAAGTTACCAACACTAATGTTTATAACTTACATTCGTATGCGAAGACGAGAATAATCCAGCATTCCTTGCTCGGCTTTGCCGCTTGCCTAAGCAAGGATTCCTAATTCTTCTGCGGTTCCGCCGAAGACGATATTTGCATTTCTAACGCTCAATACTGCCACTTGAGCGCACAAAGAAATCTATGGCGCGAAATTCTTGAGTTTTGGGCGTGCTGCGTCAACTTCTTTATAGTCAGTCTGTTATGCGGTTATTACATGATGTGTGCAATGATTTGGCGTGCTTAAACAGCCACTTTATGCCATTATAGAGCCTCTTTTATACTCTTATACAGCCACTGTTGTCATGCAATAGAGCCTCTTTTGCTCTCTGAGAGTGGATGTATGGGAGTGTAAAAGAGGCTCTATTGATGAATGACGGTTGCTTCATCATCGTGTAAGACAAGAAAATCACGTATCTGAATCTCTATAATTGATTTTTATTTTGTAACATGTTTTTACTCTTTGTACGATATTTGCATTATCCACATGAGTGTGGATAACTTGTGAATAAGGATTTTGTGTGTGCGATAAACAGAAATTGCTGTGTGCGTAACGCAGCAATTTTGTGTGCGTATGTCATTTCTAAGTGTTGATAAACGGGCAAAAAAAGCCTCTCTTTTCAACTCTTTTTGTTAATAACTGCATATTGTGTATCAGCCTGTTGCAGAGTTATCCACAGGTTATCCACAATTGTGGATAACTACGTATGCCTGTTATTGTAGATAACTGACAAACAGGTGTATATAACTGACAGGATATTGTGGATAACATAAAACGCTCATCAGATATTAACGAGTGAGAGCCTGCTGAGTAAATTGCAGTTTAATTGAGATAATAAATGAGCAAAATGTACAAACTGTAGGAGGCTATGGCGTCTCGCCATAGTCACGCACCCACGAACAGTTAATCAATAATAAGCTGATTGGCGTTCTGCTACGGGAGGCTGCGGGGCTACGGCGAGACGCCATAGCCTCCTAGGTTTGTCTTGGCTGCTTGTGAATACAGTCTTAATTCGTCTCACCGCTAAATTCCTGTTTACATTCCTCCAAATCTCATATCATCTTTAAATTCATTACCATAAATTTGCGTATCCCGTTTTTTTTTATTTCTTTTGTAAGTTGCAGCCGATACATCTTTATATTTATATCGGTTCTGCATTGTTATTGATACGTAATTAAATAAAAAACAGAACAATCCTAATATATGGTTCAGAAAAAGAAGGATGATGGACTTACGCCGATGATGCGACAGTTTTATTCGTTCAAGGAGGCCAATCCGGACGCTTTGTTGCTCTTCCGCTGCGGCGACTTCTACGAGACTTACGCTGATGACGCCGTGGAGGCGGCTAAGATTCTTGGCATTACGCTTACACGTCGCTCCAACGGAAAGAACGCCAATGGTGCGGCTTGCGAGATGGCTGGTTTCCCTTATCATGCTCTCGACACTTATCTGCCTAAGCTCATCCGTGCCGGAAAGCGCGTTGCCATCTGCGACCAGCTGGAAGATCCGAAGCTTACGAAAACCCTCGTAAAGCGTGGCGTTACGGAGCTTGTGACACCCGGCGTGTCGATGGACGATACGGTGCTGAACTATAAGGAGAACAACTTTCTGGCTGCCGTACACATGACGAAGACGGCATGCGGCGTGTCGTTCCTCGATATCTCTACGGGAGAATTCTTAGTAGGGGAGGGCACGTCTGATTACGTGGAGAAGCTGTTGGTGTCTTTCCAGCCTAAGGAGGTGCTGCACGACCGTCAGATGAAGCGTGAATTCGAGGACAGGTTCGGCAACAGGTGGTGTACGTTCCAGCTGGACGACTGGATGTTTACGGAGCAGAGTTCGCGTCAGAAGCTCCTCAAGCACTTCGGCACGCAGTCGCTCAAGGGTTTCGGTGTGGAGCATCTCACGCTTGGCGTGGTGGCTGCAGGCGTAATCATGCAGTATCTGGAGATGACGCAGCACACCAATATAGGCCATATAACGTCGCTCCGACGCATTGAGGAGGACCGTTATGTGCGTCTTGACAAGTTCACCATCCGATCTTTGGAGCTGCTTGGCAGCATGCAGGAGGACGGTTCGTCGCTCCTTGACGTCATCGACCGCACCACAACGGCGATGGGAGCGCGTATGCTGAAGCGCTGGACAGTATTCCCGCTGCGCGACGTGGCGACGATAGGCAAGCGCCTTGACGTCGTCGAGACGTTCTTCCGCAAGCCCGACTTCCGCCAGGTCATTGACGAACAGCTCCATCGCATCGGCGATATAGAGCGAATAATATCGAAGGTAGCCGTAGGAAGAGTGTCGCCGAGAGAGGTGGTTCAGATGAAATTGGCTCTACAGGCGCTTGTTCCTGTGAAGTCTGCCTGTCTCAGTTCTGACTGCGAAGAAATCCGTTCGATGGGTGACAGGCTCAACCTTTGCGAGAGTCTGCGCGACCGCATCGAACGCGAGATACAGTCTGATCCGCCTTTGCTCGTAGCTAAGGGCGATGTCATAGCTTCCGGTTACTCAGAGGAGCTGGACGAGCTGCGCTCCATTTCGCGCGGAGGCCGCGACTATCTGCTGAAGATTCAGGAGGAAGAGGCGGCGAAGACAGGCATCCAGTCGCTTAAAGTGGGATATAACAACGTCTTCGGATATTACCTTGAGGTGCGCAATACTTATAAGGATGCCGTGCCACAGGAATGGATTCGCAAGCAGACGCTTGCCAATGCGGAGCGCTATATCACGCAGGAACTGAAGGAATATGAGGAGAAAATCATGGGTGCGGACGAGAAGATTCTCGCCCTTGAGAGCCGTCTCTTCAACGAACTGGTTACGGATATGGCTGAGTTTGTGCCGCAGATACAGATCAATGCCAATATCATAGCCCGCATAGACTGTCTGCTTTCCTTCGCAAAGGCGGCGGAAGAGCATCGTTATGTTCGTCCTGTCGTGGCTGACGACGCCCTGTTGGAGATACAGGCAGGACGCCATCCTGTCATCGAAACACAGCTTCCGGTGGGCGAGCAGTATGTTCCGAACGACATAAAACTCGACACGGAGAAGCAGCAGATAATGATAATCACCGGACCAAACATGGCTGGTAAGTCGGCGTTGCTGCGTCAGACTGCCCTTATCACGCTCATGGCGCAGATGGGAAGCTTCGTGCCTGCCGACTCGGCACATATTGGTCTTGTGGACAAGATATTCACACGTGTGGGCGCTTCGGACAACATCTCGTTAGGCGAATCGACGTTTATGGTGGAGATGACCGAGGCTTCGGACATCCTCAACAACGTTACGCCGCGATCATTGGTGCTCTTCGACGAGCTTGGACGAGGTACTTCCACGTACGACGGCATCTCCATTGCGTGGGCCATCGTGGAGTATCTGCATCAGCATTCGGGCGCTCAGGCCCGCACACTCTTCGCCACTCACTATCATGAGCTTAACGAAATGGAGAAGCATTTCGAGCGTATCAAGAACTATAATGTGAGCGTGAAGGAGGTGAACGGTAAGGTTATCTTCCTCCGCAAGCTTATGCCGGGCGGATCAGAGCATTCGTTCGGTATACATGTGGCAGAGATAGCCGGTATGCCGAAGTCGATAGTGAACCGCGCCAACGCCATTCTGAGGCAGCTTGAGGCAGACAATGCCGGAGTGGGAGTGGACGAGAGTGGGGCAGAGGCATCGGCAGAAGCTCCTTCAGAGAATGCCGCAGCCACTACCGTCACGTCTGTAAAGAGGCGCAAGGGAGGCAAACTCTCCACGCGCAACATCGCCAGTCAGTCGTCCGTTCAAGGCGTACAGTTGTCTTTCTTCCAGCTGGACGACCCCGTGCTCTGCCAGATACGCGACGAGATAATAGGTCTGGACATCAATAACCTCACGCCCGTGGAGGCGCTCAACAAACTGAACGAGATAAAGAAAATCGTGACCGGAAGGTCGTGAAACCGACATAAACTTATTAACTTTGCACATTGAACATTCCAATCAAACAACAAAAGGCATGACAAAGATAGTATACGCCGTATTTTATGCACTGTCCCTATTGCCGATGCGTGTGCTCTACATGATAGCCGACGTGGGTTATTTGCTCGTCTATCATGTAGTCAGGTACCGCCGCAAGTTAGTGCGCCGAAACTTATCCACGTCGTTCCCCGAAATGAGCGCAGAGGAAATACGCCGCACGGAACGTAAGTTCTATCAATGGTTCTGCGACTATTTCCTTGAGGCTGTCAAGCTGCTCAGCATCAGCGACAGCGAGCTTCGCAAGCGGTTGACGGTTGTCAACAGCGAGGAAGTGGAGCAATACTTCAGCGAGGGTCAGGACGCCGCAGGCATACTCGGCCATTACTGCAACTGGGAATGGCTCTCGTGCGTTGGCATCAACTTGCCGCCGGAGCGTCAGATCGGACTTATCTATCATCCTTTACGCAACAAGACATTCGACAATCTCTTCAAGCGCATCCGCTCGCATGAGAAGAACGGCTGTCCGATACCTAAGAACGATACGTTGCGTTATGTCGTGGAATGCCGCCGCAAGGGCGTGCGTAACATCTGCGGATATATCAGCGACCAAGGACCGAAGTGGACAAACATACACCTTTGGCTGCCTTTCCTCAATCATAAGGAAACACCGGTGTTCACCGGAGGCGAGCGAATAATGCGAAAGATGAACAATGCCGTCTTCTATGTGGAGATGAGCCGGCCGCGCAGAGGCTATTACACAGCCACCTATCATCTCATTACGCGCAATCCGGCGGACATGCCGCCCGACGAAATAACGCGACGTTTCTTCCAGATGCTTGAGACCACCATACGCCGCGAACCTGCATATTATCTCTGGACACACAACCGCTGGAAGCGCACGCGTGAGGAATTTGAACGACGTTTCGATGTGGTGAACGGAAAAGTAGTGCCAAAGCAGGACAAAGAATAAACCCAAACAAGTAGCAACACGGATTATGTATAAAGTAAAGCTAACGCCATACCGCCCCATTCTCGGAAAGATAATGTACCGCCAGACAAAGGACGGCACACTGACGTCGCAAGACGGCAGATACAGATTCTATATCAATGAGGACGTGGACAATCCCGACTTCTGGGTGGTGCAGGGCAAAGGACTGCGCAATGTGGAGACATGCCATGTGGCGCCGGAGAACACCATCGTGCTTACGACAGAGCCACGCTCGGTGCTCATCTATCCTAACGACTACCTCAAGCAGTTCGGTATGGTGTGCACCTGCCAGCAGCAGACCCGCCATCCGAACATCCATTTCGGACCTGCCATACTGCCTTGGTTTGTGGGCTATCACCGCAAGGCAGACGGCAATTACGCCTTTACACACGACTATAATTCGTTTAAGGCCGATCCTGCGCCTGAGAAGACAAAGCTGATATCCGTAATCACAAGCAACAAGGCGTTTACAGCCGGACACATAAAGCGCATCAAGTTTGTGGAAAAGCTGAAGGAATATTATGGAGACAAGCTTGATGTCTTCGGACATGGCTTTAACGACTTTGCAGACAAGTGGGACGTGCTCTCGCCTTACAAGTATCACATTGTTATAGAGAATTCGTCGCAAGACTATTACTGGACTGAGAAACTGTCAGACTGCTTCCTCTGCGACACATATCCGCTCTATTACGGATGCACCAACATAGACGAATACTTCCCCAAGGACAGCATGACGCTTATCGACATTGACGACTTCGAGAAGACTGTGGCTGTCATTGACCGCGTCATAGCCGACGACACTTACTCAAAGTCTCAGGAGGCACTTGCCGAGAGCAAGCGCCTTGTGCTCGACAAGTTTAACATGTTTGAGTATATAGCCTCATTGTGCGACACGCTAAATCCCGAAGCACCGCGTAAGGAAGTGACGCTCAAGCCCTGCCATTCCATGCACGAGATACATAACTTCTGGAACTATCTTGTCGTGCGTGCCTATTATAAGCTGAAGATGCGCATCATTGACGCCGTCTGCGGCAACCGTCTGAAGAAGGGAGGGGAGAGACGATGAAAGTAGTGATAAGCCCAAGATTAGCGACATGCAAGGATGCTGTCGACTTCGTTAACTCGCTGCCCGAAACGTTCGACAACTCCGGCAAGACAGTATTCAGCGGACGCAACACCATTAAGGTGTTTAAGGTGGAGTGGGGCGGCAAGGCGCAGGAGGTGTGCGTAAAGCGCTTCAAGCGTCCGAATGCAGCACAGAAGATAGCCTACACCTTCTTCCGAACAACAAAGGCGCAGCGTGCCTTCGAGAATGCTCATGAGCTGATACGCCGCGGTTTCGACACGCCGGAACCAATGGCATACGTCAGGACGACGCGTTGCGGACTGGTGGACTATTGTTACTACGTGTCAGCCACAGACTATAATCCGCCCATAAAGGAACAGCTCAACGACCCGGAGGAGTTCAGCAAGGAAGTGGCTGCTGGCTTTGCAAGGTTCGCAGCCAGACTGCATGAGAACGGCATTCTCGACATCGACCTCAATTCCACAAACGTACTATACAGCATGCAAAGTGACGGCACTTGCCATTTCTCGCTTATCGACATCAATCGCATGCGGTTTATGCCCGAAGGATGCAAGCTCCCAATCGGCGAATGTATGGAGAATCTGACACGATTCACCGGACGCTACGACCTCTTCAGATATGTGGCAGAACGCTATGTGGAGTGTCGTGATATGCCCGCTGAGACAGTGGAACAGCTTGTCAATGTTAAGAAGATACACGACGAGAAATGGCGCCGACGCAAGTCAATGCTGAAGATATTTAAGTAAAGAATATACGGAAAAATTACACTGAATGCTTTTTTATGTGTAACTATACAAAAAAAAGTGAACAACCAATAAAAAAGTGTATAACAGAACACAGTCTACGCAATGAGAATATTATTGTTTTGCGAGAATAGATACGCCATAGACATTCTCAATCCCTTGCAGGAATATGTGACGGACAACAATCTGCCGCACGAGGTGATGTGGTATATACACAAACCCAAAATAAGCACTTTCGAGTATGCCTCGAAGGTGCGTTGGACCAATTCCATTCAGGAAGCATACGACTTTTCGCCTGAGGCAGTATTCGTGCCGGGCAACATCGTGCCCTATTATCTGCCAGGAGTGAAGATTCAGGTGTTCCACGGTTATGCGGCAGAGAAGAAGGACCACTGGATAATACGCCGTTACTTCGACACCTATTTCACGCAGGGACCTTACTTCACCAGCCATTTCAACGCGCTTTCCGAAGAGTACGGCGACTTTGAAGTGGTGGAGACGGGATGGCCTAAGCAGGACTGGATAAAGCGCAATCTGCATACATACGACGCCGAACGCCAGCGTCTGCTCGACAGTACGGGACGCAAGCGCATCATTCTCTACGCACCGACATTCTCCCCGAAGCTTACGTCGCTGCCCTTGGAAGGCATGAAGGAGCGCCTCGGCGAGCTGGCTGAACGTAATGACGCCCTCGTAGTGATGAAGTTCCATCCGCTTACAAGAAAGGAATGGGCAGACGAATACCGTGCATGGGCAGAGAGTAAGGACAATGTGATTTTCGTCAATCAGGGCGAGAACATCACAAAATACCAGCTTATGAGCGACGTGCTCATTAGCGACACCTCGTCCACTGTATACGAGTTTCTGCTGCTCTCGCGTCCGGTTATCACTGTCCGAACCATCGCAAAGGACATCTATTGGGAGAATACAGCCACGCCGGACGGCTTGGAAGAAGCCTACAGACGAGCCATGAACGACCCCGAAGCAATAGCCCGCCGACAATGGATAGTGGACAATTACGACCCTTATCTTGACGGACACGTGTGTGAACGAATGCTCAACGCTGCTGCCGACTATATCCGCCGACACGGTGTGCCGAGCAAGCGCAGGCTGAATTTGTGGCGTAAATACACAAGTGTGAAGACTTTCGGGTTTGTAAAGAAAAGATAAAAAAAATGTTGTGACGTAAGCAAGATAATTGCATTTGCGGCATTTTATATAAATAAGACAATGACAAAAGATATGCTTAATTTTACAGTCGGACCGGTAATGTCCAGCGAAGCCGTAAGGGCAATAGGACAGGAGCAGGTGCCGTATTTCCGTACAGCAGAGTTCTCTGCCACGATGAAGGAAAACGAACAACTCATGAAGAAGTTCACCAAGGCGCCGGAAGGCTCACGTGTGGTGTTTATAACCGGCTCTGGTACGGCATCTATGGAGGCTACGGTGATGAATGTCTTCACACCCGAAGACCGCGTACTTGTCGTTAACGGCGGCAGTTTCGGCCATCGCTTCGTACAGCTTTGCGAGATTCATGACATTCCTCATACCGAGATAAAGCTCGATATGGGATGTAAGCTTACCGCTGAGCACCTTTCTCCATACGAGGGACAGCACTATACGGGACTGCTTGTCAACCTTGACGAGACTTCCACCGGCGTGCTCTACGACATAAAGCTCATCAGCGATTTCTGTCATCGCAACGGCATCTTCCTCGTAGTAGACAGCATCAGCTCGTTCCTTGCTGACCCGTTCGACATGGAACAGCTGGGAGTGGACATGATGATCACCGGTTCGCAGAAAGCCTTGGCGTGTCCTCCGGGCATCTCAGTCATCGTGCTTGCCCCCAATGCTGTGGAGCGAGTGTGCGGAAGAGAGGTCAAGACAATGTACTTCAACCTCAAGGACGCCCTTAAAAACGGAGAACGCGGACAGACTCCGTTTACGCCTGCTGTAGGCATACTGCGCCAGATAAACGCCCGTCTGCGCGAAATAGATGAGGCTGGAGGCGTGGAGAGCGAGAACCGACGCATTGCACATCTTGCCGCCGATTTCCGTTCAAAGATAAGCGGCATGCCGTTCACCATCGTGTCACAGTCGCTCAGCAATGCCGTGACACCACTTCATCCCCTTAACGCCTCAGCTTACGACATCTTCCTGTGTCTGAAGGACGAATATGGAATATGGGTTTGTCCCAACGGTGGAGACATGGCGGACAAGGTGTTCCGCGTGGGACATCTCGGAGCACTGACCACAGACGACAACACCACACTCGTCAATGCGCTCAAAGACATGCAGCGACGTGGACTACTATAAACAAAGAATAAAAACACCCAACAACACTAAGTTATGATAAAAGTCATCACATACGGCACTTACGATCTGCTTCATTACGGTCATATCCGACTGCTGAAGCGTGCCAAGGCGCTCGGCGATTATCTTATCGTCGGAGTAACATCAGACACATTCGACCGCGAGCGAGGCAAGATAAACGTCCAGCAGACGCTTATGGAGCGTGTGGAGGCTGTGCAGGCAACAGGACTGGCTGACGAGATAATCGTAGAGGAATATGAAGGCCAGAAAATAGACGACATCAAGCGTCTTGGCGTAGATATCTTCACCGTCGGTTCTGACTGGAAAGGCAAGTTCGACTATCTCAACGACTATTGTCGCGTGGTCTATCTGGAACGCACGGACGGTGTGTCGAGCAGCGAGATACGTAGCGAACAGCAGCCCGTTACGCTCGGCTTCGTGGGCGAATCGCCCATCATCAACAAGATAGAGCGTGAGAGCAAGTATGTGAACGGACTTGTTGCAGGAAAGGTGTTTACGCTCAACGACCGCTTCCTCTCAGACAGCCTCAAGGACCAGGCAAGGCAGACATCGTCGTTTGACGAGCTTCTGGACGCTTCAGACGCTCTTTATATAATCTCAGCGCCCGAGCTACACTACAGTCAGATAAAGCAGGCGCTGGAGCGAGGAAAGCACGTTCTGTGTGAGTCGCCCGTAACTTTGCATCCCGAGGAATGGAGAGAGCTGAAGGCTCTTGCCGCTGAGAAGAAAGTGGTGCTGCTCGATGCTATCAAGACTGCCTATTCGATGGCTTACAATCGCCTTCTGCTGCTTGCAAAGAGCGGCATTATCGGCGACATAGTGTCTGTGGATACGAGTTGTACGAGCCTGCTGGAGTTCGACCCTACGCAGGACATCAATCAGGAACAGCTCGAATGGAACAGTGTGTGTGCATGGGGTCCGACAGCCATGCTGCCCATATTCCAGCTCCTTGGCACCGACTATGTGAGCAAGCGCATCGTAACGCGCTTCGTGGACGAGGAGCGAAGCTACGACGCTTTCACCAGCATAATGTTCATCTATCCGCATGCAGTAGCCTCATTGAAGGTGGGGCAGGGCGTCAAGTCGGAAGGCGAGATGGTCGTATCGGGCACCAAGGGATACATCTATGTGCCTGCTCCGTGGTGGAAGACCGACTACTTTGAGGTGCGCTATGAGGATCCGCACAACAACAAACGCTATTTCTATCAGCTCGACGGCGAAGGACTGCGCTACGAACTGCTGTCTTTCCTCAAGACAATACGCCTCGAACGCGACTTCAATTATGTGGCTGACACAACATCAGAGGAGATAGTCAAGGTGCTTGCCGACTTTTACGCACGGCATGAAATGACTGTTATTTGATAACAATATTATTAATTATGAACGTACAGAAAAGAATTACGGACGAAGAGACAAAAGAACTGCAGAAGTATATTCTCGACATTCTGCTTGCTATTGACAAGGTTTGTAGCGAACATAATCTTACTTATTATCTCATTGCAGGAACAATGCTTGGGGCTGTGCGCCACAAGGGATTCGTGCCATGGGACGACGACGCCGACGTGGCTTTGCCAAGAAAAGACTATAACATCCTTGTGAAGCATGCCAATGAGTGGTTGCCAAAGCGTTATGAACTGGTTAGCGGACTGCAGGACCCTATGTATCCGTATCAGTTTGCACGCATTCAGGACCGTGAGACGACGTACATTCTCCGTAGACGATTCAATTTTGTGGGTGGCTTGCCCGTTGACGTGTTCCCACTTGACGGCATGACGGACGACCAGAGTCAGATGCGCAGCCACTACCGCCGCTACAGCATTGCCAAGAAGCTGCTCTATTACAGTACGGTGGATCCCTACAAGCACGGACACGGACCTCGTTCTGTCATTATAAACATGGTGCATAAACTTATTTCGCAGGACTGGGCACACCGCTATATGAACAATGTGCAGCGCGAGTTCGACTATGAGTCGTCCCCCCTTGTTGCCGACCATGACAACAAGCCGGAGCGTGGCATACTGCCTAAGGATGTATACGGCAAGCCTACACCGGTGACCTTTGAGGGTCATCAGCTCATGGGAGTGCAGAATCCTGACGCTTATCTGCGCTATTGCTACGGCGAATACATGAAGATGCCAAAGGAGATACCGGCTCAGAACTTCCGTTATCTCGACCTTCATACGCCATACCGTGAATATCTGAAGAAGCACGGCAAGAAGGGTTGATATATAAGAAAGTGTGGTCAAAGACGAGTCTTTACGCCCGTCTTTGACCACACTTTCTTTTTTCTTGTTATCGGATTAGGATGTTTATTTGTTGTCCTTCTTTTACAGTTTCCTTTTACTTCTGCATCTCGTGCAGCTTGCGGTAATATCCGCCCTTTTCGAGCAGTTCTTCGTGCGTTCCGCGCTCCACAATCTCGCCTTCATGCAGCACGCATATCTCGTCGGCGTTCTTGATGGTGGACAGGCGGTGAGCTATTGCCACCGTGGTGCGCGTCTTCATGAGGCGTTCCAGGGCGTCCTGCACCAGTCGTTCGCTCTCCGTATCGAGTGCTGACGTAGCCTCGTCGAGGATAAGGATGGGCGGATTCTTGAGTATGGCTCGGGCTATGCTGACGCGCTGGCGCTGTCCGCCAGAGAGTCTGCCGCCACGGTCGCCGATGTTGGTGTCGTAACCGTGCTCGGTCTGCATGATAAACTCGTGTGCGTTGGCTATGTGTGCCGCCTGCTCCACCTGCTCACGTGTGGCAGAATCCACGCCGAACGTGATGTTGCCGTAGAACGAGTCGTTGAAGAGGATGGCTTCCTGATTGACGTTGCCGATGAGCTGGCGAAGGTCATGGATGCCAAGTTCCTTTATGTTTATGCCGTCGATGAGCACCTCTCCTTCCTGCACGTCGTAATAACGCGGGATAAGATCCACGAGAGTTGACTTTCCTGATCCGCTCTGACCTACGAGCGCCACCGTCTTTCCTTTCTCTATTACGAGATTGATGTCCTTCAATACCCACTGTTCGCCGTAGCGGAACGATACGTGGCGGAACTCAATCTGATGCTCAAACGAAGCTATATGCTTGGGATTGGCAGGTTCCTTGATGGTGTTTTCTGCCTTCAGAATCTTGTCTACACGTTCCATTGAGGCAAGTCCCTTGGGGATATTGTAGCTCGCTTTCGAGAAATCCTTGAGCGGATTGATGATGGAATAGAGCATCACAAGATAATAGATGAACGTCGGACCGGACAGAATCTGCTGGTCGAGCACTAAGATGCCGCCCACCCACAACACGATGATAATCAGTACCGTACCCAAGAACTCGCTCATCGGGTGAGCCATCTGCTGGCGGATGTTGACGCGCTGTATGGAGTCGCGGTATTCGGAGTTGATGCCGTCAAATCGCTTGTTCATCTTATCCTCGGCGCAGAACGCCTTGATGATGCGCAGTCCGCCGAGCGTTTCCTCCACCTGCGACATCGTGTCGCTCCACAGCGACTGTGCCGCTATTGACTTGCGCTTGAGCTTTCTGCCCACATATCCCATAAACCAGCCGAAGATGGGCACGAATACGAGGGTGAAGAGTGTCAGCTGCCACGATATGAAAATCAGGGCAGTGAAGTAGGATATGATGAGGATGGGGTTCTTGAAGAGCATGTCCAGCGACGACATTATGCTGCTCTCTATCTCACCAACGTCGCCCGTCATACGTGCAATGATGTCGCCCTTGCGCTCTTCGGAGAAGAATCCGATGGGCAATGACGTAATCTTGTGGTAGAGCTGGTTGCGGATGTCGCGTACCACACCCGTACGAATGGGGATGATTGTGGCAGACGAAAGGAAGTAAGCTCCCGTTTTGAGGAACGTCGTGAAGGCGAGGAACAGTCCGATAAGCAGCAGCGTAGTGGTGGCTCCCACGTTGGCGATGAGCTGCGTGACGTAGTAGTCGGCGTTGTTGGCAAGCACTTCCTTCAGGTTGTCCAGCGACCAAGGCATAAGCTCTGTGGCAGTCCCGGCTCCCTCAGTGCGGAAAAGAATCTGCAGAATGGGGATTAGGGCTGCGAACGAGAAGATGTTGAGCACTGCCGAGAGGATATTGAAGACCACCGTCAGCGCCAGATACTTCTTGTAGGGCGGGATGAAACGCCGCAGTATTTGGAGGAATTCTTTCATATCATTCTTTCTTATTCAACGCATTCTCCCAGCAGCGTAGCCGACGTTGCGTCAGTAATCTTCACCATAACGCGCTCTCCGATGTGATGTCCCTTCTTGTCGAACACTACAGCCTTGTTCTGCTCGGTGCGTCCCATGAGCTGTTCGCGTGATCGCTTGGAGAATCCTTCCACGAGCACTTCGAAAGTCTTGCCGATGTCCTTGCGGTTCTGCTCGGCTGAAATCTCGGTCTGGAGGTGGATAAGTTCGTTCAGACGCTCTATCTTTACCTCCTCCGGTACGTTGTCGGGCAGGTGCTTGGCGGCGTATGTACCCGGGCGCTCGCTGTACTTGAACATGAAAGCAGAGTCGAACATGCACTCGCGTACCAGCGAGAGAGTCTCGGCGTGGTCCTCCGGTGTCTCGTCATGATAGCCCACGAAGAGGTCGGTGGACAGTCCGCAGTCGGGGATGATGCGTCGTATGGCAGCCACACGCTCCAGATATTGCTCACGCGTGTACTTACGGTTCATGAGCTTCAGAATCTTGCTTGATCCGCTCTGAGCCGGGAAGTGGATGTGCTTGCAGAGGTTTGGCTCGTCGGCTACGGCATAGAGGATGTCGTCCGTCATGTCCTCGGGGTTGGATGTGGTGAAGCGCACGCGCATGTCGGGCACGCTCTGAGCCACCTTGCGGAGGAGTTCGGCAAACGATACGCCGCCTTCCATGCGCTTACCGGCAGGTGTCAGACCGTAGCTGTTGACGTTCTGTCCGAGGAGAGTCACCTCCTTGAAGCCGCGGTCGTGCAGGTCCTTCACCTCACGCAGGATGCTCTCCACGTCGCGCGAACGCTCGCGTCCACGAGTGTAGGGCACGATGCAGTAGTGGCAGAAGTTGTTGCATCCTCGCATGATGGATACGAATCCGCTCACGCGTCCCGCTCCGATGCGCTGCGGAATGACGTCGCGATAAGTCTCCGTAGTGCTCAGTTCGATGTTGCAAGCGTTGTGTCCGTTCTCGCATTGCGCAATCATGTCGGGCAGATTGAGGTATGAGTCGGGTCCGCATACGAGGTTGGCGTGATGGTTGTTGATAAGGTCCTCGCGCACACGCTCCGCCATACAACCCAGAACGCCCAGTATCAGCTGGCGTCCCTTCTTCTGCTCAGCATGCAGAGTCTCCAGTCGTCCGTATATCTTGTTCTCCGCATTCTCGCGAATGGAGCAGGTGTTGAGGAATATGGCGTCGGCGTCAGCCTCGTTCTCGCACAGTTCGTAGCCAGCCATCTGCATGATGGAAGCCACCACTTCAGAGTCTGCCACGTTCATCTGGCAGCCGTATGTCTCAATGAAAAGTTTCTTCATTTATCTGAATATATGTATGTTTCGTGTGTATATAACCATGCAAAGTTACGAAAAAAAGAATAAACGTGGAGTATAAATGTTGCAGAATGAGAGAGTTGTGGCTATTTTGTGTCAAAGCTCTGCCTTCATGTCTCATGCAAATATCACACAAATGGTAAAATTCTATTACAAAATAAAAATTGATTCTGGAGTTTTAGTTTGCTGTTTTTGTGTGGTTTCGCTTCGTTGTTGGCCCCATAATATACAAGAAAAGCCTCTTTTCCACTCCAATATAGCCACTATTGGTGTGTAAGAGAGGCTCTTTTGTTTGACAACAGAGGCTGTGTTGGAGTGTTAGAGTGGCTCTTTAGCGCCTCTATTGTGCTTGTTTAGCTCCCTTATTCATTGCACATTGACTTTAACTGATTTTACTTTACACTTTTCTTGTTGTTTT